>Ga0082335_1001106_pt1 | contig 61200 bp, 52 predicted proteins | sample Subgrocontami58m_FD_72375 | JGI IMG/M metagenome (GOLD analysis project Ga0082335, IMG submission 72375) | Subsurface groundwater microbial communities from S. Glens Falls, New York, USA - GMW37 contaminated, 5.8 m (SPADES assembly) (version 2) ... | reverse complement strand
AGAATAATCACCACGACATCGGAGTAATGCCCTGGCTGCAGCGTGAACGCTGCGTTCCTGCCGAAAGTCGCGACCGCACACGACCGGAACGCGGGCTTCAGCCTGCTGCCAAAGAGTAATCACCCACGACATCGGTGTAATGCCTTGGCTGCAGCGTGAACGCTGCGTTCCTGCCGAGAGTCGCAACCGCACACGACCGGAACGCGGGCTTCAGCCTGCTGCCAAAGAGTACTCACCCACGACATCGGTGTAATGCATCGCCTGCAGCGTAAACGCTGCGTTCCGGGCGAGAGTCGCAACCGCACACGACCGGAACGCGGGCTTCAGCCTGCTGCCAAAGAGTACTCACCCACGACATCGGTGTAATGCCTTGGCTGCAGCGTGAACGCTGCGTTCCGGGCGAGAGTCGCAACCGCACACGACCGGAACGCGGGCTTCAGCCTGCTGCCGAAGAGTAATCACCACGACATCGCTGCAATGCCTTGGCTGCAGCGTAAACGCTGCGTTCCTGCCGAGAGTCGCAACCGCACACGACCGGAACGCGCGCTTCAGCCTGCTGCCAAAAAGTAATCACCACAACATCGCTGTAATGCCTTGGCTGCAGCGTGAACGCTGCGTTCCTGCCGAGAGCCGCAACCGCACACGACCGGAACGCGGGCTTCAGCCTGCTGCCAAAAAGTAATCACCACAACATCGCTGTAATGCCTTGGCTGCAGCGTAAACGCTGCGTTCCTGCCGAGAGCCGCAGCCGCACAAGATCGGAACGCGGGCTTCAGCCTGCTGCCAAAGAGTAATCACCACGACATCGGTGTAATGCCTTGGCTGCAGCGTAAACGCTGCGTTCCCGGCACAAAACTAGCTAAGTTTCCTGGATCGTGCAGCCGCTGCTAAATCCCGACGTCCGCCCGCGCCGAAAATCGGCGGCGTTACTCATTCCATGGAACCTCTGGTTTCTCTTGCCATTTTGCGCCGGGCTGTTGCGGGCGCAGACCAACCCAACACACCGGCTCGAATTCCGAGAACCGCGGGCGACATCGTATCTGCTCGAAGCCGGCACGACTCCGAGCAACGGCATTCAGCTGAATTCTTTGCCCGCTGATTCATGGACAACCGCCCAAATCGAAGGCGCCACGAACACCGTCGAGCTCAGCAGCCGTTTAGTCGTGCGCCTGAAGCCGGGTCATTCGATCAACGAGCTTCTCACCGACAGCAAACTCGCGATCGCACGAAGGCTTAACGGTGACCTGTTCATTCTCCAAGCGAGCGACAGTCCAAGCGCGATCGAGGCAGCGGTTGCGCTCGCGCGAGACGAACGTGTGCTCGCGAGTTATCCGGTGATGCGACGTCCTTTCCGCCGGCACAATCCATACGAAAAGGCGCCCAACGATCCTTTGTTCCGCCAGCAATGGCATTTGGAAAATCGTGGAAGCGATTACAATCTCGCCGGCCCGGACCTAAACGTCCGGGCGGCCTGGCCATTCACCCACGGAGAAGGCGTGCTCGTTGGCGTGGGCGATGATGGCTTTCAAATTGATCATCCGGACCTGATCAAACGAGCCGCGGCCGGTCCCCATTTTAATTTTTTCAAAGGCGCCGCGGATGGAAACCCGGCCTCCTCCGCAGCTAAGCATGCCACGGCTGTGGCCGGTCTTATCGCAGCTGAAGCCGGAAATAAACGCGGCGTGTCCGGCGTCGCCCCCCAAGCGGAGCTGGCGAGCTGGGTGATTTTCGGCACATCGCGTTTCGGGGCGGACAGCATCGCGACGGACGAAGAGCTGATGGACATGTTTCAATACGCTTCCAATCGCGTCTCCGTGCAGAACCACAGTTGGGGCAGCACCAGCACAGCGCAAATGGGATTGGACGCGTTGTCGGACGCGGGAATTGCAACCGCCACGACTCTGGGCCGCGACGGCAAAGGCGCGGTGATTGTTCGCGCGGGCGGGAACGAACGGGAAAGTCTGAGCAATGCGAACGACGATGGATATTCGAATGATCCGCGCGCGATCGCAGTCGCGGCGGTGCGCAAAGATGGGCGCGTCTGCAGCTACAGCAGCCCGGGCGCTTGCCTGCTCGTGGCCGCTCCGAGCGGCGATCTCATCGATTCCAATGAAGACGGCCAGGCGGATTCTCCCGACCCGAGCGCGCCGGACGTTTTGACGACCGATCGCACGGCGGGCGCGGGATACAATGTCAGCACGAGCGATTCAGGTGATTACGCATATTTCAATGGCACCTCCGCGAGTTCTCCCCAGATCGCTGGCGTGGCCGCGTTGATCCTCAGCGCCAATCCTGCGCTGGCTTATCGGGACGTTCAGCAAATTCTGATTCTCAGCGCGCGTCATTTTGATTTGCAAGATCCGGATGTGCGCGTCAACGGAGCGGGGTTGCGCGTCAGTCATAATCTTGGCTTTGGCGTGCCGGACGCGGCTGCTGCGGTGCAACTCGCCAAAGTCTGGTCCAACCGGCCGCCGCTCACGACAGTTTCGCTCACGAACACAGCCCGCCGGAATATTCCGGACAACGCGCTCGAGGTGATCTGCGCAGGACCGGAGATTCCTGAGGCGCTATCAGCAATCCATTGTTTGCCGACGCTGGGGTTGCATCCGGACGATCCGACAGCGGCGCTTCCGCTTGTTTACGTCGGCCAGGCAAACAGCGAACTGACCGAGGACCTCCGCGGCAAAGGAGCGCTCATCCAGCGCGGCACGAGTTATTTCTCGGATAAGATTGCGCGCGCGGCGAAAGCGGGCGCTGCCTTTGCCATCATCTTCAATGACCGAGGCACAAATGAAATTCAAGCGATGGGCGGCACCACCTTCGCGCCGATTCCCGCGGTCAGCATTGGCAAAGCAGATGGTGAAGCGCTGCGTGATTTTATCGCCGAGCATTCGGAAACCACGGCTCAACTCCGGCTAACTCCCGCGGTCTACCGGTTCCAAGTGGCTCGACCGCTCCTGTGCGAACATGTCGGCGTCAGATTAATGACGACACATCCCAGGCGATCCGACGTGCGAGTGACGCTCGTTTCGCCGGCCGGAACCCGGTCTGTTCTCCAAACGATCAACCAGGATAGCTCCGCAGGGCCGCGCGATTGGACCTACTGGAGCGTGCAACATTTCTTCGAAGGGAGCCTTGGCGAGTGGCGTCTCGAAGTCAGCGACGAGCGCGGCACGACCATCCGGAATTTCACGTCTGGGATCACCGCTGCGACCGGAGCAGTGACCTACGCGGAGTTGATCGTGCAAGGCGTCGACATCGTGGATGCCGACGGTGATGGTTTGGATGATCGCTGGGAAATGAAATGGTTTGGCAATTTAAATTCCGGACCGAAAGACGATCCGGATGGCGACGGCATCAACAATGCGCGAGAACAGATGATCGGGACGGATCCGACCAAATCCAATGCGCCCTTTCAGCTCGATTTCACGGAATTGGCGACAGGCTTTTGGCGGCTGAGCTGGCCGGCCGCAAACGAGAAGAGCTATACCGTCTTGACTGGGGAAGATTCGACGCGGCCATTTCGAACGGTGAAGACTCTCAGCGGGCGATTTCCCGTGGGAGAATTTGTGGTAAGGCCTGGATCGGGCAATCACTTCTACCGGATCCTGCGCGAACAAAAATAGCCGGTCATTCCGTCGGACTGGCCGCTTCGATCCATTCAATCACCGAAATGACTGCGTTGGCCCCCTGCCGCGCATTTGTCGCCTCGATCAAAATCCGGCCCGTGGCGGTTTCGTCCGCATTTAACGACTGTTCCAGCCATCGGCCTTCCTCGAAGCTGCCCACTTCGCCGAGCGGCTTGCCGCCGATGGTCACGGTTTGACGGCGTCCTCCTTGAAAATTGTCCGCGTCGATCATGTAAATGCGGACAACGCCTCGAACACGTTTCGGAACCTCCAATTCAATCTGAACCTTGGTTTCGCTGGCGCGACAATGGTAAACGGGCAATGGAAAGCCTTGCCAAGCGAAGCCTTGTTTTGCTTTGGCGTTGTAACCCGGCTCGGCGAAAATCACCTCCTGATTGGTGCGCCCGGCATGAAAACGCAATCGGACGGCGCGCGCCCTCAGGTCAGCTGGTGATGGGAGTTCTTCTCGGCCCGGCCAGAATGCGTCCTCCGGCGCCGGCGCGCGTTGGGCGGCGGGCAGCATGGGCGGGAATGGGGCATGCGGCTCAGCTTGGTACCAATAGGCGACGCTCGATAGTTCGAGCTCGTTGCCGCGCTTCGCGTAATTCTTCGCAAAGAATTTGTCTTCGTTTTGGCCAAAGCCGATGAACACCCGGAGTGAGTTTTCAAAGCTAATCGCGTCATTCACAAAAAAACGATAGGCCGCGCCACCTTTGAAAAATGGAAAGTACCCGGTGAGCGGAAAGATGCTTTGCGACTCGGGATAGCCCCAACTGAACCCGAACGAATCTTCGATGCCTTGGAATTCGATCGAGGGGGTTCGTTCGCCATCGACGAAGAATTTTTCGTTTTCATCGACCGGATAATCGGAGCGGCCAGGCCTGCGGACGGTGACATTCCACCCGACGAATTTGCCCCGGCCTTTGGCCTCCATCACAAAATAATCTTTCTTGCCGAGGAGCAATCCTTCCTGGCGCCAGCACGCGTGGAAGTAGCCGGCAGATGGCGCAAGGCGATCGAGCTTCCGGTGCATGACATAGCTGTAGCAAGGCATCGCCGCCCAGAGTTTATCGCCCGGCTCGAGCGCCCCATCGTAAATCAATTCAATGCGCGCGCTCTGTTTGAAGGGCATCGGGAAATAAGCGTTGAATCCCCGCCGCTTGTTAACGAACGCCGTATTGACTTCATCGCGTAGGCCAGCTGGATCGCAGAAGAAATCGACCAAAGGGCAATCGACACTCGGAGTTTGTTCGCCATCCCAAAAGATTTTTAAGAGCAGATCGCGATTGAGCTTCAGCGTTTGCGGCATGGCAAAGTGAACCATGCTGATGCAGGCCGGTCCTTTCAGATCGGCAACGATGACGCGATTGGTGGTCTTGAACTGCGCCGTGAGCGGATTCTCGATCCAAAGCGCGTTTTGCATTTCCACGCGGCCGACCGTCAACTCCGGCAACGCATCGAGGTTGAAGGGCGCTGGCTGGCCGCGCGCAACGAAGAAAATCAGGAGCAGCGGCAACGTGCAGAAGATGGATCGTTTCATAACGGTGGGTGGCGCCTGGGCGAACGCACAATATTGGACACCGGCCACAGCAGCTTTGATGGCTATCAACGTTGCCGAAGCGCGGCTCGCGGGTACGCTCGCCCCACCGAACGTACACCTGGTCATTCCGGTGGGGCGAGGCTACTGACGAGCCGAAGTTCATGGCCGCTGAATTAGCGTGGGGAGAGGGATGAAGCGGGATGGGGCCTTGCAACCGTCACTGCTTCAGCCAAAACGATCCGGGTCCAGCAGGGAAATATCGATCGAGGGCTTTTCGGCCGAAAGAATCTCGGCCATCAGTTTGCCTGTAATCGGTCCCAAGCTCAGGCCCATCATCGCGTGGCCAGTCGCAATCAAAAGATTTGAGTATCGATGCGTCCGGCCCAAATACGGCAAGCCGTCCGGCGAACAGGGCCGTAATCCGCACCATGGCTTCACTCCAGCAAAATCCTCCGCCGAAAACTCCGGATAATACCTTGGCACAGCCCCGATGATTCCTTGCACCCGCAGCGGATTGATTCGCTCGTCGAGCCCCGCGATTTCCATGGTGCCGCCAAACCGGAGGGTCGAGCCCATCGGCGTGACCGCCACGCGCGCTTCCGTGAAGATGGCGCAGATTTGCGGCAATTGACGCGGGCGCGGCAGGGTGAGGCTGTAACCTTTGCCAGGTTGAATGGGAATCCTTAAACCTAAATCCCGCGCCGCCGCCGGAGACCACGAACCTCCGCAAAGCACGTATTCGTCTGCGCGGAACGTTCCCTGGCTCGTCTGGACCGATGTCACGCGCCCGCGGTCGAGTTGCCAACCGGTCAGCTCAGTCTTCCAGGAGAACCGCACCCGGAGTTGATCGAGTTGCTGCCGGAGAGCGGCCATAAACTCGTGGGGCGCGAGGTGGCAATCTTTCGGATAGTAAACCGCCCCGGCGATGTCCATCCGGACATTCGGATCGAGCGCAGCGGCCTCTTTCGGACTGAGCACATCTGCCGGGACGCCGAGTTGCCGCGCCTGTTCGGCCGCCTTCGTTTCCTCCACGAACCCGTGCTCGGTTTTGCACAGCATGAGCAAGCCCTTTTTGACGAGCCCAAAATCGTTGCCGCGCCTTTCGGACAATTCTTCAAAGCAAGCTCGGCTGGCGAAGTGCAAATCGCGCAGCAATGGCGCGCTTCTTCTGACGTGAGTCGCGTTCGCGGCGCGAAAGAATTTCCATCCCCAGTCGAACAACTCGCGATCGAATCGAGGCTTGATATAAAAAGGGCTCTGCGGGTTCCACATCCATTTCAATCCCAGCGCGACCATGCCCGGCGCGGCCAGCGGCACGAAGTGACTCGGCACGATCATTCCAGCGTTGCCGAACGAACAGCCGTCATGATCCGGTCCGCCGCGCTCGATGATCGTCACTTCATGACCGCGCAGCGCCGCGTAATACGCGGTGCTCAGACCGATCACTCCGCCGCCAACGATGAGAATGTTCACCGGATCCCCCAACAGAATGGATCGTTGGAATCGAGCAGCAAGGTCGCCTCGGCGTTTATGAACGCGCGGCCCGTAATGACCGGAATGATCTTGTCGCCCTCACGCCGGAATTGGGCTCTGAACGCGCTGCCGATAATGCTTTCCTGAATCCACACTTGGTGTTCTGCCAGTTTCCCATCGGCCGCGAGACAAGCCAGTTTTGCGCTTGTGCCCGTGCCGCAGGGTGAGCGGTCGTACGCTTTGCCTGGGCAAAGGACGAAGTTTCGCGAATGCGCCGCCGGATCTTGGGCGGGTCCAAACAACTCAACATGGTCAACCTCGGGAAACCCTTGCGCGTTCACCGCCTGCCGGATCCGCCAGGTGAATTCGGTCAACCGCTCGACATTGGATAATTCAAGTTTCTCGGCATGCTTCTCCACCAGGAAAAACCAGTTGCCGCCCCAGGCGATGTCGCCCGTGACGACGGGACTCGCGCTAGCCGGCCCCGCTCCTTGCGTCAGGGAAAGATTGACCGCCACGTTCCTGGCTTTGCGGTAGCTGGGAACGTTCGCCACGGAAACTGATCCATCAGCATTGAGGGTAGCGGTGACAATGCCAACGGGCGTTTCGATTCTGTGCTCACCCGGTTGAATGCGCCGCAAATGAGCGAGCGTGACCACCACGCCGATCGTCCCATGACCGCACATGCCGAGATAACCGACGTTGTTGAAAAAGATCACCGCAGCGGCGCAGGAAGGATCAGTCGGTTCGAGCAGGAGCGCGCCGACCATCACATCGGACCCGCGCGGCTCATTGACGATGGCCGAACGAAACGCGTCATGGTGTTGTTGGAAAATTTTGAGCTTCTGCTGAACGGACCCTTGGCCAAGGTCAGGCCCGCCGGAAATCACGACCCGAGTCGGTTCTCCGCCTGTGTGCGAATCGATGACTTGAATTTTCTTCATAAGCCCGGGCGCAATGGTGGCTTTCTTTACGGCTTTGCGCGAGATGCCCGCTCTTCGGTGCAACATTCAATCGCGCCAAGACGCTAAGACGCTAAGGAAAAAGCCGAGAGCTCACGATTCCCTTTTCTTCTTCGCGGCTTTGCGGCTTTGCGCGAGATGCGTACGAACTGTTACAGGATCACTCGTCTTAAATCGTTTCGTCCGGGAGACCACTGACTAGGCGTGTGATTCCTTCTTTGATTAACGGAGCCCCAAAGTTGATCAGGAATCCGAGCCGTTTGCGCGAGAGCTTTAGGTATGTCAGCGCCTGCTTTTTGTGGACGGGAATCGTCGTTTCGACCGATTTCAATTCGATCAGCACCTTGTCCTCGACGATCAGATCCGCACGAAAACCTTGATCGAACGTTAAACCTTCATAAACAATTGGCACAGGCACTTCCTCAGCAACAGCAAGCCCGCGCTTTTGCAGTTCATACGCAAGAACCTTTCGATAGACGCTTTCCAGGAGTCCTGGTCCAAGCCGTTGGTGAATGTTGAAAGACGCATCGACAATGAGTTTTCCAATCTCGTTTTCTGTCATGGTATAGGCACGCAAAGCAGAAAGGCGCTGGATGTTTATCGTAAGAACATGATTTGCGAATCGGCTCCTTGTTCAAATCTTTTTCTTCTTCGCGCCTTTGCGGCTTCGCGCGAGATGCCGCGAACTGCGAGCTTTGGCCGGCGCTCGATCCCATCGTGGATGATTTTTAGAATCTGTTTCCGTTCCGGACCGCTCAAGGCCAGTCTCGGCGCGCGCACCCATTCCGCGCCCAACCCGCATTCCTGAACTGCCAGCTTGATGTATTGAACGAATTTCGGGTGCGTATCGAGGTGCAACAACGGCGTGAACCAGCGGTAAACCTTTCCCGCGGTTTCCCATTCTCCCCGCCGCGTGAGTTCCCAAAAATATTGATTCTCTCGAGGAAAGGCCAACCCCACCCCCGCCACCCAGCCGTCGATTCCCAAGATGGACGCTTCCAAAACAAGGTCGTCCACGCCTGTGAAAATTGCGTAACGATCCCCTACCCGGTTGCGCAGATCGGTAATTCGCCGGGTGTTGCCCGAGCTCTCTTTCAGCGCGACAAAATTTTTCACTGCGGCCAGCTTCTCGAACATCTCCGGAGTGATGTCGTTGCCGTAGCTGATCGGGTTATTGTAGATCATGATGGGCAAGCCGGTCGCCCCAGCAACGCCACGCATGTAAGCAATCGTCTCGGCCGGGTCGGGACTTTTATAAACCATCGGCGGCATGAGCATGAATCCGTCCGCGCCCAACTTCTCGCAATCTTTCACATAGCGCGAGCCAGCGGCTGTGCTGGTTTCGGCCACGCCGCTCAAGACCGGCACGCGCCCCTGCGCCGTCCGCACGGCGACTTCGACAACGCGCCGCTTTTCTGCCGGGTCGAGCGATTGGTTTTCGCCAAGCGACCCGAGCACAATGAGGCCGCTCACTCTCGAGGCCATGAGCGCTTCCAGGTGGCGCGCGGTGGCGTCGAGATCGAGCGACTGATCTTTTTTCAGCTGGGTCGTGACAGCTGGAAACACTCCATTCCAATACGGCTTTTTCATTTGTGGTCTCTCTGTGCTGGGACAGGCCCTTATCACCTTCGCTTGGCCATCAACATCTCGATCTCCTCCGGCTCGATCGGAATCGATTCCATCAGATCGACTGGCCGCTCCTGGGTGACGAGAACGTCATTCTCCAACCGCACGGCCAGCCCTTCCTCCGGAATATAAATGCCCGGTTCGACCGTCATCACCCAACCGGCTTTGATCGGTTCGGTCGTGAAGCCGACATCATGCACGTCCAAACCCAGCGGATGGCCGACGCCGTGCATGAAGTATTTTTTCAACGCGGGGTTTTCCGGATTCTGCTTTCGAATCGCTCGCAGGCTGAGCAGATTCAAATCAACCAATTCCTTTTCGATCAATTGCTCGGCTTCTTTCTGCCATTCCTTCGGCGTTTTTCCTGGGACCAGTCCGCGGATCGATTGCCGCAGCACGCGCAGCACCGCTTTGTACACTTGCCTTTGCCGCGGCGTGAATCGGCCGCTGACAGGAATCGTGCGCGTTAAGTCCGCATTGTAATTCGCGTAACTGGCGGCCACATCCAGCAGGAGCAAATCCCCTTTCTGACAGACTTCGGAATTGGCGATGTAATGCAAACAGCACGCATTTTTGCCGCCCGCGATGATCGGCAGGTACGCGAATCGGCCCCCCTCCCGGATAAACTCGTGGGCGAACTCCGCCTCGATCTCAGCCTCGTTCACCCCGGGCTTTACCGCCTTTAAAACGCGGCGGAAACCTGACTCGGTCAACGCGCACGCCTTTCGAATCAAGCCGAGTTCGGCTTCTGATTTCGCCATCCGCAGCTGGTGCATCAGGCGGGCGAGCCTTTCATACGCGTGCAGCGGGTAGCGCCGGATCGTGTCGGCGACAAAGCGCGCTTCGCGGGTTTCGACTTCGATGACGGCGCGCTTGTGTTCGTTGCTGTTCAGATAGACATGCTCGCACTCGCACATGAGCCGATGAAACACGCGCGGAAATTCAGGCAGCCATTGCACATTTTGAATTCCACTGAGGGCGCGCGCCTCTTCCTTGGTCAGCTTGTGGCCTTCCCACAGTTCGTTTTCCGCGGTGGGTTGCCGGAGAAAGAGCGTTTCGCGGTCCTTCTCCTCGAAGGCATCGGGAAAAACCAGCAACATGGTCTGCTCCTGTTCGATGCCGCTCAGATAAAAGAGATCGGAATTCGGCACGAGCGCGAGTGTGCCGTCGGAGTTGGTGGGGAAAATGTCATTGGCGTTCAGCACGGCCAGCGACTTCGGCTTCAACAATTTTTTAAGCTGAGCGCGATTGGATATAAAAAGGCTTGAATCAATGGGCGCGTGGCGCATCGACCGCAAAGAATATTGTCCGGGGCAAGAAAGGCAATAAACGTTCGTGCGAGGCGTCCGAAAAGGATCAACGCTCAAATCTGGACGCGTGACCGGTACCAGGCCACGCCGCGATAATTCCGAAAAGCCGCCACTGAATTCCAAGCGCGAGGCACGGCCATTTTCGGCCATTGATTCTCGATGTTATATCCGATCGTCTCTCGTTTTTCCGATTCGCCGGCGCCGGTTGGATCCGTCTGGAAAAGCCAATCCTTGCCATCGAGCCGGAGAACGCTCGGGGCGGTAATCGGATTGACGCGCAACCCCCAAGCGGCGAGTTCGCTGTCGACCAGATCAGGGTTGGGAATCCAGCCGAGGCGATCGTGTCGGCTTTCGTTCAGTTCGTTGATGAAGAGGCTGGGCTTGTTGAATGGGCTGCGAACAAGCTCAAGTCGGTCGTGAATACGTTCCAGATCTTTGGCAGTTTTGCCGCGCAGAATCGCCCGTTCAGAAGGCAGCTCGCCACCCGATTCGGGTTTCAACACTTTCACTGCGAGCTCCATTGCTTTGCGCTGATCGAGCAATCGCTGCTGGCGCGAGGCGAACGAAATTTCCTCTGCGGCCGCGCGAGTTTGGCGAATCACATTGTCCAGCGTGGCGGGATCAATCCGCGCCTCGGATCGAAAACGCTCGATGACCGACGCCAATTTGGAGAGCCTGAGCAAAGTTTCTTCGGCCCGGCGCCGGATGTCCGGCGCAAGACGCCCGGGACCGCCCCAGCCGAATTCGTTTCCGTCCTCGATGACGATTCCTTTGTGGGCCAGCAAACCGGCGCGCCAAACCACCTCATCAAATTGAGCAATGATGCGGCTCGAACGCGCGCCATCAGCCACTCGCTTGAAATCAACCTCAGCTTGGAAAGGTTCGCCCTCGCGGACGGGGCTGCCTTCCCCAGGATCGGCCTTGAGCCAGGCTTCATCCTCGAGAATGACAGTGGGCGGAAATTTCTTAACCTGCCAATCGCGGCCAGAAGCGAGCGCCAGTTCCTTGGCGGGATAAACGATTTTGCCATCGAGAACAAAACCCGCGCGCGGTGCGCTAATGACAAGCGCGTGGCGGCCAGGCGGCAGTTGCGCGGTCAAATCGATTTTGAAACGGTGTTGGTCTCGTGCCGCTGGCGTTCGCGGGGCGCATAAGAAAAAACCGGCGCGCCGTCCACAAACAAATAGAAATAACCGCTGCTGCGGGCTTGGACAGCGGCAAATTTGAGATCCGGCCCGATGTCGATCGTGGTCCGATACGCGAAGGGAGTTTGGCTCACTTCAAACCAGTAAAGCGGCGCCGGCTTGTAAGAGGGCTCTTCACCAGGCCCGAAGTTTGGGCTTATCCAATAACCGGTCGGGAACGCGGACGGCATCGCTAGAAAACAAGCCGCCCATAAAACCATCCGCAATATAGCAAGCTGCCGCATCTCTGAGAGTGTGTTTGGAAAACCGTAGCCGCCGACGTGAGGCGGAAGCATATATCCTCTCAAGACGCCTGGTCCGCCTCCTTACCTCGGCGGCTACAACGGCGCCGTCACTGACGTTTGTATCCCGGCCCGCGCACCACGCGGCCAGGCTTTGCCCCGGTGTGTTCTCCGTTCCGCAACACTGGAATCCCGTTCACCAGCACATCGCGAACGCCCGTGGCATATTGGTGCGGCCGGTCAAACGTGGCATGGTCCGAGATTCTTTCCGGATCGAACACCACTAAATCCGCGTAAAACCCAGGCTTCAATTCGCCGCGCTTTTCAAGCTTCAGCGTTTGAGCGGGCAAAGCCGATAATCGCCGGACCGCCTCACTCAGCGAGATCAGCTTCTCGTCGCGAACGTACTTTCCGAGCAAGCGGGCAAAATTTCCGTAGGCGCGCGGGTGAGGATTGGCTCGCAAAAAAACGCCTTCCGGCGCGGGCGCCCCTTCGTCCGATCCAAAGCTGATCCAATCCAGGCGAAGGAGCTTTTGCACGTTCTCTTCCGACATCAGGAAATAAACCGTGCTCACGCGGCTGCCATCTTCGATCACGAGATCCATGGCGGTTTCTTGAGGCGAGGTCCCGCGGATCTTGGCCACTTCAGCAAGGGTTTTGCCCGTGAACCGTTTCAACCGTTCGTTCTTGAAACCGACGAGCAGAATCTTTTCGGGCGAACCGGTTCCCCAATAAAAATTTTCCCAGTCCTGGGCTGGCCGGGACATTTCTTCTTGAACGCGCGCTCGGATGGCGGGTTGCTTCAAGCGCTCCGCCCAGGCGTCGTAACCGCCTTCCTGGACCCACGGCGGCATCGCCGCGTCGAGTCCGGTGGCCGCCGCCGTGTACGTGTACATGTTCGCAGTGATCTTCAGCCCGCTCCGGCGGGCGGTTTCGAGCTTGCGGACGAGCTCGTCGAGTTTGTTCCAGTTCGATTGGCCAGCCGCTTTGATGTGATAAATCTCAGCCGGAATATTTGCCGCGCGGGCGATGCGCAACAGCTCGTCCGCGGATTCCAACAAGCGGCTCCCTTCGCTCCGAATGTGCGAGATATAAATTCCGCCGTATTGACTCGCGACTTTGGCCAGCGCGATCAGCTCGTCGGTTTTCGCATAAAATCCCGGAGCATAAATCAATGCCGAAGCCAGCCCCAACGCGCCCTCTTCCATCGCTTGTTTCACGAGCAGCCGCATGCGATCGAGTTCCGGCCCAGTGGGAGCCCGGTCGGCATAGCCGATTTCGTGAACCCGGACCGTCGCCGCTCCGACAAAGGAGGCCACATTGGGCGAAACACCGCGGGCCACCAAATAATCGAGATATTCCCCGAGCGTCGTCCAGGCGATTTCGTAGCGAATATCCCCCTGCATTTTCTTCGCGTTCGCTTTCATTGTTGAATTGAGCGGGCCCATCGATTCGCCTTCGCCCATGATTTCCAAGGTGACGCCTTGCCGAATGTCGCTCTGCGCGCGGCCATCCGCGATCAACGATTCAGTCGCCCAGCTCAGCACATTGATGAACCCTGGCGCCACCGCCAGTCCGCGCGCGTCAATTTCAGTTTTTCCTTTCGCTTGGGCAAGGTCGCCCATCGCGGCAATCCGGTCCCCAGAAAGCGCGACGTCCGCGGCGAAGGGCCGGCCGCCGCTGCCGTCAACGATTGTTCCATGCCGAATCAGCACGTCATAAAGAGGCTCAGCGGAGTGAGTGGCCATACAGAATCGCGCAATCAAAAGAGCGGCGAGGAGAGGGCGCATGCAATTGCGAATGTCGCATTTGAAATTTCGAACACGTTTAAAATTCATAAGGACGTACAGGCAAATCCGCCCGTTTGGAAATCGTAGCCGGCGACGTGAGCCCACACCAGAACATGAAAAACAAACACTCAAAACCCCAAAACATGAAGCGCTTTTAAGTGGAATCGCTAATGCGGATGCCGCGCATCAGTTCCGTCACGAAGTAAGGCCGGCCTGCCTCGGTACTGCCAGCGTCGAGCACCTTGGCGATGTTGGGATGATCCATCATGGCCAACGCCCGCCGCTCGGCCTCGAACCGCGCGACAACCTGTTTGGTGTCCATGCCGAGCTTAATGACCTTCAGCGCGACGCGCCGGCGCACCGGCTCGGTTTGCTCCGCGACACACACCACGCCGCAACCGCCTTCGCCGACTTTCTCCAGCATCTTGTAGCGTCCGATTTTCTGGCCGACGGTTTCGTCCGGAATATTTGCCAACTCAAGTTTCATTGTCACTTTGGCCTACGGCGCCGGTTCGGTGAGCACGCCTTGAGATTCCTCCTGCGCGGCCAGCAGCTCTTCGAAGCGCTGGCGCAACGCCGCGTCGCCAGCGCATTCACGGTCCAGAAACTCTGCGCGTTCCGCGGCTGGCTTCATCAAGGCCAGTCGGAACAATAATTCTTCGCCATTCGAGCTCACGGGGTCAGCCCAACCTCGGCAAGAGCCGCTTCGACGGCGTCAAGTTTCCAGATGGAAATATCGCCGTGGTCGCGCGAGACAGCGAGTCGGCGGCTGTCTGGATGCCAGGCCAGCCACCAGATGACACCGGGCTCGTCGGGCAAGGAGTAAAGCCGCCGGCCGGTTGCAACGTCGTGAATATTGACGCGGCGACCCGTCTGATTCGCGATCGCCAGTTTTTTTCCGTCAGGACTGACGCGCAAATTCCCCGCCCCGCCGGTTTGCGCTTCCCCGGGCATAAGCGCCTGGATCGTTCGAATCTCGGTGCGGGTGTCGGGATTCCAGAAATGGAGCGTTTGCCGGTTCGGGTAGGGATCGCTTAGAATCAGTTCGCCAGTGTCCGGCGTCATCCCGATTGCCTGAACCAATCCGCTTGTGCGCGTGCCAACAAATTTTAATTCATCCTTCGGCCCCAGCCCGCGCACGAATGCTCGCAAGCCCTCGCCGGGATCAATGAAGCCGCTGAACGCAATCGCGGGACGACGCGGGTCAAATAACAAATTGCGAAACCTTCCGGGCTGTTCAACGATCAACTCAGCCTCCAGACCGTTGTTCGTCGCGGCGTCTGAGATTTTCCAAATGCGCAAGCTGTTCCCCACGCCGACAAGATGGCGTCCATCCGGGCTGAAGCCGCAGCCCCAAACTTGCCCGGACCCGCGCTGCAGTTGCCCCAGCGTGAGCGCTTGCGTTCCCGTCTTGACGGACCAGATCCTGATTTGGTCGTGGTAGTAGTCCGCACTGGCCAGCCAGCGGCCATCCGGGCTGAAGGCCACGGACTGGCCAACCGCGTTTTCCTGCCGCAGCACGCGCCACGAATTCCCGGAGTCCGCTTCCCAGAATCGAATTGTTCCGTCCTTGCCGGTTGAAGCAATGAGCCGACCGTCCGGGCTGAATTCAACCGCGGGCACGCCGCCGATGTGTCCAGCCAGGCGTCGTCGTTCAGGCGTGTCAGTCAATCGGAAAAACCTGATCCCCTTCTGGTTGATCCCGGCGAGGGTCGTTCCGTCCATGGAAGCGGTTAGCCATGGCATCGACTCTGGCGTGTTGATGAGCGTGTCCGTCTGCGAGGTCAGGTCGAGCAATCGAATTCCCGATTGTTGATTGAGCGAAACAGCCACGATGGAGCCGTCACCGACGAAAGCGGGGGGATAAGGCGTAGTCCCCAGGTATACGAAGTGTTTCTTAATGATTTTGAATCCTGGGATTTCGTAAACCACCAGGCCGCTCTCGCCGGCGCATACGAGCAGGCGGCCGTCCGGACTGAAGCCGGCCCCCACAAGGCTGCCCATGCCGGGAAGGTTGTCCAGCCGAATGCGAGGTTTGGCATTATCCGGCCTCCAAACCTCAATCACTGCGCTGTTGCGATTGACATCGTTTTCGACACCGCACGCGATCCATCCATCGTCGCTCACGGCGAGAGCCCGCGGCAACTGGCGAGGACCAAGTTGAAACGCGGTGAGCCTTTCCTGGGTTTCGAGATTGACCAACTCGAATTCGCCCGGGGCTTTCCTCACGAGGGCAAATACGGCTTTGGGAGTTCGCAGAAAACGGTTCACGACGACGGTCCCATGGACGCGCGGCGTCCAGGAGCCGCCGCTGCCATGCCTCCATTCGTGGAGTTGGGCTACCGGCGAGTTGAAATCGAGGACGCGGCCAAACAACGTTCGACCATCGGGCGAAAACGCGAGGTCGCCGAGTGGGTCCTCCAGTCCGAGCTTCGCCATGCGCTTTCCGGTCGCGGTATCGCGAATCTCCAGCCCGCCTTCATCGGTCCAGATGGCAGCCAATTCACCATCGGAAGTCAGAGCCATCCGGAAGACTCTTGGCTGGTTGGTTTCCCATCGGATCAAGACGGGGTCCAAACCAACCGGATCACCGAGCGCTTGGGTGAATTCCGCGCGCAGTTCGTCGCGGCGCTGGCTGGAGCGTGGAAGCTCCAAGGACTGGTGGACGCGCTCACGAAGAATGCTGCGATACCCGGCAGGGCGAAGGGTGGCAGTCGAGCGCATCTCGCGGATCAGCGAGTCCAGCAGACGATCCTGGGCGAGGTCACGTTGAGCCGCCGCGCTGGCCTCGGCGGAGCGTGCCTTTGCCTCGTTCGCTTGAGCGTCCCAACGCGAGGCATCCGCGGCAATTCGGGCGCGCGTGGCGCGCGCCGCCTGCCAAGTGCTTACCGACACTCCAACCGCCAGGACGACGATAATCGCCGCCGTGGCCGCAAAACCGACCTTGTGCCGGCGAACCGTCTTCTGAAACTCGTAGAGCTTGCTGGGCGGGCGCGCGAGGACGGGTTCGTTGTTCAAGTGCCGCTTGAGATCGAAGGCCAATCCATTCGCCGTCTCGTAGCGCCGCGTCCGGTCCTTCTCGAGACACTTCATCACGATCCAATCCAGATCGCCCCGCAGCAGCTTGGTGAGTTTCGCGGCTTCCACCGACCGCCGCTTGGCCGTCGTCGTTAGTTCGTCGCCTCGCAGCGTCGCCAGCCTTGTGCTCGGGCGCACCGGCTCTTTTTCCCGGATCGTTTTGCGCATGGCGTCAATGCCTTGGGACATCAACTCCTGCGCATCAAACGGCGTGCTGCCCGTCAGCAATTCGTAGAGCAACACACCCAGGCTGTAGATGTCGCTGCGCGTATCGATGTCCAGCCCGCTCATCTCCGCCTGCTCGGGCGACATGTAAGCCGGCGTGCCGATGAACTGTTCGTAAGCGGTGAACAGCGTTTTTTCCGTGAGCCGCTGGTCGGTCGTCGCCTTGGCGATGCCGAAGTCAATCACCTTGGGCACCGGCACACCATCGTGCAGCGTGACCAGAATGTTCGACGGCTTGATGTCGCGATGAATGATGCCCTTCTGGTGCGCGTGTTGAATCGCCTGGCAAATCTGGATGAACAACTCCAGGCGCGTGCGGGTGTCCAGATGGTTCTGGTCGCAATACTCGGTGAATTTGATTCCGCGCACCAGTTCCATCACGAAGAACGGCCGGCCTGCGTCCGTCGCGCCGGCGTCCAGCACCTTGGCGATGTTGGGATGGTCCATGAGCGCCAATGCCTGACGCTCGGCCTCGAAACGGGCGATGACCGCCTTGGTGTCCATGCCCAGCTTGATGACTTTGAGCGCCACGCGGCGCCGAACCGGTTCCTGTTGCTCGGCCATATAAACCGCACCACAACCGCCTTCGCCGATTTTCTGGAGCACCTTGTAGCGGCCGATGAACTGGCCGACGGCTTCATCCGGCACGGCGGATAAATCCAGCTTTATCGTAGCTCTGGCAGCAGGCCCGTCTGTGGGCAGGGAATCATCTGGTTCCTCGTGCGCGGTCAGCAGTGCTTCCAGCCGCGTCCGCAAGGCGGAGTCACCTTCGCACACGGCGTCGAGAAAGGCGGCGCGCTTGGCTGCCGGTTTCTCCAGCGCCAAGGCAAATAAGGCTTCTTCGCGGTTCGCGTTCATGGCTCCGGTGCATCCTTGAGCTTTCTCTGTTCAGCGGCGATCCACGACAGCAATTCCTTTGAATCGTGCAACTGCCGGGCTTCCTCTGTCAGGCCCTGCAACAATCGTTCCGCCTCGTTGAGTTCTTCCCGCCGCCGGGCCAATCCGCCGGCATCTGACGGTTCGGCCAGTGATTTCACGTAAAGCGCTCGGGCGAAGTGCCAGCGAAAGCGGAGGTCAGTTGCACCCTGCGACTGCATAAGACGGTATTGCGCTAGGGCCGGTTCCAACGTTCTCAGCGCCTCCTCCTTGCGATCCGGGCCGACTTTTGCCTGTGCCAGCAGCACCTTTGCCCACATCCGATCATCGGGCTGCTCAAGCGAAATTCGCCATACAAGTTCTGACTCAAATCCTGATCCTGGCTTCTCAGCGGCGATTGAAAACATTGTTTGGGCAAGGGCTTCGGCCTCAGCATAGCGTCCGAGAGCCAGGGCGGAAGTCACGGCATCGTCCAAAGCTTGCCGTTGGTATCGCACACACACTGAAGCATAATCCCTGGTGAATTTATTCGCGGCGGCAGTCTCGGCGACTTGGTGAAGCAACGGAAGCGCATTCGTGGCCATGGTAAAAGCCGTCGCGTATTCACCGAACGCTAATCGCATCCGGCGTTCCGCGACCTCGTTCCATACCTCATCCGAGTCCTTCTGACTGATCCCCGGAAAAGGCCCTTCGCCAGGATGGGTAGCTAAGAACCGCCGCATTTCCTGCAGGGCCTGCTCCGCCGCATCCCGATGTCCCTGCTGCGCTTCCCATTCGACGACTGCCAGCCAAGGAGCAACGTTCATGAAGGGAGAGGCGCCGCGGTTGTTGAAGTAGTCAAGTTCCACTTTTATGGCTGACTGCGCGTTCTGCAACGCCTCCCCTGTGCGGCCTCGGCGGAACAGGAGGCTGGCAATGCTGTAATCTTCGGCCGCCAGCATGTTCCAGCCATTAATGTCTGAAGGATTGAATCGCATATACTCCTCGGCTGACTGCTGGGATTGAGTGGCCAACCGCAGCGCGTCGTCTTCGTGGAACCGTGCCGCCTCGATCAGGGCCAGCACATCCGAGGCGAAAACGAGGTCCAGCCTTGCCCGCAAATTACCAGGCCGCCGAACGAGCACGCCCTCCGCGAGAGACCGCACCTGTTTTTCCAGCCGCTCGGCCTCGTCGGCCCGGCCGATGGCCAGCATTCCTCGCGATTCAGAATCGGCGATATCCGCCCAGGCCGACGCAGCGTCGAGGTCTTTCAATTCCAATGCCCCCATACCTGCGAGAATCCGCAACGCCTCATCGCACGTGACCGTGCCCTGTTCAGAAGGCTGAATGAGGCCGAGAAAATTCAGCAGGTTTGCGTATTCAAGTTTGACGCGTTTGGAGCCGTCCACCGAAACCGCAAATGGCCGGAGTATTTGGGTGCCCCTTTCAAGCGGACCGGCTTGAGACGGTTTATCGTTTTGCAGGCGATGGCACCAAGCCTGGGCTTCCAGCGCCAGCCCCAAAGCGAAAATGGTCCCGTCACTCTGGTCCCCCAGTTTGCGCACCCGCTCCAGCGTGGCCTCCGCCTCTTTGGCGACTGGCAGAGCGGTTTTGCCATCTCCCTGTTTGGCCGTGACCAGTGCCAGGCGTGCCTGTGCCATCGCACGGTTTCGTTCCGTGTCTGGCGTGCGCAATGACGGTGGCAGGCCGTCGTAATAGGCCACGGCCTGCTTTGCGAGACGCGCGATGGTCGTGAATTGGCCGCTCGGCTCCAGGTCATCGTAAAAATCCTCGAGCATGAAGTTCGCGAGTTTCTCGGCCTCGCCCCGGCTCTGCAGCGCCATCGCTCCAGCGCGCTTGGCTTGCGCGGCGGCTTGTTTTGCCCGCACCGCCTGCCACGTCGTTGCGATGATGCCCAGCAACAGCGCGCAAACCACGGCTCCGGCCGCGGCAAAGACGAGCTTGTTGCGCCGAACCAGTTTCTGAAAGCGATAGGCCGTGCTGGGTGGACGAGCGGCCACAGGTTCGTTGTTGAGATGGCGTTTGAGATCAGCGGCAATTCCATTGGCCGTTTCGTAGCGCCGCGTTCGGTCCTTCTCGAGACACTTCATCACGATCCAATCCAGATCGCCCCTGAGCAGCCTCGCCAGCTTCGACGTTTCCACCGACCGCCGCTTGGCCGTCGTCGTCAGTTCGTCGCCTTGCAGCGTCGCCAATCGTGTGCTCGGGCGGACCGGGTCTTTTTCCCGGATCGTTTTGCGCATGGCGTCAATGCCCTGCGACATCAACTCTTGCGCATCGAATGGCGTCTTGCCCGTGAGCAGTTCGTAAAGCAATACACCCAGGCTGTAGATGTCGCTGCGCGTATCAATGTCCAGCCCGCTCATCTCCGCCTGTTCCGGACTCATGTAAGCCGGCGTCCCGATGAACTGGTGCAACTGCGTGTAAACCGTCGCGTCCGTCAGCCGGCCTTCCGTCGCCTTGGCGATGCCGAAATCAATCACCTTCGGCACCGGCAACCCGTCGTGCAGCGTGACGAGGATGTTCGACGGCTTGATGTCGCGATGAATGATGCCCTTCTGATGCGCGTGCTGGATCGCCTGGCAAACTCTGATGAATAGATCGAGCCGCTCTTTGGTGGGCAGATTGTTCTGGTCGCAGTATTCGGTGATCTTGATGCCGCGCACCAGTTCCATCACGAAGTAAGGCCGACCTGTCTCTGTGCTGCCGGCGTCGAGCACCTTGGCGATGTTGGGATGATCCATCATCGCGAGGGCCTGCCGCTCCGCCTCGAATCGCGCGACGACTTGCTTGGTGTCCATGCCCAGCTTGATCACCTTGAGCGCGACGCGCCGGCGCACCGGCTCGGTTTGCTCCGCGACATAGACCACGCCGCACCCGCCTTCGCCCACCCGCTCCAGCAGCTTGTAGCGCCCGAGCATCTGGCCGACGGCTTCGTCGGGTTGATCGTCGGCGAACTCCACCTTCATGGTTGCCTTGACTGCGGGCACGGGTGCAGCCAGCAGTTGGTCCGGTTCGTCGTGCGCGGCGAGCAGGGCGTCGAGGCGCGCGCGCAGGGCGACGTCACCGGCACAGGCTTGATCGAGAAATGCCCGGCGCGCGACACCGGGTGTCAATTCCGCGGCTGCACGAAACAGCGCTTTCTCGCGTTCTGCCGGCGATGGCATGGTAGATCAGGGTTGGCGTGCTCAATCCTATATGCGCATTCGCGGGATAAAAAGTATGAAGATTTTTTCACAGGCTTTTTGCGGTGGATTGGGCCATGATGGGGCTCCTAGCCTATGAGCGCATCCGAATTCAAATTCTACTGTTCCCACTGCGATCAACCGTTGAAGTGCGATCCGTGTCACGCGGGCCGGCAGATTCAATGCCCGTCCTGCAACCACCTCATCCGCATTCCCAATCCGCCGCCGGGCACCGGCTTCACCCACGTCCAACCGGAGTCCGGCCAGACATGGGCCACGCACGTGCCGAAGGGCAAGACAGTCTGATTCTGGCGGAACCGCCAAAGGCTCGCCCGGAGCAATGGGTTGTTTTCCGGTCTGCCGATGGTCAACGGTGCCAGGCTTCAGGATTTCAAGAGCGGCACGAATCCCGCCTGCCGAAAATGGTGATCGGTCGTGAATGCATCCCGAATGCGCAGCTCGCGCATCAGGACAAAACTCACACAGTCGGTGAACGACCACTCCTTGTCCGCATGGCGGCGAAAAAGCCCGGCGGCGGCGTAGAATCGTTCCGGACCGATCCACTCCAGCCGCAAAGCTTCGCTGCGCTCCACCGTGTCCAGGAAGTCCGCGGCCGCGGCGTGACTGTGCCGCATCAGCAGCAGCGTGATGGTCTCGTCCACGACATATTCCGAAGTGACGAAGCGCCGCCGCTTGCCGGCCAGCTCCACCTGAAGGCGTCCGGCGGCGCCGTGATGCTGGTCGCTCGCGTCCCACAACGCCAGAAAGCCGGCGCTGTCCATGAACACGTCACCGGCGGCCATAAACAAAGCGGTCGATGTCCGCGTGTCTGGTTTTGCCTTTCGGACTCGCTGTGGCGCGGCGGCGGACGCTCAGAAACGGATCGTTCTCCACATCGTTGCGGACGGTTTGTTCCAGAGGTTCCAGGCGGGCGGCCGGCTTGCCGCGATGCGAAAGCACGAGCCGTTCTCCCCGGGCGACCCGGCGCAGCACTCCCTCAGCGTTCTGTCGGAATTCCAGCATGGTCACAATCTTCATGGCGTGAAGTTTAACTTGAAGTTGATCTGACAGCAATGGCCGTTTTCCGAGTCGGAGGCAGGAGGGTGAGTTCAAACTTGCGCACCGCAGTCGTCGTGGGTTGGCCGGCGATTGAAGATCTGGAGTTTGTTCGCGGGAGATAGGTAAACACGAACGCAGCCAGACAAAGGGCCGCCAGTGCCCGCGGCAGGAACCGCAGCGGATGCGCGCGCTTCGCCTTCAGCGCGTGAATAGTCAGGATGTTCGGATGGTTGAGCGCCGCCAGCGTTTTGGCCTCCTGTTCGAACCGCCGCAGCCGGTCCGCATCCGCAGCGAAATCCTTCGGCAGGACCTTCACCGCCACGTCGCGGTTGAGCCGGGTGTCACGAGCGCGAAACACTTCGCCCATTCCGCCCGCTCCGATAGAGGCGGTGATCTGGTATTGTGCGACGATTTGACCGGGCTTGATCACAGGCCGAATCACAAGGACGGAAGGTCCTCCGTCACCATGATGCTGAAGAACTGCTCCCACGCGGCGATGGTAATGGAGCGGCCGTCCGGGGAGATGCCGAACGACTCGGCCGAGTTCTCCGGATCAAAACCGACGAGTTCACGGCGCGTGTTCGTGGTGTCCTTGCCGGGAACGAAGTCCTGAATGTAAACGCCGTTGACGCCTGCTTCGTTCTGGCCGAGAAACACCAGTGATTTGCGATCCGGCATCCAGCGGACGCGGCCGAGGATGACGATGGTTTCCTTGACGGTCTGGACCTGGATTTCGAACGGCACCGGCGCCCCTGATTCGACCTCGACGAACTTGATCGAGACGAGGGCGCTGCGGACGTTCTCCACGTAGGCCGCATACCGGCCGTCCGGTGACACCTCGGCATTGCCGACCGTCCCCCCTTTGACCAGCAGCGTCGCGCCGGTCCCGTCGGGATGGATCTTCCAGATCCCGCCCTTCTCGGGATGGGCCGAGCCATAGACAATCCAAAGTCCATCCCGCGTCATGGTGGGGTTCTCCGCCGCGAAGCCGTCGCGGGTGACTTGCACGGGTGCGGTGCCGTCGGAATTGCCGATCCAGATTTCGAGATTGCCGGAGCGGCTGGAACTCCAAACGAGCCGCTTGCCGTCGGGTGAAAAGCAGGGATCCCAATCCGTGGCCGGGTCGTCGGTCAAGCGGCGCTCTCTTCCGGTTTTTCGGGAAATGGACCATAGCTCAAGATTGCCGCTCCGATTTGAGGAAAAGGCGACTTCCTCGCCGTCTGGCGAATAAGTCGGCTGGCGGTCGGTGCTGTTGCCCAGGGTGAAGGAGCGCGCTTTGCTCGCGCCTGTTCCTGTCGCCAACTCCTTGAGGTTCTCGCGGGGCGACCTGGCATCAAAGAGAACATTGCCGGACGGAAGGAGGTCCACGGTTCTGCAATGCGCAGCGCTCCGGAGCAACTTCTGGAACTGGCCGGAACCCGCGTGCTGCCGGAACAGTGTCCCTTGGCCCACCAAAGCCGACGGTGACTCTGATTGCATGTAGAAAAGGTTTTGGCTGGCGGCGTCCCAAACGGCTGACGAGAGCAGGTTGTACTGGTGTGGAACCTGCAGCGTCCTGATCTGCCCCGTTCCGGCACCGAGCAGCGCAAGGGATTGCGGACGCCCACTATCATTGATGGCGACGACGATGGTCTTGCCATCGGGAGACCACCGTGGCGAGGAACAGCGCTGGTCTGAAAAACGATGCAGCAACTTCTCCGCACCGCCGTCAATGCCGGAGACGTATACCTCGGAACCGCTCTCCTCTGGCCAGCGGACGAATGCGACTCGGCGTCCGTCAGGAGACCAGTCGCCGAACAGCGCGTCACTCACCACTTTGGATGGCTCCGCGCCCATGCCAAGGGCGGGCACGCGATAGAGCGCACGGCTGATGCCCGACGCGCGCGTGAACAAAATCATGCTGTCGTCGCGCGAGAACCGAGGGAAATCATCCGGCCCCTCGGTAAGCCGCGTTTCGTATCCAGTCACCAAATCCTTCACCCAGATTTGTTTCGTGCCGTTCCGGTCGGAGCTGAAACAAATACGCTTGCCATCGGCCGAGGCCGCCGGCGAGTAATCGCGCCCGGAGTAGGTGAGGTAACGAATGCTGGGCGCGGTCGAGAAACCCGCAGGCGTGACAAGCCTGTGGGTCGCGACGCCGGCGAAAAAAACGGCGACCAAAGCGGCGCCCGCAAACGCCAGCTTCCGCATTGATGTGCGGGCAGGAGCGACCCCGAGACGGTCACGTTTCTGCGACCCTTCCGTGGCAATTTCCAAGGCAAAACCCAGGTCTTTCGCAGATTGAAAACGGTTGTCAGGCTGTTTCTCCAAACAGCGCCGCACGACGCGTTCAAGCGCGACGGGGATGTTCGGGTTCGTCGCGGAAAGTTCCGGCGGCTCTTCGCTCAACACCGCGTTCATGCTCTCGACCGGTGTGTCGCGCCGAAACGCGCGCGTGCCACTCAGCATTTCGTAGAGCACGCAGCCGAACGCGAAGATGTCCGCGCGATGATCGGCCGGCTCGCCCCGCACCTGCTCGGGCGACATGTAGGCCGGAGTTCCCAGCACCATGCCGGGCTCGGTGGTGTTGATGATGGCATCGGCATCAATGTGGATGGTCGCGGCCTCAGCCGGTTTCGGATTGCGGATTTCGGATTGCGGATTTTCTCTGAGCTTCGCCAGCCCGAAATCCAGAATCTTCACCCGGCCGTCTTGAGTGACGAAAATATTCTCCGGCTTGAGATCGCGATGAATCACTCCTTTGCCGTGCGCCGCGGCCAGTCCGTGTGCGATTTGCAGGGCGTAGTCCGTGGCTTTGCGCACCGGCAGCGCCGTCGTGGTTGTGTTGCCCAGCGCCTCGCGCAGCGTTTGGCCCCGGAGCAATTCGCTCACAAGATAGGGCGCACCGTCATGCACGCCCGCGTCGTGAATAGTCAGGATGTTCGGATGATTGAGCGCCGCCAGCGTCTTGGCCTCCTGCTCGAACCGCCGCAACCGGTTCGCATCCGACGCAAAATCCTTGGGCAATACTTTGACCGCCACGTCGCGATTCAGCCGGGTGTCGCGTGCGCGGAACACTTCGCCCATGCCGCCCGCGCCAATCGAGGCGGTGATTCGGTATTGGTTGAGTGAGGCGCCGATCATTTCTTTCGTTGCCGCAGCCAATACTCACGGAACGACCGCAACCGCGGCAGGGCCTCACGGTCCTTCTACCGGTTGGTGGCGGCTTTGCTCGCGATGATGTCATCAATATGGCAGACCGGAAAGCCTTCTATGTCCACTCGGCGGTTCCACGCATCCGTGAAGCGTAAGCAGTCACGGATTTCCTGCGCCTGACGATATTCAAACGCGCCCATAGCCCAGCCAATCCGGCAGGTTTTCCTCGCACCAGCGCCGGTAGTCCGCCGTCGTGTCAAAGGCGCGGAAAGGAGCGTCATCAAGCACCGGTTCGTACGTGTGAATGAAGGCGTAACGAAAGCGCGTTTCGAGTGGACGGCGCGCCGCGGCTTCAAACTCCGCCAGCCAGTCTGATTGATCGGCCGGGTCCGCGGTTGGGGAGGCGGACATCGTGCAGTCGTTCAACTCGTGCGCGTCCATGAACATCTTTTACGACATCGGCCGGGAGCAATCCCTTTCGAAGGAGGGCTTCATTGTTCCATGAAAATTCAGTGTTGGCGCTCGAGCCGCCGCCGCAACGTCAGGTACCGCTCGACGCCCAACAATCGTTTCAGTTCGCCAAAGCTCGTCGCTTCGCCGGCCAGCGCATCCACGCGGCCCTCATTCTTCCACGCGGCGCACAAATCCCGCAGCGCCTTGGCGCAAACCATGAGTGATTCAATCGGGCACACGACGATTTTGTAGCCGAGCTCCTCGAGTTCGCTGACGGAAAGAATCGGCGTCACGCCGCCGGTCAGCATATTCACAAAAAGCGGATACTTTACCCGCTGCGGAATCCGCTCCAACTCTTCCATCGATTGCGGCGCTTCGATGAAGGCGATGTCAGCGCCGGCCTCACAGCAACGGTTCACGCGATCGATGGCTTCGTCGAGCCCGTGCATCTGCCGCGCATCCGTCCGCGCAAAGATAACGAAATTGGGATCCGATTTTGCGGCGACGGCCGCTTTGATTTTCAAAACCATTTCCGCGGTGGAGATCACCTGTTTTTCCGCGAAATGACCGCATCGCTTCGGCATCACTTGATCTTCCAAGAGAATGCCAGCCGCGCCGGCGGCTTCAAAAGTTTCGACCGTCCGCTGCACGTGGTGCAAATCGCCGTGGCCAGTGTCGCCATCCGCAATCACGGGAATGGTGATCCGCGCGGCCATTCGACGAACCGCATCGGCCATCTCCGAGAGCGTCAGAAAATTCAGATCTGGCAAACCGAGCAGAGATGCGCTCGTGCCGAATCCTCCGATGAAAACTGTTTCGAAGCCGGCCTCTTGCACGATGAGCGCGGAGAAAACGTCGTGGGCGCCCAAACTCCTGATGATGCCTCGACGCGACAACAGTTGTCGAAGATCTGACCGCGTCTTTCCGGGATCCATGCGGCTGTTATAAAAGGTTCATTCCGGCCTCACAAGCCGCATCGAAGGCGGCGCGAGCAAAGCCGCTCGCGCCTGCCTTGCAACTGCTCATTGAGCAGGCTCATTTCAAACTGCGCGTCAGCTTAAGCTTAGGGAGCGCGGGCGCGGAAGAATTGCGCTTTCGCTTGCTGGGCGGGAGGAATCACAAATGGACTCGACGGATTGTTCGCCACGTCAGCCCATCCACCGGTGACTTGAGCCGCCGATTGCAAAACGCCGGTAAATTCGACGCGGACACTGCCTCCATCGCGCGTGATACTGAGCTGCGGAGTGAGCGCGCCGGCGGTGACCCGCACGTTGTCAAAGGCGACCGTTTCGTTCCACCAACTTGTGAAGGCCCGGAATTCGATGACGAGGTCCGTGGCGCCTGCTGGAACATCGAAACTCACATCCTTGAACCGAAGGCCGAGCTGATTGCTGTTGCCGTGCAGCGTGTCGACGAAATATTTTTTGGAATCGCTGGGGGCGCTGAAATGAGCTAATCGCACTTCGCTGGAGTTCACCCCATTCGGGAAGACGATGATATCCAAAAAGTCGCTCGTTTCAAAATCCAGGAAAGTGGCGGCAAGCCCAACGGTCAGCTTCACATTCTGCTTGCCCGTGACCCTGACCGGACGCAGTTGCACTGACCGAAATCCTCCCAGGCCGCTGATGTCGGGCGGGAATTTGTTCAAGGCAGAACCGGCAAAGAAGCCGCGCCCTTCAAAGCCCACAAATGGGCCGCCTCCGAAAACCGATCCACCTTCGTCTGGGCCATTCAGCAGGACCAAAAATGGAATGACCCGCTCTGTGTCCGGCCCGGCAGGGACGTAGCTCGTGGCGGAAATCGTTCCGCTCAGGGAAACTTTCCCGGTGGTCTCGCCCAATAATTCCCACGAACCGGAATCAATGGCGGAGGTATCGCCCCCATTCGCTTTGGTGGATACGGACAGTTCGACGTCCCCTGCTCCGCCCGAATTAAACGCGGTGACTTCGAAATCGTACGTCCCAGCCGTAGCAAACGTGACGTCGCCGTACCGTGCTCGGTGCCCGCCGGCGGCGTCTTCGACAATGACGTTGTCGGCGTCGGTGAATCCGTTCTTATCCTTGTCAATGCGTAGGCGCGCGCCGTCATCCATGCCCAACCCGAAGCTGTATTTGCCCGCGGCGGAAACGTTTAGTTTGCCTTTGGCGACCAGCCCCCAAATGCCGGTTGGAGCACCTGGAATTTCATTGTCGTTCGGCCAATTACCCGTTGAATTCGCAGAAAAATCCAAAGTCGTGACGGTCGCGCTCGCTTGGGTGCTTTGATTTTTGCCGGAAACCATGGCATCGACATCGGCCAAACTCGCAGCTGTCGGAGGAATCTTTTCGGTAAAATTTGCCACCGTGATTGACCCCTCGGGCAACTGATCGCCAATCAGCTGCCAGGTGTGCTCGCCCGTAACCAAATCGAATGAACCGGTCAAACCGGCCGCCGCGGGATGGCTCGCCGTCACGATGGTCGCCTGCCCTGCCGTAAAGGTTGCCGTCGTGCCTATGGTCGAAAGGAGCATATCGTCGTGAGACGTCGCAGAGAATGCGAGCACCGGTTTGGGGACTTTTCCGAAACGGCTGTCATCGCCTCCCGGCGCCTTGATGATTAGATCTGCCACAATCGCGGTGTCCGCGAGCGCCGTATCGTCATCCGTCACGGTATGGCCGGCCGCGGTCAAGAGATCCGCCAGGCCAGGCGCCGCATCCACCGTGGGGCTGATCACGACTTTCGCGCCCGTTTTTCCTTTCAGCAGCCAATCGAAGGTGGCTTTTAGAAGTTTCTTGGCCGGATCGCTCACTTGATCGGACGTAATCGCGCCGTCCCAAGCCAGAATCGCACGCCGGGCCGGCGTAGGGCCGGGCACGCCCACGAAGGAAACCTCAAAATTGTGGGCCCAATAAACCGGTCCCAATTGTGTGGTCGGAACTCCAGCTGCTTCGAACTCGGCGGGCTCGAAGTGCGCGCGCCCGGTGGTGGTATAACGAGGCGGGTTCGCCACTTCGCCATCATCGTTGAAAGTTTCCTGGTAAAGGAGTTCCTGAGCGATGCCTGAGAACGGCCAGGCCAGCAAAAGGAATCCCGAGGCAAGAGCCCCGACCACACGTTTCCAATTCCGCTGAGGAACATTCACTCGCAGCTTCATAAAAGTTCTTTCGTTGTGAGTTGTTTTGTGGGTTGCGGCCGGACCACGCGAGCCAGTCGCTTCGCAACGCGGCGACTGGGCTCTTCACTGGGGAGATCTTTTTAAAAACTTTATTCCACGCTTTAGCAAGACGAAAAGTCTTCGGGGAAAAAAATTTGGTTGTGATTTACAAATGGCGGGAAATTGAGTACCACAGCGAGCGAAGTTGATTCGACCGTACATCCAAAATGAATTCCCACCGACCTGTTTGGCCCGCTGTCATTGCCTGTCTCCTTGTCCTGCTGCTCCCCTCCTCAGTTGATGGGGAAATCATCTACGATAACTCCACCACGTATACTGGAACCGTCCATTCGGTGATTGACCGCGAGTTTGGCGACGAGGTCTGGCTGGCCAGCGACGGCGCGATCATTACCGAGTTCCAATTGCAATATTACGTCGAGAACAAGGCCGGCCCCCTCACGGGCAATGAGCGCGCGGAGATTTATCTGCGCTTTAATGATGGGCCGCTGATAAACGGGGTGCATGCGCCCGGAACAGTTTTTTACGACAGCGGGTTGTTCGCGATAAAGGACGGCGATCGCAGGGTGACGATCAGTGGCGTCAGTCTGCCCGCTCCGAAGCATTTCAGTTGGACGATCGAGTTTACTGGCTTTACGACCAACGAAACCGCCGCGCTCCTGTTGTTCCAACCGGTCGAGGTTGGTTTCAGCCCTGAGTTTTACTGGGAGTTCGACGCGACCGGATGGGAACCACTCCTGCTCAATGCGGGATCGACGCCCGCGAATTTCGGCGCCCGCTTCAAAGGGATTCCCCAGTCTGCTCCACGACTCGCCTTGGAACTCGCCAAGGACAAAAAATCAATCACCCTCAAATGGCCGGGCGTCAGCGCGGGCTTCGTTGTTCAGGAAAAAAACGCGAACGAGCCAGCATGGCGAACTTTGAAGGTCCCCACCAAAAACATGGGGGACCATTTCGAGGCGAGCGTCCCTGCCAGTGGCGGGGCGAAACTGTACCGGCTGGTCGGCCAATAAGCCGGCGCGCCAAGCAGCGAGGTCGAAACGCGAGGTGTTTTACCGGCCTTCGAAAATCGACGTGGGCAATCCGTGTTCCCAGCTCTTCGGCTGGTTCCAAGGAACCTCAGCCCGGTTTTCAGGATCAGTCGAGGCGCAACCGATTCCACCGGCGCAAACCGCAAGGAAGGACAAAAACAGGAGGAGCTGACGGACGCGGTGACTCATACGCAAACGAAAGTTATTTGATGATGACTTGATCGCCTTCCATGACATCGCCCTGCTTCGATTCAGGCAAAATATTCGCGATGCTTTGGTTGGGCTGGACGCGCGTGATTTGAAGCTTGGCGATCAACCTGCCGTTGCGGTTCACGAGCAACTGCCCATTCTCGCGAACGCCCTGGTTCTCGCCAATGTTGAGCACGACAAAATTATATTTCGGATCGACCGCGATGACATTGCCTTTCAGCCCGCTCGGCAGAGTCACTTCATTGGGGCCTTCATAACGGGAGAGACGTGACTCGAGTTGGTTGATCCGCCGGTTGAGGATTTTGTTTTCGCCGGCGAACGTGTCGCGTTCGTCGCGGGTGGCCTTGAGCTCGCTAATCATGGCCTTGATCTGCTCTGGGAGGATGCCGAGTTCTTTCCAAGCCGCGAGCTGTTGCTGCGCTTCATTTCGCTCACGTTTTACGTTGGTCAGATCCTGATCGAGTTTATCACCGCGTTTCTTCTGCAAATCGCGCTCCTTGACGGTCGCTTCGAGCGCTTCTTGTGACTTCGCCAGGTCCTTGTTGGCTTGATCGCGCTGCTGCTCCGCAGTCCGCTGCGCATTCTTGGCCTTTTGCTCGTCACTCCGGGCGGTTTGCTCGGCTGTTTGGGCGGTGTCTCGTTCCGCAGTCAACGTTTTGATTTTCTCCGCGACCTTGACGTGGCTGAAGTAGAGAGAGGCTCCGCCAGCCAAAATCGCAATAATCAAACTGATTCGGAGTAGCATTGTAATTCAACGAGTTTTCGAAAAACGGCGTCAGCCTAGACAGAGCCTAGGGACGTGTCAACGCAAGTTTCTCGGGTTCGCGCTCAACGTATCATAACACCCTTTCAGAACAAGCTGCGCCGCCGAAAAAATTCCTGGCAGGCGACAGGTCCAATTTAAAGCAGGATCAATGCCCGCAAACTGAACTGGCCCGCTGGCTCAAAAATCGAAGATACTCCCTGAACCCGAGCGCGCCACCAGCTCGGGAATTGCCGTGGACCCGCTCGTCAATTCGTCGTTACACTGCTGCACGATGAAAATTTGGATCGCACAGGTTCGATCGTTCCGAATCGGCGCCGTAGTGCTTCTGCTGATTTGGCCGTTCACGATGGACCACGCCGCAACATCGACGCCGCTTAATGAACATTCAGATGGTCTGCACGGTTACATTGGCTTCACCCACGAGAAACTGCCGCCTCACTCGGCCTACAGCGCGGGCATGGGCTTTTATGCGGCAGTTTGGCCCTTGGTGGACCAGCCTCTGGCCAATTTTCAAATCGGCCTGCCGAGTTCATGGATTCTGCCCGACAACTCCGACAACAAAGACAAACCTCTGGCGCCGGAAGGAACGCGGGCACGCGCTTGGCGCGAGCGAGGCCCTACCTGGAGCAGTGTTTTCCAAACCGTGGAAGGAGGGTTGGGCTACTGGGCGGGGAACCATTTCCGCTATGGCTTGCCCAAGTTCAGCATGAACGCCACGCCCCAATGCTATGACTATGAAATCGGCTCGCCTGGGTGGTCCTTCTTTTACAGCAACGAAGCATTGCCAGATCATCGCCTGGGCATCGCTCAACTCAGCAACCGATTGCTGATTCCCCCAGATGCGCTCCCTTTCCAGGGCAATCCCAATGGCGAGTTCCTTGGGTACACCTGGATGGCCTTGCCTCTGACTGATCCCACGACGGAGGACCCGCCCACGGGCGAGCAAAGCTGGACCTGTTTTCTGAGCGCCGCCAACTTCAAAGGCCCCATCGCCTATTACATCCCGGAAACGTGGAGCAAGATTGGCAAGCTGTTCAGTTACCCTTTCCTTTACGGACGCGGACTCGATGCGCGCCCCGCACTCATGGGTGGCGGAGCGATGGAGATTAATACCGTTCCCAGGTTTGAAGCCACAGATGCGCGGGGGATTGCCTACTCGAAGCTGCCGAAGCTGCAATTCCCAGTGGATTCCGACGGCCGCGCTTTGCTGATCCAAGATGTCACTTATTATTCGAAGGCAGCCCTCTATGACGCGCTCAAAGTTTGGCGGAACGGCGGCCCTGCCTGCTCCGGAAGATTCGACGCGAAAGGAACATGGACACCGAAACTAACGCCGCGCTCCACCCGTTACGACCAAGGCGGCAAGAGAATTACAGGCGTGGAGCATCTGTTCGACACGAGAATTTTCGAAGGCAACATCTGGGGCTTGCAGTGGTTCACGAACGAGATCAGCCCAAGAGGATTGTTTCCCCAGTATTTCAAACACGTCGGCGAGGAACGCGTGCCGGTGCCATTGGCGGAGGTTCCAACGGAAACCGGGTTGATCAACCAGGAGTTCAAGCTCGCCTCCGCGGGCAAACCTTACACATCGCCGGCCACCGGCGCCTGGACGAAGCCCGGCCCTAAAGCCGGACCGTTCACGGCCAGCTTGGCTGATCATTCCGTGGTGACTTATTTCTGGTATCGCTTCGTCGATCAACCTTCGTTTCAGCAATACAGCTGGACCGCTGAGAAGAAGGCCAAACTACAAGACCTCATCGAGAAGTTTCACGCGAATTGGCCGATCGATCGGGACTACATGACCCCTCCCACGCGCGGCAAATTGGTCGCACTCGATCCGGCCCTGCTCGTTGCGCCGCCCAAAGGTTTCGAAGTCGGCTACGTTCCAATCGTCACTCATCAGGAACGATCCCCTGCCAGTCCGCTCGCCCGCTGAATCGGTTCTCATCCTTTACTGGCATTGACGATTCTAATTTCGCCGTTCACCCGGACCTTGACTGGTCGCGGCGTCGCCGAGCGGATGGCAAACCCGATGACCTTGCCGTCTCTCCAAGTCGCGTCGACGGTGAAATTGCCACGCGCTTTCAGTCCCTGGAAAGAGCCGGCGGCAGCCCAGGCACGAGGTATTGCTGGAAGAATGACGATTTCACCAGCATGCGACTGCAACAGCATTTCAGCGATCGCCCCGGTGATGCCGAAGTTGCCATCCATCTGGAAGGGAGGATGGTTGCAGAAGAGGTTGTCCAGCGTGTTGTAAGTAAGTAAGCCGCGCACCATCGTGCCGGCCCGTTCCGCTTCGCCCAACCGCGCCCAGATCGCGCAACGCCAAGGCCAGGTCCACGAGCGGCGACTGTCACCGATCGTTGTTTCGACGGCAAAGGGTTTTTCGCCATGATCATTGCTGCGCGCCTTGAGCGAAATGATGGCGGCTTTCGCCAGATCCGGCGTCCGAGTCAGGCTAATTTGCCGGCCGGGATAGACAGCGAAAAGGTGCGAGGTATGGCGATGAGTATCGTTGGGATCGTCGCGATCGGTCTGCCATTCCTGAAGCTGCCCCCATTTTCCAATTTTATTCGGAGCCAAATGCGACTGCAGGTCCCCGATCTTCGCCTGATACTCGGCGTCGACACCAAGCGCCTTGGCGGCATCGAGGTAATTCTGGAAAAGATCCCAGATCAGTTGCTGGTCGTGCATGACGCCGTCCTCGCGTGGGCCGTGTTCTGGTGACCAGCCATTAGGGGCGACCAAAGTTCCATCGGGCAGACGTTTGAGACGGTCTTCCCAATATTGACAGATCTCCTTGATGACCGGGTAAGCCCTCTTGGCCAGGTAATCTTTGTCCTCAGTGAAAGCCCAATGCTCGAACAGATGCTGCGCATACCACGCACTGGCGGGAATGTTCCATTCCCACCCATTGCCGCCAAAAATATTTTGGCTGGTGCGGGCGGTCCAGCCGCGCGTCTGCTCGCCAAAGGCCTTGCGGGTCGCGATGCGGCACGGCTCCTGGGCAGCGACCACGAAGTCAATGAGCGGCAAATGACATTCGGGCAAATCGGTCGATTCGACGCCCCAGTAATTCATTTGGATATTGATATTGTTGTGATAATCGCTGGCCCAGGGCGGGGTGTTGCTGTCGTTCCACAGTCCTTGCAGATTCGCGGGAAGGCCACCGGCACGCGAGCAACTGGCCAGCAGATAACGCCCGTAAAAGAACATCGTTGCTTCCAAATCGGGATCGCTCTGGCCTCGGGAATAGCGTTTCAGCCGCGCATCGGTCGGCATCGCCATCACGTCTGGCGGAGTGAGCCCTATATTCAGACTGACGCGGCCAAGCAGCGACGCGAGATCAGCGATATGCGCCCGGCGCAACGCGTCGTACGATTTGGACTGCGCGGCGGCCAGTTCTTTCTGAACGATGGGCAGCGGATCCGCGCCACGCCAGCCCGCATTGTAATCGGGCTGATAGTTCGTCCGCGCATCTATCAGCAGCAGCAGCTCGTCGCAATGAGTGAAAGCGAGATCTTCGCCCTCGACCGTCACGCGCCCGGATGTGGGCAGCACTCGGACGGCACAAGCGTGCTTGAGCTTGTTGGGCATTTCTCCGGCGAAAGAAAGGCCTTGTTCGGTGGCCTCGGTGTTTGCCTTCTGGGCCGAAACAAGGCGGATCCTTCCCGAAAGCGCGCCGGGCTTGCTGGCGGTATAACGAAAGACCATTACCTGGTCCGGGTGACTCGCGAACGCTTCGCGGGTGAATTTCACGCCGCCTTGATCGAAGGTGGTAGTGTGGATGCCAGTTGCGATATTGAGCTCACGGCGGTAATCAGCGGGCGCCACTGCGCCAACGAATGCAGGCTCGGCATTGCTGCTTATGTTCCACGTGATCGTCAGATCGCCAAAACTGCGGTAAGCCCCGAATCCATGATCGCCGCACTCATACGCGCCATCCCAATTATTGTCGCCCGACCACAAGCTCTGCTCGTTGAACTGAATTCGCTCGCGAGTAATGCCGCCAGAAAGCAGGCAGCCCATGCGCCCATTGCCCAACGGCAGCGCTTCCTCGATGTTCTTGCTGGCAGGCTGTCGGTGCCAAAGGGTCGAATCGGCGGCCGAACGCGGCCATGCGGCCAGCGCGAGTGATAAGAGAAGGATCAGAGCGCGTTTCATAGCGTGTTTGCGAAGAGTTTCGTTATTGTCCGGCTGCCAGCGAAGCGCAAACCACCTCCCCCTCATTCCGGGCGAACACATGACGGTTCGCAAAAGCCGGCGGCGCGTAGACAAATTTTCTTTGCGCATACGGCCAGGTCGGATCAATCAAGTGGCTTCGACTCATCTCTCGATATCCTGCTGACGACAGCCGAGCGCGTATCAGGTTCCCTTCATCCGTGAATAGAAAAAAACCGTCCCCTTGCGGAGTAATGTTGATGCTGGCTCCATTTTTCGACGCCGTCAGGCTGTTCGTGCTCCAGATTTCCCTGCCCGTGGCGGCTTCGAGGCAAACGAGTTCGCCCCAGCCCTTGGCGGTGAAGATAAAGTCACCTTGGAACACAGGCGTCGATGTGTTGCTCAACACGCGTTTTGCGGGAACCCGGATCTCTGGCCAAAGAAAATGGGGATGCTCCGCGCTCACATCGAGCATCAACCCGCTCACGAGCAATCGGTCCTGATAGAAAACGGGCGTGGCGGCAGAGTCGTTGCCGCTCGTTGCCATCGGTTCGCGCCAATAAATGTGTCCGTTGGATGGGTCCAGTGACGCCAGGGAACTGTTGCTCCAAACAATCAACTGTCGCCTCCCGCCGGAGGTAACTATGATCGGCGAACTGTTGGAAACAGGATCGTCCAGCGCTTTCCAAACCTCCTTCCCCGTCTGTTTGTCCAAGGCAAGCACGCTCGCGCCGGGCTTCGCTCCGGTGAAAATGATCAGCAATGATCCCTCGATCAAGGGTGAAGGCCGGCACGACATCTCCGCTACCTGGTATTCGCGTCCAACGTTTTTCTCCCAGATGACCCTCCCTGTTTTTACGTCCAGGCAGTGCGTATTCCCATTCGCCCCCAAGGTGTATATCCGGTCGCCCTCAACAATCGGAGTCGCGGTTGGGCCAGCCCCTCGCTCCGGCACATAAGCCCAGTCGCCGTACTTCTCTTCGTACCCGTAAACCCAAAGAACCTGGCCCGTCTTCGCTTCGAAGCAATGTAGCCGCTCTCGGGCCGACGGCTTCATCAACTCCACATCAAAAACAAACACCCTGCCCTGAACCACGACCGGGCTCGACCAACCGCCACCGACAGGTTGCCTCCATTGGATTTTCAACCCTTCCCGCGGAAATGATTCCAGGATGCCGGTCTCATCCCAATTCCCATTTCGATGCGGCCCGCGAAACTGCGGCCAATCTGTCGCCAGAACCGCCCACGCCCCCAGCAGAACACCCAGAACCGCCGCGCGTAGCCTCGTGGAAAAGAGAAAACTCCTCTGAATCATTGTCGGGATTGTAAATTGAAAAGGAACAGCTGTCAGGCCACCGTTTTTGCCGGAATCCAGAATTCTTTGCGAACGCAATATTCGTTGGAAGGTTCCCAAGTATCGAACAGTGATGATGCCCTGCTGGGTCGACGTTTCCCGCGTGCGAGACGAAACCCAGCGCCCAGTCCGAGCTGTTGAAACGATTGGAGGATGAAGAAGCATGCGAAAAACGAACAAAAAACGCCTGGCCAAACAAAACTCCGCTGGAACGAAACGAGCCGGGAAACTGAAGACGGAAACTGTGCTTGGCAAGTCCGGCCATATTGATCCGAAATGGGCCCGTCACTATCGAGTTCTCACTTCGTTGCGAGATTCTCTTTTGCAAAAACGAGGCGAACGATTCAAGGATGTTGCGCAACCAATCGAACCCCATAGCATGGATCTCGCGGACTCTGGAACCGACGAATTCGATCATGAACTCGCTTTGAGCCAGCTGGCTTCCGAGCAGGATGGACTTTTTGAGATTGAGGAAGCGATGAAGCGAATTCTGACCGGCACATACGGCATTTGCGAAGCCACCGGTGAACCCATCGCTGCGGCGCGCTTGCGGGCCATTCCTTGGACGCGCTTTAGCATGGAAGCGGAGGAACGATTAGAAAACGAAGGAGGTCTTCCCCGCCGGCGCCTGGGCCAGCTTGGGTCGGTCAGCCGAAACGTGACTGGCAAGCTTGCAGAAAGCGAACCGGAGCAACCAAACGGATCTCCTCCTCCGGAAGATGAGACCCTTCATGAAAGTTATGTCTCCGGCCTTAAGCACCAATCCCGTCGGACTCGCGGCCAATCGTAAGACCTTAACAAAGGAATTTAAAATTCGAAATGAGGATACTCAAACCCGAAGCACGAAATCCGAAATCTGTCGAAAGAAGAATCTAAAGGGTCCTTGATGAAGGCGCTCGGCTCAGGGTGAGCTAATATGATGCGCCGGTTCTCGAGCCGCTTGAGCTTGCCCATGATTGTACCAGCCGCGCGAGCCGTTGCAGACCTGGCAAACCGAAAGCATCACCGGCACTTCCACCAGCACGCCGACCACAGTGGCGAGGGCTGCGGGCGAATCCGCGCCGAATAATGTAATCGCCACGGCCACGGCCAACTCGAAGAAGTTGCTCGCGCCGATAAGCGCGCCAGGCGAAGCGACGTTGTGCTCGACCCGCAGCCGCCGCATCAGCAGATACGTCAGCCCGGCATTGAAGTAGACTTGAATGACGATCGGAACTGCCAGCAACACCACCGCGAGCCAGCGGCTGGTCAAGTTTTTGGATTGAAAGGCGAAAATCAGCGCCAATGTCAGTAACAGCGACCCAATCATGACCGGATGGAATTTTGGCAGAAACTTTCGCTCGAACCATTCCGCGCCATGTGACTTCAGCAAAGCGGTTCGCGTCAGCCAACCAGCCGCCAGCGGGACAACAATGAAGACGATCACCGATGTGATGAGCACTTTGGCAGGGACGACGACCTGCGCCACGCCACAGAGAAACATCACGATAGGCGCGAATGCCACGAGCATGATCAGATCGTTCACCGCCACTTGGACGAGCGTATAAGCAGGGTCGCCGTCCGTCAGATATGACCAGACAAAGACCATCGCCGTGCAAGGCGCCGCCGCGAGAATGATTAGGCCCGCGGTGTAGTTTTTCGCCGTCTCCGGTTCGATCCACGCAGCGAAAACGTGCTGAATAAAGAGCCACGCCAAAAAGGCCATGCTAAACGGCTTGACCAGCCAATTAACGAATAAAGTCACCATCAGCCCTTTTGGCCTGCGCGCAATTCCGCCCAGAGCGCTAAAATCCACCTTGAGCATCATCGGATAAATCATCAGCCACAGGAGCACGCCGATGGGAATGTTCACTTGGGAGCCGCGCCCGAATTCCATTTTGCTCAACGCAGCGGTCAACCCCGGGAGGAATTTGCCAACCGTCAAGCCGACGATCATGCACAAGAAAACCCAGAGCGTTAGGTAACGCTCGAAAAACGCGAGGCGTTTGGGGGGCGAAAGCGGCGTATCCATGAATCTGGACGCTAGCTGCCTGAACAGCGCTCACTGCCGCAACAACTGCTGCCAGGCTTTCGCGCTTTCGAAATCATTTCCGGCGTCATGTCGACGCCAATGGCACGACCAGAGGCGCCGACTTTTCGGCCAGCGATAAAAAAAATAAAATAAATGTTCAACAACGCTGGCGGCGGCAGATTTCTGCCGGATCCGTCGCGAGAATGTCTTTTAATTTTCTCGAATCGCGCGCCGCTTGATCCGTTTGGCGGAGCGATTTGTGAACCCAATCGATGGCTTCGCGAACCACGACGGGAGCCGATTTGTTGGAGAGGCGGTAATAAACCCACCGTTCCGTTTTGCGCGAACCGACCAATCCCGAGCGGTGCAGGATGGAAAGATGTTTCGATACAGTCGAAGGCGCGAACCCGAACAGCTCCGTGATCTGGCAGACGCACAACTCGCCTTGGCGCAGCGCGAGAAGAATCCGGACTCGATTCGGGTCGGACAGGGCCTTGGTGATGGCCATGAATTCACGCATATATTTCGTCAACTGGCGAAATAACCATACCTGGCGTTTCGCCGGAAGCAAGGGTTTTGGAAAAATACTGTCGGATTTCCCTTTCAGCGGGTTCTCAGATATAAGGCGATGGTGAAACTACAGAGCTGATGACCGACGACGCACAATTGCTGCAGCGATACTATCGAGAACACATCGAGTCGGCCTTCGCCGAACTCGTGGCACGGCATATTGACCTGACATTTTCGGCAGCGCTTCGGATCGTAGGCGGCGACCGGCATTTGGCCCAGGACGTCACGCAAATCGTGTTTGCCGATCTGGCTCGCAAAGCGGGGAGTCTGCCGCGTGACGTGGTGCTGGCGGGCTGGCTGTATCGGCACGCCTGTTTCACTGCCGCCAAAGCAGTTCGTTCTGAGCGACGCCGCGCAAGCCGCGAAAAAAAGGCCATGGAAATGATAGCGCTCGACGACAACACCGGACCCGATTGGAAACAGATTGCGCCCATTCTGGACGAGGCCATGAACCAATTGAGCGCATCCGATCGGGACGCCATCGTGTTGCGCTTTCTGCAACGACTGGACCTGCGCGCGGTCGGTTCGGCCCTTGGAATTGGCGAGGATGCCGCGCAGAAACGTGTCAGTCGGGCGGTGGAAAAACTGCGGACTTTCCTGAGCCGGCGCGGCGTCACGCTGACATCGACCGCTCTGGGCACGACCCTTGCCATCGAGGCGGTGGTTGCCGCTCCGACAGGGCTTGCAGCGTCCGTCGCCGCGGCATCGCTGACGGGAGCCGTGACGGCCGGCACCGGCATCGGCGCGACTCTCATGAAACTTATGGCTATCACAAACCTCAAATCCGGCATCGTCACTGCCGTCGTCGTCGCCAGTCTGGTGACACCTCTGGTGGTTCAGCGCCAGGCTCAAGCCAGACTGCGTGAGCAGGACGGAGCCTTGCGGCAAAGAACGGATCAATTGGCTAAGCTTCAAGGGGACAACGAGCAGCTTTCAAAACGACTGGCCGGCGGCAATGGCTCTCGACCGCTCCCGAACGATCGACTCCGTGAACTCGTGAGGCTGCGCAGTGAAGTCGGACGCTTGCGGAAAGACGCGAAAGAATTGTCGCAAACGAATGCGAACGCTCCGCTGTCGCGCAACGATACGTTGGCGGCTATGGGGAAAATGTATTCGGAGCGAGTGAGCCAGCTGAAGCAATTGCTGGAAGCAAATCCCGCGGAAAAGATTCCAGAACTTCAGTTCCTGGACGACAGGAATTGGCTAGTAATTGTCGATCACCAAAGGTTCGACACGGAGGAGCATCGTCGCAGTGCCATGATTTCAGCGCGCAGTGCCGCGACGATCTCGTTTGCTTACGGCATTCTGCGTCCGGCGCTCCGCCAGTATGCTAAAGATAATAACCAGCAATTTCCGACTGACCTTTCTCAATTGAAACCCTATTTATTCAAATCGTCCGGGATTGGGATCGGGCTCGATCGTGCCGGTCGGGAAAATCTGGAGCACCTCCTGCAGGAGCCGGATGCCATCCTGGATCGTTATGAGATCTTACCAAGGAGCAAGGTGCCCATCAGCGTGAGGAATCATCTGAGTGAAGATTGGGTGATCACCCTGAAAGCTCCTGTGGATGAACGGGACCAACGCAATTTCTTCGGCCTGGAGGACTCGACTGGTGGAAGCGGCAGCCATGTGTGGGTGCGCGTCCCTTAGCAGGCTCCAGCAACTGGTTCATATGACGAAACTCAAGATCAGCCTGATCGCCGCTATTGCCATCGCCGGGGTGACTGCGTCGCTGCGAATTCGACACCAGGCCCTCCTCAAATTGCGTGAGAATGAGCTCGTGTTTCAGCAGCAGAACAAGCACCTCGCAGAATTGGCGGCGGAACACCAGCGCCTCTCAAATCTCGTTGTCCTGGCAACCGACTCGACTACAGATGATCGCACGTCCGAATTGGTGCAACTTCGCAAGGAATCAGCAGCGCTTCGGAACCAAATCAATGAACTTGGAAAGCAACGGGAAGGGGACCGTCCGTCGTCGGCAGCGCAGACCGTTTCGGCCCGTCTCGCTGCCGTCGCCCACGCGCGAGCACGCAATCGAACCTACATTGACCCCTTGGACCCGAGAGCTGACGGCAAAGTAAACGATGCCATGACACTCGCTCAGGCGCTCGGCGAGTATGCATCCAGGCATCAAGCCAAGTTTCCTTCTGACTTGGCCCAAGTTGCGCCTTATTTGAACAAGTTGGGAAAGGCTCTGACTGGAACCAATGAATTTGAGCTTACTTATCAGGGATCACGCAACGAATTGGCCAATGTTCCGCCCGCTTCTGTGGCTGTGATTCGCGAGCGACAAGCCTGGCTCACGGCGGAAGGAAAATGGTCGCGGGTTTACGCGTTTGCTGATGGCTCGGCAGAAATTGTTGAGCCCACCGACCCGGAAGACAACTTCCAGTCCTGGGAAGCGGGGTACATTATCCCGCCGCCAGTGGCTGTCCCATGAACAGGAGTTTTCTTCTGCTGAAGGGACGAGAGAGGTCGATGGGAGCATTTGGCCGGGGTCCTCGCGCGCCATCTGGCGATCTCCTTTGCAATCACCTCAGCTTCGGGTCGAAAGTCTCATGGATTCTTTTCTAACCACGGTGCGACTTTGTCCACCCAGCGTCGTGCGAAGTTCGCTCTCCCTCGCCGTTTCGACCCGCCGAACCCGTGGCCGATTCGCCCACGAAACCGCGCGGTTCTGAAGAAGCGGCTGCGGTCAATTGGTAAGTCCGATCCAGGCGGACGCCCCGTTCCTAGAAAACTTAAGCGAACCCTCCAGGAAAACCGTTGCGCGGGATTGCAGGTCGTTTGCGTGGGTTTTCCCGTGTGGCCGAACACAGCCGGCTGTTGGGAAACCCAAGGAAAAGATGGTGCGCGCTGCAGGGTTTGAACCTGCGACCCCTTCCGTGTGAAGGAAGTGCTCTGCCGCTGAGCTAAGCGCGCAATCGAAAACTGTTTCCCTTCGAGAATCGCACAATTTCCTCGGAAATTTCCCGAAAACAGTTGGACGGAAGTTGTACCTTTCCCGGGTGTGTTGCAAGGGAAAATCGGCCGGGATGAACCGACCGATTTCCCGCGCCTATGGCGCTTGAAAGAGCCGCGCTTGCGCGGCCAAGTTATTTATAAACGGTGACGATCTGGGACCAGCCAACGTTCCCCGCCGCATCTGACGCGCTGGTTTGAAGTTGGTGAGCCCCCGCCGAGATCTTTCGAGAATTCCATCGGATCGTAAACGGCGCAGTCGTCGAGTAACCGACCGAGCGCCCATCGACGAACAGGTTCACTCGCGTCACCCCGGCATTATCTGTCGCGTTCACATAAACGTAAGTCGTGCTCGAGATGCTCGCGCCCTCGACGGGAGAAGTAATGAGAACAACTGGCGCCGTCACGTCGGCCGTAGCAACGGGCGTGCTCAAGGCGAGGTTGACGGCACGGCTGACGTTCACCCGTCCCCAGCCATACTGCGTGTCAAAACCTGCCGCTCCCAAATCGTCTGCGGAACTCTTCAGAATGTTCGCCGCTTGCGCTCCGCTCAAACCAGGCTGCACGGAAAGCACCAAGGCGGCCGCGCCAGAAACAATCGGGGCTGAGAACGAGGTCCCGGACCACCAGGCATAGCTGGCCCCCGTGGCGGTGGTTAAAACATTCAAGCCAGGAGCGGCCAGATCGATGTTATTTCCGGTGTTCGACCACGACGTAACCGCGTCGTTGCTGTCGGTGGCGCTGACGGTCAGCACATAAGGATTATCCGAAGCCGAATCGAAAAGGCCGTCGTTGCCAGCGGAAACTGCGACGACGCCCCCTTTGCTTTGAAAATATTGCGCCGCGCTCTTGACGGTCGAGCTGTCGGAAACACGGAAGCTGATGTTGGCAACCCGGGCGCCATGGTCAGCGGCCCAATTCAATCCTTGAGCGATTGTCGAATCATAAGCGTAGCCATTGGGATCGCTGATCCGAACGGGCATGATCTTGCAGCCCCAGGCCACGCCGGCGACACCTGCGCCGTTATTTGAAGCGGCCGCAGCCGTTCCAGCCACGGCGGTCCCGTGGCCGTAAACATCGCTTGTGTCTGAATTGCCATCATAAAAATTCCAGCCCGCCACGAGCTGGCCTGCCAGGTCCGGGTGTGAACTTTCGACACCCGTGTCCAGAACAGCGATGATCACCCCGCTGCTTCCGGTGGTCACATCCCACCCAGTGTCCGCGTGGATTTTGGGCAAGTGCCATTGGCTCGAATAATAGCTGTCGTTCGGAATGGCATCAGGCGCGATGATGAAGTCCGGCTCAGCGAATTCGATGTGTGGATTGTGCTGCAATCCATCCAACGCGGCCGCCCAAGCCCGCTCGGGCACCTGCAGGATTTTGACGCCAAGTCCGTGGATCTCTCCCGTTTCAGCGCCATTGAAGGCCTTGATTTGGTCGGCGATTTCATTTGGGCCAGCGGTAGCTTTGGCTTTGACCAGGATGCGGCCCGGGACGACTCCGACGGGACCGGCGAGAATTGGAAGGGTTGGAAAGGATAAGGCAATGAGGACAGCGATAATTTTACGACAGTTCAACATATAGTTTTTTTTACGGTTCAGGTTTTCGGCCGCGGGCCCCTTTCCCCAAGCAACGCAGCCGGCCGGAGCGGAGAGCGGGTTTAATGCCAGGAAGAAAAAATTCTTCGGCTCCTCGCTTGGGGAATGGGAAAAGCCACGGAAGATTATCGCGATCAGACAGCGAGACTAAGCTGGAAATCTTTGTCAGACCTGATCTTGGCAAGGATCTTGCAAACAAATCGCGGTGATTCGCTCTGATCAGAAGGAAACTCTTGCAACAAGACCAGGGAGCATGGCCGCAGCTCAACCAACCGCTTTGCCCGAAAATAATTATTGGTCGAAATCTTTTAAGACAATTTATTGTGAGACCTACCGTTGCGACCCAAACGATTACGTGAAACGGGTTTTCTCGCGCTGCCTCTTCTGGCATGCGGTTCCCCTGGCCCCAATCATCGCGAGGATTGATCCATTCTTTTTTCAGGAAGATCTGGAATTCATCCGCGAGATCGGCGAGGTCCGTAACTCGGGTGAGTTTAAATCCGAGCTGAATCGGTTTTATGGCCGAAATCTCCGGGACCAAAACTGGATTCGAAGAAAGCTGCTGTTGAGAGTCTCGGCGAAGAAACTTCTGAAGTTGAAAGACCTCACCTTCGAACGGTGGCAACAAAACTGAACTGCGCAACCACCCCCTGCGATCAATTGGTGCATGCTCGTTGACGGCTCGTCAGTAGCCTCGCCCCACCGCACGGATTTGCCAGGCTCCGCCTGGATCAATACGGGCGTAGAGCGCCCTCGCGAGCCGCAAGTTCATGGGATGCATCCGTGCTCTTGCAACGATCAAGCGCACCCAGCAAACCCTCCACCGTCGCCGCAGGAACCTCAACGTTGCTCGCCGCCCGTTTGCAGCGGCACGATGTAATAGGTTTGCCCTTGAAAAGGGAACGGGCGCCAACTCGGTGGAACCGTCTCCTTGGGCCTGGGGAACAGCTGTTCGTTCGGAGGAATCACCCTGAAGGGCAAGCCGCCTTTCGATGGCAATTGCGGACTCAGGCTGGGGGCTTGGTTGGTCTCCAACCTAGCCAAACGTTCCTTTACGCTGGCCAGGTCCCGCCGCAACTCCTGCAACTCCTTCCTCAGCTCTCCGACCGAAAGATCATTGGGCTCGTCAGCTGAAGAAATTTTTGGCGTCGTCCCGGCCAAACAGACCAGGAGCCCAGCACAAATCAGCAAAACTTTACTGTTCATAACGTCACTCCGGTTTCAACCCACCGTTATCCAACCAGAGTAGACGGAAATTTCGCCACGATGCTCCTGCTGCCCTGCCCTGCTTCGTCTGAAGCTCGGGGCTTCGCAGCGATCAGAATGCGAAAGTGACGTCGCTCAGCCGTTCCTGGATTTCACGCAACACCCGCGTCTCGTCATCGTGATGCGGCGTCTGGAACGTCACGCTGAATCGGAGGTACGCGCCCGCATCATCCCACGGGACGGTCGAAATAAACTTGTCAGTGATTAACCATTGAGAGACTTCTTCCCCGTTCTTAAACGACATCTTCCGCCCGTTCTTCAACACGGCCGAAGTTGGCGCCTTCACATACAGAAAAAACGATCCCTTTGGCTTCTGCGCGTCGAACCCAGCTTTGCGTAAAACCTCCACCAAGCCGGTCATCCTGCGGGAATACTTCGTTGCGATTTTCGTCGTGAGCTCCGGATGATCGAAACAATAGGCCGCCGCATGTTGGATCGCGAGAAACTGGCCGGAATCCGTGTTGTCTTTCACATCGCCATACGCTTTCACTAGCAGCGGATTGCCCGCCACGAACCCGCAGCGCCAGCCGGTCATGTTGAAACTCTTGCTCGTCGAGTGAAGTTCAATCCCGACCTCCTTCGCGCCGGGAATCGCGAGAAAGCTCGTCGGTTTGCCTTCGAATACCAAGGCCGCGTAAGCCGCGTCGTGAATCACCACGATTCCGTGCCGCTGTGCAAATTCGACGACCTTCGAAAAAAATTCGGGCGGAGCGCTGGCGCCGGTCGGGTTGTTCGGATAATTCAAAACCAGTGCTTTGGTTTTCTTCAGGATCTCCCCCGGGACCGATTCCAAATCGGGCAGGAACCGGTTGGTCGCGGTGAGCGGGAGGTTGTGAACCAATCCGCCGTAGTATTTTGCGTGGGTCCCGAAGACCGGATATCCCGGTGTCGTCATGAGCACGTAATCGCCCGGGTTGATCAACGCCGCGGGCAGAATCGAGAGCGCTGCTTTGCTGCCGATCGAATGCACCACCTCTGTTTCGGGATCGATCCCTTTCACCCCGCAAACACGGTCGAGGTACCGAACCGCCGCTTGCTTCAAAACGTTGTCGCCATTGTCGGCATAGCCGCGATTCTCCGGCTTCTTTGCTTCGCGAAAGAGTTCCTCGACGACTTCGGGAAAAGCCATTTCGTCCGGCTCTCCCACGCCCATGTCAATGATCTCAGCGTCCGGACGAGAGGCCAGCGCAGCTCGTTTCGCGCGCTTGATCTTTTCAAATTTATAAATCTCGGTGGTTTTACCGTACAGCTTGCCGCCAATCCGTTCGGCAAACCGCTGTTGAATGAATGAGTCGGGCATACTCGCGTGGGTCGTTACGATAAATTAAAGCGCCGACATTACTCAACGCCTCGCACGGAAGCAAGACGGTGGAACGTAAAAGCGATTGGCCGCCCGAATGAGCCGCTTGACCTTGCCAGGGGCATCCCTCACAGTGCGCCGAAGCGACGGCAAAGTGGAACGCGAAAATTCCGCATGACTCCAGACACGCGGTTCGTCTCAAAAAGATTTCCCCGCTCCTGCAAGTACCATCCCGACTGGATCATTGCCAGTGTCAGCGGCTCAGCCAACGCGCTCTGGTTGACCGAGTGGCTGGCCGAAAAGCTCGACTTAAAGCGGGGCATGCGCGTGCTCGATCTCGGTTGCGGACGGGCGACGTCATCAATCTTTCTTTGCCGCGAATTCGGCGTGCAAGTGTGGGCAACTGACCTGTGGTTCAATGCCACAGAGAATCTGCAAAGGATCCGGGACGCGGAGGTCGGCGGCGGAGTGTTCCCGATTCACGCCGAGGCCCGATCGTTGCCATTTGGCGCTGAGTTCTTCGACGCCATCGTGAGCATCGATTCGTTCGTCTATTATGGAACGGACGATCTTTACTTGAACTACCTGGCTCGCTTCGTGAAACCAGCCGGCCAAATTGGGATTGCCGGCGCGGGGTTGATGCGAGAGATCAACGGTCCAATCCCTTCGCATTTGCGGAAATGGTGGACACCAGACTTATGGTGCCTGCATTCGGCCGCGTGGTGGCGGCGGCATTGGCAGCGGACCGGCCTCATGAAGATTGAGGTAGCCGACAGGATGCCCACGGGTTGGACGCTCTGGCGCGACTGGCTGAAGGTGATCGCTCCTGATAACACCGTCGAGCTCGAAGCCATCGAGGCGGATGCCGGCCGGCACCTTGGTTATGTTCGGATGGTAGGCCGGCGCCGGATCGGTCCCAAGCTGGAAGAACCGGTCACGTCCCTACCCTCGAATTACACGAAAAAGCCATTGGTCCGCGGAAAGGGGGCATGAAGCGTTTCACCCAGTCTGTCACGCGCGCTTTTTTGGCTGGAAACCTGGCGGAAGCTTGACTGATGGCTCCTCCGAAACCGGCTCCGGAGCGGCAGCCTGCACCTGCGATTCCGTTTCAATCGGGCGAGCTGAAATCGTCGAGTCCGGTTCAATCTGTTCCAAACGCTTTCGAGCTTTTTCAGCGGCGGCGGTTTCGCTGTGCTCGCTCACGATGCGCCGCAGGAGCACCACCGCCTTTTCTGATTGGTTCAGCCGGAAATAAAGATTGCAGAGGTGGATCGCGGACCAGCCCCATTTCTCCGCGGGCAACTTTTGCTTCAACACTTCTTCGTATTCCAGGGCGGCGGCGAGCGGATTGTGCAAATCCTTCTCGTAAATTTCCGCAATTCGCAGCGCGACGTGCTGTTCCCGGGGATTTTTGTTCAGGTACTCACGGAGCAAACGAATCGCCTCCAAAAAATTTCCATCGGCCCATTCCTGCTCAGCGGCTTCGTAATCGGGACTGGTGTCCAATTCGCCTTCGTCGTTGTAAAGCACCTTGACCGTGCGGTCCCCGACAAACTGCGACACGTCATTGCCAACCAAAATGCCCAGACCAACGATTCCGGCAAAGAACGCGGCGCCAAACAGCAGCACTTTGGAATAGCGGGCGGCGTCGGCTCTTCCGCTTTCGCCATTCTTCAGAGCTGGCACGTCCGCGGTCTGCCGGTCCCCAGCGCCGGGATTGCTCGTCATCAAACGGGCATAATGCGAGTAGGCCAGAAAACCAAAGAGGGAAGCCCAAAGGATCAAAAACACGTAGGAGGCGATTTTGAGCCGGACACTCATTCCTTGTGCAAAACGTAAGGGTAATTCACTCGCAGGGAAAGGGCTTTTTTGAAAACGGCGATCGAACCCGCCTCGGCGGGAGCGGCGAGGAGCCAGCGATTGGCTCAGTTAAATCAAGACACCGACAATCGTGGCGGTTAGGTAAGAAGCGAGGATTCCCCCGATCATCGAACGAACCCCGAGAGCCGCTAAATCCCCACGACGGTGCGGCACTAATCCTCCAATGCCTCCAATCTGGATGGCGATGCTGCCGAAATTGGCAAAGCCGCAAAGCGCGTAGGTGGCCAGGGTGAAACTCCGCGGGTCCATGATCGATTTCTGACTCGTCAGGTCCAAATAGCCGATGAACTCATTCAAAACAATTCGTTCGCCCAAAATCTGGCCAATCAAGCCGCAGTCCTTCACCGGGATTCCCATCAGCCAGGCGAAAGGCGCATTGAACCAGCCAAAAACGTTCTGAAACGTGAGCGCCATCCCAAATGGCCGCGTGATCCGGGCCAGCAGAAAATTCGCGAGCGCCACCACGGCGACAAATGCAATCAACATCGCGATGACATTGACCGCCAGCGTCAACCCGTCCGCAGCGCCGCGGCACAGGGCGTCGATGCTGTTGGTCGCGACCCGTTCGGTGGGCAGCGGAGCGTCATGCGCGGTTTCGCTGTGTTGGGTTTCCGGCAGCATGATTTTCGCAATCATGACCGCAGCCGGCGCGCTCATGACCGAGGCCGTGAGCAAGTGGCCCGAGCTGACGCCCAGCGCCACATAAACCGCAAGCACGCTTCCAGCGATCGTGGCCATGCCGCTTGTCATCATGCAGAGCAGTTCGCTCTGGGTCATGCCGCTCAAATACGGCCGGATGACCAGCGGCGCCTCAGTTTGGCCCATGAAAATGTTGGCGGCGGCAGCAAGCGTCTCGCTCCCGCTCGTTCGCATCGCCCGTTGCATCACAATGGCCAGCCCGCGCACGACCCGCTGCAGGATTCCCCAGTGATAAAACAAAGCGGAAAGCGCGGAGATGACAATGATCATGGCGGTGATATTGATTCCCAGCACAATGCCGTTGCCCGGCCCGAGTTTTTCAACCAGCAATTCTCCCTTGGCGAGAGGACCAAACACCAACTGCGCGCCTTCCATCGCGAAAGCAGTGAGCTTATTGACGACCCTCTCGGCCAACTCGAACACAGCGGCGCCGAATGTTGTTTTCAGAATCAACAGGGCGAAAATAAACTGAAGTCCCATTCCCCAAAACACCGTGCGCCACGGAAACAATTTGCGATTGAACGAGAGCAGCCAAGCCAGGCCAATCATCGCGATGATTCCCAAGACACTCACAAATTTTAACGCCATGGCGGGCAAGCTAGAGATCTCGACCGCACGCGGCAAGCCGTTTGAACGGCGTTGTGACGAACCACGACGTTCGCGTGGCTGGGAACGTCCGTTTTTGGACAAAGAACATGCTCTAATTGCACATCTCTGAAGGCTCCGGAGGTCAGCTATGGGTAGGCCATGTTTGCAATGTGTCCGCAACAGCATGAAACTTTTTTATCTGGTGGCGGACCCGTCGTTGCAGGCTGGCTTTCGGAGTGGCACTGCCGAAGGACTGTTGCAAATGGAGTAAGCCGGCCCACTGCGCATTCCAGATTTGACGTACCAAAACCATGACGCACCTGCATCCGGATTTGGTAAGCCAAAACCGTGACGCACCTGCATCAGGATTTGGCAGGACAAAACCGTGACGCACCTGCATCAGGATTTGGCAGGACAAAACCATGACGCACCTGCATCAGGATTTGGCAGGACAAAACCGTGACGCACCTGCGCCGTAATTTGGTCATCCACTCGGGGGGGGGGCGAGATTACCGTGCGCGGGCAACGAGCATGCGCCAAATGTTCGCGAGTTCTTTTCCGTTTGACCCGTGGGCGAATTTTTGCAGCACTAGCGCAGCCCATTTTTTGTTGAGTGTGATTGAGCTGATTTGAGTTTATGGAACCTGTGCTCGCGGCCGCACCGGCTTTAAATGCGACTTGGCCTTTTGCCATTCTGGGCATCTCCGTCACCCTCATCGTTCTGCTGATCACGGTGCTGCGGGTACACGCCTTTTTCGCGTTGATCATCGCAGCCATCGTCGCCGGCGTTCTGGCGCCGATCGGAAGTTTGCCTGGGGAACCGGTTCAAAATCATTTCGTCCAAGCGGTCGAACTCACCACCATCGAACTCGGGAATACCGCGGGAAAGATCGCGCTCGTGATCGCGCTGGCCTCCCTCATCAGCGTCTGTTTGATGGAAAGTGGCGCAGCGGACAAAGTCGTCCGTAGATTCCTGGCGCTGTTCGGGCCAAACCGCGCCGGCGCGGCCATTGTGGCGAGCAGTTATTTTCTTTCCATCCCGATTTTCTTCGACACGTTCTTCATGCTGCTGCTCCCGCTCGCCCGGGCGCTCCGGGTTCGCACTGGACGCGATTATCTTCTGTATGTGCTCGCGATCTGCTGCGGCGGCACGGTCACGCATTCGCTCATCGCTCCTCATCCCGGCCCGCTCGCCATGGCCGAAACACTCAAGGTCGATCTTGGGTTTTCCATCATCTACGGAATCGCCGTCGGGATCGTTCCCACTGCGTGTTCCTGGCTGGCGACCAAGTGGCTGAATGGGCGAATGGAAATTCCGTTGCGCGAAACGGGCGGGGCGTCGCTTTTGGATCTGCAAGCGATCGTTGGAAAAAAGGAAGACGAACTTCCCTCGTTTGTCTCGTCCATCCTGCCGGTGGTGCTGCCAATCGCATTGATCTCGCTCTCGTCGGCGTTGATTGCGGCGCAAGGGCGCGGGTTTTCCTTGGCAGATCTGCAGAACCCAACGGCGCTGGCGGGACAATGGAAGGCCGCGCGGGATCCGATCTCGCAAAGCGTCGTTAAACAATTTTCCGACAAAGGGAGGCTTTTGTTCGAGGCTTACGAACCGGGCCAACCACCCGCGCGCGAGCTGCAGTTGAACATGCTTGAAGCATTGAATCGCGCCATCCGCAGCGGGCGTTCCCTGCAAGCGACTGGGTTCGCCAATGTAAAATTGCGCCCGGCCACCTTGCAACGTTTGAGCGGTCAACCCGCGGCGGAGAACCTCGTCCGGCTTAACCGAATGCTGCTCGAGGATTCGTTTGCGGGATCGCTGCGGCCGACTGAAGGGCTGCCCGCAAGCGTGTTTAGCTGGTTCAACTTTTTAGGAAACCGCAACGTCGCGCTGGTGATCGGAGCTGCCATTGCCGTGTTTGTGTTGCTCCGGGAAAAAGGCTTGGATTTGCACGAACTCGAAGCGGTGCTTGGGCCGCCTTTCGAAACGGCGGGCGTGATTATCTTGATTACCAGCGCGGGCGGAGCTTTCGGTTTGATGCTGAAAAACGCCGGCGTGGGCGACGCAATCAAAGCTCTCGTGGCGGGCCATGAGATCAACATTATTCTTTTATCGTGGATCGTCGCCGCTGTGATTCGAATTGCGCAAGGTTCCGCGACGGTGGCGATGCTCACGACCGCGGCCATGATTTATCCGATCATCAGCGGATCGGCGCTTCCGTATCACCCGATTTATCTTTTCTTCGCAATCGGCTTTGGCGCGATGATGCTCTCCTGGATGAACGACAGCGGATTTTGGGTGGTCGGCCGATTGAGCGGATTTACCGAAAAGGAAACGCTCAAGACCTGGACGATAATTGTCTCAGTGAATTCCATCGCAGGCCTCATCACGACGATGGTTCTGGCCTGGCTGCTGCCGATGAAATAACTTCGGGCTCGAGCATGTCTGTTGCAGCAGGAAACAAAAAGCGGCGAAGCAAGTCACAATGAGATGTGGCGCTCCCGCAAGCGGGATTAAGATTCGTCTAGCGAAATAAGTCCTGACGCCCCGGACAAAGATCTCTAAACCGGTACTTGGACCCGTGCTCATGCTTCGCCGACCGATAAATTATCCAGGCTTCCGAGATCCGCAAGAGGAAGTTATTCGCTGTTCACTTGTTTCAGTGGATTTCTGGCGAAGGCGAATTCTGCGACCACACGGCCGTGCATCAGGTGCTCCTGAATGATTTTCTCGAGCACATCCGGGGTGCAGGAGTGATACCAGACCGCTTCCGGGTAAACGACCGCGATGGGTCCGTGGCAGCAAACGCGCAGGCAATTGGCTTTCGTGCGATAAACGAGCGGCTCCGGGCCCGCCAGTTTGAGTTCCTTGAGCCGCCGTTTCAAAAATTCCCACGCCTGCAACCCTGTTTCCTTCGAGCAACACTGCGGGTCGGTTTGATCAGCGCACAGAAAGATGTGACGCCGATATTTTTCCAGGCCCAACGTTTCGACTGCTCTTTTTAAGTCAGCATCCATTGCGCGCAACTTTCAAAATCCGCAATCTCCAATTCACAATCCGCAATTCTTCAGGTGGCGGCGCACTTCTTCACAAATTGGTTGAGCGCGTCGGCCACTTTGGCGGGAGCTTCGAGTGGGGTGGCGTGACCGGCCTCGAGTAATTCGACATAATCGGCGTTGGCCGCACTGCGGGCCAAATCCCGAGCGCGAGCAATCGGGATGAATTGGTCGTGCGCGCCATGGATAATTAACAGCGGCGCTTTGAGCGCTTGCAGAACCGCCGTTCGGTCGGGCCGGCGCGCCATGGCTTCCAGCGCCCAGGCCAAACCATCCACGCCCGCTTTTTCAGCGCCGAGCATCGGAAATCGGATCAACTCCGGACGCTGGCTGTTTTGAGGGGCGAACATTTTTGGAATCGCGGCGTTCGCAGCGGCAGCGGGACCTTCCTTTTTTATTTTGGCAATCATCGCCCGGCGATTGGCACGGGCCTCATCGGAATCACTCGCCGTTTGGCTGCCGATCAAGGCCAGTCCGGCCAATTGTTCTTTGTCGTGCTCAGCGAACGCGAGCGCCACATAACCGCCCATCGACATGCCCGCGACGACGGCGCGGCCGATGTTTCGTTCTCTTAGAAAAATCGCCAGGTCTTCCGCCATACGATCCAACGACGGTTGATCAGGGCCGAGCGGACAGCCGCCAAAGCCGCGCAGATCTGGTGTGAGCACTTGGATTGCCGGATCCAATAATCCGACGGTGTGATCCCACATCGTGTGATCGAAGGGATAACCGTGCACCAAAAGCAGAGGGGGAAGATTCATGATCTTAAGATAGAAGCGAAAGGAGCAACGGCAACTTCGCGCATTCGACAGTGAGTCGCGCGCCGTCTACAATCCACCGCAACGCCCTTTTATGATTCATTTCATTAAAATGCGGCTGGCTCAACCGGAACGCCAGCCGGTGCACATTAATACCGCGGAGATCGTCACCATCCAACCGGAGCCCAATGGAGGTTCAATCGTTGAACTCACCACCGGCAAATCCGTCGTCACACTGGACAGCCCTGAGGATATTTTATCTGAAATCCATAGCCGTTGAAGGGCAGCCGTCCGAACTCGGCTCTGGAAAACGACCGACTGCGCCACCGAAGCCGCGCCGATCAGTCATTGAGCCAATCCGGACCGATCCAGCGGGACGACAATGTACGGCGTTTCCGTTTCCAGGTCGGGAAAAATGCGGCCATTCCCATCGCGATCGGTCGCTTCGATGAAATACATAAAATCCCATCGGGCCGGGATCTTTTCGCCAGGAATAACCGCTGCGTATTGGCCTCCTCGCCCGGTCGGCTCCATTTCCAAAGTCTCGTAATCGAACTTTTGATTCACGCTGCGGAAACGAACACGGACCGAACTGACGCCGGCTGGATCGGAAACGGTGGCCCGAATTCGCAGCGGACGATCGGGCAACGCGAAGCGGACGCGTTGGTGCCTGATGAGCGGCGGGTCGCGATCCGCACTAACAACAACTGAGATCGGCTTGCGGTTTCGCGGATAAAATTCAGCGCGTCCATCACCGTTTCGCTGTTCAATGACGTAACTGAAACCGGGATGAACTTCGCGAGCAGGAACGATCGCACGAAACCGCAAGTCCCCAACACGCTGAAAGGAAATCTCCCGCGGCGGCCCATCCTGACTGCGGTAATTCACCCGAAGATCGTCGGGCCCGGAGCAACTGGCGCAGGTTGCCTCCAACATTAGATCCCGACCCGGGAGCAACCGGCGCACGGGAACGTGAGCCAGGAAAGATTTCTCCTTGCCGAGATTTTCTTGGGCCTGCCGAACCCGTTCGCGAAGCGCAAGCCAGCCGCGCTCGAACAGCGGCAATTCGTCCCGCCAATGGCCGGCCAAACCAGCGCTGGCCAGGCCCATCATCAGATTCGTCGTGTAAACATCGCCGGCGGCGGCAACGAGTTGTTCCCAGGCGGAAATTGAATCGCGCTCGAATTGCAAGGCATGGTCGGCCGAGTTCAACTCATGCGTCAACTCGAACAACGACCAATGGAGGCCAGCCTGCAACCGGCGAGAATGATACAGCGCCAGGTTGGCCAAAATGTGCAAATCAGTCCGGGTCGAGATGAATTCCTTGGTCGGATGGGGGCCGATTTTGCGTTCGGCGGCATCGACGCGGTCCGAGATCTCACGCGAAACGCGCGCAAACCATTGGCTGGTTTGCAGCGGAGAGATTCTCGCAGAATCACCCCCATCGACCCAATAGCGCGCCGCCTGCTCGACGCTCTGAAATTGTTGGGTGTCGGTCGGTTCGACTTTGGCGTAGACCGGCAGATCGTCCTGGCGCTGCTTTTCAGCCCAACCGCGCGTAGTGGGGAAATGGTGGTACGGGAAGCAAACCGCGACGATCCGCGGGAGAACACCGCTCGCCAGGTGAAGCGCGGCTTCGAGTTCCGGGCCAGCCTCGGGGCCAAAGCGTCGTTGGAATTCCCGATGCCAAACTTCCGGCGCGGTTTGCGGATTGTACCCGACGCGGCCGAAGACCTGGAAAAAATGCCAGTACCGCTCGAACTCGAAATCATAGTACTGATATTTCGGAGTCAGCAGGTCGAACGGATCGATGCCGTGGTGGGACGCCATTTTCGTCGCAAGCGGTTCGTTGACTTCGAACCCATCGCCGTCGTAGAGGTGCGTGCTTTCGACAAAACGGCGGGCGTATTCTGGATCGCCCCAGAGCAGCACTCGAGTGGCGCCGGCATTCCAGAGCCGCCAATGCATTTTGTAGCGCTGCGGATATCGCAGCAAATCAGCATAGCCATGGCGGCGGTCGAACTGGTTCTGAAGATTAATGTGCGTTGGATGAAACGGCAGTCCCATCTGTTCCATCCAATACTTCGTGCAGATCCGCAGCGGGATGCCTTTCGCGATGGCGAGATCGATCAGTGAATCGGGGAAATCTTTCGCGCGCGCATCGAACCGCAGCGGTTTGCCGGAAGCTTTGACCACGTCGTAAATCCGGCTCCAGAATTCTTCCATTTCAGCTCCCGGTTTCAGGCCCGATTCGCTGTGCATTCGGAATTGAAGCCCATCGACGCCAGGAAAGACGCGAATGAATTTGGCCAGCGCAGCTTCGGAATAGGCCATCAGGTTGGTCCTGCTCAATCCCCAGACGTTGCCGGCCGTCGGCTCGTTCGGGTCGATCCGCACGCCGCCTGCTTGAACGCCACCGCGATAAATATGATCCCACAAACCCATCGTTACGCTGAGCCCGTGCTGGTGGGCCTGCTCGATCAAACGCCGCAACGCCTGCCGATAGCGGGATTGTTTGTGGAAACCAACCACGCGGACCTCAGAAAATCCTTCCACGTCGAAAAAATACGGATAGGCCGGCGTCATGTAGCCGGCGTTTTCGTATCCAAAAATTAGAACGAACGAATTGAAACGGTTCCGCGCCAGCAACTCGAAATAACGTTCCCAATATTCGGGCGCGAACAGGCGTTGCTCGAAATATTTTTGCTGCATCGTGTAGATTGACAGCGCGCGCTGCGGGGCATCTGGCTTTTCACGCAAATCGCGCAATTCACTGAGCGGCCGAGAAGCATCCGGAGCGGCGAGAATTCGATCGGCGACGTCATACAGCACGTACATCAAGCCACGGTCATCCCCGCCCGCTACGAGCCAGGCGTCCCGGTTTTTTGATGGCACGCGTTGCAGCAACAAGCCTTCGGGAAAATCCGGAGGCTCAATCCCCTTTTCGCGGAGCAGCAACCCGGCAGCGTTCTTTCCGGGCGCGATTCCGATCACCAAGAGATTTGTCCCGCGTGTATGGTCCGGGTCTGTGGCGCGCTCGAAGGAGATCGATTTCGATTTCAACGCCGCGACGAGCGCATCCAGCGCATGGCGCACCGGCGGCGAAGGCTTCGGATCGGTTACGATGGAGATGAGCGGAACCGCCGTCCACGCTGTCGACGCTGCCATCCACAGGAGAAGTAGCCAAAGGCATTTGGAATTCGAAATGAGGACGCGTAAATCCGAAGCACGAAATCCGAAATCCGAAACAATTCCGAAACTTTGAAATCCAAAAACCAAAACATGGCCATCGGTGGCTGCTTGACCGTCAGCGAAGGCGCTGCCCGTTTTGGTGTTTTGAATTTTGGTCCTTCGAATTTGCTTCGAATTGCGAGCTTCGAATTTCGGATTTGAGCGATCCAAGAATCTGAGGGGTTTTTCCACGAGAATGTCAAAAGCGGACGCTAAAAACGAAGCGACGCGCTGATGGGTGCGAATTGGCGGGGTCACGCGTGGCATTTTGCCGCACGCGCGAACTTCTGGAAACGGAAAAGGAACGCGGCTTTGGCTGCGGTCAAGGAGGAACTGACCGGCCATAGGTGCAACGCCTTGTCTGCAGCGTAAACGCTGCGTTCCTGTCCTGTACTGAGGAAACCGTGAGTCGGACGACAGGCCTTGGTCAGACGCGGTCGAGGAATGGATCGAGTTTCTTGCTCTTGATCATGATCTTGCTCTTGCTCTCCGGCCAAAAGGAGATCAAGAGCATGAGCAAGATCAAGAGCATGAGACGACACTCCAGCGCATCGGTGTAGTCTATCCTCTGGACCAAGCTGTTATACTTCGGTGGAAATGGCGCCGGCCGGAGGATTCTCAGCTCGCGAAGATTTTGTCCATGGCCGTGGAGAGTTCGCGCATGCCTTCCAAACTATCGGCTCCCCCCTGCTCCGCGATGCCCCAGCCCTGGTGCCCGATGTCGTGCAAAGCCGCCATCACCGCGGGCCAATCATTGTCCCCTTTTAGAAATTCGACGCCGAAGCCCTTTCCCATTCCCTCCTGGTTCGCTTTCGCGCGGCTGAATTCCTTGATGTGCAGTTTTTGGATTCGTTTGCCCAGCGTCCGGATCCATTGTTCGGGCCAGCCGAAAACAATGATGTTGCCGACGTCAAAGTGCCATCCGACCGCGGGACTTTTGAATTCGTCGACGTATCGGGCCGCTTCCAGCGGGCTGAGCAGAAAATGATTCCAGACATTTTCGATGGCGATTTTGACTCCGAGCTGCTCGGCCAGCGGAATCGCTTTTCGGATTTCGGCTTGGGAACGTTCGTACGCTTCGCGATAGGTCACGCGTTTGTTGACCACCGCGGGAACGAGAAGAACCGACGACGCGCCGTAGGCTTTTGCATCGCGCAAAGTCTGCTTCAAAGCTTCCACTCCAGCCTGGCGGACGGCTGGATCGGGATCTGACAGCGGCTTGCTCCAATGCAAACTGCCGCACACGCTCGGGATTTCCAGGCCGGTGGCGTCGCGCGCGCGAAGAACTTCCTCTTGCTTCATGTGGCTCATCGCTTCGACGCCGTCGAATCCAGCTTCTTTGATCATCTTCAGCTTTTCCATGACGGACCCCTGAACACTGACAGTCTCGTACATGATCCCCTTTTTGAGGCGTGGCTTCGGATTGGGCTTCTCCGCGGCATGAGGGACGAGCTGGGGCACAGCGGCGGTTGCGGCCAGAGCCAAGCTGCCCGTTTGAAGAAATCGCCGGCGATCGATCGGTTGGGTCATAAAACGCCTTAGACAAACCGTGTCTTTCCGGGCAGGGCGAGCGGCGGCACTTCGAATTTCGCGTCCCACGAAATATTTTTTGGAAACAGATCTTCCTTCGAATTGAGCGCTTGCTCCCAAGTGATCTCCTGGCCTGTGTATGCGGCCATTCGGCCCATCAGCGCCAGCAGAGTGCTCGAGCACATCCTGTCGCCATTGTTGATCGGAGTTCCCGCTCGTATCGAGGCAAACAATTCATCGTGCTCCGTCTGGTACATGTCATTGGCAGGCCCGGAATAAACCCAGTGGCGCTCGCCGCGAACTTCAGGCGTTCCACCCGGACGATGCACGCCGATGGTCGCTTGCCCTTTCGATCCCATGATATAATCCGCCGTCTGGCTGTAGCACCCGCTTTGTTGGCGGCAGCCCATGAACGCGCGAACGCCATCCGGATATTCGTAGTTCACCTCGAAATGATCGAAAATATTTCCGCCGTTGGCGGGGATTTGACGGCCGCCGACCGCCACCGCTTTCAGTGGCGGAGCGTCTTTCATGGCCCAGGCAATTTTGTCAACGCTGTGCACGGCTTGCTCGACTAAGCTGTCGCCGCAAAGCCAGACGAAGTTGTACCAATTGCGCAGCTGCCATTCGATGTCGGACCATGCGGGTTTGCGGTCGCTGACCGGCGGCATTGGCTTGACCGGTCCGGTGTAATAAGTGGCGTAAATTGCCCGGATATCACCGATCTCACCGCCATGGACGCGTTGAAAGAGTTCGCGCCGGGCGAAGTCGTACCGCCAGCAAAAGCCGGCCACCACCGCCAGCTTTTTTTGTTTGGCGATTTTCACCGATTCTAAAACGGACCGTAGCCCAGGGGCATCGGTGGCCATCGGCTTTTCGATGAAGCAATGGCGGCCCGATTCGACGACGGCGCGAAAGTGCAACGGGCGAAAACCGGGGGGAGTGGCCAGAATAACGACGTCCACTCCGCTGTTGATCACCTTCTGATAGGCGTCCAATCCAACGAAGGAGTTCTCGGGCGTGACGTGAACCTTGTCCGCGTGGCCGCTCTTAAGCGTTTGCAAGCTGCTGTGCAGCTTGTCCGCAAACACATCCGCCATCGCGGTGAGGATCGCGTTGGGATCGGCATTGAGCGCTTGCGAAGCCGCGCCCGTGCCGCGTCCTCCGCATCCGACCAATCCGATTTTCAGTGTGTCGCTGTTGGCGGCAAAACTTTGGTTCGAGAGACTGAGGTGCGGCGCGGCCAGGGCCCCTCCCAGGGCGACGGTGGAGGATTTAAGGAATTGGCGGCGCGTGGTGCTGGCAGAGGTTCCTGGCTCGTTCATAAAATTCAGGGGCAGATTTCAGGGGATGCTTTGTTTCGGTGTGGTGGTTCGGTTTCGAGAGATGAGCCGTCAGACTCATTGGGCGAACGGAGATGGCCCAGTCTTGTCCGAGACGCAAGGGGTGCAACCGGGGGGAGCGATGCACTTCCCGAAAGAATTTAAGATGACTCGTAGCCATTTATATGCGGCGGCTCTCGAAAGCGCGGTCGAATTCGACTCGATTTACGATTAACAACGCCAATCGCTCACACTCCCTCGCACTCGAGCATCGCCGGTGAAGTGGGTTGTCCTTTCACCGACATCTGACGGTCACTAACATTTTTTTATTTAAAGAATCGCACGCGCTTTGACCAGAAAAATTCGGGTTTTTTCTTTTGCCAACCGCCGCCGGATGCGGCATTAACAGTCCAGCGTTGATCGTCTGATGAAATCCATTCCGTACCCCGACTTCTGGCATCTCGAATCCGCTCACGGCTGGTTGATGCTGGGAAATCCGCGCGAAGCAGCGCGTGACCTCGAACGAATCCACCCGCGTTATCATGCGCATCCTCATGTGGCCGAGATCCGCTGCCGCTTTTTAATTGAACAGAAAAAATGGACCCAGGCGCTCGACGCCGCGGCGACACAAGTCATTTCCGCGCCCGACCGGCCGAACAGTTGGATTTACTTTGCGTTTTGCCTGCACGAACTCCGGCAGACCAAAGAAGCCTGGGAAATCCTGACGGTCGCGGCAAAACGCTTTCCCAAAAACCATTTGATCGCTTCCAACCTCGCGTGCTACGCCTGCCATCTCCGAGAGTTTAAATCCGCCCGCAGATGGGTGCGGCGCGCCCTGAAACTTCTCAACCACACCGAGGTTTTAGCCAGTTGACAACTCCCCTCTCCGAGCCGAGACATTCTACCATGTTTGCGCGTTGGATTTGCCGGTACAGCTGTGCTGCGTTCATTTTTCTTTTGCCGTTGCCGAAACTCTCGGCTGAAATCACTCCGTCCCCTGCTCCAGCAAACCTGAACGAGATCGTTCGCGTCGTTGCGGAACGGGCGGCCAAACCGCCTCCGTTAAAGTACCTCTATTCGAAATCGCGCGTGGTCGAGGAACTCGATCGGCGTGGCGCGGTGACGGACCGTTCGGAACGCCAGTTCCTGGTGACGCCAATTGGCGGTTTGCCTTTCTCCCGATTGCTCGCTCGCGACGGGCAACTGTTATCTCCAGAAGAGGCCGCTCACCAGCAGGATCGCGAAGAACGATTCCGCCAGCGCGTGGCCGCCGGACGCGCGGGCAAACCGAAGGAGATTGGCGGAGTCACGCTCACGCCAGAACTCTTGAGCGCGCTGAAATTCACCTGGGAAGGCATCGACCAATTGAACGGCCGGAAATGTTATGTGATCGATCTCGGCCCGTCCGGGAAGAAAACCGGCATCACCAAAATCGATCTGATCCTGCCGCACGCCAGCGGCCGCGCGTGGGTCGATGCGGAAGACCTCGAAGCGGTGCGGCTCGAATTAAGCCTCAAATCGCCCGTCGAGATTGCCTGGGGGCTGATCGGCAAAGTCGAATCGTTTGCCTGCACGCTCGATCGCGTGCGGCTTGAACACGATCAATGGGTCATGGCGAAGCTCGAAGGCGAAGCGGCTTACCGGAAGCTCCTTTCCTCGAAACGAACGCGGTGGCGGGAAGAAGCGAGCGCGATTAACAAAGCGGTTTCGCTGCGGTAGTGCGAAGAGGGACGCCACTTCCAGTCGAGCGCGTTCACCACCGCGGCCGCTCACTTTAGTTCGGGAAACGGGTGGATTCTGCGCTGAGCCCTTATGGAACCAAAGCCGTGGCGAAGGGTTTTTGCGATGGCGGGAATTACGGCAACCGCTCTGACCGTGCATCTCTGAGTTGTTGGCAACGATCAGTTCCATAAGAGCGTTTGGTCCTGATTTCTGAAGATTACCGCCAGGCCGAGTAGGTTTGTGATGCCCGGCCGATTCCAGAACTGACCACA
>Ga0082335_1001104_pt1 | contig 61331 bp, 56 predicted proteins | sample Subgrocontami58m_FD_72375 | JGI IMG/M metagenome (GOLD analysis project Ga0082335, IMG submission 72375) | Subsurface groundwater microbial communities from S. Glens Falls, New York, USA - GMW37 contaminated, 5.8 m (SPADES assembly) (version 2) ... | reverse complement strand
CGAACGCCCGTGGGACACTTTCGGGGGCCCGTGCCGTTCCAGTGCGGCTCATCTTCATGATGCGCCGCGGGAGTTGGGCGCTCCCAGCGATGCCCCCCCGGCGATACCTTCCAGATGATCGGTCCCGAGATCGAACGACTGATCCAGCTGCTGGGCCGCCTGCCTGGCCTCGGTCCGCGTTCCGCCCGCCGCGTGGCGCTGCATCTCCTGAAAAAGCGCGAAACCCTGATGCAGCCGCTGAGTGCCGCGCTCAGCGACGCGGCGCGGGCGATCCGGGCCTGCTCGATCTGCGGCAATCTCGATACCGTCGACCCGTGCTCGATCTGCGCCGATCCCAAGCGCGACGCGGGGTTGCTCTGCGTCGTCGAGGATGTCGGCGATCTCTGGGCGATGGAGCGCGGCAAGATATTTCCCGGCCGCTATCACGTGCTCGGCGGCTCGCTGTCGGCGCTCGACGGCATCGGTCCGGAAGAACTCAACATCGCAGCCCTCGTGAAGCGCGTCGGCGCCGGCGGCATCCGCGAAGTGATCATGGCAACCAACGCCACCGTCGACGGCCAGACCACGGCCCACTATCTCGCCGAACGGCTGGCCGAGCTGGACGTGCCCCTGACCCGTCTCGCCCACGGCGTACCGGTCGGCGGCGAGCTCGACTGGCTGGACGACGGCACGCTGGCGACCGCGCTCAAGGCCCGGCGCGCCCTTTGAAGCCCGAGGGATGAGCGCCGAAACCCTTGCAGCAATTGCCGTGGCGCTCGGTGCCGGGTGGGCCAGCGGCCTCAACACCTACGCCGCCGTGCTGGTGCTGGGCGGCGCCGAGCGGCTGGGCCTGGTCAGCCTGCCGCACGACCTGCAGGTCCTCGCCTCGCCCTGGGTCATGGGCGTGGCGGCGCTGCTGTTCGCCCTCAATTTCCTGACCGACAAGATCCCTTACGTCGACAGCATCAACGACGCGCTGCAGACCTTCGTCCGCATTCCGGCGGGCTTCCTGCTGGCCTATGGCGCAGCAGGCGGCCTCAGCCCCGAGGTCGCTGTCATCGCGGGCCTGCTGGGCGGGACCTTGGCCGCGGGAACGCACATCGCCAAGACCGGCTCCCGGGCGCTCATCAATACGTCGCCCGAGCCCTTCAGCAACATCGCCGCCTCATTGACCGAGGACGTCGCCGTCATCGGTGGCCTTGCACTGGCGATCGCACATCCCATCACATTCCTGTGTCTGCTGGCAGTCTTCGTCGCCCTTCTGGCATGGGCGCTGCCCAGGCTGGTGCGGCTTGCCCTCGTCCCCATTCGCCGGATGGCCGGCAAGCCACCTAATTCTTGATTTTTGGGGTCCCTATCGACCTTTGGCGGATGAACGGCCGCTTTCCTTCGCGCACGGGAAGACTACACTCATCCCCCTAAACTCATGTTCATTCGCCAAAACATCCAGACCCTGCGATTCTTTCGCACCACGCCGGCGATGCGCTGCCCGTATCTGCCGCACCGGCTGGAAACCAAGCTCGTCACCGAGCTGAGCGGACCGGATGCGATCTCCCAACATGATACGCTCACCGACGCAGGCTTCAGGCGCTCCCATCACTTCGTCTACAAGCCGCTGTGCGATGGCTGCCGCGCCTGCGTGCCGGTGCGCATCCGGGTCCGCGATTTCGAGCCCAGCCGGGCCCAGCGCCGCATTCAACGCCGGAACGAACACGTCCACGCCATCGAATGCCAGCCGCTGGCGACCGGGGAGCAGTACGCGCTTTTTTCACGCTATGTGCTAACCCGGCACCGCGACGGCGACATGGCCGACATGGATTTCGACGACTATCGCGCCATGGTCGAGGAAAGCCCGGTGGAAACCGCGGTCATCGAGTTCCGCGACGATTCAGCCGATGGCCGCCTGGTCGGCGCGTGTCTGGTCGACTGGCTGTCGAACGGCGTGTCGGCCGTCTACAGCTTCTTCGATCCGCAGGATCCGCGGCGGGGCCTTGGGACGCACATGATTCTGTGGCTGGCCAGCGCCGCAGCCCGGCGGGGCATGCCTTTCGTCTATCTCGGCTACTGGATCGCCGATTCGAGCAAGATGGCTTACAAGCGGGCATTCCGCCCCTTGGAGTTCTTCGGGCCGGATGGCTGGACGGAGTTGCCTACGGTCTAGGCAAACCTGCGGAATGTAGCGACTTGACGCACCCCGGCATCCGCCGGAGCGATCTCAAGTGCTAGCGTGGTCCTGCGGACCGCGTTATTAGAAGCGCCCCGGTCGGCGAGAACGGGGAGCCGACAACAAGAATTCGCCATAGGGGAGATGGATGCGCCTATTGCTGTCCTTCAGCGCGATCATCGACGCGATGAACGAAAAGATCGGGGTTATCTGCAACTGGCTGGTGCTGCTGGCCTGCGTTGTCAGTGCCGGCAACGCCATGGTCCGCTACGCTTACGACACCAGTTCGAACGCCTGGCTCGAAGTCCAGTGGTACATGTTCGCCGTCATCGTCATGTTCGGCGCCGCCTACACCCTCAGGAAGAATGAGCATGTGCGCGTCGACATCGTCTACATGACGCTGAGCCGCCGCGGGCAGCTGTGGATCGACATCCTCGGCACGCTTGTCTTCCTGATCCCGACCTGCGCCATCCTGGCCTGGCTGAGCTGGCCCTTCTTCATGCAGTCCTACAACGTGTTCGAGCATTCCTCGAATGCCGGCGGACTTCTGCGCTGGCCAATCAAGCTGGTGCTGCCGTTTGGCTTTGCACTGGTGGCGTTGCAGGGCATTTCCGAATTGATCAAACGCGTTGCGTTCCTGAACGACTATGCCGTCGACAGTCTCGAAGCGCACTACGAGAGGCCGACGCAATGATCCCGTTGGATTGGATGCCGCCGCTGATGTTCGGCGGCCTCGTCGTCTTCATGATCATCGGTTATCCGGTGGCATTCTCCCTCTGCGCCGTCGGGTTCTTCTTCGGGTTCCTGTCGATCGAAATGGGCTATTTCACGATGGCCTTCATGCAGGCCATCCCGGGTCGCGTGTTCGGCAGCATCCTGTCGAACGAACTGCTGCTCGCCATCCCGTTCTTCACTTTCATGGGAGCGATCCTCGAGAAATGCGGCCTCGCCGAGGACATGCTCGAGTCGATGGGTCAGTTGTTCGGGCCCGTAAAGGGCGGGTTGGGCTACTCGACCATCATCGTCGGGTTCATCCTGGGCGCCATCACCGGCACCGTGGCGGCCCAGGTCATCGCCATGGCGCTGATCACCCTGCCGGTGATGATTCGCTACAAGTACGACATGCGCTACGCGACCGGCGTTCTGGCGGCCTCGGGTACCATCACCCAACTAGTGCCCCCTTCCCTGGTTCTGGTCGTGCTGGCCGACCAGCTCGGCCGCTCCGTCGGAGACATGTATCTCGGCGCGTGGGGCCCCTCGCTGCTGCAGATCGCCCTGTTCGCGGCCTATACGTTCTATTTGACGCTTGTGAAGCCGAACGCCTTGCCTCCCGTGCCACGGACGCTGTTCGGACGGGCCCTGCTGATCAAGTGTGCTTGGGGCATCATCCCGGCGGGCGTGCTGATCTTCCTCGTCCTCGGCACGATCATGATGGGCCTCGCGACGCCGACGGAAGCCGGCGCCATGGGCACCATCGGCGCCATCGTCCTTGCCGTGGTGCGCAATGCGCCGCTGACCAAGTTCGATCGCCTGATGTTCGTGGGCGGCTGCGTTGCCGCCATCGTCGGGGCGCTGATCGGCACTGTCGCCTTCAAGTCGATTCCGTTCCAGATCGCCTTCACCGTCATGTTTGCCGCCGTGATCTGGCTGTGCTGGCGGGCATGGCAGTTCAAGGAGCTGCGTGACCTGATCGTTCAGGCCATGCAGGCCACCATGCGCATCACAGCGATGGTGGCCTTCATCCTGGTCGGCGCGACCTGCTTCTCGATCTCGTTTGCCGGCGTGGACGGCGGCAGGTGGGTCGAACATCTGTTGACCGATCTTCCCGGTGGGATTTGGGGATTCCTGATCGTCGTCAACGTGTTCGTCTTCTTCCTGGCGTTCTTCCTCGATTTCTTCGAAATCGCCTTCATCATCGTGCCGATGCTGGCGCCGGTGGCACAGAAGGTTCTGACCCCGGTGGTCGGCCCCGACGCGGCCCTGATCTACTTCGGCGTCATGCTGTGCGTGAACATGCAGACCTCGTTCATGCATCCGCCCTTCGGCTTCGCCCTGTTCTACCTGCGCAGCGTGGCTCCGAAGGAAGTGAAGAGTTCGGACATCTACTGGGGCTCGATCCCCTGGGTGGTGTTGCAGCTCCTACTGGTGGCAATCGTAATCGCCTTTCCGAGGACGGTGACCATCTTCCTCGACAAGCCCCACGGCATCGACCCGAGCAAGGTCAAGATCGAGATCCAGGCACCGCCCAGCGAAGACAGCGCGCCACCGATCTTTGGCGCGCCACCCGTCAAGAACTGAGCGCCTTCGGAAACAAAAAAGCCCCGCCTTACGGCGGGGCTTTCTCGTTCCTCGGTTGTGAACGGTATCTACCGGCCCTGGGCCGACATCGAGAAGTTGAAGTTGTCGAAGGTGTTCTCGGCGACGCGGAACCACAGGTTTTCGTCGGACCGGAACGACTTCAGGCTGTCGTAGATCTTCTTGAACTTCGGATCCTTGGCCGAGAGTTCGTCGTAATACTTGTAGGCTTCGAGGAAGCAGGGCTCGAGGACGGCGCGCGGGAAAGGCCGCAGCTCGGTACCAGCCGCCACGAGGCGGCGTAGCGCCGGCGGGTTGCCGGCATCGTACTTCGGCACCATCCACGAGGTGACGCGGCCTGCGGCCGTTTCCAGCATGGTCTGGTAGGCCTTGGGCAGCTTCGCCCAGGCGTCATTGTTGATGTAGAGCGAGCCGACCGACGCGCCTTCCCACCAGCCGGGGTAGTAGTAGTACTTGGCGACCTTGTTGAAGCCGAGCTTCTCGTCGTCATACGGACCGACCCACTCGCAGGCGTCGATCGTGCCCTTCTCGAGCGCCGGATAGATGTCGCCGCCGGCGATCTGCTGCGGCACGACACCGAGGCGCGTGAGGATCAGGCCGGCGAAGCCGCCGACGCGGAACTTCAGCCCCTTCATGTCGTCCATCGACTTGATTTCCTTGCGGAACCAGCCGCCCATCTGGCAGCCGGTGCCGCCGAAGGTGAGGGAGCGGAAGTTGTATTCCTTGTAGAAATCGTTGATCAGCGCGTGGCCGCCGCCGAATTCCAGCCACGCATAGTATTGCCGCTGGTTCATCGAGAACGGCAGGCCGGTCTCGAACACAAAATTCGGATGCTTGCCGAAGTAGTAGTATGCCGCAGTCTGTCCCGCCTCGACGGTGCCGTTCTGCACCGCATCGGCAACCTGCAGGCCCGGGACGATTTCGCCGGCGGCGAACGGCCGGAGCTGGAACTTGTTGTCCGACATTTCGCCAACGAGCCTGGCGAACAGTTCGGCGCCGCCGTACAACGTATCGAGCGACTTGGGAAAGCTCGACGTCAGACGCCACTTAACTTCCGGCATGCTCTGGGCAATGGCCGGTGCCGCGACAGTCGACGCGGCCGCAACACCCGCAGCGCCTACGCCTGCGGTACTGATAAACTTTCTACGCTTCATCTCTTTATGCCTCCCTACAGGACGCCCTCATGGCTTCCTCAAGCGGTGGAAGACTGGCATGTGGGATTCAGTTTGGAAAGCGAGACCCGCCCGGACAAAGAAAACCCCGCCGAAGCGGGGTTTTCACGTCGTCGGGGCGGTTAATGCCTAGACCTTGCCGGCGCCGTACATGCGGGCCATGAAGCCGTCGAAACCGCCTTCCGCTATGCGGGACCACAAGACCTGTTCGGACCGGTAGGGTTTCCAGTTTTCCCAGACCTTCTTGAACTTCGGGTTCTTGGCCACGATCTCGTTGCAGAGCTCGTTGGTCGCATTGAAGCAGGCCTCGAGCACCGCGGTGGGGAAGGGCTGGAGCTTGACGCCGCTGGCCACCAGACGCCGCAGCGCCGCAGGGTTGCCATTGTCGTACTTCGCCAACATCCACAATGTCACTTCGTTGGCCGAGGTCTCGATCGCCTTCTGGTAGCTCGGCGGCAACGAGGCCCATGATTTCTGGTTGATGTAGGCCGTTCCCATGCCGGTGCCTTCCCACCAGCCCGGATAGTAGTAATATGGCGCGACCTTGTTGAAGCCGAGCTTCTCGTCGTCATAGGGGCCGACCCACTCGGCCGCGTCGATCGTACCCTTTTCCAGAGCCGGATAGATATCGCCGCCGGCGATCTGCTGCGCCACCACGCCGAGCTTGCCCAGAATCTGGCCGGCGAAGCCACCGACGCGGAACTTGAGGCCCTTGAGATCGTCGACGGTCTTGATCTCCTTGCGGTACCAGCCGCCCATCTGCGCGCCGGTCCCACCCATCAGATGACCGATGACGCCATAATCTTTGTAGAACTCGTCCATGAGCTGGCGACCGCCGCCGTGCATCCACCATGCCACGTGCTGGCGACTGTTCAGACCGAACGGCACGGCGGTATCGAAGGTGAAGGTGATGTCCTTGCCGATGTAATAGTATGCTGCCGTTTGCCCCATCTCGACGGTACCGTTCTGGACGGCGTCGAGAACCTGGAGGCCCGGGACGATCTCACCCGCAGAGAACGGCGAGACCTTGAACTTGCCGTCGGTGATCTCGCCCACGCGGCGACAGAACAGCTCGGCACCGCCGTAAAGCGTGTCGAGCGACTTGGGAAAGCTCGACGTCAGGCGCCATTTGATCTCCGGCGTGCCTTGCGCCAAGGCCGGTGCTGCCACGGTCGTAGCGGCGGCACCCACGCCTGCGGTTTTCAGGAATTTGCGACGTTGCATGATGTCCCTCCCTAAGGGCCTTTGTTCACCGAGCATTGTTTCCACTCAGCGGAATCAAACCTGCCATGGGTGGCCGGGCTTGGCAAAGGCACAGGCGAAGAAAAGGCCCCGGTTGCGCGGGGCCTGTCTCCACCGGCCACAGCCGACGTCACTTGACCGTTTGGGCGGCCGAAAAGGCGAAGTTCTCGTAGGTCAGTTCGGCGACCCGGAACCACAGGTACTGTTCGTCACGGAAAGCCTTCCAGTGGTCGTAGACCTTCTTGAACTTGGCATTCTTGCTCGAGAAGTCGTCGTACAACTCGTGCGTCGCCTTCCAGGCCGCCGCAAGAACCTCGCGTGGATAGGGGCGCAGTTGGGCACCCGCAGCCACCAGCCGGCGCAATGCCTTCGGGTTCTGGTCGTCGTAGCGCGCCAGCATCTCGCCATTCACATCGGCGGCAACCGTTTCAACGGCAACCTTGTAGTTTGGCGGCAGCGCATCCCAATGCTGCTTGCCGATCAGGATGGAGATCTGCGTGCCCGCCTCCCAGAAGCCGGGATAGTAGTAATAGGGCGCGACCTTGTAGAAGCCGAGCTTCTCGTCGTCGTACGGTCCCACCCACTCCGCGCCATCGATCGCACCACGCTCCAGTGCCGGATAGATCTCGCCGCCCGCGATCTGCTGTGGCACGGCACCGAGCTTCGCCCACACCTGGCCGCCAATGCCGGGGATGCGCATCTTGAGGCCCTTCACGTCGTCGAGAGACTTGATCTCCTTGCGGAACCAGCCGCCCATCTGCACGCCGGTATTGCCCGCCGGGAACGGCACCGCATTGTAGTCCGCCATGAACTCGCGCATGAGCTGCAGCCCACCGCCCTGAAGCATCCAGGCGTTCTGTTGCCGCGCGGTGAGGCCGAACGGCACGCCGGCATCGAAACCGAATGTCAGGTCCTTGCCGACGAAGTAGTAGCTCGCGGTCTGGCACATCTCGACGGTCTTGTTCTGCACCGCATCGAGCGCTTGCAAGGCCGGCACGATCTCGCCCGGCGCGAACACGCGCACCTGGAACTTGTTGTCGGTCAGCGCGGCAAGCTTCTTGGCGAACGATTCGGCGCCGCCATAAAGCGTATCGAGCGACTTGGGGAAACTCGACGTCAGGCGCCATTTGAGTTCCGGCATCGATTGGGCGATGGCCGGTGCTGCGACGGTCGTTGCCGCCGTCGCCAGCCCGGCGGTCTTGAGAAACTTGCGACGTTGCATCGTGTCCTCCCGCAGTTTTTTGATTTTGCGGGCGGAACCAATGATTCCACCCAGCGGAATCAATTTGCCACGCCAGGCCGGTAAAGGCAAAGGCGTGGGCAAGAAAAAGCCCCGCCGAAGCGGGGCCCTTCCATTGGACATGCCGGATAGGCGAGGCGCTAAAGCTTGCCGGCTGCCGACTGCCGCGCCATGAAGTTGTCGAAAGTGCCTTCGCAGACGCGGAACCAAAGGATCTCCTCGTTGCGGAAGGTCTTCCATGAATCATAGACTTTCTTGAACTTGGCGTTCTTCGCCGAGATCTCGGCATAGAGCTCGTTGGCCGCCGCGAAGCACGCCTCCATGACGGGTTGAGGGAACGGCATCAGCTTGGTGCCAGCCGCGCTCAGCTCGCGCAACGCCTTGGGGTTCTCCGCGTCGTACTTGGAGATCATCATGGTCTGCGTGCGGAACGCCGCCGCCTCGAGCACGGCCCTGTAGGCCTTGGGCAGTTCGTTCCACTTCGCGAGGTTGATCATGGCCGACGTCTGCGGTCCACCCTCCCACCAGCCGGGATAATAGTAGTACGGCGCCACCTTGTTGAAGCCGAGCTTCTGGTCGTCGTACGGCCCGACCCATTCGGCGGCGTCGATCGTGCCCTTCTCGAGCGCCGGATAGATCTCGCCGCCGGCGATCTGCTGCGGCACCACGCCGACCTTGGCACAGACCATGCCGGCGATGCCGGCGATACGGAACTTAAGCCCTTTCATATCCTCGATGGTCTTGATCTCCTTGCGGAACCAGCCGCCCATCTGCGCACCGGTGTTGCCGGCCGGCATGGCGTGGATGTTGTAGTCCTTGTAAACCTCGCCCATCAACGCGCGGCCGCCGCCATAGTTCATCCAAGCGTCCTGCTGACGGGCGTTCATGCCGAAGGGCAGCGCGGTGTCCATGGCGAAGGTCGGATCCTTGCCGATATAGTAGGTACCGGCCGAATGCCCCATCTCGACCGTGCCATTCTGCACGGCGTCGAGCACCTGCAGGCCGGGCACGATCTCGCCGCCGGCGAAGACGCGGATCTGGAACTTGTTGTCCGTCATCTCCGCGACGTACCTGGCGAGGTTCTCACCAGCGCCATACAAGGTGTCGAGCGACTTGGGGAAGCTCGATGCCAGACGCCATTTGAGTTCCGGCATCGACTGGGCAATTGCTGGCGCGGCGAGCGCCGTTGAAGCGGCAACAGCGGCGCCACCGACGCCGGCGTTGCGCAGAAATTTGCGACGTTGCATGTGATGTCCCTCCCTAGGACTTGTTTTGTCTGCCGAGCATTGTTTCCACTCAGCGGTATCAGCCTGCCATGGGCTGCCCCCATTTGGAAGAACCGGGACAAAGAAAAAGCCCCGCCGAAGCGGGGCTTTTCCATCCGGCGCCCGGACAGAGGGCGCTAGAGCTTGTTGGCGGCCGATTGGCGCGCCATGAAATTGTCGAAGGTGTTCTCGACGACGCGGAACCACAGCACTTGCTCGGCGCGGAACTGCTTCCACGGTTCGAAGACCTTCTTGAACTTGGCGTTCTTGGCCACTGTTTCGGCGTACAGCTCGTTCGCGGCGTTGAAGCACGCCTCCATCACCGACTGCGGAAACGGCTGGAACTTGGTGCCGCTCGCAACCAGTTCGCGCAATGCCTTTGGATTTTGCGCGTCGTACTTGGCGACCGACCAGCTCACCGTGTCGGCGGTCGCTGCGGTAATCGCCTCCTGATAGGCCGGTGGCAACGATGCCCAAGCCTTGAGGCCGACATACAGGGTCAGGGCAGCGCTGCCCTCCCACCAGCCCGGATAGTAGTAGAAGGGCGCAACCTTGTTGAAGCCGAGCTTCTGGTCGTCGTACGGGCCAACCCACTCGGCCGCATCGATCGTGCCCTTTTCCAGTGCCGGATAGATTTCGCCACCGGCCAGCTGCTGCGGGATGACGCCGAGCTTGGCCATCACCTGCCCGGCGAAGCCGCCGATGCGCATCTTCACGCCCTTCATGTCTTCGGGCGACTTGATCTCCTTGCGCCACCAGCCGCCCATCTGGGCGCCGGTATGGCTCACCAGGAAGGACGTGACGTTGTAGGCTTTGTAGAACTCGCGCATCGCTTCGAGTCCGCCGCCCTGGTAAACCCAAGCATTGTGCTGGCGGGTGTTGAGACCGAAGGGCACTGCAGTGTCGAATGCGAACGTCGGATCCTTGCCGACGTAGTAGTAGGAAGCGGTATGGCCGCACTCGACCGTTTCGTTCTGCACAGAGTCCAGAACCTGGAGGCCCGGGACGATCTCACCGGCAGCGAAAACCCGGATCTGGAACTTGTTGTCGGTCAGGCCAGCGACGCGCTTGGCGAAGTACTCGCCGGCGCCGTAGATCGTGTCGAGCGACTTCGGAAAGCTCGAAGCGAGACGCCACTTGATCTCTGGCATCGACTGGGCGATGGCCGGCGCGGCAAGCGTGCTGGCGGAGGCGACAACGGCGCCGCCGACACCGGCGGTACGCAGGAACTTGCGACGTTGCATCGAGAGAACTCCCTACAAAATCTTGCTTGAAAAGCATATTCCGCCACGCGAACGACCTGCAATGGCGCGCGTTTATCGCATGGGCCAATCGAGATGGAAAGCCCGCCGCTGCAGAGAGATTTGAAGTTCCAGGCCTCCGCGCCGGTCTCAACGAAGCAGCAGAAATGCGAGCGCCAGCCCACCCACGACAATCCGGTACCAGGCGAAAACCGCGAAACCGTGGCGGCTGATGAAGCGGACGAAGGCGCCCACCACGACAGCCGCCGAAATGAAGGCTGCCGCGAAGCCGAGGGCGATGACCGCTCCACCGTCCCAGTTCAGCGTCGACCAGTTCTTGTAGAGATCGTAGACGGTGGCCCCGACCATGGTCGGAATAGCGAGAAAGAAAGAAAACTCCGCCGCCGCCGCCCGGTCGACGCGAAAGACGCGCGCGCCCATGATCGTCGACCCGGCCCGCGACACGCCCGGTACCATGGCCAGACACTGGCAGAGGCCGATCAGCACAGCCGTCTTGAGGTCGACGTCGTCGATCGATTTGATGCGCGGGCGCAGGGCGAAGCGCTCGATGACGAGGATGGCCACGCCGCCCACGATCAGCGCGATCGCCACGACCAGGGGATCGAAGAGCACCGACTTGATGTATTTGTGAGCGGCTACGCCGACGACGGCCGCCGGCAGGAAGGCCACGACGATCGCTGCCGCAAACCGCATGGCACGCTTGTCGCGCGCGAGAATGCCTGTCGTGGTGTTCCAGAGTTTCCGGCGGTAAAGGAAACATATCGCGAGAATCGCGCCGAGCTGTATGACGATCTCGAAGACCTTGCCCGGCGGGCCCTGAAAATGCAGCAAGTCCTCGGCGAGGATGATATGCCCGGTCGAGGACACCGGCAGAAACTCGGTGAGTCCTTCAACGACGCCGATCAGCACCGTCTTCCAGATCAGCGTCAGGTCCATACCCGTCAATCCTTGAATCGTTTGGCGCGCGGCCAGCCCTTTTCCGGCATGCGTCCCGCCTGCGCGCGCTCGCCTCGCCAGAATTTAAGCTCGCCGGCCGGGATCAGGCGGTTGCCCCATGGCAGGCCGTCGCCGAGCTTGAAGACCTGCGCATCTGAAAGCCTGTCGGCCTTCGACTTCTGCAGCAGGACGCCGCGGCCGCGGCCCATCTCCGGCACCTGCTCCAACGGGAAGATCAGGAGCTTCCTGCCTTCGCTCAGCACAGCGATCGAGTCGGCGCCCTCGGGCATGATCGAAAAAGCCACCGCCTTTTCCTTGTCGGCGAGATTGAGTGCCTGTTTGCCGTTCTTGGTCTGCGCGACGACGTCATCCTCCGGCACCATGAAGCCGCGACCCGCATCGGAAGCAATCAGGAACTTGCGCCCGCCCTTGAACACGTCGAGCTGCACGATGTCCTGCTCGTTGCCGAGTTCGATCATCAGGCGGATCGGCTCGCCATGGCCGCGCGCGCTCGGCAGCCGGTCGCAGGGCAGCGTATAGAAACGGCCGTTGGTACCGAACACGAGGACCTTGTCCGTCGACTGGGCGTGAATCGCGAAACGCGGGCCATCGCCTTCCTTGAACTTGAGATCTGCCGCCTGCTTGTCGTCGAGATGCCCCTTGGCGGCGCGGACCCAGCCCTTGTCCGAGCAGACGACGGTGATCGGCTCGCGCTCGACGAAATCCTCCACCGCATGCTCGATGCCGGCCGGCGCGTCGCCGAGTTCGGTGCGGCGTCGCCCGAGCTCGGTCTTGCCGCCGAACTTGCGCTTCGTTTCCTGGACCTCGCCGGCGATCGCCTGCCACTGCAGCTTCTCGTCCTTGAGCAGCGCCTTCAGCTCCTTGCGTTCGGCCGAGAGCTTCTTGTGTTCGCCCTTGATCTCGTATTCCTCGAGGCGGCGCAGCGCGCGCAGGCGCATATTCAGGATCGCCTCGGCCTGCGTGTCGGTGAGCCCGAAGGCCTTGATCATCTTGGGCTTGGGCTCGTCCTCCTCGCGGATGATCTTGATCAGCTTGTCGAGGTTGAGATAGGCGATCAGGTAGCCTTCGAGAATCTCCAGCCGCCGCTCGATCGCCTCCAGCCGGAAAGTTGAGCGCCGTACCAGGACTTCCCGTCGATGGTCGAGGAAAGCCTGCAGCGCCTCGCGCAGATCCATGACCCGCGGCGTATTGTCCCGATCGAGGACGTTGAGGTTCAACGGAAAGCGGATCTCGAGGTCGGTAAGCTTGAACAACTGTTCCATCAGCAGTTCGGCCGGCACATTGCCGGTGCGCGGCTCGAGCACGATCCTGACGTCGTCGGCCGATTCGTCGCGTACGTCGTCGAGGATCGGCAGCTTTTTGGCATTGATGATCTCGGCGACGCGCTCGATCAGCCGGCCCTTCTGGACCTGGTAGGGGATCTCGGTGACGATGATCCGGTACTGGCCGCGCGGCAGCTGCTCGGCCGTCCAGCGCGCCCGCAGCCGAAAGGCACCGCGGCCGGTCCTGTAGGATTCGATGATCGATTCCCGCGACTCGACCAGCACGCCGCCGGTCGGGAAATCCGGCCCCTTCACCAGATCGACCAGCGTGTCGATGCGGGCGTTGGGCGTCTTGATGAGGTGAAGCAGCGCGTCGCAGAGTTCGCCGGCGTTGTGCGGCGGGATCGAGGTCGCCATGCCGACGGCGATGCCGGCGGCGCCGTTGGCCAGCAGGTTGGGGAACCCGCCCGGCAGCACGACTGGCTCTTCGGTGGAACCATCGTAGTTGGGACGGAAGTCGACGGCATTCTCGTCGATGCCGGAGAGCAGCGCCTCCGCCACCTCGGTGAGCCGGGCCTCGGTGTAACGCATCGCAGCCGCGTTATCGCCGTCGATGTTGCCGAAGTTTCCCTGGCCTTCGATCAGCGGATAGCGGGCGGCGAATTCCTGCGCCAGGCGCACGAGCGCGTCGTAGATCGACTGGTCGCCGTGCGGGTGATACTGGCCGATCACGTCGCCGACGACGCGGGCGCTCTTCTTGAAGGCGCTGTTTGGATCGAGCCGAAGCTGCCGCATGGCGTACATCAGGCGGCGATGCACCGGCTTCAGGCCGTCACGCACGTCGGGCAGCGAACGCGCCATGATGGTCGACAGCGCATACGACAGATAGCGCTCCTGGAGCGCCTGTCCGAATTGTACCGGCTTGACCGTGGCCAGCGGAACGACGTTGCTGCGTTTTGCCATCGACGGGACTGATGAGGGGACCGACCGCGATTCGAGCCGCGGCCATTGTTGTTTCAGCGCTGGAGCGTTTCCATAAATCTCGACCGCGCGGGAGGCAAGGGCTTGTTATGTGGCCAGAAGACATGCCGTTCGAGGAAATAGCCTGTCAAATCGAGGCCCTGCCGCAGCTCGCCGTCATCGGAGGGCAATCCACCGGTGGACAGAAATGCCGGCAAGGCCAGCAGCTTCTCCTTGTAGGGGCCGGCCGCCGTCCGCGACACCGCCCGACCGGTCTTGGGCGAGACGTAGGCCAGGTCCTCCGTGGTGCCGGTAGCCGCACATTTCCCGAGGTCGAGTCCGAAGCCCAGTTCCTGCAGCAGGCCCAACTCCAGCCGGACGTAAATCGTCGGCCAGCCGGGATGGCCGAGCGCACCCAAGAAGGCACGGAACCCGTCGAACATCGCGGGGTGCGGCTCGCGTTCGGGGAGGGCCGCATCGGCCACCGCGCAGGCGGCGGAAAGGCCGGCCAGTTCGACGGCATCGTCGAGCGCGCGGGCAGCGTTCGGCTCGCGCAGTTCGCCCGTGTAGTTGCCGAGCTGGTCGGACAGCCGCGCGCGCCAGCCGATCTCGACGACATTGCCCGGCTGCCAGATCGGGCTGGCACGCCGCGAACCGCCGCCCGGCACGAAGCCGGCGTGACGGCCATGCGCCCGTGTCAGGAGCGATGCAATGAGACCGCTTTCACCATGGGGCCGCGCCGACAGCACGATGCCTTCGTCGCTCCAATCCATAGGTTGGGTATGCCGCCTTTGGCGAGCCTGCGCCAGCGGTCCGCGCGCTAAGGCTCGTAATCGAGCCCGATCGCGCGGTAGTGCGCGGGATCCTCGGCCCAGCGCTCGCTCACCTTCACATGCAGGAACAGGTGCACGGGCCGCTCCAGCATCTGGCTGAGTTCGTGCCGGGCGCGCGCGCCGATCTGCTTGATGCGAGCTCCGCCCTTGCCGAGGAAGATCGCGCGTTGGCCGTCGCGCTGGACGTGGATTGTCTGCTCGATGCGTACGCTGCCGTCGGGACGGTCTTCCCACTTTTCCGTCTCGACAGCTGCTTCGTAGGGCAGCTCCTGGTGAAGCTGCAGGAAGACCTGCTCACGCGTGACTTCAGCGGCCAGCAGGCGCAGCGGCAGGTCGGCGGCCTGGTCTTCGGGATAGAGAAATGGCCCAGGCGGCAGCGCTGCCGCCAAGGTCGCCAATACGTCGGCGACGCCGTCGTTCCTGAGCGCACTCACCATGAAGGTGCGCTCGAACGGCAACAGGGCATTCAGCTCGGACGTGAGCGTAAGCAGGTTCTCCCGGGGCACGACGTCGATCTTGTTGAGGATCAGGAAACGCGGCGCCCGGGATTCCTTCAGTCGCTCGACGATGGCGCGCGTCTCCTGACCGACACCCCGCTCGGCATCGACAACGAGGGCAACCACATCGGCGTCCTCCGCGCCGCGCCAGGCGGCGGCCACCATGGCGCGCTCCAGGCGCCGCTTGGCGATCCGGAAGATGCCCGGTGTATCGACCAGCACGACCTGGGCTCGCGCACCGTCAGGAAGGTCCGCCATGGCGATGCCGATCACGCGCATGCGCGTGGTTTGCACCTTGGGTGACACGATGCTCACCTTCGACCCGACCATGGCGTTCACCAGGGTCGATTTGCCGGCGTTGGGAGCGCCGACGATGGCAACGAACCCGGCGCGTGTTTTTGGCATCGTCATTATTGGCTCAACCGTTCGAGAAGGACGATCGCAGCCAGGCGCTCGGCCTCGCGCTTGCTGCCGCCGCGCGCCTGCGCGGGTTCATGACCCTTGATCGCAACCTCGACGACGAACATCGGCGCATGCGGCGGCCCCTCGCGGCCGACTTCACGATAGGCCGGCAGCGGCAGGCGCCGCGCCTGCGCCCATTCCTGCAGCGCCGTCTTGGGATCGCGCGGTGCCGCGGCCTGGCTGGTGAGCCGATCGCCCCACAGCCGCTCCACGCAGGTGGCCGACGCGGCAAACCCGGCATCGAGGAAAACAGCGCCGAGCAGGGCCTCCAGGGCATCGGCCAGAATGGTCGGTCTTACGACGGTACCCTGTCCGCGCTCCGATTCACCCAACCGGATGACAGCGCCGAGCCCGATCGTCGTGGCGATCTCCACCAGCGTCTCGGCGCGCACCAGCGCCGCGTGGCGGCGTGCCAACTCACCCTCGTGCTCCTGCGGAAACCGGCGCAACAGCAGGTCGGCCACCGCAAGCGACAGTACGCGGTCGCCGAGGAACTCCAGCCGTTCGTTGCCGTGGGGAAAGGCAGCCTTCAGATCGGACCGGCGGTCGAGCGCGCCGCGATGGGTGAGCGCTTCGGCGGCCAGCTCGGCACGCCCGAACGTGTGACCGATCTTGCCGGCCAGGGCTGCGAGATCGAAGCCGGTCGCGTTCAGTGGATCGCCATGAAGAAGCGATTGAAGCGAACGGCCTGCGGCCATTTCCACGGCTCCAGCCAGCCAGCGACCGCCGGGTCGTGCGAAAAGAAGATGAACTCGGCGCGACCGACGAGATTCTCCGACGGGACATACCAGCCGAGCTGATCGCGATCGCGGGTCGACCCGGCAAAATCGCGCAACATCAACCGCGTGCGGCTGTCGAGCGAATCATCACGGTTGTCGCCCATGACGAAATAGCTGCCGGCGGGTACGAGGAACTCCGGCGTGTTGTCGGCCGGTCCGTTGTCATTGTACTCGAGCACCGTGTAGCGGCGGCCGTTCGGCAGTTGCTCGCTGTACAGCGTGCCCTTCTGATAGTGGCCGTTGGTGCCCCTCACGTAGTCGCCGATGCGCAGGCGCGGCACTGCCGTGCCGTTGATGTGGAGCACGCCGTTCGTCATCTGGATGCGGTCGCCCGGCATGCCGACGATGCGCTTGATGTAGTCGGTGCGGTTCACACCCTGGCCCTGGTCGCCGGGATACTTGAACACGGCCACGTCGCCGCGCTCCGGCGGGGCACCGAAGATGCGGCCCGGAAAGAGCCCCATCGAGAACGGAAAGGAGTGCTTGCTGTAGCCGTAGGAATATTTCGAGACGAACAGGTAGTCGCCGACCAGCAGGGTCGGGATCATAGATCCGCTCGGGATGTTGAATGGCTCGATGGCGAACGTCCGCACAACCAGCGCGATCAATACGGCATAGACCACCGTGCGGATGGTTTCGCCCCAGCCGCCGGCCTTGTCCTGTCCACGCTTTCGACGCTCAGCCACGTCCGTCATCGCCGTTCCAGTTCAAACGAGCCGGGCCTATAGCAGGGCCGGCAGCCCCTGTCTCCCGCCCCGAGCGCGGCATAGGAGCGATGCATATCGGCGGCATCGAAAACCGGGTCATGGCCTGGACACTGCAGAAATGATCACGATCGCCTGCGCCAAGGGATACTCGTCGGTCAGGGTAATGTCGATCTGCGGCGACATTCCGGCCGGCGTGATCTCCTGCAGCCGGGCCAGCGCGCCGCCGCTCAACGCCATCGTCGGCTTGCCGCCGCGTTGGTTGATGACGCCCATGTCGCGCCAGAAGACACCGCGGCGGAGCCCCGTGCCCAGTGCCTTGGAACAGGCCTCCTTGGCCGCAAACCGCTTGGCATAGCTGGCCGCCCGGGTCGCCCGCCCCTCGGAGCGCGATTGTTCAGTATCGGTGAAGACGCGCTGCACGAACCGGTCGCCGAAACGCTCCAGCGACTTCTCGATCCGCCTGATATCCACGAGGTCGTTGCCGATGCCGATGATCACGCGCCCATCCCCGGCGCCCGCGCCGCCTCCATGAGGCGCCGCATTTCGCGGATCGCGGGTTCCAGGCCGACGAAGATCGCCTCGCCGATCAGGAAGTGGCCGATGTTGAGTTCGCGCACTTCGGGGATCGCGGCAACTGGCCCGACATCGCCATAGCTCAGTCCGTGGCCGGCATGGCACTCGAGGCCGAGCCGCGCGCACAGTGCCGCCGCCTTCTGCAGCCGCACCAGTTCCATCTGCTTGGCCTCGCCGTCCAGTTCGCAGTAGCGGCCGGTGTGCAATTCGACGACCGGTGCGCCCAGCGCCACCGCGGCCTCGAGTTGCCGCGGATCTGCTTCGATGAACAACGACACGCGGATGCCGGCATCGCGCAATCTGGCGACCATCGGCTTCAGATGGTTATGCTGGCCCGCCGCATCGAGACCGCCCTCTGTCGTCCGCTCCTCGCGCTTCTCGGGCACGATGCAGGCGGCATGCGGGCGATGACGCAAGGCGATGTCGACCATTTCCGCAGTTGCCGCCATCTCGAAATTGAGCGGCACCTTGAGCTCGCGCATCAGGCCCTCGATGTCGCCATCGACAATATGCCGACGGTCCTCGCGCAGGTGTGCGGTGATGCCGTCGGCTCCGGCGGCCTCGGCGAGGCGCGCCGCCCGCAGGGGATCAGGCAGATAACCGCCGCGCGCATTGCGCACCGTTGCCACGTGATCGATGTTCACTCCAAGACGCAAACGGAACGGCGTGGGCATACGCTACTTTCGCAGGATGTTGGGGCGGGAATACGTCAATTGCGCGCGCGCTCGACGGCGTTGATGGCGGGCGTCGCTCGAAGGGCCGCCGTGATGTCGGCGAGATGCTTCACGTCGGCCACCTCGACGTCGATAACCATGTCGAAGAAATCCATGGAGCGGTTGACGATGCGCAGGTTCGAAATGTTGCCTTCGTGGCGAGCGATCACCGTCGACAGGCTCGACAGGCTGCCCGGCTGGTTGGCGACCGTGATCTTGAGACGGCCGGTATAGGCAGTTGCGGCGCCATCGCCGACCGAATCCCAGCCAACATCGATCCAGCGCTCGGGCGCTTCGGAGAAGCTCTCGAGCGTGGCGCAGTCGATCGTGTGTATCGTGACGCCCTTGCCGGTCGTGATGATGCCGACGATGCGATCCCCGGGCAGCGGATGGCAGCAGCGGGCGAAATGGACAGCCATGCCGGGAATCAGGCCGCGAATCGCGATCTGACCGGCCTCTTTCTTGCCCCGCCCGCCCTCGCCCGCTTTCACCGACTTGTTGCGCGCCCGAGAAATCGGCACGACGTCGGCGCCACTCTTGCGCGGCTGCTTGAGACCCGGATAAACCGCGGTCAGCACTTCGCGGGCGCCAACCAGGCCGGCACCGACGGCGGCGACCAGGTCGTCGGTGGTCGTCTGCTTGAAGTTGGCGCGCACGCCGTCGAGGCCTTTTTCGGTGGCCTCGTACCCTTCCTCATGGAAGGCCTTGTCGAGCAGGGACTTGCCGAGCTGGATGTACTGCTCGCGCTGGCGTATGCGGATGAAGCGGCGGATGGCGGCCTTGGCCTTGCCGGTGACCACGAACCGCTCCCACGTCGGCGACGGCGTCTGCGCCTTCGACGTCACGATATCGACCTGATCGCCGTTCGACAGTTGCGTCCGCAGCGGCAGCATGCGGCCGTTGATCTTGGCGCCGACGCAGGTGTCACCGACCTGACTGTGAACGGCATAGGCGAAATCGATCGGCGTCGCGCCGCGCGGCAGGGCGATCAGCTTGCCCTTGGGCGTGAAGCAGAACACCTGGTCCTGGAACATCTCGAGCTTGGTGTGCTCGAGGAATTCCTCGGCATTGGGTGCCTTGTCGAGAATGTCGATGAGGCTGCGCAGCCAGGCGTATTGCGGCGCGTCGGTCGACGGCCCGCCCTGCTTGTAGATCCAGTGGGCGGCAACACCGCGCTCGGCCTGATCCTGCATCTCCGCCGTGCGGATCTGGATTTCGATGCGCTGACCGAGCGGTCCGATGACACCGGTGTGCAACGAGCGATAGCCGTTGGGCTTGGGAACCGAGATGTAGTCCTTGAAGCGTTGCGGCAGCACCTGGTAGCGGCCATGCAGCAGGCCGAGGGCCTGGTAGCACTGCGCGATGTCGTCGACGATGATGCGGAACGCCATGATGTCGGCGAGCTGCTCGAACGACACGTTCTTGGTCTGCATCTTGCGCCAGATCGAATAGGGCGTCTTCTCCCGGCCCAGGATCTGCGCGTCGAGTCCGCCGTCCTTCAGCGTCTTGATCAGCTCGACCTCGATCTGCGGCACCAGCCGCTCGCCACGCTCGCGAAGGTATCCCAGCCGCGCCTCGACCGAGGCCCGGCCATCCGGATTGAGTTCGGCGAAAGCCAACTCCTCGAGTTCACGCTTGACCTTCTCCATGCCGATGCGCGAGGCCAGCGGGGCATAGAGGTCCATGGTCTCGCGGGCGATGCGCTTGCGCCGCGCCGGCTCCTTGATGTGGCGCAGGGTCCGCATGTTGTGCAGGCGGTCGGCGAGCTTCACGAGAAGGACGCGGATATCCGACGACATCGCCAGCACCAGCTTGCGCAGGTTCTCGGCTTCCTTGGTGCTCTCGGACTGTATCTCGAGTCGCGACAGCTTGGTCACGCCATCGACCAGACGGGCGATGTTCTCGCCGAACAGGCCGGCGATCTCGTCGCGCGTGGCGTCGGTATCCTCGAGCGTGTCGTGCAGGAGGCCGGTGATGATCGAAGCCGTGTCGAGCCGCATCTCGGCCAGGATGCCGGCCACTTCGACGGGATGGGAGAAATAGGGGTCGCCTGAAGCCCGGAGCTGGTTTCCGTGCCTCTTCAGCCCATAAACATAGGCGCGGTTGAGCGCGTCCTCATCCGCTTCCGGATCGTAGGACTGTACACGCTCAACAAGTTCGAACTGACGAATCATCGCAATCGCACATTATATGGTGTCGATTGCGTCTACTCCACGACGATTGCGCGAATAACAGGACCGAGCCCTGCCGGGCCTCGATCTGCACCTTATTCGGTGACGTCGTCCTCCTCCGCCATCGGCAGCGCCTTCGGCTGGGCCGCTTCGGCGCCACCTTGGGCCAGGGCCGCTGCCAGCTCCTGCTCGAGCTCGGCCATCTCGTTGACCTCTTCGGGCTTGTCGATGTCGGCGTGCTTCTGCATGCCGGAGATCAGCGAATCCTTGAGCGTGGCCTGGTCCAGCTTCATTTCGGCAATCTCGCGCAGGGCCACGACCGGGTTCTTGTCGCGGTCGCGGTCCAGAGTGATCTGGGCGCCCGCCGAGATGTCGCGTGCCCGCTGGGCAGCGAACATGACGAGTTCGAAACGGTTGGGGACCTGCAAAATGCAGTCTTCGACGGTGACGCGCGCCATGGCGACCTCTGATTTCCCGGGAGCGGCGGGTTATACGCGCCCTCCGTCAAAAGGCAAGAGGCCTGAGGCGCAAGCTGGCAGCGCTACAGAGGCTCCGTCGACTGATCGGCCGGCAAGGCGGCCAGAAGGGCCTGAATCGACTCGCCGGTCACGGGATGGCACCATTCGGGGGCAAGATCGGCCAAAGGTCTCAAGACGAAAGCCCGGCTGGACAACCGCGGGTGCGGTAGGATTGCCTTGCCGGGCCCACTCGGGGCTATTTCCCCACAAAAATCCAGTAAATCCAAATCGATCACACGGGCTGCATTGGCCACTGTCCGAACCCGCCCGAAGGCTTGTTCGACGTCGTGGAGCGCGGCCAGGAGCTTGTCAGGTGACAACTCGGTGCCCACTTCAACGACAGCATTATAGTACCAAGGCTGGTCGGATGCCGGCACCGGCGCGGTCCGATACCAGTTCGACACCCGCAGAATATGTACGCCTCGCCGCGCGAGATCCCGAAAGGCGGCCTCTAGCGTTTCGCGAGGAGAACCATATGTGGGGTGGGCCAAATTTGCGCCGGCGCCTATGAAAATTGTGCGTCTCTCGGTATTTTCCACCAGCATCAACCTCCAACCCCTTGTGATCTATAAGATAATATCCTAGACTTAATGTGCGGCAGGAGAGGTGTGGGTTACGTTGCTCCCGCCGCTACATAAATTTTTCGCTCCCTCTGCGCATATTCTTCCAAAAGGGATAATCGCCATGAAAGGCAATTTTTACGACAACGAGCGGGTCGCTCTCTTCATCGACGGCGCCAACCTCTACTCGGCCGCACGAGCCCTCGGTTTCGATATCGACTACCGCCGCCTGCTGAAGGTGTTTCGCGAGAAGGGCCGCTTGGTCCGCGCGTACTACTACACGGCGCTGGTCGAAGATCAGGAATACTCGCCGATCCGCCCGCTGATCGATTGGCTGGACTACAATGGCTATACCATGGTCACCAAGCCGACCAAGGAATTCACCGACGCCATGGGCCGCCGCAAGATCAAGGGCAACATGGACATCGAACTCGCCATCGATGTTCTCGAAATGGCCGAGCATCTGGACCACGTGATCCTCTTCTCCGGCGATGGCGATTTCCGGCGGCTGGTCGAGGCCGTGCAGCGCCGTGGCCTGCGCGTTTCCGTGGTCAGCACCATCAAATCCTCGCCGCCGATGGTGGCGGACGAGTTGCGCCGCCAGGCCGACGACTTCGTCGAATTGTCCGAGCTGGCGCCGTTGATCGCCCGCAGCCCAACGGAACGCGCCCCGCGTCCCGCCGTGGCGGCACCGCTCAACGGCCGCGATGCGGAGGGCGATCTCGACGATGCTCCGTCCGAAGCACTGATGCGGTCGGCCTAGCCCCAGCGGTCCTGTGGCAGCGCCGCGTTTCGAGGAGCCACCGCTCGACTGTCCGCGCTGCCCCAGGCTCGTCGCGTTCCTGGACGAGCTCCGCACGCTTCATCCCGACTGGAAGAACGCGCCGGTCCGCTCGTTCGGCGCGTTGGAGGCGCGTCTTCTGATTGTGGGCCTCGCTCCCGGAATGCGCGGCGCCAACCGCACCGGCAGGCCGTTCACCGGCGACTACGCCGGTGACCTCCTGTACTCCACCCTGCTGAAGTTCGGCTTCGCCGAGGGCACCTACGGGGCGGATCCCGAGGACGGACTGCGCCTGGTCGATTGCAGGATCGCCAATGCCGTGCGGTGCCTGCCGCCGGAGAACAAGCCCGTGCCGGCCGAATTCACGTCCTGCCGGCCGTTCCTGCAGTCGGAGATCGGGGCCATGGCGAATGCCCGGATCATCCTGGCGTTGGGCAAGGGTGCGCACGACCAGACCCTGCGCTCGCTCGCAGTGCGGCCAGCCGGCAGCTATCCTTTCATTCACGGCCGGCTGCATGTGCTCCCGAACGGGCTGTTGCTGGCCGACAGCTATCACTGCTCGCGCTACAATACGAACACCGGCCGCCTGACCACTGCGATGTTCCACGAGGTCTTCACCGGCATCCGCCGGGCGCTCGGCCCGGCTAGCGAAGGGCCGTCTCGACCGCCTCGGTGATCTCGCCGGAGCCGGGACGCACGCGGCTCGGCCAGGCGCCGAGCAGGCTGCCGTCCTTGCCGATCAGGTACTTGTGGAAATTCCATTTGGGGGCGGCGCCCTCGCCCGCCTGCGTCGCAATCCATCGGTAGAACGCATGGGCGTCGGGCCCGATCACCTTCTGCTTGGTGGTGAGCGGAAAGCCGACGCCGTACATGCTCTTGCAGAACTTGGCGATTTCCGCCTCACCGCGCGGCTCCTGCGCCCCGAAATCGTTCGACGGCACGCCCAGCACCACAAGGCCCCTGGAACCGTAGGTTTCGTGCAGCTTCTGCAAGTCGGTGTATTGCGGCGTGAACCCACAGTACGACGCGACGTTCACCACCAGCACCGCCTTTCCGGCAAGGTCCTTCAGAGCCAGCGGCTTTCCGTCGATCGTCGTGAAGGAGAAGTCGTGGGCCGACATGTCAGGCCTCCTCATCGTAGCGTTGTTCCAGCCACGGGTCGCCGTAGTTGTGATAGCCGCGCACTTCCCAGAAGCCGGGCTTGTCGATCTCGGAAAACTCGATGCGCTTGATCCACTTGGCGCTTTTCCAGAAGTAGAGTTTCGGGATCACCACCCGCAACGGCCCGCCGTGCTCGCGACTGATCGGCTCGCCGTTCCAGCTCCACGCCAGCAAGACGTCATCCGCCGCGAAATCCTCGAGCGGCACGTTGGTCGCGTAGGTGTCGTAGGAGTGGAAGATGACGTGCCTGGCTTCCGCCTTGGGCTTTACCAAGGCCAGCAGGTCGCGGGCGCTCACGCCCTCCCACTTGTTGTCGTAGCGCGACCACGCGGTCACGCAGTGGATGTCGCTGGTGAGCCGGGTCTTGGGAAGATCGGTGAATTCACCCCACTTCCAGCTCGTAGGCGTCTCGACTGCCCCGTCGACGAACAGCCGCCAGGCATGCGTCGGAATCTCGGGTTGAACGCCGAGATCCAGCACCGGCCAAGTCTCGACCTGCCGCTGCCCGGGCGGCAGGCGCACTGCGTGCGCCGCCGTCTTGCCCGTCAGCAGCCGGCCCTCCTCGGCCCACTTCAGCTTGCTGTCGATCAGCTTGCTTTTCAGCCTGCCGAACAAGGTGACGTCGTCGTCGGCCATGCGATCCCTCAGATGCTGCGTCCCGCCTTTTCCCAATATGGGGCCCTGAGCTTGCGTTTGAAGATTTTTCCCGAGTCCTCACGCGGAAGTGCAGCGCTGAATTCCACGACTTTCGGGACTTTGTAGCGCGCCACGTGCTGCGCCAGATAGGCCCTGACCTGGTTCGCATCGAGGCTGGCTGCAGCCACGGGCTCTACATAGGCGCAAATCTGCTCGCCAAACTCCTCGTCGGGGATGCCGAACACCGCGCAGTCGCGCACGCCCGGCATCTGGATCAGTGCCGACTCGATCTCGGCCGGGTAGATGTTGACCCCACCCGAAATGATCATGTCGCGCTTGCGGTCGCACAGAAACACGAAGCCATCGGCATCGAGGTAGCCGACGTCGCCTACCGTCACGAGATCGCCCAGCGCCACTTCGCGACGCTTGCCATCGTCGTTGTTGTAGGTGAAATCCGACAGATGCGGCCCGCGCAGGTAGATTTCGCCGACCTCGCCCTGCGCCACGTCGTGTCCCTGCTCGTCGACGATCCGAAGGATCGCGCCGGGCACCGGACGCCCGACCGTGCCCGGCTTGCGCAGGGCTTCTTCCGAGCCATGCCAGACTACGACGCCGGTCTCGGTTGCACCGTAGTATTCATAGATCGTCGGTCCCCACCATTCGATCATCTGCCGCTTGACGGCCGGAGCACATGGGGCCGCCCCGTGCGTGACGAAGCGCAGCGACGAGACGTCGTAGCGCTGCCGCACCGGATCGGGCAGGCGCAGCAGGCGCACGAACATGGTCGGGACGATGTGCATGTGGCTGACGCCGTGCCCGTCGATCAGGCGCAGCATGTCCTCGGCCTCGAAGCGCGGCTGAAGGACCATGTTCAGGCCGAGTCGGGCGCTCACCATGCCGTAGGCGGCCGGTGCGGAATGGTACATCGGGCCGTTCATCAGCACGACGGCCGCGGGATCCGGCTTCAGCCCCCAGAACACCGCCGCTTCCTGTGCACTCGCCGCCTGCTGCTCGGGCGTACTCGGCCTGCGACGCACGCCCTTGGGCCGGCCGGTGGTGCCGGACGTGTAGATCATGCTGCCGCGCGCAGGCTTGGGCGGCGCCGTGCGCGGTGTCGAAACGGCGACGAAGTCCTCCCAGAGGATGGCGCCCGCCGGCGCCACGCGTCGGTCGGCGGGAACATTGTAGGCGGTGGCGATCTCCTCGGGCGTCGGGATCACCAGCACCTTCACACCCGCGGGAATACCCGGCGCGATCTGGGCCAGGAGGTCGCTGTGCACCACCAGCACCCTGGCAGCGCTGTCGCGGAGGATGTAGTCGGCTTCCTCCGGCGTGAAGTGCCAGTTGATCGGCACGGCATAGGCGCCGACCTGGCCTGCCGCCATGTTGACCTCGAAGGTGGCGAAGTCGTTGCGCAGCATGAGTGCCACGCTATCGTCCTCGCCGACGCCAAGCGCTGCCAAGCCGCCCGCCGCGCGCGCCGAGTTGGCCTGGATATCGGCCCAGCTTCGAAAACGTTCGCCGGCCGTGACGCCAGCTTGCATTCTCTCACCCTTTGATGACATCGCCAATCAATGTGTAGGACGCGCCGTCGAACTGCTGCAAGCGCATCGTGTTGTAGGGCAGGTAATCGTCGGGTGCCGTATTCATGGTGACCCCCGGCAAGGTCAACGGCGTCGCGTACCCCTTCATGCTGGCTGCCTGCTTCATCAGGTTTTCGCGCGTGAGCACGTCGCCGCAGCGGCGCAGCAGATCGGCGATGATGGTTCCATAGATATAGCCCGAACCAACGAACGAGTCGTTGGGGTTGAGTTCGGGTACCCATTCCCTGGCCCAGGCATAATAGCCCTTCATGCCAGGGTCGTTGTTCCACGCCGGATCGCCAGCGCTCTTGTTCACCGCGATGGTGATGGCACCCCTCGCCGCATCGGTGCCAGCCGGTTTCAACACCGCCGGAATCGAAGCCGAGCCAACCGGCAGATAGATTTGCGGCTTCCAGCCGAGGTCATGGATCTTGCGGATCGCCTGCGTCGCATGCTTGCCGGTGGCGACGATGAATATGGCGTCGGCGTTGCTGGCGCGCAGCTGGATGATCTGTGCTTCGACTGTCGGATCGGTCGTCTCGTAGGAGACTTCCGCGACGATCGCGCCTGCCTTGTCGCCCAGTCCATGGCGGAACCCTTCGACGTAGTCTTTGCCGAAATCGTCGTTCTGGCGCAGCATGGCGATGCGCGCATTCGGATTGTTCGACAGGATGTGACGCGCATAGGCGGTGCCTTCCGACTGGTAGGCGACCATGCCCATCATCGTCCAGGGATAGTGCTTGGGGTCGTTCCATTGCGCCGCGCCGGTCAGGATCAGGAGCTGCGGCACCTTCTTCTGATTGAGGTAGCGATGGGTTGCGCGGTTGGTCGCCGTGCCGACCGTGTTGACGATGGCTAGCACATTGTCGCGTTCGACCAATTGACGCGTGAGCTCCATGGCCTTGGGTGGGCTGTAGCCGTCGTCGAGCGACAGCAGAGTCACCTTGCGGCCGTTGATACCGCCCTGGGTCTGGTTGAGATAGCGGAAATAGCCGATCTGGCTCTTGCCGACACCCGACAACACGGACACGGGCCCGCTGTAGGGCAGCGTCTGGCCAAGCTTGATTTCGGTGTCGCTGGCGCCCGGGTCGTACTTCTTCTGCGCCAGCACCGGCGTTGCGACAACGGATGCCAGCGCCGCGAGCGCAAAGAGTCTCGATATCATTTCTTCCTCCCCTTGGATTTCGTCTTCGAAGGCACGGCACCCTTGAGCATCAGCGCACCGTGGAAGTGCGAAATGGCCTTGTAATCGGGGCCGTGCTCTAGCATGCCCATCTGTGCCAGCATGACGACGCCGTGTGTCGCCGCCCACAGCGACCACCCGAACAGCTCCGGATCGACGTCGATCATGCCCTCGGCGACCATGTCTTCGGCCTGGCGCGTGATGAAGCTCCGCGCTCGCTTGGCCGCCTGCGCCAGGTCGGGGTGGACGTCCATGGGCTGGTCGATCTCGAACATGATGCGATAGGCGTGCGGATGCTCGAAGGCAAAACGCAGGTAGGCATCGCCGACCCGACGCGTACGATCGAGCGAGTCCGTCCCCTCTTTCGCCGCAGCTTCGAGCGCATCGGCGAAACGGGCGAAGGCCTGGGCCCGCACGGCGGCCAGGATGTCGGACTTGTCCTTGAAGTAGCGATACGGGGTTTTGGGGCTGCAGCCCAATGCTTCGGCGAGTTGGCGCATGGTCACGCCTTCGTAGCCGAAGCGGGCGAACCGCTCGGTCGCAACCCGGCACAGCTCGGCGCGGAAGTCGGCGATGTCCTTCTCGGTCAGATATCGCGGCACGTCAGTCTTTCCATACACGCCGTGTACGAAAAGACGACGGCCCGGTCAATCCCCAGCTGTCAGGCCGATTCAGCGAACAGTTCGCGGCCGATCAACATGCGCCGGATCTCGCTGGTGCCGGCGCCGATCTCGTAGAGCTTGGCGTCGCGCAGCAAGCGGCCGGTCGGATAGTCGTTGATGTAGCCGTTGCCGCCCAGCAGCTGGATGGCGTCGAGCGCCACCATGGTGGCCTTCTCGGCAGCGTAGAGGATGGCACCGGCCGAGTCCTTGCGCGTCGTCTGGCCTCGATCGCAGGCCTTGGCGACGGCATAGACGTACGATTTGCAGGCATTCATCGTCGTGTACATGTCGGCGAGCTTGCCCTGGACAAGCTGAAAGGTGCCGATCGGCTGCCCGAACTGCTGGCGCTCGTGCACGTAGGGCACGACGATATCCATGGCAGACTGCATGATGCCAAGCGGTCCGGCCGCCAGCACGGCGCGCTCGTAGTCGAGGCCGCTCATCAGGACGTTCACCCCCTTGCCCACCGGGCCCAGCACATTCTCCTCGGGAATCTCGCAGTCCTCGAACACCAGTTCGCCGGTCGACGAGCCGCGCATGCCCATCTTGTCGAGCTTCTGCGCGACCTTGAATCCCTTGCGGTCGGTCTCGACGATGAAGGTCGTGATGCCGCGCGGTCCGGCATTCGGATCGGTCTTGGCGTAGACGACGATCACCTGGGCATCGGGACTGTTGGTGATCCACATCTTCGTGCCATTCAGCACGTAGCGGTCGCCCTTCCGATCGGCGCGCAGCTTCATGGACACGACGTCGGAGCCCGCGCCGGATTCGCTCATCGCCAGGCTGCCGACATGCTCGCCGGAGATAAGCTTCGGCAGGAAGCGGCGTTTCTGCTCGTCGTTGCCGTTGCGACTGATCTGGTTGACGCAGAGGTTGGAGTGCGCGCCGTAACTCAAGCCGACCGCCGCCGAAGCGCGGCTGAGCTCCTCGACCGCCACCACATGCTCCAGGTAGCCGAGGCCCGAGCCGCCATACTCCTCCGCGACCGTAATGCCGTGCAACCCAAGGTCGCCCATTTTGGGCCACAGCTCGCGCGGAAAGCGGTCGGTCTTGTCGAGTTCGGCGGCGATCGGCGCCACTTCGGTGGAGGCGAAGCGTTGGACCTGGTCGCGAAGCGCGTCGGCAGTTTCTCCCAGGCCGAAGTCGAAGGCTGGCATAGAATTGGGGATCATGATCGTGATTTACCTGTTGCGGTTCTATTCGGTCATTCAGGGCGCACGTGTCGTCTTGACGTTGATGCGGACCAACTTCCATTCACCATCCGACAAGATGAAGTCCAGCTCGAACACCACGCGTGCGGGCTCGGTCGGAAAGGACCCTTTCACCATCAGCTTGCCATAGTCATCGATCAATGGCGCCGGATCGTACGAGGGCTTCATCGCCGCGATGATATCGATATCGATATTCTTGTCGGCGAACTCCTTGAAGGTCTCCTTCAGCTTCTCCGGGGGAAACTGCTGGCGGAACGGCTTGGAGAGCTTGGCGTGGAAGACGGTGTAGTTGCCCGTCACATTGGCATCGTTGAACGACAGCAGCGACGTCTTCACCAATGCTTCGAGACGGCGCTCCGTCGGCAACTTGACCTGCGCCTCCGCCACCGGCGCGGCCAGCAGCAGGACGGCCATGGCGACAAGGTGGGCGATCGCTTGCATGGGCTCCTCTCCCGACGGACACGATAGCCCGTCGGCGTGCCGAAACGAAGCCGCCGGCTTTCACGCGCCGCCGCGCATGACGTTCGCCGAAGCTTGCCGCATCTCCTCGCCGAGCCATGCTTCGAGGCGCGGTTCGGCGCGGCCGGCGCGGGCCGCGGCAATGCGTGCGAGCTGGGGTGCCCGCAACTCGCGCTTGATCGTGGCAAAAGCCTGCGGCGGCAACTTCGCATCGCGTTGGGCCCGCGCGACGGCGCGGACGAGCAAATCCGACGACGGCACGCGTTCGTCGAATATGGCGAGCGCCTCGGCACCGGCTGCGTCGAGCATTTCGCCAAGCAGGATCAGACGACGTGCCGCGGCCGGCGGCAGTTCGCTACGGGCGACATCGAGCGCGGCCACCGGATAGGTGACACCGACCCGAACTTCCGCCAGCCCCACCTGCAACGGCACGTCGGCCACCATCCGCCAGTCTGCACACAGCGCCAGGACAAGCCCCCCGGCGATGGCGTGCCCGTTGACCGCGGCGACCAGCGGCTTGGGCCAGGCGTAAAGCGTCCCGAAGCTTGCGTTGAGCGCACCGACGAGGCGGCGGCGCCCGGCACAGTCGAGATCTGGCACGGCCTTGAGATCGAGCCCAGCTGAAAAGGCTCGTCCCTCCCCTGTGATCACGGCGGCGCGCACGGCGCTATCGGCTTCAAGCCCTTCGAACAAAGCCGCCAGCTCCTCCAGCAAACCGGCGTCCATGGCGTTCACCGGCGGGCGGACAAGCGTGACGACGGCAATTCCATCAGGCAGCAGCGAAAGGCGCAGGGTGCTGTTCATGGACGGAAAATATAGTGTTCAGCAGGGAATAGAGAAAATCGATTGTATCTCTTTGCAATATAGCCATTGTCTATTGCATGAATTTGGTCTTTGTCCGCTACTTCCTGGCCGTTGCGGACACGTCGAGCTTCACGATCGCTGCTGAGCGCTGCAACGTCACCCAGCCGACGCTGTCGGCCGGGATCGTCCGCCTCGAGGAGGAAGTCGGCGCCCGCCTGTTCGATCGCGGTCGACGGTCCAGCCTGACCGCGGCGGGCCACCGGCTGCTGCCGCATGCCCGCGCCATGGTCGAGGCTTGGCGCCTCGCTCGGGCCGAATCGCGATCGAGCAAGCGGCAGAGGCTGCTGCGCATCGCCATCGGCTCGACGGTCCCGATCGCCGCCGCCATGCAGTGGCTCGCGGCGGCGCAACAGCGGGCCAACTTCGAGGTCGAAGTCTCGGAAGGAACGGCGGATGCGGTCATGGAACGATGGCGGCGCGGACGCTGCGATGTCGCCCTGTTCCCTACCCGCACACCGCTGACAGCCGCCACGACGGTCTCGCTCTGGCGCGAGCCCTATGTTCTGGCCGCCGCCGCCAATCACCGGACCGCCACGCGAGACCGCTGGTCGGTGAAGGACCTCGCCGATACGCCTTTCGTCCTCAGGGCCGCTTGCGAGGCCCACGAAGACGCCCAGCGCCTGTTCGCCGCCGAAGGCGTGCGGCCGATCGCCGTGCTTCGGTCGGCCGATGAGGAGCGATGCGCCGCCGCGGTCCTGGCCGGCCTCGGAGTCAGCCTGGTGCCGCGATCTCTGCTGCGTCCGGGCCTCGCCGCCGCGACCGTCCGCGAAGTGACCCTCGAACGCCGGGTCGTGCTCGCCTGGCAAGTGGATTGCGGCGCCGACCTCATCGCAGCTTTACGCGAAACCGCCCTCGGCCACTCGTGGCCTGCAGGAACGACCGCCGGCGACGATCGCATGGCCTTTGCGCGCTAGAGGAGGAAAACGGTCGCCAGTCCGAGAAAGGCAAGAAAGCCGATCACATCGGTCACGGTCGTCAGGAACACCGTCGACGACACCGCCGGATCGACGCCGAACTTCTGCAGGCCGAGCGGGATCAACGTTCCCGCAAGTGCCGCGGCCAGCAGATTGCAGACCATGGCGGATCCGATGACGGCCCCAAGGCGCCAGTCACCGTACCAAGCGACGACCGCAGCCCCCATGATCAACGCGAAGATCAGACCATTGAGCCCGCCCACTGCGGCTTCCTTTCCGACGAAGCGCAAGGCGTTGGCCGCTGTCAATTCGCCCATCGCCAGCGCCCGCACGGCCACCGTAACAGTCTGTGTGCCAGCGTTGCCACCCATCGATGCCACGATCGGCATCAGGACCGCAAGCGCCACGATCTTCTCGATGGCGCCCTCGAACTGACCAATGACGAAGGACGCAAGCACCGCCGTCGCGAGATTCACCGTGAGCCAGACCGCGCGCAGACGCGCGGTGCGGACGGTGTCGGCGTGCATGTCGTCTATGCCGACGCCGCCCATCTTCAGGAGGTCTTCCTCGGCTTCTTCGTCGATCACGTCGACCACGTCGTCGACCATGATCACGCCCTGCAGCCGTCCGTCTTCGTCGACGACCGGGCAGGAGACGAGATTCTTGTCGCGAAACACATGCGCGACTTCACTTTGCTTGGCCGTTGCCGGCACGGAGGGAATGTCGGGATCGACGATGTCGAGGATCGACACCGGCCGCCTGGTCCGCAGCATCCGACCGAGTGGCACGGACCCCCGAAGGCGGCCGCCCACATCGACCACGAAGATGTCGTAGACGTCGTCGGGCAGGTCGGTCGCCTCGCGGCAATGGTCGATGACCTGGCCGACCGTCCAGTTGTCCGCCACCTTGACCAGCGAGCGCTGCATGAGGCGCCCGGCCGTATCCTCCGGATAGGCCAGCGCGCTTTCGATGTCAGCGCGTTCGTCGGCCGGCAGTTCGGCAAGGACCTCCCGGCGTTCGTCCTCGGGCAGATCTTCGAGAATGGTCGCCGCGTCATCGGCTTCGAGCTCGTGGGCCGCGGCGGCGATGTCCTTGCTGTCGAGTTGGTCGAGAACGTCCCCCAGGACCTCCTCATCCAGCTCGGTCAGCGCCTCGGGATCGAGATCCCGCCTGAGGATGCCGACGAGCTTGTCGCGCTCGGTCTCCGTGACCTGCTCGAGTACGGATGCCTGGCCCGTGGCGCTGAGCCGGGCCAGCAGCACCCGGACATCGTCGGCCCGATCATCGGCGAGTGCCGTCTCGACGCGCCGGACCAGCTCCGGCGGCACTTCATCGAGAACGCCCGCCTCGGTGTTCATCCACGCGCCTCGGCGAGACGCTGGGCTTCGACGACGGCGACCGCGGTCACGTTGAGGATGCCGCGGGCCGTCACGGATGGCGTCAGGACATGCGCCGGCAACGCCGTGCCGAGCAGCATCGGGCCGATGTGCAGGCCGTCCGCGGCATTCTTCAGAAGATTGAAGGCGATGTTGGCGGAGTCGAGCGACGGGCAAACCACCAGATTCGCCACTTCCTTGAGCTTGGAGCGCGGAAAGACGTTGGCGCGGATGTCGATGTCCAGCGCTGCGTCGCCGTGCATCTCGCCGTCGACCTCGAGCGTCGGCGCCCGCCGGTGCAGCAACTCGACCGCCGCCGCCATCTTACGCGCCGAGGGGTGATCCGAACTGCCGAAGCTCGAATGCGACAGCAGCGCGACTTTTGGCTGGATGCCGAAGCGCAGCACCTCGTCGGCCGCCAGCAGAGTGATCTCGGCGAGGGTTTCCGGATCAGGGTCGTTGTTCACATAGGTGTCGGCGATGAACAGCGAGCGCGTCGGCATCACCAGCAGGCTCAGCGCCGCCATATTCCTGACGCCCTCGCGCGGGCCGATGACGTCGCGCACATGATTGAAATGGGTGCGGAAGCGGCCATAGGCGCCGGCGATCATGGCGTCGGCATCGCCCAGCTTCACGGCGAGCGCCGCGATCAGGGTCGGGCTGGACCGCACCAGGTTGCGCGCCGTCGGTTCGGTGACGCCGCGTCGCTCCATCAGGGCATGGTAAGCGCTCCAGTATTTATCGTACCGCGGATCGTCAGACGGATCGACCAGCTCCGCGTCGACTCCCGGACGAAACCTGAGACCGAGACGCTCGGCGCGCCGGCGCATGACCTCGGGCCGGCCGATCAGGATCGGCCTGGCAATGCCTTCGTCGAGAATGATCTGCACGGCGCGCAGGACGCGGTCGTCCTCGCCGGCGCTGAAGATCACGCGTTTGGGGGCATTGCGCGCCTGCTCGAAGACCGGCCGCATCACCAGCCCGGACTTGAACACGAACTGGCTCAGCTGGTCGCGATAGGCGTCGAAGTCGACGATCGGACGCGTCGCGACCCCGCTGTCCATCGCGGCCTTGGCAACGGCCGGGGCCAGCTCGACGATGAGACGTGGATCGAACGGCTTGGGGATGATCTGGTTGGGACCGAAACCGCCAGCCTGCTCGCCGAAGGCGCGCGCCACGACTTCGGACGGTTCCTTGCGGGCCAATGCCGCCAGGGCGCGGACGCAGGCGGTCTTCATCTCGTCGTTGACGGTCGTGGCACCGACGTCGAGCGCACCGCGGAAGATGTAGGGGAAGCAGAGGACGTTGTTGACCTGGTTGGGATAGTCGCTGCGGCCGGTGGCCATGAGAGCATCGTCGCGTACCGCCTTCACTTCCTCCGGCATGATCTCGGGGGTCGGATTGGCCAGCGCGAAGATGAGAGGCTTGGGGGCCATTTTCGCGACCATCTCGCCTTTCAGCACGCCTCCAGCCGAAAGACCGAGGAAAATGTCGGCGTCCGCGATCACCTCGCCCAGCGTGCGCGCCGGCGTTTCGCGCGCATAGCGCTCCTTCCACGGATCCATCAGCTCGTTGCGGCCCTTCCAGACCACGCCGGCGATGTCGGTGACCCACATGTTCTCGCGTGGCAGGCCGAGCTTCTCGAGCAGGCCCAGGCAGGACAGCGCCGCGGCGCCGGCGCCGGAGACGACCAGCTTCACCTTGGCGATATCCTTGCCGACCAACGCCAGGCCGTTGAGCAGCGCCGCTCCCACTATGATCGAGGTACCGTGCTGGTCGTCGTGAAAAACGGGGATCTTCATCCGCTCGCGCAGCTTCTGCTCGACGTAGAAGCACTCCGGCGCTTTTATGTCCTCGAGGTTGATGCCACCGAAGGTAGGCTCCAGCGCAGCCACGATCTCGACCAACCGTTCCTGGTCGAGTTCGGCCAGTTCGAGGTCGAACACGTCGATGCCGGCAAATTTCTTGAAGAGGACGGCCTTGCCTTCCATCACCGGCTTGGCCGCAAGCGGCCCGATCGCCCCCAGCCCCAACACCGCCGTGCCATTGGTCACGACCGCTACCAGGTTGGCGCGCGCCGTCAGCTCCGCGGCGGTCGCGGGATCGCGCACAATCTCGTCGCAGGCTGCCGCCACACCGGGCGAATAGGCCAGTGACAGGTCCCGCTGGGTGGCCAGCGGCTTGGTGGGCACCACCTCGATTTTGCCGGGCCTCGGCAGGCGATGGTAACGGAGCGCGCCGTCGGTAAGTTCATCCGCCAAGCTCGTCTCCCGCCTGTATCAACAAAAAGGGCCGCCCTAGGGCGGCTTCTCTGTATCACCTTTTCGTTCGAACCAGCGAGTTTGGTGCGGCCAAGAAGACTCGAACTTCCACGCCTCGCGGCACTAGCACCTCAAGCTAGCGCGTCTACCAATTCCGCCATGGCCGCGCCGGTTCGATGGGGCGGGGGATACCAAATCGCCCCCTCAGTGGCAAGGCGCGACGCACGGCCTATTGCACGAAAGGCCAGAAGCACCGATTTTGCCACAATGGACAAGCTGGAATGGCGCATTTCCGATGGCACGGTGCCCTATGCGGAGGCGGTGGCGACCATGGAAGCCCGTGTGGCCGACATTCGGGCCGGGCAGGCGCCCGAACTGGTCTGGTTGCTAGAGCACCCGCCGCTCTATACCGCAGGCACCAGTTCGACATCTCGGGACCTGTTACAGCCGGCGCGCTTTCCCGTCCATGTCACCGGCCGCGGCGGGCAATACACTTATCACGGGCCCGGCCAGCGCGTGGCCTACGTCATGCTCGACCTGCGCGCGCGACGCCAGGACGTCCGCCGTTACGTGTCTGACCTCGAGGTATGGATCATTCGTGCCCTCGCCCGCTTCAACGTGACGGCCGAGCGTCGGGCCGGCCGCGTCGGCGTCTGGGTCGTTCGGTCCGACAAGCCGGCCCTGCCTGATGGCACGCCGCGCGAGGACAAAATCGCCGCCATCGGAGTCCGCATCCGTCACTGGGTGTCGTTCCACGGCCTCTCGATCAATGTCGAGCCCGACCTGTCGCACTACGAAGGCATCGTGCCCTGCGGGATCGCCGACCACGGCGTGACGTCGCTGGTCGATCTCGGCCTGCCGGCGACGCTCGCTGATCTGGACGTGGCACTGGCCGAAACGTTCGCCGAGGTGTTCGGCAACGCCGTCACGCCGTCGGCTGCCGCCTAAAACCTTCCGGCACGCCGGCTGCGTCAACCGGCTCGACGCCGACATTCTCGACCCGGGCAGGCGATGGGCCCCTCCGGCAGGCCTCGATCATGGCGGCCACCGCCGCCTCGTCACCCGCGACCAGGGCCTCGACCGAACCATCGATCCGGTTGCGCACCCAGCCATCCAGCCCCAGGCGCCGGCCGGTCGCCTCGGCCCAGTCGCGATAGCCCACGCCCTGCACCCTGCCCACGATCCGGAGCCGGGCTGCCTGCCTCATGGCGTCAGGCGAACTCGATGATCTTCTGGTCGACGCGCAGGCTGTCGCCAGCCTTTGCATGGAGCGTCTTGACCGTGCCATCGCGCGTGGCACGCAGCACGTTCTCCATCTTCATCGCCTCGACCACGGCCAGTGCCTCGCCCGCCTTGATCTCCTGCCCCTCGGTCACGGCGACGGACGCCAGCAGGCCGGGCATCGGCGACAGCAGGAACTTGGACGTGTCCGGGGCCGCCTTGACCGGCATCAGGGCATAGAGCTCGGCCTGGCGCGGCGTCAGCACCAGGGCTTCGGCCTGGCCGCCCTCATGGATCAGCCGCCAGCCCGAGCCTACCGCATCGATCTGGACCACGATCGCCTTCAGGTCGACGAGAGCTCGCAGGAGCGGCTCGCCCGGCGTCCAGCTGGTCTCGATCGCGAGCTGACGGCCGCCGATGGAGACCTTGATATCCGATTCGCTGCTCATCACGGTGAGCGCGATCGGCTTGCGATTGAGCATCACGACCCAGTTGTCGTCCATCTTGCCCACGCGTGCCGCCCTGATCCGCTCGGCCACGGCGGCAAGGGCGGCCAGCATCGCGGGATCGTGCGGCGGCAGATGCTCCGCCGTGAATCCGCCCTTGAACTCCTCGGCGATGAAATTGGTCGTCAGCCTGCCCTCGTGAAATCGCGGATGCGCCATGAGGGCGGCCAGGAATGGCACGTTGTGCGACACGCCGCGGACGTAGAACTCGTCCAGCGCGCGCCGCATGCGCTCGATGGCGTCGCTTCGCGTCCTTCCATAGGTGCAGAGCTTGGCGATCATCGGGTCGTAGAACATCGAGATCTCGCCACCCTCATAAACGCCGGTGTCCACTCTCACGTCCGGCCCGGGCTTGGGCTCGCGATACCTCACCAGCCGTCCTGTCGAGGGCAGGAAGTTGCGGTACGGATCCTCGGCATAAAGCCGCGCCTCGACGGCCCAGCCTTCGAGCTTCACGTCCTTCTGGGCGAGCGGGAGCTTTTCGCCCGCCGCCACCCGGATCATCATTTCAACGAGATCGAGGCCGGTGATCAGCTCGGTCACCGGATGCTCGACCTGCAACCGGGTGTTCATTTCGAGGAAATAGAAATTGCGCTTCTTGTCGACGATGAACTCGACGGTGCCGGCGCTCTTGTATTTGACCGCCTTGGCGAGAGCTACCGCCTGCTCGCCCATCGCCTTGCGCGTCTTGGCGTCGATGAACGGACTCGGTGCTTCCTCGATCACCTTCTGGTGCCGGCGCTGGATCGAGCACTCGCGCTCCCAAAGGTAGAGGCAATTGCCGTGGCCGTCGGCCATCAACTGGATCTCGATGTGGCGCGGCTCCTCGATGTATTTCTCGATGAACACGCGGTCGTCGGCGAACGAAGCCTTGGCTTCGTTGGTCGCCGACCCGAAACCCTCGTGGCATTCGGCGTCGCTGTAGGCGATGCGCATGCCCTTGCCTCCGCCGCCGGCCGACGCCTTGATCATCACCGGATAGCCGATCTTCCGGGCGATCTTCACCGCCTCGTCGGCACTCGGAATAGCGGCGAGATAGCCCGGAACCGTACTGACACCGGCCTTCTGGGCGAGTTTTTTGGATTCGATCTTGTCGCCCATGGCATGGATCGCCAGCGCGTCGGGGCCGATGAAGGCAATACCGGCCTTGGCCAGCGCCTTCTGGAACTCCTGTTTCTCGGAGAGAAAGCCATAGCCGGGGTGGACTGCCTGGGCACCGGTCTTCTTGCAGGCGGCCACGATCCTGTCGATCTGCAGATAGGACTGTGCCGAGGGCGGGGGCCCGATCAGAACCTTCTCGTCGGCCAGCCGCACGTGCAGCGCGTCTGCATCGGCCTCGGAATAGACGGCGACCGTCTTGATGCCGAGGCGCTTGCAGGTCCGGATGACCCTGCAGGCGATCTCGCCGCGATTTGCGATCAGGATCTTGTCAAACAGCGGCCCGGCAACACTCACGTCGCCTGCCGGCTTCGTCCTGGCCTTCACGGCTGCCTTCTTCGGCGGGGCTTTGGCGACCTTCTTCCTGGCGGCCATACTCACGATCCTTCTCTATTGCGGTCGAACAGGCCCATGGCCCAGGCGGTGTGCACGGCAATCAGCGGCATCCAGGCGGTCAGCACCCACAGCCACCACGGGTAGCGGCTGCTGAAGATCGCATTGACGGCGATGAGCACCAGGAGGGCAAACAACGCCACGATCACGTGCACGCGCACGATGCGGCCCCGCCTGACGCGCTCTTCCGGCGACAGATTCACAGCGGCACGTTGCCGTGCTTGCGCCAGGGATTCTCGAGCTTCTTGGTCTCGAGCGTGGCCAGCGCGCGGCAGATACGGCGCCGCGTGCCGTGCGGCATGATCACGTCGTCGATGAAGCCGCGGTTTGCCGCCACGAACGGATTGGCGAACTTCTCGCGGTATTCCTCGGTGCGCTTGGCGATCTTGGCCGCATCGCCGATGTCGGAGCGGAAGATGATCTCGACCGCACCCTTGGCGCCCATCACGGCGATTTCCGCCCCCGGCCAGGCGTAGTTCACGTCGCCGCGCAGGTGTTTGGACGCCATCACGTCATAGGCACCACCGTAAGCCTTGCGGGTGATCACCGTCACCTTGGGCACCGTCGCCTCGGCATAGGCGTAAAGGAGCTTGGCGCCATGCTTTATGATGCCCCCGAATTCCTGCGCCGTACCCGGCAGGAAACCCGGCACGTCGACGAAGGTGACGATCGGTATGTTGAAGGCGTCGCAGAAGCGCACGAAGCGGGCCGCTTTGCGCGAACTGTCGATGTCGAGACAGCCCGCCAGGACCATCGGCTGGTTGGCGACGAACCCCACGGTGCGGCCGGCCATGCGGCCGAAGCCGACCACGATGTTGCCGGCCCATTCCGGCGACAGTTCGAAGAAGTCCCCCTCGTCCACGACCTTCAGGATCAGCTCCTTGATATCGTAGGGCTTGTTCGAATTGTCAGGCACCAGCGTGTCGAGCGAGAAGTCGTCGCGATCGACGGGATCAAGCGTGTGGCGCTGAGGCGCCTTCTCGCGGTTATTCGATGGCAGGAACTGGACGAAGCGGCGCAGTTGCAGCAGCGCCTCGACGTCGTTCTCGAACGCGAGATCGGAGATGCCGGACTTCTGCGTGTGGGTGAGAGCGCCACCCAATTCCTCCTGCGTCACCGTCTCGTGCGTGACGGTCTTCACCACGTCGGGTCCGGTGACGAACATGTAGGAACTGTCCTTCACCATGAAGATGAAGTCGGTCATGGCCGGCGAATAGACGGCGCCGCCGGCACAGGGTCCCATGACCATGGAAATCTGCGGAATCACCCCCGAGGCCAGGACGTTGCGCTGGAACACATCGGCGTAGCCCGCGAGGGAATCGACGCCCTCCTGGATGCGCGCCCCACCCGAATCGTTGAGCCCGAGCACGGGCGCGCCGACCTTCATGGCGATGTCCATGATCTTGCAGATCTTGGCGGCATGCATGCCCGACAGCGCGCCACCGAACACCGTGAAGTCCTGACTGAAAACATAGACCAGCCGGCCGTTGATGGTGCCGTGGCCGGTGACCACGCCGTCGCCCGGGATCTTCTGCGTCTCCATGCCGAAGTCGATCGAGCGGTGCTCGACGAACATGTCGTATTCCTCGAACGAACCTGGATCGAGCAGCACGTCGATGCGCTCGCGCGCCGTCAGCTTGCCTTTGCCGTGCTGCGCCTCGATGCGGCGTAGCCCGCCCCCCAGGCGAGCCCCGGCACGCCGGCGCTCAAGTTCGTCCAACATCTGCTGCATCTATGTCTCCGGCCTTCCGCGACAGTTCTCAGCCATTAGCACGACTGCGTCTAGCGCAGGAATCGCTTCTCGTTGTCCTTGACCGTGCCCATGCCCTGCAGGTCGAACACGTCCTGGACCGTGGCGATGCTGGCTTCGACGCCATGTATGCCCCGGTCCTTACGGATCTGGGCGAAGGTGGCCCGCATGGCGCCGACCGAAGCGCGGATCGCGTGGTTGCCCCAGATCAGCAGGCCGATCTTCTCGAGTTCCCTCACCCGCGCCACCGTCATCTGCGGATAGGCGGTCGGCACGAGCGCGATCGGCGCCTTGCCATCCCAGGCACGGACGAAGGCTTCGATTTCGTCCGGCGTCTTCTGCTTCGAATGAACCAGGATCATGTCGGCGCCGGCGGCCTCGTAGGCGCGCGCCCGCTTCAGCGCCTCGTCCTGGCCGAGGCCCGCGATCAGCGCCTCGGTGCGCGCCACGATGACGAAATCCGGATCGCGCCGCGCCGCCCTCGCCGCCTCGATCTTGCCCTGGAATTCCTCGATGCGGACCATGTCCTGGCGGCCGCCCGCGATCAGGCTGGTGACCTTGGGGAAGCTCTTGTCCTCCATGACGATGGCCGCCGCGCCAGCCCGCTCGTACTGTTCCACGGCGTAGAGAACGTTGATGGCGTTGCCGAAGCCGGTGTCTATGTCGGCCACCACCGGCAGCCCCGATCGGTCGACCATCGCCCGCGTCATGTCGAGATGCTGGGTCATCGAGACCACGCTGACGTCGGGCACGCCGTACATGGCCGAGAGTTCGAACCCGCTCGCCCAGATCGCATCGAAGCCCGCTTCGGCCGCCAGCATCGCCGACAGCGGACTGTGTGCCGCCATCGCCTCGACGAGGCCGTTCTTCTCCAGAACCTGCCGGAGTCTGCTGCCTGATCCCATGTCTTCCCCCTTCAACCGCGCAGCCGTGCGTGTTCCAGCAGCGCCAGGAACCGCGCACCGGCGTCGATGTCCTTGCCGACGCCCTCGCGATGCTTGGCCGCCAAAGGGTCGTCGCCCCAGTGTTCAATCTGGTAAAGCTCATCGACCTGCGCCGCAGCAAAGGCGCCTTCGGAGGTCAACCGCCCCTCCGCAACCGCGAGCGCGATCACCAGAGATCCGGCAGTGTGCGTGAGATTGTACAGCGCCGACAAGGCGAGGTCGGCATGCGCCGAGACGGCGTCGTGCAGGCGGCCCAGGGCCTCCCCGGACTGGTCGACAAAGGCGATCCCGCTCCCAACGGTCAACCGTGCGCCATACCTGTCCGCGGCCCAGTCGAGCAGCGGCTGCCAGGCGTCATGCTGCAGCTTCACTAGGCTCGCCGGCGTGGTGGCGCGATAGCACAGCAGATCGGACCCGGCGTATTTCGCCGTGTCGACGATGATTTCCTCGCGCCGGGGAACGACGCGATCGAGGCCGGTCGCCGCCAGCCGTGTCAGCGGCAGATGGGCGGCGTTGATCTCCGCCTCGTCCGGCACTCCGTCCCATTCGGCGGCGATGGCGTCGGCCAGCGCCCGGGTCGGAACGACCAGGATTGCCTTCGCGGGCGTCCGCATCGGCTTGCCGTCGAGCAGGACGCGGAAACCGCCCTCGGCCGGCTCGACCGCCGTCTCCTTATAAAACCGCTTCATTCAATTCCCAGGCGCAAGGGCCGTGCCGACATGGCTATTCATTCCGTGCGCGGCGTCGCGACGGGCTTACACGCCGCGCCTGCCAGACCACAAGGGCCGGCTTAGCGGGGCTGGGCACGCGGCGACTGGGTCCGCGGCGACGGGGCCGGTGCGGCGGGGCGGCCGGGCCGCTGGCGCAGATCGGCCGATGGTACCGGCAGCTGTGCCCGCAGGCCCGGCCTCAGGCCTTCGACGCGGGGCGCAACGGCGGCACAGGGATTGACGCCGGTCTGGCGCGCCGCCTGATTGACCTGCGCTGTCAGACTTGGAACGACGCCGGCACCCACGATCAACCGGGCGAGATTGGGCTCGAGCGCCCCCGAAGTCGGTCGGCCACTGCCGCCCTTCAGGCGGAGCGGCGAGGCCAGGGCCGTGTTCTGATTGTCGCGCGCCTCGGGAGCGAGAATGAACTCCCAGCCTTCGGTGCGCAGATGCACATAACCTCCGCCGACCATGACCGTGCGTGGCGTATCGACGACCAGCCGACGCAGGTTGGCGACGCCGCCACTCACATCGAAGCGGCCGGCGATGCAATTGAATGGCACGCCGTTGTCGGTACCGCCGAGCAGGCGCTGGGTTTCCGCCGGCCAGCTGGCGATCTGGTCACGGGGCCACAGCCCCTTGGTGATGGCGATGTCGATCGAGCCGCTGGCGGAGTTCAGTGCGTCGCGCGAGGTTCGGCCGCCGCCACGCAGACGCAGGTCGATGTCGCCGACCGCATCGCGCAAGCCGAGATCGAAGCCAAGCACACTAGCCAGTTCGCCGAGCGACACACGGTTGGCCGATGCGGTGAGCGTCGCCTGGCCGATCCTGCCGGTCGGGTCGTAGACCAGATCGAACCCGGCGGAGCCGCCGCCGATGGTCGCAGCGGCACGGAAGGCGAACCGCTGATCGTTCGAGGCCAACGTGACCGAACCGTTCTGCATCTTGCTGCCGAGGCCGATGACCTCGCCCAACCGCACGGTCACGGAAACAGCGGAGCGGCCGAGCCAGCTCGCGGAAAATGGCAAGATGGGCACGATCCGCGGCTGCGCCGGCGATCCGCCGGCCGGCGACGGCGCGGAAGGCCACCGCAGCTCGCTGACATCGAGCCGGCTGACGTCGGCGTTGACCGCGACGGTGGGGACTCCCTTGCGATCCGTGCGAAACAGCGCCTCGCCGACGAGTTCGCTCGCGCCCACTTTCAGCGTCGTCACTTCGACCTTGAATCCGTTGCGCTGGGTGGCCGCTTTGGCATTCAGGACATAAGGGCCACCGTGCGGTACCGGCAGACGGATATAGGGTCCGAAGACCGCCGCATCCGGCCCCTCGGACGTTATCTGGATGTTGGTGCCCTTGACCCCGACACCGCCCTTGATCGCGATCTTGCCGTCGCCGAGATCGCCTTGCAGATCGATGTTGCCGGGCAGGCCTCTCATCCAGCCATCGAACGTTCCGGCGGTGCCCGCGAGCGTGAACGCGCTGGCCTGGGGGGCGCCGAAGCGCCCTTCGACCTGCAGCGGCTGATTGGGCGCCGACGACCGCAGGGTACCGTTCGCCACTTCCAGGACGACCGGTGGCCGGCCGGCGCCGTCTGCGATCGTCAGCACCGAGTCCTGCACCTCGATCACGCCGATCCACGGAAAGGCCGGGCTCGTGCGCAGGCGCAAGGAACGGCTCTCGCCGGGATGCGGCCCCGAGCCGTCGGGCGGCGGCAACATGTCGAGGTTGGTGTCGCCTGCCTCGTTTCGTTCGACCAGGATATCGGCGCCTTCGATGACGATTCGCCCGATCTTGAGTTCCCCTAGAAGGAGCGCAACCGGATCCAGGAACAACGTGAGCTTCCGCACCCGCGCAAGGTCAGGACGCGAGCCCCAGGAGGCGTTGGACAAGGTCACGCCCTCTGCCACCATTGCGGGATACCTGCCGATCTTCACGGCAAGCGGTATCTTCGCTGCGAGTTCGCGGCCGGTCACTTTGCGGATCTGTTCGGTCAGTCGGGCCTGATAGCGCGAAAGGTCGCGGGTGGCGCCCCAGATGAGTCCGCCGATCACAGCCAGCGGAATCGCCGCTACGAGAACCCAGGCCAGCCGCCTCCAGGGAATGCGCATACTGCCTGATTCTCGCTCAATCGCCGTCCGTCGAAAAGCCGAATGCCTCGACGGTACGACGGAAGTGAGGCGGTGGCTCGGCCGTGATCTTGAGCTCGCCCTTCCCCGAGGGATGCGGCAACTGCAGCCGGCGAGCATGGAGATGCAGCCGCCGGGCATCGGCAACGGCTGCAAGCAGGGCCTCCTCCCCGCCGTACTTGCCATCGCCGAGAATGGGGCAGCCGATCGCCGCGCAATGGACACGCAGCTGATGCGTCCGGCCGGTGCGCGGCCACAAGGCCAACAGCGCCGCCCGCTTGCCGACGCGGTCGAGTACACGGAAGTGCGTCAGCGCTTTCTGGCCCTCTTCCTTATCGACCTGCATCATCTCCCGGTCGCGCGCGCCAGGCCGCTTGGCGAGCGGCAGATCGATAGCGCCTTCCAGCTTGGGAGGCACGCCCACCACAACGGCCCAATAGAGCTTTTCGGTCTCGCGGTCGCGAAACGACTCAGCCAGGCGCTTCGCGGCCTGCCCGGTACGGGCGATCAGCAGGAGGCCACTGGTGTCCTTGTCGAGACGATGGACCAGCCGCGGCCGCTCCTCGAAGCCGAAGCGCAGCGCATCGAGCATGCCGTCGATATGCCGCTCCGTGCCAGTCCCTCCCTGCACCGCCAACCCCGGCGGCTTGTTGAGGACGATGACGTGATCGTCCCGATGGATGACGAGTGACTGGATCTCGGCGGCATCTCTGTCGGAGACGGTCGGAATCTCCCGGGGCTTGGGCGGTGGAGCCAGGGTGACGCCGGGCGGCAGGCGGACCTGTTGGCCGGGCTCGACCCTGTCCTTGCCCTCCGCCCGCTTGCCGTCGACACGAACCTGACCTGTCCGCAGCAGTTTCTGCAGTGCGCCGTGACTCAAACCCGGGAAATGGCGCTGGAACCAGCGATCCAGCCGCAGGCCGGCCTCGTCGTCGGAAACGGCGCGCATCTGGACCTGGCCACGCGGGCCGCCCGGGGACGCCTTGGGGGCGGGGCTGTCGCTCATGGCGCGCAACCTAAGGGACAAGCTAAACAGGGTCCATGGAATCGGTGTCGTTCGACACATTGACGTTCGATCACCCGGCGGCCTGCCGGCCGGCTCGGCTGAGCGCGAGCCTGCACCTGCCGGCACCCGGCGAGCGGCCGGCCCCTTGCATGGTGATCCTGACCAGCAGCGCCGGCGTGCAACGCCACCGCGAGCACTATTACGCCCAGCTCCTCAACCAAGCAGGGACGGCGGCGCTGGTCGTCGACAGTTTCACGGGCCGCGGCGTGCGCCGCACCGTCGCCGACCAGACCCTTGTTTCCGGCGCCCAGATGGAGGGTGATGCCTTCGCAGCCCTTGCCCTCCTGCGCGACGACCGCCGCATAGATCCCCAGCGGATCGGCGTCATGGGCGTCTCCAAAGGCGGTGTGGCGACCCTCAACGCCGCCATCGCCGTTCGCCAGCGCTGGCGCGGCGGCTTTCCCCACCTGTTCGACCTTCATGTGGCGATCTGCCCCGGAGCCGCTGCCCAGCACCGCGATCCGACGACGCACGGCCGGCCGATGTTCTTCATGCTGGCCGCCCGCGACGACTACACCCCCGCCCCGCTGGCCATCGAATATGCCGAGCGCATGCGCGCCGCCGGCAACGGACGCATCAAGGTCAAGGTCTACGGCAGCGCCCATCACGGCTGGGAATCGATCGGGCCGGTCTTCGACATCAAGGACGCAGAGAACTGGTCGTGCTGCCGCAACTACATCGAGGACGACGGCACTCACTTCATCCCGGCGGCGGGACGGGCGATGCACGAGCCCGAGTACCAGGCCTGGGCGCGGCAGCATTGCGTCACCCGGGGCGCGCGGGCCGGCGGCGGCACGCCGGAGCTTAAGCAGCGCGCGACCGCGGACATGATCGGCTTCCTGGAGGCTCACGACTTCACCGTTCCATGGACGAATCGGAAGTTTCCGGCTATAGATAATCCGTGATTCGTTTGCATTTTCTCGCCGGCTTTCTGGCGTTCGTCGTGCCCTTTTTGGGGCCATTCCCCTCCTCTGCCAGCGACTCGCTGTGGATCGGATCCCCGGCCGCCAGTGCACGCGTCGACGCGCTTGTGGGCGCCCTCCGTGCCTCGTCCGACCATGGGCTCGACCCGGCCTGGTACGGCACTGCCGAGATCGAGAAGGCGGTCGCACCGGGGGCCGACCCCACGGCGGCCGAGGCCCTTCTCACCGCCGCGTTCGTGTCCTACGCCAGCGACGTATCGACCGGCCGCGTGCGCGCCAACCGCATCGACAAGGAAATCTCGATCGACCAGCGAAAGGTCGACCGCGCGAGCCTGCTGAAAGCGGCCAGCGAGGCGCCGGACTTCGCAGCCTACCTCGCCTCCCTGCCACCCAAGGGCGACTATCCCGGATTGCAGAAAGCCCTTGCAGTCTGGCGCGGCAAGCGCGCCAAGGCGGCCTTCACGCCCCTGCCCGACGGTGTCGCGCTGAAGCCCGGCATGGTCGATGCCCGTGTACCGCTGCTGCGCAAGCGGCTGGCCGAATTGGAACTCAAGCTGCCCGATCCCGGCCCGGTGGCCGACCAATACGACGAGGCGCTGGCCGCCGTCGTGAAAGCCTACCAGGAGACCAAGGGCCTCACCGTCGACGGCGTCATCGGCGCCAAGACGGTCCGCTCGCTCAACACCACGATCGACGAACGCATCGGGCAGATCGTGGCCAACCTGGAACGCCGGCGCTGGCTGCCCGAGGATCTCGGTAGCCGCTACGTCTTCGTGAACGCCGGCGATTATTCCATGGTGTTCGTCGATGAAGGCAGGGTTGCTTTCCAAAGCCTTGTAATCGTCGGCACGCCGAAGGATCCAACGCCTGAGATTTCATCGGTGATGCGCGGCTTCCAGACCAATCCCTTCTGGACCGTCCCGCAGTCGATCGCGGGCGAGGAGTATCTGCCGCTGTTGCGCCGAGACCCCAATGCGCTGGCCGCCGGCGGTTTCCGCATCTTCGAGAATTGGAGCGACGACACCGAACTCGATCCGAGCACGATCGACTGGACTTCGATCCATCCCAAGGCGTTTCCCTATCGCATCCGGCAGAATTCCGGCGCCTCCAACGCGCTCGGCTACATCTTTTTCCCGTTCGCCAACAAGTACGGGATCTACATGCACGATACCGCCAGCCGCTGGCTGTTTACCGAAGGCAGCCGCAATTTCAGCCATGGCTGCATTCGCCTGTTGAATCCGCTGGATTTCGTCGAGAAGGTCTTCAACGGCAAGAACAACTTCAGCAAGGAGCGCGTGCGGCAGGTCATCGATTCCGGCCAGCAGGCTCACTACACCTTCCCCGAGCCGGTCACGCTCTATGTCACCTATCGCACGGTAACGGCCGATGCCGGCGGCACCGCGACGTTCCGTGACGACGTCTACGGCCGCGACCGCCTCGTCGTGAGGGCGATGCCCAGGCCCTGAAGCGTCAGCGCTTCTTTTCCCGGAGCTTCTTCCAGTAGTCGAGGCGCTTCACGATCTCGCGCTCGAAGCCGCGCTCGACCGGCTTGTAGAATTCTTCGCGGGCCATGCCGTCGGGAAAGTAGTTCTGCCCGGAAAAGCCGTCGGCGGCGTTGTGATCGTATTCGTAGCCATGGCCGTAGCCGATCTCCTTCATGAGCTTGGTCGGCGCATTCAGGATGTGCATCGGCGGCGTCAGCGAGCCATGGCTCTTGGCGGCGCGTTTGGCGGCGCCGAACGCGACATAGCCGGCGTTCGATTTCGGTGCGGTGCCGAGGTAGATCACCGCCTGGGCGATGGCGAGTTCACCTTCGGGCGAGCCGAGACGGTCGTAGGTGTCCCACGCCGCGAGCGTCTGGGTGAGTGCCTGCGGATCGGCCATGCCGATGTCCTCGACGGCGAAGCGGACCAGCCGGCGGGCGATGTACTTCGGGTCCTCGCCGCCATCCAGCATGCGGGAGAACCAGTAGAGCGCGGCATCGACGTCGGAGCCGCGCAACGACTTGTGCAGCGCACTGATCAGGTTGTAGTGAGCTTCCTGCGCCTTGTCGTAGAGCGGTGCGCGCTTCTGCAGCAGCGTCGCCAGCCTGGCCGGCGCCAGCGGTCCCTTCTCCTTCAGTTGGGCGAGTTGCTCGGCCAAGCCGATCAGGTAGCGGCCGTCGCCGTCGGCCATGGCGAACAATGCCCGCCGGCCGGTCTCGTCGATGGGAAGCTCGCGGCCAAGCGCCCCCTCGACCCGCGCCAGCAGCGTCTCGAGCGCCGCCTCGTCGAGGCGGCGCAGGACAAGAACCTGGCATCGCGACAGGAGCGCGGCGTTCAGCTCGAAGGACGGGTTCTCGGTGGTCGCCCCGATGAGCGTGACCGTGCCGTCCTCGACATAGGGTAGAAAGCCATCCTGCTGGGCGCGGTTGAAACGGTGGATCTCATCGACGAACAGCAGGGTGCCCTTGCCATCCTTGCGGCGCTGGCGCGCCGCCTCGAAAATCTTGCGCAGATCGGCGACCCCCGAGAACACCGCCGACAGTGGCTCGAAATGCAGGTCGGTCGCCTCGGCGAGCAGCCGGGCGATCGTCGTCTTGCCGCAGCCCGGCGGCCCCCACAGGATCAGCGAGCTGAGCTTGCGCGCCGCCAGCATGCGGCCGAGCGGACCCTCCGGCCCGAGCAGATGGTCCTGGCCGAGAATCTCGGCGAGGGCCCGCGGTCGCAGGCGTTCGGCAAGCGGCGTCGGGGCGAGCGAGGCGAAGAGTTCGGCCGGCACGACGCGACGCTACCACGCCTCAGCGGAACTGGACGGTGGAAACCATGCCCTCGCGGCCGATCGAGACACTGGAGATCCCGGCGGCAATGCGCTTCTTGAGATCGGCGACATTCTTCACATCCTGGCCGTTGGTCGCCAGAATCATGTCGCCCGGCCGGACAAAGCGGCCGGCATAGGCGCCCGGTTTCACCTCGACGACGGTGACGCCCGGCCGCCATTCGGACAGGCCCATCTCCTCGGCGACGGCGGGCGACATGTTGACCACGGTGGCGCCGGAAAGTGGTTGGCGGCCGTCGAGCGCCGATCGGTCGCGCGGCGGATCCTCGGGCGGCGCCGCCAGTTTCAGTTGGACGGTTACCTCCTTGCCGGCGCGGATGAGGCGGACCGGCACCGTCGTATCGACCTGAAGCGTGGAAAGCCGGAACCTGAGGCTTGCCTCGTCGTCGATCGGCTGGTCGCGCAGCGCCACGATCACGTCGTTGCGCTTGAGCCCGGCGGTCGCACCGGGTCCATTGGCAAAGACTTCCTTCACCACCAGACCGGCCGGCCGCGGCAGGCCGAAGCCCGCGGCGAGGTCGGGCGTCACGCGCTGCATGCTGACCCCGAGCCACGGCCGCACGATCCGCCCGCCCCGCTCGCCGATGGCGACCATGCGCGCCACGATGTTCGACGGCGTGGCGAAGCCGATACCGACCGAGCCGCCGCTCTGCGAATAGATGGCGGTGTTGATGCCGATCAGCCGCCCGTCGAGGCTCACCAGGGCGCCGCCGGAATTGCCGGGGTTGATGGCGGCATCGGTCTGCAGAAAGAAGTTGGAGTCGTTGATGCCGCCGGCGCTGCGCGCCACTGCGGAAACGATGCCACTGGTCACGGTCTGGTTGAGCCCGAACGGATTGCCGATCGCCAATACGACATCGCCGACCTCGATCGAGTCCGAATCGCGCATCTCGAGGAAGGGAAACTTCTCGCCAGCCCCATCGATGCGCAGTAGCGCGAGGTCGTAGCGCTCGTCCTGGGTGAGCACCTTGGCCTCGAACTCGCGCCGGTCGGCGAGCACGACGCGAACCTCGTCGGCGCCCTTGACCACATGAGCATTGGTAACGATCAGACCATCGGGCCGAACCAGCACGCCCGACCCCAGTGAGTTCTGCACCCGTTCGCCGGCCTGCGGCATGCCGGGAAACGGAAACGGCAGGCGTCGCTGCACCCGCGCCGTCGTCGTTGTGTAGATATTGACGACGGCTGGCGACACGCGCTTGACCAGCGGGGCATATGAATAGGCCAGGTCGCTGCGCGCGCTCGGCAGGGGTTGCGCGACGGCGCCCGGCGGACCGGCCAGCGCCGCACCGCCGACCAACACAGTCGCTGCCAGAAATGCCCGCCACATCATTCGCCCGTCTCCTTGGTTGACCCCGGATTTGTCGCCACTCTTATGTCAAATCAAGGGCCAAAGCACACCGCCGGGATATGCGCTTGCCGAATTCGCGTGCAAGCCATTGGTTTCCAGAAAGGAAAGACGCCGGGAGGCTTGGCGGACCGGGCCCTCACCCGCACCGCGAGTAGCCGCAATTGAGGCAGACGTCGCAGCCTTCCTGATGGGTCAGGGAAGCGGCGCCGCAGTTCGGGCATTGGCCCATCGTCGTCGCGTTGCCGCCGCCGGATGCCTCGCGCGCCCCGGCCGCCAACCGGACCCGCTGCTCGGCGGCTTCCGCCAGACGCGGCGCATCGGCGGGACTGAGGAAACCGATCTCGATCAGGTGCCGCTCGATCACACCGCCGATCGCCGCCAGCAGAGAGGGCACGTAGCGGCCTTCCATCCACTGGCCGCCCCGCGGGTCGAAGACGGCTTTCAGCTCCTCGACCACGAACGATACGTCGCCGCCGCGGCGGAATACCGCCGAGATCATGCGGGTGAGCGCCACAGTCCAGGCGTAGTGCTCCATGTTTTTGGAGTTAATGAAGATTTCGAACGGCCGGCGGCGGCCATCCTGCATCACGTCGTTGATGGTGATGTAGATGGCGTGGTCGCTGCCCGGCCATTTGATCTTGTAGGTCCGGCCCGGCAGGTCTTCCGGCCGATCGAGCGGCTGGGCGATATAGACCACACCATCCTCACGTGCGGCGGGCACCAGTGCCGGCACGGCACGCGGCGCTTCCGTTGGCCTCACTTCCAGGACCGCACCCGTTACGTCGTTCGGCCTATAAGTCGTGCAGCCCTTGCAACCCTGTGCATAGGCCTCCTCGTAGACGCCCTTGAAGGCCTCGAACGAGATGTCGCGCGGCAGGTTGATCGTCTTGGAGATCGAGCTGTCGACGAAGTCCTGTGCGGCCGCCTGCATGGCGAGATGATCGGCGGGCGAGAGCGTCTGGGCATCGACGAATACATCCGACGGTGGCGCCTCGTTGCCCTTGAGGTCACGCCAGACACGGAACGCGTGATCCTCCACACTCTCTTCGCGCTTGGTTCCATCGGGCTGCAGTACGTGGCGCACGTAGCCGAAGGCGAACACCGGCTCGATGCCGGAGGAGACGTTGTCGGCCAGAAGCGAGATCGTGCCGGTGGGGGCGATCGAGTTCAGCAGTGCGTTGCGGATGCCGTAGCGGCCGATGGCGGCGCGCACGTCCTCGGGCAGGCCGCGGATCGTCTCGCCAGCCAGGTACTTGGTGCGATCGTAGAGTTCGAAGCTGCCCTTCTCCGCCGCGATATCGGCCGAGGCGAGATAGGAAAGCCGCTGGACCGCGCCCAGCCATTCACGCGTGAGCCGGACCGCCTCGGGAGAGCCGTAACGCACGCCGCAGAAAATCAGCGCGTCGGCCAGCCCGGTGACGCCGAGCCCGATGCGGCGCTTGGCCTTCGCCTCCTTCTCCTGCTGCGGCAGGGGAAAGCGCGACACGTCGATCACGTTGTCGAGCATGCGCACCGCAACCGGCACGAGCCGCTCCAGCGCGTCGAGATCGAGGCCGGCCTCGGGGGAGAACGGCTTCATCACCAGCGCGGCAAGATTGATCGAACCCAGCAGGCAAGCGCCATAGGGCGGCAACGGCTGCTCGCCACACGGATTCGTGGCCTGAATGGTCTCGCAATAGTGGAGGTTGTTCCGCCGGTTCACGCGATCGATGAAGATCACGCCGGGCTCGGCGCAATCGTAGGTGGCGCGCATGATGCGCTCCCACAGCGCCTTCGCCTTGACGGTGCGGAAGACCTTGCCGCCGAACACCAGGTTCCAGTCGGCATCGTCCTTTACCGCGCGGATGAAATCATCGGTGACCAGCACCGAGACGTTGAACATGCGCAGGCGCTTGGGATCGCGTTTGACGTCGATGAAGGTCTCGATGTCCGGATGGTCGCAACGCAGCGTCGCCATCATCGCGCCACGGCGCGAACCCGCGCTCATGATGGTGCGGCACATCGAGTCCCACACGTCCATGAACGACAGCGGTCCCGAAGCGTCGGCGCCGACGCCCTTCACCGGCGCGCCTTGCGGACGCAATGTCGAGAAATCGTGGCCGATGCCACCGCCCTGCTGCATCGTGAGGGCAGCCTCGCGCAGCCCCTCGAAGATGCCCGACAGGCTGTCGGGGATCGTGCCCATGACGAAGCAATTGAAGAGCGTGACGGCGCGGCCGGTGCCGGCGCCCGCGATTACGCGTCCCGCCGGCAGGAACTTGAAGCCCGACAAGGCTTCCTGGAAGCGCCCCGCCCAAAGTTCAGGGTCGCGCTCCGGCGCCGCGAGTGCCCGCGCCACGCGCCACCACGTCACCTCCAGGTCGGCGTCGCCTTGGCCGGCTGCGTCGCGGAAACGATATTTCATGTCCCAGATGCGCTGGGAAACCGGCGCCCATTCCATTGTCAAAAGCTAAGCGCAGCAGCCCTTGATATCAACAGAAATGTTCCTTGTCTGTTCCTATCGCCGTGCCTGATCGACCAACCGCGCCGTTGCGCCTTCGATGCGCTCGCGCAACGTCGCCATGAAGGTCTTGCGATCAAGTCCCGGTGGAATCGCCGGAAGCAATTCGACGTCGATGACGCCCGGCCACTTGATGAACTTGCGCCGCCCCCAGAACACCCCCGAATTGAGCGCCATCGGCACGACCGGCACGCCGAGCTGGCGGTAGAGCGCGGCCGTACCGACCTGATAGGGCTTCTGCGACCCGACTGGCGTGCGCGTGCCCTCGGGAAAGATCAGAATGGAGCGGCCTTCGGCCACGGCTGCTTTCGCCTGCCGTATAAGGCTGCGCAGCGCCGTGGCCCCATCGCCTCGCTCGACGCCGATATGGCCCGCCCGCGCCATCGCCCACCCCACGACTGGAATGAACAGCAGTTCGCGCTTGAGCACGATCGCCGCATTTGGAAACAGCAAGGCGAAGGCGAGCGTCTCCCACGAGGATTGATGCTTGCAGGCGATGATGACGGGGCCGGCCGGCATGTTTTCGAGCCCAGCCAAGCGATGCGTGAGGCGGCAGGTGAGCCGCAGCCAACCGAGGCAGAAGGCGATCCAGAAGTGCGACCACGCGACCACCCGGCGGCGCGGCATTGCCAGGATCGGCATGCCGACAATGGCGATCACCGTTGTGCCGACGTACCAGCCGACATTGAAGAGGAACGAGCGCACACGCAGGCCGATCACCGGAATCCACCGGCGACGGCAAAATGATCGAGGGAGGGGTCGCGATGGAACATAAACGAGCGCGCGAGGAGACCGTGTTGCTTGTAAGGCCAGTTTTAGTGGCCTAACGTCCGCCCGCAAGCACATCTAGGGGAACTTCCCCACTCATCATGCACGTCACCTGTTCAAACTGCGGAGCCCGGTACGCCGTCGATCCGGCGGCGCTCGGTGAGGGCGGACGCACCGTCCAGTGCGCCCGATGCAGCCATCGCTGGTTCGAGAAACCCGAGGCCTTGCCAGCGGCTCCCCCTGACACCGCGCCGCAGGAGCGAGCCGTGCCGGATTTCGTGATCCGCCCCCAGGCCCAAGGGGCGGGCCTGCCGGCGCTCACGCGACCACAGCCGAAGAGCCTTTGGGGTCGGTGGCTGATGGCCGCTGTCGTTCTGGTCGCCGTGCTTGGCGCCGCGGCCTTTGCCGGACGGAACGAGATCAGGGGCCGGTTGCCGCCCGAATGGCGATCGGTTCTCAGTCTCGACGCGTTCCGTGCCCCGTTCGCTTCGCCCTCGACGGCGGGCCGCCTTGGCCCGGCCAATCAGGCGCGACTCGAGATCGACCTCGACTCCAGCAAGATCGAGTTGGTCGACGGCCGCTATGTGGTACAGGGCGAAATCGTCAATACCGGCCGCGTTCCGGGGTCGACCAGCCGACTGAAGCTGATCTTCCGGAAGGACAGCGACGTGCTGGGTGAACGCACCTACCCGCTGGTCGAAGGCCCGATCGGGCCGGGCGCCCGGCTGAACTTCCGCCAGGCGCTCGACGACCCGCCGCCCGGCACCACCGAGATCGTGCCAGCCGTCGAATAGCGAGACCCACCATGCCCAACCGCCCGACCGTCTCCATCCGCTTCTCCGCCGCCGAAATCGCCGCCCGTGTCGATGTCATGGCCGGCGAGCTCGCCTCCAAGCTTCCGGCCGATACGCTGGTGGTTTCGGTGCTCAAGGGCAGCTTCGTGTTCGCCGCCGATCTCATTCGTGCGCTCAGCCTGGCAGGTGCCGACTGGTCGATGGATTTCCTCACCCTGTCGAGCTACGGCAGCAGCACCGAAACCAGCGGCAGCGTGCGTATCGTGCGCGACATCGTCGACGACGTGCGCAACCGCGACGTCCTGCTGGTCGACGACATCCTCGAATCGGGCCTGACGCTGAGCTTCGCCAAGAAGCTCCTGCTGGAGCGCAACGCGCGCCGGGTCTGGATCTGCACGCTCCTCGACAAGCCGGCGAAGCGGCGCACGGCGCTGGAAGCCGATTTCGTCGGCTTCCAAGCCGGCGACGAATTCCTCGTGGGTTACGGACTCGACTGGGCCCACCGTTTTCGCGGCCTGCCCTATATCGGGGTGGTGGAGAAGACGGCGCCTTAGCCCCCGCATCGACCTCAGTACGTCTTAAGCAGGCGATCGATGTAGTCGAGTTCGTCCTTCGGCCGCAGCTGGTCGCCGGCACGACGGCGCAGCTCATCGAGGATCTCGCGGCTGCGCTGGCGCTCAAGCTCGAGCGGAACCTTGTCTGTGCCGGTGTCGACCGCATCGCCGTAGTTGCCATCGGAGCGGCCGAGCGGATCGCGATCCTCGCTCCTGCGTTCGCGCTCCTCGATCTCGGCGAGATCCTGGCCGTTGCCCGGCCCGCGCTGCCGCATCTGCTCGGCAAGATCGCCCATCCCCTGCTGAAGATTGTCGAGGGCGCGCCGCTGGGAACGCGACGCCTCGCGCGGATCGCCACGCCGCAACGCGTCTTCGGCCTCGCGCATGGAGCGTTCGGCGCGGCCCAGCGACTCGGGCATCGGCATGCCGTTCTCGTCGAGGCGCCGCATGAGATCACCAAGTTGGCGGCGCAGGCCTTCCTGCTGGCCCCGCTGCTGATCGCCCCACTGACCGTCCCCGGGCCGCCCCTGGCCCGGCTGCTGGCCTTGGCCCTGTTGACCCTGCTGGCCTTGGCGGCCCTGCTGGCCGCGTTGGCCCTGCTGCTGACGACCCTCACGCTCGGACTCGCCCAGAAGCTGGTTCTGGCGGCGCGACAGCCGGTCGAGCTGGTTCATCATCTCGCGGCCCTGCTGATTGCCCTGGCCCTGTTGGCCGCGCTGCTGGCCGGGTTGGCGCTGCTGGCCGGGATTGGCCATCATCGGCGTGGCGTTTTCCATCATCTTGCGCAGCTCTTCGAGCAGGCGTTTGGCGCCCTCGCGATCGCCGTTCTTCGCCATCTCCCGAATCTTGTCTAGCATCTTCTGCAGGTCGTCGCCGGTGATGGTGTTGTTGGGGTCCATCTTCTCCGCCTGCTCCTGCATGCGGCGACGTTCCTCCGGGTCCTTCATCTTCTCGGCAAGTTCCCTCTGCCACCGCGCCATCGCGTCATAGAGCTGCTGGATCAGGCGCTCGATCTCCTCGTCGCCGGCCTGACGTTGCATGGCGTCGCGCAGTTCCTGCCGCGCCTGCTCGAGCGCCCGCTCGGCATCGGACGTGGCGCCGCTCTCGAGGCGCATGGCGAGATCCCAGAGCAGCTTCTGCGTCTCGGCGATGTTCTCCTTGTCGCCGCTCTGCGCCAGGCGCGCCGCGCCGACGCGAAGACCAAGCTGCACCACGGGGTCGCTGCGATAACTGTCCGGCCTGACCTGGATCAGGCGCATACCGTCAGCGACATCGAGGCGGTAGCCCGTGGGGTCCCGCGTCAGCGCCTTGCGCAGCACGATCAACGCCCGCGCCGTCGGATCGTTGAACACCCGCTCGGGCAGCAAGAAGGTCTCGACCGCGCTGCGGCCCTTCTGGCCGATGGCATCGGAGGCGAACAGCATCACCGTCACCTTGAGGCCGGCCCACGGGTGGCTGGTGAGGTCGCGCACGAAGGAGTCCGACACCTTCCTGGAATTGCCGGCGACCGGCAGGTCGATGCGCAGGACCTCGGGCTCCTCGTCGCTGCTGAGCGCATCGTCGCCCAGGACGCTGCCGTGGAGCCGAATCTGCAGTTGAACTCCGGTCACGCCGAAATCGTCGCCGGCGATGTAGTCGATCTTGGTCGACCACTTGTCGACGCCGATCGGGCGGGAGAATTCGATGGTCGGCGGCAGATCGGGGATAACGTGCAGCTTCCAGCGCGCCTGTTCGTCGCCGCGTGCCTGCAGGGCGATCTGCTTGCCTCCGGTGATGACCTGCTCGGTCTGGTACTTGCCCTTGCCGACGGTGGCAAATTCGGTCGTCTTGCCGTCGATCGCGAGCAGCGGCGGTTTGCGGCCGCGCACGTCATCGACGAAGCCGGCCAGCTTGCTGCCCACCGGCACGCGCAGAACCTTGTCGCGGTCGTTGACGTCGAGATAGATCGGCGGCTTGCCGGTGTAGGCCGGCGGCGCAATCCACAGATTGGCGACCACCGGAGGAGGAGGCGGAAAGGCCGGCGTGAAGGCTGCCGTCATGCGATCGACCCGCCAGCCACCGGCGCTCGCGACCGCGACGATCAGCAGCAGCACCGGCACGAGACGCAGCGCCCAGGTGTCGAGGGCGGCAAGTCCGGGATGCGCCGGCTTGTTGCCCAGGCCGGCCAGACGTTCGACCTCGCGGCGACGATGGACATCCCACAGGGCCGCCGCCATCGGGTCGCCCTCCCCGGCGGCGAGGCGATCCTGGACGGCGACCAGGGGCCGATGCGGCACGCCACTGTCGCGCTCGAGCCGGCGAATAGCGGCTTCCCGCGCGGGCCAGGCAAATTCACGCAGCCGCCACCAGGCAAGGCCTGCCAACGCAAACGCCAACACGGCCAGCAGGCCGGTATGCATCCAGGGATCGAGGCCGGCGAAGAGATCGAGATGGGCGGCCGCCACGAACAGTGCCGCGAAGGCCAGGAGCGGCATCAGCCGGGGCCACAGGCCTTCCCAGGCGAGTGCCGCCCACGCCACACCGACCTTGCGCCGCAGGCCGGGCGCTTCGATCGTAGGGGTCTGGCTGGCGTCCATCGCCTTCCTTTCGCTAGGTCTTCGCGGGCTCCATCCAGGGCGGAAACCGCTCGGCGGAGAGCATCTCGTCGATCGTCGGTCTGGGTCGAATAACCGCAAATCGCGTGCCATCGACCATCACTTCCGGCACCAGGGGGCGGCTGTTGTAGCTCGACGCCATGACCGCTCCGTAGGCTCCAGCCGAGCGTATCATGACGAGGTCGCCGGCAACCAGCGGGGGTAGATCACGGTTCTGTGCCAGGAAATCGCCCGATTCGCAGATCGGACCGACAATGTCGCAGCGGATCGTGGCGGCATCTTGGCGAGGTTCGCGCACTGGCAGGATGTCGTGCCAGGCCTCATACAGGGTCGGGCGGATGAGATCGTTCATGGCCGCATCGACGATGACAAAAGTCTTTGCTGCGCCGGGCTTCATGAGGATGACCTCGCTCACCAGGACGCCCGCTTCGCCTACCAGGCGCCGGCCGGGTTCAAAGGTGAGTTCGCACCCCAGACCCGCGGTCTCCCCGGCCACCACCGCCAAGAACTCGGCGATCGAGGGTGGCTTCTCGTCCGAGTAAACAATCCCCAGCCCGCCGCCGATATCGAAGCGGTCGATGCGATGGCCATCGGCGCGCAATTGCCCGATCAGCTCGCGCACCCTCACGATGGCGGCGCGGTAAGGCTCGAGAGAGGTGAGTTGGGAGCCGATATGCATGGCCACCCCCACCACCTTCAGATTGGGCAGTTTGCCGGCCAGCGCGAAGGCTTCGCGCGCGAGATCGATGTCGATGCCGAACTTGTTCTCCTTGCGGCCAGTCGTGATCTTGGCGTGCGTGCCGGCATCGACGTCGGGATTGACGCGAATGGTGATATCGGCGTTCACGCCGAGCTGGCCGGCGACAGCGTTCAATGTCTCGAGTTCGGCCGTGCTCTCGACATTGATCTGGCCGACCTTGGCCTCGAGCGCCTCCATGAGTTCCGATGCCTTCTTGCCGACGCCGGAATAGACGATACGGCCGGCCGGGATGCCGGCCGCAAGCGCGCGGCGCATCTCGCCGACCGAGACGATGTCGGCGCCTGCGCCCATTTCGCCGAACACGCGGATGACGGCGAGGTTGCTGTTGGCCTTCATGGCGTAGCAGACGCTGGCGCCATGGGGAGCATTCATGCCCTTGATGCCGTCGGCGAATTCGCGCCATCTCGCGCGCAGAGCGCCCGCGGAGTAGCAGTAGAAGGGCGTGCCGACCTGGGCTGCGATCGCGGCCAGCGCGACGCCTTCGGCGTGGATCTCGCCGTTGCGGTACTCGAAGAAGTTCATCGCACCGATCCCTTGCCGCGTCCCAGAAAACGCCGCCGTGCTTCCTTGACGGCGCGCGCGACATTGGCCGGCGCCGTGCCGCCCAGGCTCTTGCGCGCCTTGACCGAAGCCTCGACCGTGAGCACGCGATAGACGCCGCGGTCGATCCTGGGCTCGACGGCCCGCATCTCGGCAAGCGACAGGGCGTCGAGATCGACGCCCTTCTCCGCCGCCTTGCCGACCAGCGTGCCGGTGACGTGATGGGCCTGGCGGAACGGCAGGCCGACCTCGCGCACAAGCCAGTCGGCAAGATCGGTGGCGACCGAATAGTCCGCCGCCGCAACGGCGCGCATGCGGGCCGGGTTGGCCTTGAGGTCGCGCACCATGCCGGTCATGGCGGCGATGCCGAGCTCCAGGGAGTCGGTCGCATCGAACAGCGGTTCTTTGTCCTCCTGCATGTCCTTTTGATAGGTGAGCGGCAGGCCCTTCAGGATGGTGCAGAGCGCCACGAAGGCGCCGACGATGCGGCCGGTCTTGGCGCGTGTCAGCTCGGCGGCGTCGGGATTGCGCTTCTGCGGCATGATCGAGCTGCCGGTGGTGAAGGCGTCCGACAGCGCAATGAAGCGGAACGGCGCCGAGCACCAGATCACGATCTCCTCCGACAGCCGCGACAGGTGCACGGCCGCCAGCGAGGCCGCGGCGACGAACTCGACCACGTAGTCGCGATCGGACACGGCATCGAGCGAATTGGCCATCGGCCGGTCGAAATTGAGCGCCTTGGCCGTCTTGCGCGGATCGATGGGGTGCGGCGAGCCGGCGAGCGCCGCCGCGCCCAGGGGTGATTCGTTCAGGCGCACACGGCAATCGGCGAGGCGGCCCCGGTCGCGTCCGAACATCTCGACGTAAGCCAGCAGGTGATGGCCGAAGGTGATCGGCTGCGCCGTCTGCAGATGCGTGAAGCCCGGCATGATGGTACCGGCATATTCCTCGGCGCGCTCGATCAGGGCGGCCTGCAGATCGCGCAGCATCGGCTCCAGTCGGTCGAGCGTGTCGCGCACCCACAGCCGCACGTCGAGTGCCACCTGGTCGTTGCGCGAGCGTGCGGTATGCAGCCGGCCGGCGGCAGGGCCGATCAGCTCAGCAAGCCGCGCCTCGACGTTCATGTGGATGTCCTCGAGCCGGGTCGAGAACTTGAAGCGGCCGCCCTCGATCTCTTCGCGCACCTTGATCAGCCCGCGCCTGATGGCGCGGCCGTCCTTGGCCGTAAGAATGCCCTGGGCCACCAGCATGTCGCAGTGGGCCAGCGAGCCCGCGATGTCCTGCGCATACAGCCGCCGGTCGAAACCGATGGAAGCGTTGATCCGCTCCATGATTTCGGCCGGGCCGAGCTTGTAGCGGCCGCCCCACATCGCGTTGGAGCGACGATTGGAGCCACCCCGGGGCGCTCGCGCAGTCGTGTTCTTTCGTGCCATGAATTCGAGCCATTGATCCTGTAGGAACGCGGCTTATGGCATATCCCGTCCTCAATTTCCTCCCCGGCCGGAGGTACATTCTCTCGGGTGGTCTGGCAGCCCTCGCGGTCCCGGCGCAAGCCGCGGGAGAAATGAACAGGTTCCAGAAGGCCAAGACACCCAAGCCCCTGCCCGATCTCGCGTTCCAGGATGCCGACGACAAGCCGCTGCGCTTCGCCGATTTCCGCGGCAGGGCCTTGCTGATCAACTTCTGGGCGACCTGGTGCGTGCCCTGCGTCAAGGAGATGCCGAGCCTCGACAAGCTGCAGGCGATGTTTCCCCAGGACAAGTTCCTCGTCCTGCCGCTGTCGATCGACGGTCCGTCGCGGCCCAAGGTCGCGCCGTTCTACAAGGACAAGAAGCTCACGCATCTCGGCATCTATTTCGACAAGGGCCGCAAGGCAATGCAGGGCCTCGACGTCTCGCTGCTGCCGACCTCGATCCTGATCGATCCCATGGGCCGGGAAATCGGCCGGCTGGAAGGCGACGCCGACTGGGACATGCCCGAGGGCGTCGCCCTGATGAAGGCGGCAATCGCCAGCCAAAGCTAGGTCGCCGCTATTTCGGCGCCACGCGCTTCCAATCGGCGGCAACGAAGCCCTGCGCATCGAGCGGTGTTTCCTTGGCGAGCGCGGGTTCCTGTCCGCGGCAGACCCAGTCGTAGGCCAGCATCCGCGCGGTGCCGGTGACGACCCGCGGGATCACGGGCGGACTGCCCTGGGCGGTCCGGCAGAATTCGCGCATCTCCGGACTCGGCGTCCGGGAAGTATCAGGCTTCATACAAGACGGTGTCTGGGCATTCTGGCAGACGAGCACGCTACCCTGCACGCAACGCCAGTCGATGCCGTAGAAGGGTCGCCGGCCGCTGCGAAAATCGGCGATGTCCTGCGGGCTGAAGTACGCCGCCATCATCCAGTCGGGCAGGTCGCGCAGGCCGGCGGCCGGCGCGGGCGCGTCGTCGGTCCCTGCGGCACGGCAAAAGGCGGCGGGATCGACGGGTTGGGACGTCTGTGCGGCCACCGGTGCAGCGGCCCACGGCAAGGCCAGTCCGGCGACGAATGCGACGGCCATGCACATTGTGGCTGCCGTCTTGGAACGCGTCATTGACCACACCCCAGCAGCTGAACCAAGGCTACGTCGGCTGAATACTGAACGGCCCGACTATGCTGGAGCCTGTGGCCGAGAGCCAGTCGGTAGGTCACGAATAGATCGTAGTCGACGCCTTTCTCCATCCACGAAACCGTTACCTCGAGCGCATATCGCAGCGCATCGACATGCTGCAGTGCCGGCGCATTCTGCTGCCGCCATTCCGCTGCAAGTGCGGTCAGCTTGCTTTCCGCGTCGTGTACGCTGGCCCGCAACGCAAGTACCACCCGGGCAAGCTCCGCCCGGTCAGGGTGGGGCTCGACGAGCACCCTGATCGTTGCCGATCTACGTCGCCCAACGACGTCTATAGCTTCGTAGAATTCGCCGAGGGACGCGCTGACGCGCCTTGCATCCTCGCATGCTCGTGATTGCGAGTGGACAATCCTCGGCGAAGCTGCGAGCCCCAGCAGCAAGAGCATCGCCGGAAGCGTGCGCCAAGCCATAGGCATGGCGCAACATTCAGCGCGTCGGGACGGGACGTTCGCCGGAGTAGTCGTAGAAGCCGCGCTTGACCT
>Ga0082335_1001103_pt1 | contig 61346 bp, 46 predicted proteins | sample Subgrocontami58m_FD_72375 | JGI IMG/M metagenome (GOLD analysis project Ga0082335, IMG submission 72375) | Subsurface groundwater microbial communities from S. Glens Falls, New York, USA - GMW37 contaminated, 5.8 m (SPADES assembly) (version 2) ... | reverse complement strand
CTGGCGCGGCCACCCCGTTTTGCTAAGTAAACATGCAACTCAAAATATCCTTGACTTCAACGTACCGTTGGCAAAGGTGTTTGAATTTTTTTAAGAAGGGGGTGAACCCCGAAAAAAGACGCCTTTCCCCCCCCGTCCCCACGAACTCCAGGATCATCGCGTCGTAGAGGCGGTCGCCGAGCATGTGACCGAGCGCCTGCGCCGTCGCGACGCGCACGACCCCGTCCATCCGCTCCATGCGGAACGGCGTCGCAAACGGCGCCCCCGCGAGGAAGGCGACCTCCGCCTTCCTGTGCCCCAGCACCCGCCGTGCCACCTGCCGCACCTTCTGGATCCCCGCGTCGCCGTCCGGCCGCCTCGCGTATCGCGCGTAGTCGCGCTCCTTGTAGCAGAGCCGCTTGTGGTTGATCACCTTCGACCCGAAGTACCCGAGCGCCTTCGACCAGACGAGGCCGTAGAAGCCGTCGGTGGTCGCGGGAGGCGCCGTCCGCGCGATCCGCGCCTCCCGCGCGTGGAGGAGCCGCGCCGTCTCCTCCGCAGCGTGGTTCATCGAGTAGCTGGAGAAGACGATAGCGCTCGTCGCCGGCTCGAAATGGCTCCCCGTCGTCCCCACGGCCAGCTCCGCCTCGGCGAGGGCCCCGGGCGGGAGCGCCTCCCAACGCCGCAGCACCGAAGGGTCCTCGGCCGCGAGCACGTTCAGCCGCTCCACCCGCGGGCCGCGCACCCCGAGGAAGGCGCCGATCGCCTTGCCGAACTCCGTCACCAGCTCGACGAGGTCGACGTCGTCCGCGCCGTCCTCGTACCACGGCAGGAACCGCTCCGGCGACTCGGTCCGTTCCAGCCACGACAGGTGCGACTGCAGCTTCACCAGCGGCGTCGCGTTCATGACGCAGAAGGCCCCGTCGCCGAGCCGCAGGACGTCGACGATGTGCTCGAGCCCCTCGTCGGCGAGGCGCCAGTAGAGCCGCTCGACGTTCTGGTAGACGATCGTCGCGCGCCTCGTCTCGCCGCGCCGTGCGAGGGCCTCGGCCACGAGGCGGGGGAGGGCCCCCTCCGTGACGTGCAGCTCGCCGAAGAGGGCGAGGAGGAGGCCTTGCGGGTGCTCCGCGGACCACGAGGCGATCCGCTCCGCGGCGGCGCGGTCGCGCGCGGCCAGGCGGTCGCGTCCCGTGCGAGCCGGCTCCGTGTTCACGGCGAGGACGGGCACCCCGCGGCGGCGCGCGAACTCGAGGACGACGCGGTAGCTCGGCCAGTGGAACCCCCACGACCGCTCCCAGTGTGTTGCCCGCAGGAAGCCCTCGTCGTCGATCTCCCCTCGGAGGTAGGCGTCGACGTGCCCCTGGTCCCTCGCGCGGACCATCTCGAGCGCGAGGGCCGCCTGCCGACCGCCGCGGGCGAATTCGGGCAGCGCGAGGAGGTCGTGCAGGAGCCGCACCGGCGTCTGCTGCGCCTGGCGGAGCGTGTGGAAGTCTCCGACGTAGGCGATCCCGCTGCGGGCGATCTCCTCGACCAGCTCGTCGCGGGTCGAGAGTCGCTCGTACTGCGCCGTTGCGCGCGCGAAGGCCGCGATCCGCGGGGCGAGGCCGGGCGCTTCGCGGCGGATCAGCCCTTCGACCTCGCGGCGGAGATGGACTCCGAGCCGACGCTGGAGCGAGAGCAACTCCTCGCGCGCCGTCTTCACGACTCGGATCGGACGCACTGCGACCACGGGTCCCTCCAGATCCCTGACGCAGAAAAAAAGACCGATCCATGCAGATCGCCTCCAGACGGCACCGGGATGCATCTAAACGCACGTTTGCTTGACAAGCCCCGCCGGCGCGGCTATCCTCCCCGCCACTTCGCCCGGAAGGAGAGGTCGGGAACGTGCTCCCGATCCCCGCCGGGGAGAGGGTCAGCCTTTTTGAGGAGGCGTCGATGGGGGACATGCTCATCGTCCAGTCCAAGGTCCGGGAGATCATCAAGAAGAGCAAGATGAACACCAGCGGCGACGCGATCGAAGCGCTGTCGAAGGCCGTCGAAGACATGGTGAAGGTCGCTTGCAAGCGCGCCAACGCCAACAAGCGCAAGACCGTCCAGGGCCGCGACGTATAGTCCCGCACTGGCCGCGCGGCCCGAGTCGCGCGGAGGACCGCACAAAGCACGGAGGCGCGATGGCGCTGCCGTGCTTTTGCTGTCGATGGAGGATTCCATGCCCGCCCGCCCCGACCCCCCGCGCGCGGCGCGTATCGCCCAGGTCCTCGCGAAGACCTATCCCCGCGAGACCTGCGCCCTGACGCACTCGAGCGCCCTCGAGCTCCTGGTCGCGACGATCCTCTCCGCCCAGTGCACCGACGAGCGGGTGAACCTCGTCACGAAGGACCTTTTCGCGAGGTACCGTCGGGCCGCCCACTACGCGGTGGCGCCGATGTCGGACCTGGAGGCCGCGGTTCGCTCGACGGGGTTCTATCGGAACAAGGCCAAGTCGATCCAGGAGGCCTGCCGGCGGATCGTGGACGTCTACGGAGGCGAGGTGCCCGGGACGATGGAGGAGCTCCTCACGCTTCGCGGCGTGGCGCGGAAGACGGCGAACGTCCTCCTCGGGACCTGGTTCGGGAAGAACGAGGGGGTCGTCGTCGACACGCACGTCCATCGCATCACGACGCGGCTCGGCCTGACGCGCGAGAAGACGCCCGAGAAGATCGAGCAGGATCTCATGCGTCTCATCCCGCGCGAGCAGTGGACGGACTTCGCGCATCGGGTGATCTGGCACGGGAGGCGGATCTGCGACGCGAAGAAGCCCGAGTGCGACAGGTGCCCGCTCGAGTCGCTCTGCCCGAAGGTCGGCGTCAGGGCGACGAAGGCGCCGAAGGCGGCGGGCGCGCCGAAGAAACGGGCGAAGGCGAAGGGGTCGCGGGGTTGATGGAGAGGCGCCCGTCAGGGCGCCATGGAGAGGCGCGCGTCAGCGCGCCGCGGGGTGCCCGCGCAGCGGGCCGGGCCCGCGTAAGCGGGCCAGGGGGTGAGCGAACGAGGGGAGGCGCCTTCGCGTCTCGCCTCGTTCAGGTGATGTCGGTCACTTCGCTACGCGACCCTCTGCGAGGTCTTGCGAGCGCTGTCACGGCGGAGCAGCATCCCACCTTGCCCGCGCGGACCGGCCCTTGCCCTTGCGAATGACCTCGGAGGCGATCTCGCCGATCTGCGGCGGCTTCAGGGTCTTCGCCCGGCGCGCCGCAATGTACATGGAGACCGCGTCGCGGACGACATCGGCGATCGAACGCCGGTCGTGGAACGCGATCAGACGCAGCCCTTCGTGCTGCGCCGCCTCAATCGCCGCGAACAGGGTCACAGGAGCCTGGAGCTTCTTCATCGTCGTTGTCCTCCGCAGCCGCCTGGGCTACTCCCGCCGAATCCTCTCTTCCGTGACTACGGCAGTAGTATGCTAGCATCCTAGTATGCTTGGTCAAGTGCAATCCGAGAGGCGCGGCGTGTGGGCGGTTGAGGTGGGTGGACGGAGGCGGGTTCAGGTGTGCCCCTTGACCCGGCCGACGAGCTCGTCGTAGCCTCTTGCAGGGCAAGGCCAAACGGCCTCTTGAGGACTTCGTCTCCAGCAAGGCCTTGTGAACCCGAGGAGTTCCGTGCGCGCACATCCCGATGGCCCGGGAATCCGTCGGACGATCACCTTGTCCGTGGTGGTAGGGGTCACTCTGCTTGCCGCGTGTTGGTTCTGGATCAGGAAGGCTGGCCGCGCAGACTCCCGCAGCAGCCAGAGCCGCCAGGGCGATGGAGTCGCGCGACCGAGTTCGTCTCCCCTCCCTGCAGTTGCACCGAGCATGGAGGGTCACCGAGGAGACCGTGCTGCGGAGCGGCCTCCGGAACAAGCGGGTTCGCCGCAGCCGGCCGGTTCGGTGCATGACGCGACGGACACCGCCTACTGGAACGAGGTAGAGCAACAGGTCCAGAAAATGGAGGCGGCCTTTGATCCATCGGGCTGCGCCTCCTGGAAAGAGGGGTATCGTGCCGCTCAGGGCCTGCCCTTCACCTCCACGCTGATCCTGACCGTGGTCGCACCCGACGGCCCGCTACAGAACGAGCCCCTCCAAGTTGAGTATGTCTTCGCCTTCCTGCCGCCGGAACTCCGAGCCTCGGGGCGGTACATTTCGGCTTTCAAGGATGACCGAGATGGCACAAGATGGATCCAGAAGTTCTTCGCGACGGACGAGACAGGAGCTGTTCGCATCGATGACCTCCCCTACGTTCAGTGCAAGATCATCGTCGCGGGGAAGACGGTCGTCGCATTCCCCAACGGTGATCTCCGAATTGACGTCGTACCACCCGAATTCCCCCTGAAGGGCAAATAGGGTTCTTCCGGTGGAAGCGCAGATCTGCCCCCGAGGTCCAGCCGTCAAGGGGTCCAGGTGAGGAGCGCGAGGAGCGGCTCGAAGAGCCCCGGCGCGGCGCCGATGATCCGCGGAACGCGGAGCCGATCGGGAAGGAATGCGATCGGCTGTCCCACGCCGTCCGTCACGCGACCTCCCGCCTCAGCAAGGACGAGCGCCCCTCCGCAGACGTCCCAGAGACTCCGAGGATTCCGGGTAAAGACCGCATCCCCGTCTCCGCTCGCGACCCGGCAGAGCTTGTAGGCGATCGAGCCGACCGGTTCCATCCGCAGGCGCGGAGAGAAAGGCGCGATGTCGCCTCGCCGGTGCTCGGAGCGCGAGACGAGGACGCGCGCGGTCGATAGGTCCGTCGCGGCGGTCACGCGGATCGGTGCGCCATTCAGCGTCGCGCCTGCCCCCTCCCGCGCGCTCCACGCCTCGCCGGTCGCAGGGTTCACGACCGCGGCGACGCGCGCCCGTCCGCCCGCGACCAGTCCGACCGATACCGCGAATTCCGCCAGCCCCGCGACGAAGTCCGCCGTCCCGTCGAGCGGGTCGATCACCCAGGTCGGTTCCTCGCCGTAGCCCTCCGCGCGCTGCGCGCTCTCCTCCGATAGCCAATGGTACGAGGGGAACGCCTCGACGAGCATCGTACGCAGGATGTCGTTCGCCTCGAGGTCCGCCTGCGTGACCGGGTTCCCGTGCCCCTTGTCGCGGACCTCGAAGTCGCGGCGGAAGTAGCGCATGATCGCGCCGGCGGCCTTCTGGGCGGCGCGGAGGGCGAGGTCCTCTTCGAGCTCGAATGCCACGGGGACTCCTGGAAGGGGCTGGACGCGCGCGGCGAGGGGCGGCCCAGCGGGCCGCCCCTACAGGGCACATGGGCGGATCGAGTGCGCAAGGGAGGTCATTTGATGACGACCCCGACCTCCGCAGCCTGCCCCGCGACGACGTCGATCTCGAACGTCGCCGAGCGCGTCCCCTCCGTCACCTCGCCGCGATAGTGGCCCGGCGCGATGCCCGGCCTCTCCAGCCGCCCGTCCGTCCCCGTCTTCCAGCGCGCCGGGTCGATGAAATCCTCGAACCCCGCCGACGACTCCACCGCGTTTCCCGCCGCGTCGTAGAGCCCCAGCGTCGCGTTCGCGACCGGCGCCCCGCCCGCGTCCCTCGCGACGACGCGCACCGTCCCCGCGGGCGGGAGCGTGAGCTCGACCGTCGCGTCGCGCCCCGGCGTGACCCGCACCATCTGCTGCGTCGAGGCGTGCCCCTCCGCGTGCGCCCCGAGGATGTACTCCCCCGCGCGGATCCCCGGCAACGTGAACCTCCCCTGCTCGTCGGTCTGCGTCGTCCACAGCTCCGTGAGCACCAGCGGCATCCGCGTCTTCCGGTCGCGCAGCGAGAACCTCGCCCCCGCCACCGGCCGCCGCTGGTCGTCCAGCACCACCCCCGAGATCGTCGCCCCCGCCGTCAGCAGGAAGTCCTTCCCCCCCAGGTTCCCCTCCGCGGGGAGCGCGAACGGGTCGGTCAGCTCCACCGCGTACCCCTGCATCGTCACCTGGAGGACGTAGTTGCCCGCCCCGAGCCCCGAGATCGAGTAGGCGCCGTCCGCGTCCGTCATCCCGCTCGCGACGAACCGCTCCATGAAGTCGGCCATCCCGTCCTTCTCGCCGCCAGGGCGGTAGACCGAGACCTGCGCCCCCGCGAGCTTCGCCCGCGTGCGCACGTCGTACACGTGGCCGCCCACCGTCCCCGTCGGGAGGTCGAAGTCCTGCCGCACGTCGCGCTGCCCCGAGGGGATCGTGCACTTCAGCATGACCGAGTCGACCTCGACCATGTAGTCGCCCGGCGGCACGCCCGTCAGCTCGTAGGCGCCCGTCGCGTCGGTCTGCGCGTTCATCATCGACCCGCCGCCCGAGGTCGAGATGAACTGCAGCGTCAGGTTCCCCTTCGCCCGCCCGCCCTGGCGCACCGTGCCGTGAACGGAGACGCCGTCGGCGGGGGAGAAGTTCACCTCGACCGACTCCCCCTCTTTCACCGTGGCCGAGCGCGTGTTCATCTTCGCCGCGGAGGCGTTCTTCGGGTCGATCTCGTACATCATCACCATGTAGGTCCCCGCGGGGAGCCCCTTGACCTCGTACTTCCCCTCCGCGTCGGTCTGCGTTTTCCGCGGGTCCGACCAGGTCGCGCTCGTGACGTAGACCATCAGGCCCGCGCGCGGGTGGCCGCCGTAGCCGGTCACCACGCCGTGGATCCGCGCACCGTCGCCGAGGAGGAACTCCTCGTTGGTGTCGCGCCCCTCGGCGATCTCGACGGTGCGGGTCACGGAGGCGTACTCCTCGTGCGACACGCGGATGCGATGTCGCCCGGGCGGGAGGTTCTCCATCGTGAAGCGCCCGTCCGCGTCGGTCTTGCAGTCTCCCACGGCGCTCTTCGTGAGCGCGTCGGCGTCGATGTCCATCATGCCGATCTTCGTGAGGCGAACGATCGCCGCGCCAGCGATCGGCTGCCGCGACTTCGAGGAGATCACCGTGCCGTGGAGGCCCCCTCCCGGCGTCAGCTCGATCACGATGTCGGTGACGACCTGCTCCGCGGCGACGTCGATCTCCGCGCTCTCCCCCGGAGCGAACCCCTTCGCGCGGGCCGTGACGACGTGCTTCCCCGCGCCGACACCGTCGATGACGAAGGTGCTCCCCTCCACCGTGACCTCGTTCTGCTCCCATGCGGTCCTCGAGACGAGGCGGCAGACGACGGCGATCCCCTCGATGGGCCCGCCGTCGGACTTGCGCACCACCCGCCCCTCGATCCGCGCGGCGTGGGTCATCGTGAAGTCGACGTCGCTCGTCCCCGCGTTGATCTGGAGCTTCGACTCGGTGACGTACCCCTTCAGCGTAGCCGAGAGGGTGTGCATCCCCTCGCGCAGGTCCTCGAGCGCGTAGCGGCCGTCGGCGGCGGAGGTGGCCGCGCGCGCGTACGACCCGCCAAAGGTCCCCTCGATCTGGCCGGACCAGCCCGCGCTGATCGCGACCCCCTCGAGCGGGGCGCCCGACTTGTCGGTCACGCGGCCGGTGATGCGGAGCGAACGGGTGAGCTGGAGGTCGACCTGCGTGTCGGCGCCCCCGGCGACGGTCGCCTGGCCGAAGGCGGGACCGAAGCCGGCGGACTCCGCCTGCACGATGTGCTTCCCGGGGAGGAGGGTGATTCGGTACCGGCCCTGCGCGTCGGTGCTGAAGACGACCGCGCTCGCGGTCATGAGATCCGCCTCGGACGCGTTCGCCATCGTCGCGGTGACCGCGGCGCCCGCGACGGGGCGACCGTCGGGGTCGGTCACGACGCCCACGGCGGCGCCGGCGGTCTGGAGGACGAAATCAAGGCGGGAGATCTCCCCCTCGAGGACCAGGAGCCTGCCGGGGATGCTCGCGAGGCCCGGCATTTCTGCGCGGACCATCCACACGCCGACGGGGACGTCCATCCCGTACGTGCCGTCTTCCGCGCAGCGCGTGGAAACGCCGGCCTCGCCGGGCGTGTCCGAGGAGGCGGTGACGACCGCCACGGCGGGACGGCCGTCGTTGGTGCGGACGGTCCCCTCGACGCGGCCGCGAAACCCCGTGGGACCGGGGACGGCCTCCTTCGGCGTGCCGAGACCGGTGGGCCCCTCCTTCGGTGGCTCGGCCGCAGGCCCGGGGGGCGGCGCGGTGCGCGGCTCGGAGCGGACGGCGGTGGGGGAGGTGGCCCGGGGCGTGTGGTCGGGCCCCTCGGCGCGGTGCCGCGTGAGCTGCCAGACCCCGACGGCAACGCCCAGGACGACGATGACGGCGAGCGCGATCCAGGGGAGCGAGCGGTTCATGGAGGCGAAGCTCCTACGGCGTGTGGCTCTTCCCATCAGGATACCGCTGCGCCGCGCACGAAAAGCATCGAAATTCGACGATCATGCGCCGAAAATCCCCCCGATGCGGATCCTGCACCTCTTCAGCGACTGGAAGTGGACCGGCCCGGCGGAGCCGACCCTCCAGCTCGCCATGTCGCTCGCGGGGCGTGGCCACGACGTGTGGTACGCCTGCTGCCGCCCGCCCGTTCGGGTGCCGCAGTCGCTCCTCGCGAAGGCGCGCGAGCGCGGGTTCGATCCGCTCCTCGACTTCGCGCTCGATCGCCACTTCGCGCCGCTCGCCCTCTGGCACGACGTGCGGCGCGTGGCTCGGTTCCTGGAGCGGAACCGCATCGACATCCTCCACTGTCACCTCTCGCACGACCACGCCGTCGGGGTGGCGGGGGCGTGGGCCTCGTCTCGTCGCGTCGCGGTCGTCCGCACGAACCACCGCGGCGTCCCGATCGCCCACCGCTTCGGGACCTGGATGCTCTTCCAGCGGACGAACGGCTACGTAGGGTACTCGCGCCTGGCGATGGAGGCGGACGCCCGGACGCTCGAGTGGGAGCCCTCGCGCTGCCAGGCGATCGAGGGGGCGGTCGACCTTGCGCGGTTCGACCCGTCGAGGCCGCACGGGTCGGCGCGCGCAGCCTTGGGCCTCGGGGAGGGGGACGTCGTCGCGGGGATCGTCGCACGGATGCAGCGGCACCGCCGCTTCGACCTGCTCCTCGCTGCGGTCGCGCGCGCGGCCCGCGAGGTCCCCTCGCTGCGGCTCCTCGTCGTCGGGCGCGGGACGCACCAGGACGAGGTCGCCAGGCGCCCCGTGGTGCAGATGGGGCTCGAGAATCGCGTCGTCTTCGGCGGCTACCGCTCGGCCGACTACGTCGACACCCTCGCGGCGATCGACTTCAAGGTCTTCCTCGTCCCCGGCTCGGACGGCTCGTGCCGCGCGGTGCGCGAGGCGATGGCGATGGGGAAGCCGGTGATCGCGACCCGACGCGGGATGCTCCCCGAGATGGTGATCGACGGGGAGACGGGCATCCTCGTCGACGAGACGGTCGAGTCCCTCGCCGCGGCGCTCGTGCGACTCTCGCGCGATGCCGGGCTGCGGGCCTGGCTGGGGGAGGGGGCCCGGCGTCGGGCCGTGGAGCGCTTCTCGCTTGAGGAGCAGACCGAAGCGGTAGAAGGACTCTACGAGAGAGTGACAGTCCGCCGAGGACGCTGAATACGCCGAGGAAGATCGAAAGGGGCTAGGGAAGCGAGGCGCGGAAGGCCGAATGGGCGCGATCTTCGGATCGGACGACGCGACGGAACTGGAACCGGGGAGATCCGAAGTTGATCAGCAGCCCGACCTCCTTGCCGGTCGCCTTGAGGTAATTCAAGACCTGTGCGACGTGCTCCCCACACAGGGAGGCGACGGCCTTAACCTCGATGACGACGAGGTCGTCGACCATGTGGTCCGCGAAATATTCGCCCAGGACCGTCCCGTCCTCGTCTCTCACCAGGATGGCCTTCTCGGGCTCGACCCTCATCCCCTGTTTCCGCAGTCGATGCGTGAGGGCATTCCGGTACACTTTCTCCAGGAACCCGCACCCCAGGTAGCAGTGGATCTCGTAAGCCGTCTGCCGGATCCGGCCCGTGATCTCCTCATGCATCAGCTTCATGGCATCCCCCTCTCGGCGGCGTCGGCGTTCTCGGCGGACTGAAAGAGAGATGCGCAAGCCTGCTGCCAGACGGGGTCCGTTTGGTGTGAGCGCACAACCCGCGCGCAATCGGTGGGTTGCGCCTATGCCGCGAATTCGCCCCGCTTCGCCTCTGTCGGCATTCGCCACAGCGCCGCGTTTGAAGTGATGGGAATCCCGACCCGCTACTGCCAGCGGCTTGCGTACGACTGGAGCGCCTTCATGTAGTTGGCCCGCTCGAACGCGCCCGGGTCGGGGGAGTGCTGCTGGCTCAGGCTCCCCTTCATCTGCTCGACGGAGACGTAGTCCCTCTCGTCGAGCCACGACCGCAGCTCGTTCCGGATCGTCCCGATCGCCTGCGGCCCGTTCCGCAGGAGCGTGGAGGCCATCATGACGACGTCGGCGCCGGCGAGGAGCAGCTTCACGACGTCGATGGCGTCGTGCGCCCCGCTCGTCGCGGCGAGGGAGGCCTGCACGCGCCCGCGAAGGATCGCCATCCACCGGAGCGGCAGGCGGATCTCCGATCGCGTGGACAACTCCAGCTCCGCCCGCACCTCGAGCGTCTCGGGGTCGATGTCGGGCCCGAGGAACCGGTTGAAGAGGACGAGGCCGTTCGCCCCCGCCTCCACGAGCCGTCGCGCCATGTGGGCGAGGGAGCTGAAGTACGGACCGATCTTCACGGCGAGCGGGACCTTCACGGTCTGCCGCACCGCGCGCACGAGGTCGAGGTAGCGCTCCTCGACCTGGGCGCCCGTGGCCTCTGGGTCGCCCGCGACGAAATAGATGTTCAGCTCGATCGCCGACGCGCCGGCCTCCTCCATCATCCGCGCGTACCGCGTCCATCCGGCGTTCGATGTGCCATTGAGGCTCGCGATCACCGGTATGCGGAGCGCCTTCCGCGCATCTCGAACGAGCGAAAGGTACCCCTCTGGCCCGGCGTTGTATCCCTCCATGTCCGGGAAGTAGGAGAGCGCCTCGCCGTGGGCCTCCGACACCGCCTCGTGGAGGTGGTGGATCGCCATCTCCTGGTGGTCGATCTGTTCCTCGAAGAGCGAGGGGAGGACGACCGCGGCGGCGCCGGCCTCCTCGAGTCGGCGGAGCATCTCGAGGTCGCCGGTCATCGGCGAGGCGGAGGCGACGAGCGGGGAGGACAAGTCCAACCCCATGTACCGGGTGCACAGGTCGGCGCTCATTGCCCGTTCTCCGAAAGCGTACCGGGACGCGCGCGGTCCAGGCCCGCGAGCTGCTCGTAGTACGCCCAGCGTGCGTCGATGTCTTTTTGCGCCAGCTCCATGAGCTGCTTCGCGTGCTTCGGGTTCGCCATCTCGAGGAGCGCGAAGCGCCCCTCCTTCTTCGCGAACTCCTGGAACGGCGTTCGAGGCTTCTGGCTGTCGAGGCGGAACGGGTGCTTCCCCTGGTCGGAGAGCCGCGGGTCGTACCGCCACAGCGGCCAGTAGCCGCTCCCGACCGCCTCCTTCTGGTGCGTCGCCGCGGTCGACATCTCGATCCCGTGCGCGATGCAGTGGCTGTAGGCGATGATGAGCGACGGCCCCGGCCACGCCTCGGCCTCCTCGAACGCCCTGACCGTCTGCGCGGGGTTCGCGCCGAAGGCGATCTGCGCGACGTAGACGTTTCCGTACGCCATCGCGATCATCCCCAGGTCCTTCTTCCCGGTCGTCTTCCCCCCCGCGGCGAACTTCGCGATCGCCCCGCGCGGGGTCGCCTTCGACGACTGGCCGCCGGTGTTGGAGTAGACCTCCGTGTCGAGCACGAGGAGATTGAGGTTGCGTCCGGAGGCGAGCGCCGCGTCTACGCCTCCGAAGCCGATGTCGTAGGCCCAGCCGTCGCCTCCGACGATCCAGACGCTCTTCCGCACGAGGTGGTCGGCGACCTGCGTGAGCTCACGCGCCGGGACGGAGTCGATCGGCGCGAGCCGCGCGCGCAGCGCCTCGACCCGCTTCCGCTGTTCGCGGATCTCCGGCTCCGCCTCCTGCTTCGAGGCGAGGAGCGCCGCGACGAGGTCTTCTCCCACGGCGGGCGCGAGGCCGCGCAAGAGGGTGACGGCGTACGAGTGGAGCTGATCGAGCGCGAGGCGCATGCCGACGCCGAACTCGGCGTTGTCCTCGAAGAGCGAGTTCGCCCACGCGGGGCCGCGCCCCTCGCGGTTCTTCCCCCACGGCGTCGTGGGCAGGTTCCCCCCGTAGATCGACGAGCACCCCGTCGCGTTCGCGACGAGCGTGCGATCGCCGAAAAGCTGGGAGAGGAGCTTGAGGTAGGGGGTCTCGCCGCAGCCGGAGCAGGCGCCGGAGAACTCGAAGAGGGGCTCGAGGAGCTGGGACCCCTTCACCGTGTCGTGCTTCACGCGGTCGCGGTCGAGCTCGGGGATCGACAGGAAGAACTCCGCGTTCGCCCTCTCCCGCTCCAGGTGGCCCTCCTTCGGCTCCATGTTGATCGCCTTGTGCTTCGCCGACTCCTTGCTGCGCACGGGGCAGATATCGACGCAGACGTTGCAGCCGGTGCAGTCGTCGGGGAAGACCTGGATCGCCATCTTGAAGCCGGGGAGGTCGGCCTGGGTCCAGGCGCGCGAGGCGAATTCGGCCGGGGCGCCCGCGAGCGCGGCCGGATCGAACGCCTTCACCCGGATCGCCGAGTGTGGGCAGACGAGGGCGCAGAGGGCGCACTCGATGCAGATCTTCGGGTCCCAGACCGGGATCTCCTGCGCGATGCTCCGCTTCTCCCAGCGGGCGGTGCCCGTCGGGAAGGTGCCGTCGACGGGCATCGCGGAGACGGGGAGGAGGTCCCCCTTCCCCTCCAGCATGAGCGCGGTCACGCGCTGGACGAAGTCGGGCGCGGCGACGGGGACGGGCGGACGGAGGCGGCGCGTCGAGGTCGCCTTCGCCGGGACCTTCACCTCCACGAGCCCCGCAAGGGAGGCGTCGACCGCGGCGAAGTTCTTGCGGAGGACCGCCTCGCCGCGTTTCCCGTACGACTTCTCGATCGACTCCTTGATCCGCGCGATCGCCTCCTCTTTCGGGAGGACCTCGGCGAGCGCGAAGAAGCAGGTCTGGAGGACGGTGTTGATCCGGTTCCCGAGGCCCGCCTCGCCGGCGACGCGGCCGGCGTCGACGACGTAGAACCGCAGCCCCTTCTGGAGGATCTGCTGCTGGACCTCCAGCGGCAGCTCGCCCCAGACCGCCTCCGGGCCGTGCTTGGAATTGAGCAGGAAGGTCGCGCCCTTCGCGGCCAGCCCCAGGACGTCGAGCTTGAAGAGGAGGTCGAACTGGTGGCAGGCGACGAAGCTGGCCTCGCGGATGAGGTAGCTCGACTCGATCGGCTTGTGGCCGAAGCGGAGGTGCGAGACGGTCGTCGCGCCGGACTTCTTCGAGTCGTAGACGAAGTATCCCTGCGCCCACAGCTCGGCGTCCTCGCCGAGGATCTTCACCGAGTTCTTGTTTGCGGAGACGGTGCCGTCGCTCCCGAGGCCGAAGAAGACGGCGCGCCGCACGTCGTCGGGCTCGGTGGACCACGCGGGGTCCCACGGGAGGCTCAGGTGCGTGACGTCGTCGTAGATGCCGACCGTGAAGTGCCTCTTCGGCTGCGGGGAACGCAGCTCGGCGAGGACGGAGGCGACCATCGCGGGCGTGAACTCCTTCGAGGAGAGGCCGTACCGCCCTCCGACGACGCGCGGGAGCGCCGTCGCGCCGCGCTCTTCGGACCACACCTCGTGCAGGGCCGTGACGACGTCCTGGTAGAGGGGCTCTCCGATGGCGCCCGGCTCCTTCGTGCGGTCGAGGACGCCGATCGTGCGGACGGTTGCGGGGAGGGCGGCGACGAAGTCGTGCGGGGAGAAGGGGCGGTACAGGCGGACCTTCACCATCCCGACCTTCTCGCCCTCGGAGACGAGCCTGCGGACGGCCTCCTCGGCCGCGCCGCAGCCGGACCCCATGAGGACGATGACGCGTTCGGCATCGGGGGCGCCGACGTAGTCGAACAGTCGATAGGCGCGTCCGGTGAGGCGGGCGAACTTCTCGAGGGTGTCGGTCACGATCCCCGTGACGGCGAAGTAGAAGGGGTTGCAGGCCTCGCGCGCCTGGAAGAAGACGTCGGGGTTCTGGGCCGACCCGCGGAGGACGGGGCGATCGGGCGTGAGCGCGCGCTCGCGGTGGGCGCGGACGAGCTTCTCGTCGACCATCGCGGCCACCTCGGACTCCGCGAGCTGCTCGATGCGGTTCACCTCGTGCGACGTGCGGAAGCCGTCGAAGAAGTGGAGGAACGGCACGCGGGAGGCGAGCGTGGAGGCGAGCGAGACGATCGCGAAATCCTGGGTCTCCTGGACGGACGATGCGCAGAGCATCGCCCAGCCGGTGGACCGGGCGGCCATGACGTCGCTGTGGTCGCCGAAGATGGAGAGGGCGTGCGTCGCGACCGTGCGCGCGGCGACGTGGAGGACGACGGGGGTCAGGTCGCCCGCAATCTTGAACATGTTGGGGATCATGAGGAGGAGGCCCTGCGACGAGGTGAACGTCGTCGCGATGGCGCCGGCCTGGAGTGCGCCATGGAGGGTCCCGGCCGCGCCGGCCTCGCTCTGGAGCTGCATGACCTGGGGGACGGTGCCCCAGATGTTCTTCTTCCCGGTGGCCGACCACGCGTCCGCCCACTCCGCCATCGGCGAGGCGGGGGTGATCGGATAGATGGAGACGACTTCGCTGGTGAGGTGGGCGACCCTTGCGACCGCCTCGTTGCCGTCGACGGTCACGTACGTCCTGGGCACGGAGTCCTCCGGGGAAGCGAGGCGGTGGGGCATTCTACTGGATGAGTGTCCCCGGGGGAAGCGGTCAGAGGAACTCCAATTCCAAGAGCCAACTCCAAGAAACCCCAACTCGAATTCCAATTCCAAGGGCCCTTGAGGTTGGAATTCGAGTTGGGGTTTCTTGGAGTTGCCTGTTGGAATTGGAGTTCGTCCGTCGATGAGGCAGCGCCGTTGCGGCGATGGCGGCTACGCGCTAGAATCCCCCCCTTTCCTGGATCCACATGGACGTCCTATTCTTGATCCGTGGCCGCGAGCACCCCGCGAGCCGCTACCGGGTGCTGCAGTACCTGGAGCCGCTCGCCGCGGAGGGGGTCCGCGCCGACGTCCGCGACTTCCCCCACTCCCACGCCGAGTGGAAGGCCCTCGACCCCGCCCTCGACCGCCGCCCCGTCCTCTTCGTCCAGAAGAAGCGCCTCGGCCCCGTCCGCCTCTGGCGCCTCCGCAAGCGCGGCGTCCGCGTCCTCTACGACTTCGACGACGCCGTCATGTTCCAGAGCAGCCGCCACGACTCCCCCGACTCCCTCGGACGCTCCCTCCGCTTCCGCTGGATGGCCCGCGGATCGGACGGCATCATCGCCGGGAGCCAGTACCTCGCCGACCTCGCCCGCCCCCACAACCACCGCGTCTGGGTCATCCCCACCTCCATCGACGTCCGGAAGTACCCGCTGCACGAGCCCAGCTCCAACGGCCGAATCACCCTCGGCTGGATCGGCGGCGCGAAGTCGCTCGTCTTCCTCGCCGCACTCAAGCCCGCCTTCGAGCGGCTTGCCCGCGAGCTTCCCCAGCTCCGCCTCAAGATCGTCTGCAACGAGTTCTTCGACTGCCCTCCGATGGAGGTCGTGAAGAAACCCTGGAGCGAGGCGGAGGAGGGGGAGGACGTCCGCTCGTTCGACATCGGCCTCGCGCCCCTCCCCGACGACCCGTGGTCCCGCGGGAAGTGCGCGACGAAGCTGCTTCAGTGCATGGCCGCCGCCGTCCCCTGCGTCGCCTCGCCGGTCGGTTCGCACGAGGAGATCGTCTCCGACGGCGAGAACGGCCTCTTCGCGCGCGCGCACGACGAGTGGGCCTCCCAGATCTCCCGCCTCGTCCGCGACCCCGCGCTCGCCGCGCGGATCGGCGCGGCGGGGAGGCGCACGGTGGAGGAGCGCTACTCGCTCGCCTCCAGCGCGCCGAGACTCCTCGAGGCTCTCCGCGCCGTGGGTGCGCCGTGAGGATCGCCGCCCTCCTGCCGCACCTCGGGGTCTACGGGGGCGTCCGACGCTTCCTGGAGCTGGGGAACCGCCTCATCGCGCGCGGCCATCGCTTCTCGCTCTTCGTCGCCGACGGGTCGCTCCCCGCCTGGATCCCGTTCGGAGGGGACGTCCGTCCGATCGACGAGATCGGCGCCACCGTCCACGACGCCGTCCTCTGCGGCGACCCGAGCGTACTCCCCGTCCTCGCCGAGGCCCCCGCCCGCGTCCGGGTTCTCCTTGTCCTGGGACCGCGGTATGTGAAAAAATACCGCTCGCTCTGGCGGCCGGACTTCCTCGTCGTCGGCGTCGCGAGCGACTGGAGCCGCTACTTCCCCGACGTGTCGGGGCTCACCATCCCGGGGGGAGTGAACCTCGACGCGTTCCGCCGCGTCCCGGTGGAGAAGAACGGGGAGGGGTTCCAGGTCCTCGCGTTCGGCCGGCCCGACAAGCGCGTGAAGGGCTCCTCGCACGTCCTGCGGGCCATCGCACCGCTCAGACGGCGCGGGGTGCGTCTCACGCTCTTCGACCGCGAGGAGATCCGCCTCCCGTGGTGGGTCCGCCGGGGCTGGGTGAAGAAGGTCGTCTCGCCGCCGCAGGCGGAGCTGCCGGCGCTCTACTCCGCCGCCGACGTCTTCGTCAGCGGCGAGGTGAGCGCGGGCTGGTCGAACTCCGTCGCGGAGGCGATGGCGTGCGGGACGCCGGTCGTCTGCACGCCGTGCGGGACGGCCGACCTCGCCGTGGACGGGCGGACCGCGCTCGTCGTCCCCGCGCGGGACGCGCGCGCGATTCGGGAGGCGGTCGAGCGGCTCCGCGGCGACGCGGGGCTGCGCGCGCGCCTCGCGGAGGAGGCGCGCACGAACGTGGAGAGGTTCTCCTGGGACCGCTGCGCGGAGCGCTGGGAACAGGCGCTCCAGGAGCGGCTGTGACATGGCGACGATCGAGATCCTCGAGAAGGAGAAGACCCGCACGCTGAGGCTGCGGGACGAGCTGACCGCGTTCGGGCGCGAGACGACCTGCCAGGTCCAGCTCGGCGACGAGAAGCTCTCGCGCAAGCATTGCCGGATCGAAAAGAAGCGGGGGAACTTCGTCCTCGTGGACCTCTCCAGCAAGAACGGCACGTACGTGAACGGGCTCTCCGTCTTTCCCAGCCGCGTCCTGAAAGACGGGGACGAGATCAAGCTCGGCGACGTGCGGATGATCTTCCACCACGTCGCCCTCACGGATCAGTTCCTCTATTTCCTCCACCATGGTCTGGTGGGAAAGCTGGCCTGGGCGGCCGCGATCGGCGGGGCGGGCTTCGGGATCTACAAGATCATCACCTACTTCTTCACGACGATGCTGAAATGAAGCTCCTCCAGGGGTACATCCTGCGCGAGCTCCTCGCCACCTTCGTCGCCGCGTTCGCGGCGCTGACGGCGGTGATCTTCGTCGGGATGGCGCTCGTTCAGCTCCAGGCGCTCAAGTACTTCCCCATCTCCGCGATCGGGGAGATCGCCCCGTACTTCCTCCCGCTCACGCTCTCGTTCGCGCTCCCCGTCGCCGTCCTCATCTCCTGCGCGCTCGTCTTCGGACGCCTCTCCGCCGACAACGAGATCGACGCGATCCGTGTCGCGGGTATCTCCCTCCGCCGCGTCCTCGCGCCGCCCCTCCTGCTCGGGATCCTCGCGAGCGTCGCGACGCTCCACCTCAACCAGGAGACCGTCCCAAAGTACCACTTCGCGCGGAGGAAGGTCACCCAGCGCGGGATCCAGGAGGCGTTCTACAACCTCAACCGAGAGGCGTCGAGCGTGTCGATCGGCGACATCGCCCTTGCCTGGAGTCGCCGCCGCGGCGAGGTCTTCCAGGACTTCCAGATCCGCAAGATGGATCCGAAGACGGGGCTCGTCGTCATGGAGGCCAGGGCCTCGGAGGGGAGGCTCTACCGCGACCCGTCCGGCGCGAACCTGTGGATCGACCTCGTCGACGGCACCCTCGTCGAGTACACCGACCCCGCGCGACGCGACGCGATCAACCCCGGGACGTTCCGCGAGTACCGCGAGGTGATCGACCTCTCGTCGCTCATGGGCGGGTATTCGACGCGCCTCTCCGACATGACGAACGAGGACCTCGAGGAGGGGATCCGCACGGGGGGGATCTACGGCTACCCCGCCAAGCGCCTCCTGGAGGAGCTCTACCGCCGCCGCGCGATGGGGTTCGCGCCCCTCGTCTTCGCGCTCTTCGGCACGCCGCTCGGGATCCTCGTGCGGAAGGGGAGTCGGCTCGTCGGCCTCGGCGCGAGCACCCTCTGCGGGTTCCTCGTGTACTACCCGCTCATGACCGCGGGCGAGGCGCTCGCGGTCCGCGGCCGGATCAGCCCGGAAATGGGCCTGTGGGGCCCCGACGCCGTGATGGCCCTGGCCGCCTTCGTCCTCCTCCGCATCGTGCTGAGGAAGTAGCCGTGCCGCTCGACGTCTCCGTCGTGGTGCCGACCTTCTGCCGCCCGCACGTGCTGCGCGAGTGCCTCGGCTGGTTGTCACGGCAGACCCACCCGCACGACCGCTTCGAGGTCCTCGTCGTCGACGACAGCGGGCCGGAGAACTACCCGCCGAACCGCGAGGTCTGCGAGGGGACGAAGTGGGACTTCGCGGTCCGCTACCTCTCGACCGGCCTGCCGAAGGAGGTGTATGGCGTCACCGTCGCGCGGAACCTCGGCACGCGCGAGGCTGCCTCGCCGCTCGTCCTCTTCACCGACGACGACTGCTATCCCCATCCCGCGTGGGTCGCCGAGCACGTGCGCGTGCAGGGCGAGGGCGACCGGCTCATGCTCACCGGCTACCGCGCCGACGACCCCGCCGTGCTCGAGAGCACCCTCCCGATCCAGGTCACGCGGCGGAAGTGCGTGGAGGAGATGCGCCGCAGCGAGCGGGGCGAGATGGGCGCGGGGGACTTCAAGACCGGCAACGCGAGCGTGAAGAGGGCCCACCTCCTCGAGGTCGGCGGGTTCAACGAGTCGATGGCGAGGCCGAACGAGTACGGCTACACCGACCGCGAGCTGGGGATGAGGCTCCTTGCGAACCGGATGACGTTCCGGTTCCACCCCGACGCCGCCGTGTACGTCGTTCCGACCGACGAGGCGACGATGCGCCTCCGGAAGGAGGGCGGGTCGCAGGAGCGGGCGCGGAGGCGGTTCAAGGAGCTCGAGCGGTCGTTCCAGAGGCGACGGCTCCTCGCGCGGGTCCTGTCGTTCTTCGGGTGGAAGGGAGGGGAGCGGTGATCGCAGATCCCGCCCTGCGGACCGTCGTGGAGGCCTTCCTCGGGCTCCTCTTCCTGCTCGCGATCCTCCGGATGCGTGTCCTCGACCGGTACGTCGGCGCCGTCTGGATCATGTCGTTCCTCCTCTCCGCCGTCACGATGTGCGGGCTGTACGTCGTCGTCGACCTCGCGGAGAAGGCCGACGCGCTCCTCAAGACGAACACCTCCTCGCACCTGCAGCTCATCATCGACTTCTACTCGTGCCGGATCCCGCTCTTCGCCTCGCGCCTCTTCCCGATGATGTGCCTCGCCGCGACGATCATGACCGTCGTCCGGCTGACGAAGTCGAACGAGCTGGTCCCGATGATACTCGCGGGGCGGAGCGTGTTCCGCATCCTCTCGCCCGCCTTCCTGGCGATGGGCGTGGTCATGGCCTGCTCCCTGGCCGTCGATGAGTGGGTCCTTCCACGGCTGGCGCTGCAGATCCAGACGACCGACTCTTCGGTGGGGAAGGAGAAGACCCAGGATCACGTCCACGTCTTCGATCGCGATGGGAGGACCCTCTGGTTCTACAACAAGTACAACCTCCGCACCCAGGCGATGTGGGATGTGATGGTCGAACGAAAAGGGGAGACCGGGGGGACCTGGCGAATCCGCGCGCAAACCGCGCGCTGGGTCGCAGCGCCGCGTTCGGGGTGGCTGATGAGCAGCGGGGTTGAATGGACGCTCGACGCCCGCGGCGGAATCGAGGGGAGCGCCCGCGCGTTCGGGGAGGACGGCCTCCTCGTGCCGTCGAACTTCAGCCCCGACCTCGTAGAGACCGCCGACAACATGTTCGTCCCGATCCAGGAGCTCGCGAGGCAGGCCCTCGCCCACCCCGACGACCCGACGCCCCTCGTGCAGTTCCACACGAGGCTCGTCTTCCCGCTCTTCAACGTGATCCTCCCCGCTCTCGGGCTGGCCGTGATGCTCCGCCGCGAGGTCCGGAGCCTCATGCTCGGGTTCGGAATCTGCCTCGTCGTCGGGCTCGTCTTCTTCGCGGTCTACCTGTTCTTCGTGAACCTGGGGAGCAAGGGGGGGCTCGACCCGGTCGTGGCGGCCTGGACGCCGGTGGTGCTCTTCGTCGCCGTCGACCTGTGGTTCCTCGGGAGCGTGCGGACGTGAGCGCCTTCGGCTTTTCGGAAGAGGACCTCGTCCGCTACAGTCGCCAGATGCTCCTGCCGGAGGTCGGCGGCGCGGGGCAGCGGAGGCTCCTCGACGCGCGCGTCGCGATCGTCGGCGCGGGGGGGCTCGGCTCGCCCGTGGCGCTCTACCTCGCCGCCGCGGGGGTGGGGCGGATCACCCTCGTCGACAACGACGAGGTCGACCTCTCCAACCTCCAGCGCCAGGTCCTCCACGCCACCGCGGACGTCGGGCGACCGAAGGTGGAGTCGGCGCGCGAGCGCCTGCTCGGGATCAACCCGGGGGTCCGCGTGGAGGCGATCCACGCGCGCCTGGAGCCCGCCGGCGCGGAGGCCTTCCTCGCGGGGCACGACGTCGTGGTCGAGGGGAGCGACAACTTCGAGACGAAGTTCGCGGTGAACGACGCCGCGGTCGCGCTCGGCATTCCCGTCGTGCACGGAGGCGTCCTCCGGTTCACCGGGCAGGTCTTCACGACGATCCCGGGGAAGAGCGCCTGCTACCGCTGCGTGTTCGAGGAGCCGCCGCCGCCGGGGTCGATGCCGACCTGCCAGGAGGCGGGCGTGATCGGCCCCGTCCCGGGCGTGATCGGCTGCTTCCAGGCCGCCGAGGCGATGAAGGTCCTCCTCGGGCGAGGCGAACCGCTCGCGGGGCGGATTCTGGAGGTGGACCTCCTCGCTGGGAGCGTCCGCACGATCCAGGTCCGCCCGCGGACCGGCTGTCCCGCCTGCGCGCGCGCGTCTTGGAGTCGCGCCCGCAAGGGCGCGTTGGACTGACAGCCGCAAGGCTGTCAGCCCGCGTCCTGACGCCCTTGCGGGCGTCAGGGGGCGCCCGCGCAGCGGGCCGGCGCGCTTGCGCGCGCTACTCCAATCAACAGCCGTCCTGCACGGGCTTCGCATCAGTCGGAGCCGCGGGCGTCGTCGAGGGGCCGATCCCGATCGACGAGAGGTCCTTCTGCCCGATCAGGTCCCTGGCCTGCTTCTCGAGGTCCTGGCTCGTCTTCAGGTCCTTGAGCATCCGCTGGAGCTGGAATGACCGCATCGGGTCGAACAGCCCCAGGAAGCTGTCGGTAGGCGATTTCGTGTCCTCTCCCAGCGATCCGAATGGCGAGGACGACGACGTCGAGAAGAGGGCGTCGAGCAGGAGCGAGAACCGGTCGGAGGACGCGGACCGGGTCGTGGCCGCAGCGACAGCGCTACGGGCAGACGCGGCAGAAGCGGCGGACGCGGCGGACGCGGCGGGGTCGGCAGCGTCGGCGGGGCAGCAGCAATGACAGCCGGCTGCCGCGATGGGCGAGGACATGGGGGCCTCCGGAAAGGGGACCGGGACCTCCGTGTCCTGAATGTGAACCCGTGACGATGGAGGGGTGTTGCAACGTTCGATCCGGCCGCCGGGCAATCCGCCGCGCCGGAGCGATCGGGCGGCGAATGGCTTGCGACGCGGCCTCCGGGGCGCCCGGCGGGTGCGGCAAGAGCCTCCGCCGCGACGGGAGGCTTCTGCCGCCTACGCCTTCTTGTTCATCTTCTCGATCTCCGAGAGCTTCTCGAGCGAGGCGAGGACGATGATCTTGTCCCCCGCCTTCAGGACGATGTCGGGGTTCGGGTGGAGGTCGAACACCGTCGGGCTCTTGTAGAGCACCACCGTGAAGTCGATCGCCCTCGTGATCTGCCCGATCGTCTGCCCGACGAGGCAGCATCCCTCGACCACCGTCAGGTCGGCGAGGTGCAGGTCGTATTCGTCGATCTTGAAGGAGTGGAATACCCCGCGGTTCGTCGCCGCCGCGACGAACGACGGCGCGGAGACGTTGCTCGTCGAGATCGCGGGGATCGAGAAGGCCCCCTCGATCTTCTTCGCGAGCGTGTCGTCGAACATCCGCAGGACGACGCGGATCTTCGGGTTCAGCTCCCGTGCCCCGAGGGCCGATTCCAGGTTCACCAGGTCGTCGTTCGTCGTCGCGATGAGCGCCTTCGCCTTCGCGATGTTCGCGTTCTCGAGCGTCCTCTGGAACCGCGCATCGGCGATGATGACGGGGATCCCCCGCGCCTGCATTTCCTGGAGGAAGATCGTGCTCGCCTCCTTCTCGATCACGACGACCTGCTCCTTGAGCCGCGTCAGCTCCAGCGTCACGCGGTACCCGACCTTCCCCCCGCCGCAGACGATGATGTGATCCGAGAGCGAGGCGCATTCCACCATCGTCCACTCCTGCAAGCGGAGCTTGCGGTTGAACAGGACCACGCCGAACCGGACGATCCCTTCGGCGACGATGATCAGCCCGATGGCCGGCACCGCGTAGAAGACCAGCAGCAGGCCGAACGACTTCGGGGGCGGGATCGGCGTCTGCGCCGGCAGCATCATGAAGACGTCGTAGAGCGCCTCGCGGAAGGAGAGGGGGCCGCCCTCGGGACCGGGGCGCACGTACCAGCACCAGAGGATTCCCGCCGCGACCCACCAGACGCCGAAGAAGATCGCAAGCGACCAGCGGAATTCCGCGGCCAGGATCCGGAGGTAGCGCAGCCAGTGGACCACCGGCCTGCGCATCTGCTGGACGCGACGCGAGAGGCGTGCCTTCACCTCGCCGATCGGGAGGCGCCGTCCCGCGTCCCCTCCTTCACCGCCCGGACGATCGCGTCCGCCCCGATGCCGTATGCCGCGACCAGCTCCTTCGGCGTCCCCGAGCGCGGCAGCTCGTCGATGCCCAGCACCCGCACCGGCGCGCGCCCGCCGACCGCGTGGAGGACCGCCTCGCCGAGGCCCCCCGCGATGGCGTGGTCCTCGACCGTCACGATCCGTCCCGTCTCGGAGGCCGCCTTCGCGAGCGTCGCCTCGTCGATCGGCTTCACCGAATAGGCGTCGATCACGCGGATCGCGATCCCCTCCGTCTTCAGGCGGTCGTGCGCCTCGAGCGCCTCGTACACCGTGATGCCCGCGGCGACGACGGTCGCGGTGTCCTTCGCGGACGAGCGGATTACCTTGCTCCCGCCGATCGGGAACTCCTCAGTGCTCGCGTAGATCACCTTCGTCTTCGGCCGCGACATCCGCAGGTAGACGATCCCCCCCGCGCCGGCGGCCAGCTCGACGAGCCGCTCCGCGGAGACGGCGTCGCACGGGTAGAGGACCGTGCTCCGCACGAGCGCGCGAAACATCGCGATGTCCTCGAGCCCCATCTGCGACGGCCCGTCCTCTCCGATCGACACGCCGACGTGCGTGCCGCAGACGACGAGCGCCGGCGGCTGCGAGACCACCCCCATACGCAAGTGATCGTACGCGCGCGCCAGAAAGCAGGCGAACGTCGAGACGAAGGGGATCTTCCCCTCCGCCGCGAGACCGAGCGCCGCGCCGACCATCTGCTGCTCGGCGATCCAGCAGTCGAAGAACCGCTCCGGGAAGGCCGCCTTGAACTTGTCCGAGAAAGTCGAGTTCTTCACGTCGGCGTCCAGCGCGACGATGGCGGGGTTCAGCTTCCCGAGCGCGACGAGCGCGGAGCCGTACGCCTCGCGCGTGGCGACCTCCTGGCCGATCGCGTAGTCGGGGCGGAGGCGTCCGCTCGCCGTCGGCAGCTTCGGGCGCGAGACCGTCTTCGGCTCGGCGCGGCGGAGCGGGGAGGGGGACATCGTGGGGCCAAGCTCGGCGAGCGCGGCGTCCATCTCCTGCCCCTTCTTGAGCGGCTTGCCGTGCCACCCCTCCTTCCCCTCGAGGAAGCTGACGCCCTTTCCCTTCTCGGTGCGGCAGACGATCGCGGTCGGCTTCCCCTTCGTCGCGCGCGCCTGGTCGATGGCGCGCGAGACGTCCGCGACGCTGTGGCCGTCGACGGTCACCGTGTTCCAGCCGAAGGCGCGGAAGCGGGCAGCGTAGGTCTCCACGTCGTGCTTGAGCGTCGTCGGGCCGCTCTGCCCGAGCGCGTTGATGTCGGCGAAGAGGGTGAGGTTGTCGAGGCCGTACTGCGAGGCGAACGCGGCGCCTTCCCAGACGGAGCCCTCTGCGAGCTCCCCGTCGCCGGAAAGGACCCAGACGTGGGAGTCGCGCTTGTCGAGGCGACGCGCGAGGGCCATGCCGGTGCCCATCCCGAGCCCCTGGCCGAGGGAGCCGGTCGCGACACGGACCCACGGATTCCGCGGCGTCGGGTGCCCCTCGAGGGTGCTCGTGAACTTGCGGAGCGTGAGGAGGTCCTCTCCGATCGCGCCCGCCTCCCACAGCGCCGCCCAGAGGATCGGCGCAGCGTGCCCCTTCGAGAGGACGAAGGCGTCCATCGTCGGGTCGAACGGGTCGGCGGGGTTGAACCGCATCGCACGGAAGAAGAGGACGGACATGATCTCCGCGCACGACATGCAGGTCGTCGGGTGGCCGGAGCCCGCCTCCGTCGTCATGCGGATCGAGTGGCGGCGGAGCTGCTGGGCCATCGTGGCGAGGGCGGAATCGTCGAGAGGCATGCGGCGGTCCTCCGAAGCAGGGGCGCACAGGATAGCGGAGGCTCGCGGCGACGTCCAGAGGTCGATGGGCCTGCCAGGCGTGGCACGCCGTTCGATTCACCACGAAGACACGAGCGCCACGAAGGAGCACAAAGAGGAGATGGCCGTTCACGCGGCGTCTCAACCACCCCTTCGTGCCCCTTCGTGGCGTTCGTGTCTTCGTGGTGAATCGAATCGCGGATCTCGCCGGAGGATGGGCGATGAGGGATTCGAACCCCCGACATCCTGCGTGTAAGGCAGGCGCTCTAGCCGCTGAGCTAATCGCCCTGGGGCTCCCATCTTATCTCGCCAACGGATTCCTGCAATGCCCGCGCCCCTGGGGCACATCGTTTCCCCGCACGGGGAACGCCCCGGGGGCCGGAATTCGCTTGCACCGGGCCCCCGGTGCCCTAGAATTCCCTGGCTACATCGAGGGTGACATGTCCTTCCACAACTATCAGGCGCAGACGCAGATCTTCTGCTCCTGATCCCTTCCTCTGGCGGCCCCCGATAGGCGAGGCCGCCCCGCCGAGCGCTTTCTCTCGGACCCTCTCGTGATCCGATCCGAGTCCGTCCGGACGGAATCCAGGCGCACGTCGGCCGAGGAGAGGACGGAAAAAGGGGAGGACCGGGGCGCCTTCGAAACATCGCTGTGTATATTCGCCGGCCGGACCGGGGAGGATGTTCTTCCCCGGGGACCCGCCGACGTCCAGTCGTTCCATTCCTCTGAAGGAGGATTCTGATGTTGAAGCGCATTGCGCTTGGTTTCGCGTTCGTGGCGATCCTGGCATTCGCGGCTGCGCCGCTCTTCTCGGGCGACGCCGACAAAAAGTGCCCGCAGGACCACCTGTGCAAGGCGTTCTACTGCGCCGACTGCAAGGCGTTCCTCGGTGAGTCGTGCGGCAAGTGTACGGCTGACAAGATGTGCGACGCGTGCAAGAAGGCGTCGATGTGCGAGCACTGCAAGAAGAACATGGGCGCAGTCGATGCGTGCATGCGGGTGTCCTGGACCTGCGCGACCGACAAGGTCTGCCAGCTCGCGAAGGGAACCTGCCCGACGTGCAAGAAGGACCTCGTGGAGACGAAGTCCTACGCCCTCATGGTCTGGAAGTGCCCGGGCTGCGGCGCGGACATGAAGGAAGGCGCCAAGTGCGAGAAGTGCAAGATGGACGCCGCGAAGACCTGCTCGATGTCGGGCACCTGCCCGCACATCGCGAAGTAGCGAATCCCTCTCAAGCGAACGGAACGGCCGCGGGGTCTCGGCCCCGCGGCCGCTCTCATTTCCAGCGCCGCCGCTCGCGCGCGATCGCGCGCAGCGTCCCAGCGATCCCCAGGTTCCCCGGCGCGCCGACGTGCCGCTTTCCGCGCAGGTTCGCGACGGGGTCTTCCGCCGCGAGGCCGTCGAGCCGCGAGGCCACCTCGCGGTACGCGTCGCGGAACGGCATCCCCTTCCGCACGAGCCGAATCGCCTCGTCCGTCGCGTAGAGGTCCGGCGTGCAGGCGCGCCTCGCCCTCCCGACGTCCACGCCAATTCCCGGGAAGACCCGCCGCATCACCCCGAGGCACGCCCGCGCGACGTCGACCCCCTCCATCGTCGGCCCCTTCGTGAGCTGCAGGTCGCGGTGGTACCCGCTCGTCAGGTTCGCCACCGTCGAGAGGACCGCCTCGCGGCAGCCGCGCACCCGCGCCAGGCTCCCCCGCACCAGCTCGAGGGGATCGGGGTTCCGCTTGTTCGGCATGATCGAGCTGCCGGTGCAGTACTCCTTCGGGAGCGTGAGGAAGCCGAACTCCTCGGAGGAGAGGAGGACGACGTCCGCGGCGAGGCGGTTCAGCGTCAGCATGACCTGCTCGATCACGGCGAGGAGGTGCGCCTCGAACTTCCCGCGGCTGTTCTGCACGTAGAGCGTGTTCCCCTGCACGCGCGCGAAGCCGAGCGCGCGCGCGACGAAGGCGCGGTCGAGCGGGAGCGACACGCCGTACCCCGCCGCGCTCCCGAGCGGCGACTGGTCGAGGAGGTCGTGGGCCCCGCGCAGGAGCGCGACGTCGTCGAGGAGCGCCTCCGCGAACGCCGCGGCCCAGTGCCCGGCGGAGGAGGGCATCGCCCGGCGGGTGTGCGTGTACCCCGGCCACGCGGCATCGCGGTGTTTCTCCGCCCAGCGCGCGACGTCGTCCGCGAGCGAGAGCGCCTCCTCGGCGATGGCCCGGACCTCGCGGAGGAGCCAGATCCGCGTCGCGAGGAGCACCTGGTCGTTCCGCGACCGGCCCGTGTGGATCTTCTTCCCGAGGTCGCCGAGCCGCGCGACGAGGAAGTTCTCGAGCGCCGTGTGGACGTCCTCGTCGTCGGGCCGGACGCGAATGGATCGCGCCGTGGTCAGGGCGCGTTCGATGCGGGCGAGCTCTGCGCGCTTCAGCACGCCAATCCGCGCGAGCATCCGGGCGTGCGCGCGGCTCCCCTCGACGTCCGCCTCCAGGAGGCGCTGGTCCCATCGCCAGTCGTCCCCCGTGCAGAACCGCTCGACGAGGTCGTCGGTCCGGTCTCCCTTCTCCCACAGCTTTCGCGCCATCGATTCCACCTTCGCCAGGAGGGGTCTGGATGTCTGCGTGCCCTTGCGCGGCAACAGAGTATGGGCATGGACGACGTGCGTCAATCGTGGCCCGCGAATGCGTGCAAACCGGAGCCGAGAGACGGAGAGCGAACGCCGAAGAGAGTCGGCCTAGTCGAGGGGATCCTCCCACACGCGCCGGGGACACGGTGCCCTCGGGACCTCGAACTCGGTGACATCGAACGGGGGGACAAGGGCGCGGATGTCGGCGGGGCTCAGGCGACTCGCGACCCACGCAGGGTTCCAATCCCATCCCAGGAGCCCTGAGTTCAAGAGCTTTTCGTGCAGCGCCGGCGTCATGATGCAGGTCGGCAGTGGAGGCATCGTCGCGTCTCCGAACGCCATGTCCGATCTCATCAGAGGGCGCGTCGGGGGCTTCCGCAGGAGCGTTTCACCCCTCTGATAGAGGACTGTGGCGCCGCAGACGCGGCAGCGTCGCTTGCGGCGCACGCGCATGGGCGGGATGGCCAGGCGGGCGACCGGCCGAATCTCCATTGAAAACCACGGTCCGGCACGTCCCGATCCGGCGTCCGTGATTCGGGCGAACATGCAGCACCCCGGAGCGTGGCGCTCCAGGAATCGCTTCGCACGCTCCGACACGATGTTTTCCCAGTCTCCGTGTACTGAAGATTGTGCAGCAAGATTGGATGCGCCGCAAGGACCGCAGCGGCCGGTCAGGATGCCAGAGGATCGTTGAAGTTCCGCTCCCTCCCATGCCGAAGAGGATACGACGGCATCGATCAAGCAGTCAGGGCAGGGTCATGGGAAGGCGGCTCCCTCTCCTCATCCTCGGGATTCTCGCGCTCGCGGGCTGCGTGCGCGTGAAGGGCTTGCCGTACCGGCCGATCCACCGGCCCGAGCCGGTCGTCGTCCCCTCGACCGCAGCCGCCGCGAACACCCGCGCTCTCGAGGCCGACTGCGTCGCTTGGCGGGCCGTCCACCCGATGCTCGCCGACCGCCTCGCGCTCGGCTCGCGGCGCGACCTGGAGCCGCAGCTCCCCGCGGGCCGCGTCCACCTGATCGGCGCCGTCGCGGCGAAGCAGGTCGACGTCCCCGACGGAGGCCGCCCGCTCGGCGAGCTGGTCTTCGGCGCGACCCAGCCCACCTTCGACGCCGACCTCACCCGCATCGTCGTCGTCGACCCGACCCGCGCATGGCTCGTCGACTGGTGGAACCTCTCCGAAGGCTGCCTCCGCTCCTGCCCGTTCCGCGTCGGAGGAGGGAGCCTCGTCGTCGTCTTCCCCTCCCGCGGCCACGAGGCGGAGCTGCGCGTCCGCTTCTGGCAGGTGATCGCGGGCGAGATGGCCTCCTCCGCCGACGCCGAGGCGATGGCCCGGGCGGGAGGCGACGCGCTCTGCAAGCCGATCGACGCGCGGTAGCTCATCGCGGCGCCGCGAGAGGCAGCCCCTGCGTCTCGGGGAAGCCGAGCATCAGGTTCATGTTCTGCACCGCCTGGCCGCTCGCCCCCTTGAGGAGGTTGTCGATCGCGGAGAAGACCACGAGCCGCCCCGCGTCGTCCACCTCGAAACCGCCGAGCGCGCAGAGGCTCGTCCCCTGCACGTCGTGCAGCTCGGGGAGGCGGTCGAGGACCCGGACGCACGGCTCCGCGCGGTAGCGCTCCTCGCAGAGGTAGCGAGCCTTCGCGCCCGTCAGCGCCGCCTCCGTGAACAGGTGGCATGTCGAGAGGATCCCTCGGAAGATCGGCAGGACGTGCGGCGTGAACGACACGGTTTTCCCGAGGAAGCGGCAGATCTCCGCGCGGTGCGGGTGCGAAGTCGGCTTGTACGGGATCAGGTTGTCCGTGTAGTTCTTCGGGTCGTTCACGTACGACGGCTTCCGCCCCGCGCCGCTGTAGCCGCTCTTCGCGTCGAACACGGCGCGGTCGAGGAGCCCCTCCTTCGCGAACGGCAGCGCGGCGAGGAGGCAGCTCGTGACGTAACAACCGGGGTTCGAGACGAGGCGCGCGGAGCGGATCTCCTCGCGGAAGTACTCGGGGAGGCCGTAGACGGCGTGCGCATCGAGGCGGAAGTCGCGCGAGAGGTCGATCACACGCGCGTTCAGGCGCGGCACGGACTCGCGCGCGTATCCCTCGTGCATGGCGAGGAAGACGCAGTCGAGCCCCATCCCCGAGAGGGCGTCGAGACCGTGGCGGGTGAAGCGGAGGTCGCCTTGGAAGTCGGGATAGAGCGAGGAGACCGGCTGGCCCGCGCTCGACTCGCTCTCGAGCGCGACGATCTCGACGCCGCCGTGCCGCGAGAGGAGCTTGATCAGCTCGTATCCCGTGTATCCGCTCGACCCGACGATCGCGACGCGCTTCATCATGTCATTCCCATGACTGACAGCCTTGCGGCTGTCAGGGGGCGCCCGCGCAGCGGGCCGGCGCCCTTGCGGGCGCTACTCCATGGCGCCCTTGCGGGTGCCACTCCAAGTTACGCCTTCACGGCCACGGGTTCGACGATGGGGGCCTCGCCGAGCGTCCTCGGCAGAGCGAGCGCGTGGCGGCATGCCCGGCGGATCTCGTTCTCCGAGAGGTCGACCCAGAAGATCCACCACTTGTCGAACTTCCGCATCCCGTGGCAGCGATCCATGTACCAGGCGTTGATCGCGTTCCTGGGGTTCGACCGCCAGAAGAGCTTCCCGCAGCGGCGGATCATCACCTCCCACAGGTCGGCGCCGATCCCCTCGCCCTGCGCCTCCGGCCGCACCGCGAACTTGTCGAGATAGTCGACCTCGCCGAAGTCCCGCACCACGGCGCACCCCTTGTAGTTCTCCTCGTAGAAGACGTACTTCACGGGGCGGCGGAAATAGCCGCGCTTCAGCGGCCGGCCGAAGCTCCGCTCGATCAGGCGCCGCATCCGATCGAGGTTCACTCCGCGCCACGAGTGGACCTCGCGGATGCGCGACCCTAGCTTCACGAACGTCCCCGCCCCCTTGGAGGTGAACAGCTCCTTGAGGAGGTTCTCGGTGCTCGCGATGGTGACCGACATCCGCCCCTTCGCCTGCTCGAGCAACTCCTTGATCTCGCGGACCTTCACGTGCATCCCGCCGGTGATCACCCCGCTCTTCACGAGGCGGTCCCAGTCCTGGGAGAGGTTGATGTTGGAGAGGATATCCCCCTCGGCGTCGCGGACGCCCCCCTCTTCGGTCAGGAGGATGAACTTCTTCGGGCGCAGGGCGAGGACGAGCGCGCGGGCCGCGGTGTCGGCGTTGATGTTGTACGCCTGGCCGTCCGGGCCGTACCCGATGGGATTCACGATCGGGATCTGGTCGAGCCGCACGGCGCGGAGGATCGCCTTCACGTCGACGCCGGTCACCTCTCCGACGTACCCGAGCGCGGGGTCGGCGACCTGCTCCGCCTGGAAGACGCCGCGGTTGATCCCCGCCGCGTCGCCGCCTGCCTTCCGCACGGCCTCGACGATCTCGCCGTTCGCGGCGACGAGGACGTCGCGGATCACCTCGACCGCCTCCTTCGGCGTCACGCGGATTCCGCCGATCTTCTGCGTGGGGATTCCCCGCGCGGCCATCTCGACGTCGATCTGCGGCCCGCCTCCGTGGATCACGATCGGGAAGAGGTCGAGGTGGGAGAGGTACGCGAGGTCGAACGCGAGGACGTCCTTCGACTGCTGGAGGATCTTCCCGCCGACCTTGATCACGGCGAACCGCGCGGGGTCCCCCTTCTGGAAGAGGCGGAGGTAGTGGTTCGCCTCCTTGGGGGCGCCGATCCCCTGGAAGAACCGGATGATGAGCTCGTAGTTCTCCATCAGCGGCGGCGCTTGCGGCTCGCGATCTCGGTCCCGAGGCCGAAGAGCTTCACGAACGCCTCCGCCTCGGCGGGGGTCCAGCTCGCCGCCTGGGCGTAGACGGTCTTCTCGTCCTCCAGGAGATTCGGGCTCGTGAGGGCCACGGGCAGGATCGTTCCCTTGTGGATCTTGATCGTCGCCTCGCCGGTGACGTTGCGCTGGTTCGAGTCGAGGAACCGCTCGAGGTCCCGCGCGAGGGGGTCGTAGAAGAGGCCGTTGTAGGCGAGCGTCGCCCAGCGCTGCGAGACGGCGCTCTTGAAGTCGATCTGCTCGCGCGACAGCGTGGCGCTCTCGATCGCGCGGTGCGCGACATGGAGGGCGGACAGGCCCGGGCACTCGAAGGCGATCCTGCCCTTGATCCCGATCACGCAGTCGCCGGTGTAGATCATCCTCCCCGCGCCGTGCCGTCCGACCCGGATGTTCAGCTCCTTGAGGATCTCGATCCCGTGCCGCTTCCGCCCGTCGAGCGTCACCGGCAGGCCTGCGGCGAAGCCGATCCGGATCCGCTCCGGCCTCGCGGGGGCCTTCTCGAGCGGCGAGGTGAGGACGAAGGCCTCCTCCGCCGGCTCGCCGTTCCTGTCGATCTCGCTCCCGCTGATCGTCACGCCGAGGACGTTCCGGTTGATGCTGTACCGGCGGTGCGACTTCGCGACCGCGAAGCCCCTTTTCTCGAGGTAGGCGGCCTCCTTCGCTCGGAGGTTCGTCTTGACCTCAGCGTGGAAGTCGCGGATCGGCGCGAGGATCTCGAACTTGCCGAGCGAGCGGAGCGCGCAGTCGAAGCGGACCTGGTCGTTCCCCATCGCCGTGCAGCCGTGCGCGATCGCCTTCGCGCCGACGCGCCGGGCGACCTGGACGCAGGCCTCGACGATCACGTACCGGTCGGCGCACATGTTCGGGTAGGTCTGCTCGTACAACCCGCCGCTCTTGACCAGGTAGGCAACGACGCGGTCGTAGATGTCGTGCTCCGCGTTGACGGAGAAGTGGCGGGAGGCGCCGAGCTCCCGCGCGCGCGCCGCGATCCGCGCCGCCTCCGCGCGCGTGAAGCCGCCCGTGTCCACGAACACGGTGACCACTTCGTGACCGCGTTCCCGCAGGTACGGGACGCAGAACGAGGTATCCAGGCCGCCTGAAAACGCGAGGACTACTTTCATCTACACTTCTCTGCGGAAGGCTCGATCGGGCGTAACCCCAATTCCAAGGTCCAACTCCAACGAAAGCCAACTCCAATTCCAACCCCAAGGGCCCTTGGAGTTGGAATTGAAGTTGGGGTTTCTTGGAGTTGGCTGTTGGAGTTGGAATTCGCCTCCGGCGATCATCTGGTCGTGAAGGACCACGTCTTCTCGAAGGCGGCCCCGCCAACCTCACACCTAATCTCGACCGTGTACTTCGACTTGCCCGTGAGCGCGGCCTTCGGGATCAAGGCGATCGTGTTCCCCTGGCCGAAGTCGGCCCGCGCCGGCGCCTGCGGCGTCGATGTCCAGCAGGGGACCTCCTTGCCGTCCGGCCCGAGGAGCCGCGTCACGGTCACCCCGTCGATTGCGTTCGCCTTGTCGTCGTACGCCGTGAGGGTCACGGGGTACCCCGCCGTGCCCTTCGTTCCCGCGGGGATCGGGTCCGGCATCTCGCCCGCGAAGGCGTGCGGCACCCCCTGCTGGTCCGGCGCCGGGAAGAGCACAAACTTCGGCTCGTCCGCGCGCGCCGCGTCGATCCCGCTCTGCATGTCGGCGACGACCACTGTGCCGTCCTTCAAGCCGTCCTTCTTCCCCACGCCGATCTTCGCGAGCTTCGGTGCGAGGAGCGGCACGCGGTGGTAGAAGGTCCCCATCCACTGGTCCACGGCCTGCTCGGCGTGGCCCCAGGCGATGTCGCAGGTCGCCGCGCACCTCGCCCCCGCGTCGGTGTACCCCGCCAGGTCCTTGTGCTCCTCGTGGACGCCCATCCCGGCGAGCTTCGCGCTCCCCTCGTTGACGAACAGGTACAGCGCGTGCGCCTCCGCGCCGACCGACAGCTCCAGGTCGACCTCGACCGGAGCGCACCCCGCGAGCTTGCGGTAGGAGCAGACCTGGTTCCCGATCTCCTTCTGCCAGCTCGCCAGCTCCAGGCGCGAGGTCCCCTTCTCCCCGGCGATCATCACCTCCGGGTCGAACGCCCGCGAACGCCCGGTCATCTCGACCGACTCGTCCTTCAGCCCCTTCTGGTTCGCCCAGCGGGCCAGCTCCTCGAACTTCTTCGTGAACGCCTTTGACAGCTCCTCGAGCTTCTGCACGTAGGCCTTCTTCACGGCGTCGCCGGGCTCGGGCGGGTTCTGCGAGAGGTCGTCCTCGACCTTCTTGACGCGCTCGGCGATCGACTCGGGCGCGGGGGTGACGAGCGACTGCGCCTCCTTGTAGTGGCGGAGGGCCTGACGCAGGAGCCCTTGCTTCTCGCACCACACGGCGATCTCCTGGTGCGCGGTCGCGAGCTCGGTGTTGAGCGCGGCGAGTCGCTTCTGGAACTCGGCGCGGTCCTTCTCGGAGGGGCCGTCGGCGAGGAGCGCGGCCGCGAGGGCGAACATGGCGACGGGGAGGACCAGGAGTTTTTTGGACATGCGCCGCACTCCGAGGGACAGCGGGAAACCGAGCCCTGTAGCATATCAGTGTGGGAGCGTCAAGGCCGGCAGCGTGAGGAAGAGCTGAGTGCCCGGGAAGGGGGCGATCCGCGCCTCGCGGGCCTTTCCGCGGGCCCACGAGGGCAGGAGGGAGAGGCGCCCTGCGCCCGAGCGGGCCGAGAGTTTCCCCTCCCACGCGACGACCGTCTCCCGCACCGCGCGGAGGCCATGCCCGCGGCCGGGGTCGCCGTGCCGCGAGACCCCCTGCAGCACCGCCTTGTCGAGGGCGTCGAGGTCGCTCGACAGCCGACCCAGCCTCCCCTCGAGCGTCGCTCGGACCCCCGCGCCGAGGTCGGAGACGCCGATCTTCACGACGTTGCGGCCGAGCGACTCGCGGTAGAAGTACTTCTGGATCGCGACGAAGCCGACGTCGCCGCTGTGCTCGAGGACGTTCTGGCAGACCTCGGAGAGGGCCACGAGGAAGCGGTCGATCGCGAGGGCGTCGTACCCGAGGTGGCCCGCGAGGATGGCTCGGGCGCGCGAGCGGACCCGCGCGAGGATCGCGTGGACGTCGGCCGCGCGCTCGATCGGTGTCGCCTCGAGCAGCACGTCGCTGCCTCGGCGGGGCGCCGGACGCGGCTCCACGTCGCGGAAGAACCGCGCCGCCTGCGCCCAGAACCCCATGCGCTCGAGGTAGCCGTCGACGTCGTCGGAGTGCGGCTCGTGGAGGGCCGCCGCGCGCCCCTCGCGCGAGAGCCACCTCCCGAGCTCGAGGAGGGAGACCATCCCGTGCGGGTCGACGAACTCGACGGCGCCGAGGTCGACCTCGACGTCCCCTCGGCGCGGCACTTGGTCGAGCATCCGGTCGAGGGCGTGCTCGTCGAGGGAGGCGCCGGGTCGGATCACTTGTCCTTCTCGATCGCGACGGCGAGGGTTCCGAGGAGCTGCTGGATCCGGGCCTCGACCCGGTTGATGCCGATGACGTTCTCCATGACGATCGCGCGTGACTCGGTCGCGGGCTGCAGCACGAGCCGCCCCGACCTCAGCAGGAGGTACTCGAGGAGGTCGCGGATCTCCTTCTGCATTTTCAGATTGGGCGAGGGGTACCGCTCGATGTCGCCGAGGTAGCCGTGGTGCCGGAGGATCTCGTTGTGCTTGATCTCGTAGTAGTCGACGCGCGCGTTGAGGATGACGATCCCGAAGACGACCCCGAGGAGGACGGTCATCGCGCCGTAGAAGTGCGCGTTCATCCGGATGTCGATCTTGTGCAGCTCGGTCCTGAGCCAGGGGAACAGGTTGAAGTAGAGGAATGCGAAGACGAGGGCGGTGACGAGCAGCAGGAGGGCGACCGAGCTCATGCGCGAGAACTCGAAGGAGATCACGAGGAGGTTGATCGCGAAGACGCAGAAGAAGATGGCGCCCAGCGTGGGGTTTCCCAGGCTCCACTCGGGGTTCTTGGACAGCCCCTCCATCGCCCATGCGACGATGGAGACGAGGAGCGTCGGGTAGAGGAAGATCACCTTGGGATACTGCCGGATCACGACGCTCGAGGGCGGCTTCGATGACGACGGCGGCGGCGGACTCGAAGGCGCCGGCGGGGGAGGAGGAGGCTGGTTCGGCGGTGCCGGAGGCGTGGTCAACTCGGACATCTGCGCATCCCCTTATCCAGTGGTCGGTGACGGTGGCCAGAGGTCAGACGGTGATCAGGGAGTCGCGGGCAGGGTTCCATGGGGGGAGGCGGCGCCAACCCCCCGTCGTTCGCCCCTGACCACGGTCTGACCACTGGCCACCGTCACTGGCCGCTGGAGAGGGATTGTACTCTTGAACCCCCCCGGGTCAAGCGGACCGGCCAGCCGAGGTGGACGCCCGCTCTTGCGGCAGAGTGCCGCGCGCGCTCTACCGCCCGCTGCGCGGGCTTCGTGTCGTCGCCCGGCCGAGTTCCCGTGGGCTTGCGCCCACGGCTAATGTCTGTCGCGCGCTTCGCGCGCTGGCCGCAGGACCGTTGGTCGGACGGGGTGACGTGCTGGCGCGCTGGCCGCAGGACCGTTGGTCAGACGGGGTGACGTGCTGGCGCGCTGGCCGCAGGACCGTTGGTCAGACGGGGTGACGTGCTGGTGCGATGCCCGCGAGCCCGTCGGTCGGGCGGGGTCGCACGCTGGGCCGATGGACGCGGGACGGTCGGTCGGGCGGGGTCGCACGCTGGGCCGATGGACGCGGGACGGTCGGTCGGGCGGGGTCGCGCGCTGGGCCGATGGACGCGGGACGGTCGGTCGGGCGGGGTCGCACGCTGGGCCGATGGACGCGGGACGGTCGGTCGGGCGGGGTCGCGCGCTGACCCGATGCCTGCGAGACCGTCGGTCGAACAGGGTGACGCGCTGACCCGTAGCCCGCGAAGCGGGCGGCAGCGAGTAGCCGCGGGCGTAAGCCCGCGGAAGTTCGATGCGCGAAATGGGGAGGTAGCCCGCGAAGCGGGCGGTAGAGCATGCGGGGAGCGCCATCGCAGGCGCGGTCAGGCACACGTCCGTCCTCCCCAGTTCATCCGAGTTTGACGGCGAGGTACTCGTAGAGCGAGCGCGTGTCGAACGGCGTCACGGTGCGAGGGACGAGGCGGTAGCCGAGCCGCTCGAACTGCCCTCGCTGGCGGAGCGTCTCGACGAGCGTCGCGTCCGCCTCGAGGTTCGCCATCAGCTCGGCGCTCTGGCAGAGGACGATGCACCGCGGGCCGGGGAGCTGGACGATCAAGACGGGCAAGATCTGCATCTGTCCCGCCGCCCCGGGCCTCTCGGCGGCCGCCTGGCGGGCCTCCAGCCGGATCATCCGCGCCTTGGGGTCGGCGACCCCCGTGTCGATCGCCGACGAGACCCAGTCGAGCAGCCGCTCCCGCACGGTCCCGATCTCTTGCGCCGTCGCGATCGCCTGGATGCCCCCCTCCTTCCCCACGGCCGCAGCCAGGGAGGAGATCTCGCGCAGGTACGCCCCCTTCTGCGCGTCGGGGATCGCGTACATCACGACGAGGTGCACCTTCTTCCCGTCCGTCGCGCCATAATCGATCCCCGCCGGGCTCCATCCCGCCGCGCAGAGGATCTCCCCCGCGCCGGACACGCGCACGTGCGGACAGGCGACTCCCATGCCGAGCGCGGTGGGCGAGGAGACCTCGCGCGCCAAGATCGCCTCCGCGAAGTCGGCGGCCCCCGAGAAGTCGGGAATCGCCTCGATCAAGTGCGCGAGGTAGCGCAGCGACTTCTCCTTGCCCGACTCGGGGATCTCCACGAGCCGGCCCGCGTGCAGCGCGTTCAACAGACTCTTCATCAGTCGGTCCCGAATCGGCGGATGAACCAGGTTTTCATGCCATGGGTCAGTACGCAGTAGGCCAGGAGCGTCGCCCCGAGCCACATCCAGTAGCTCCCCGGGAGCGGTACGAGGCTGAGGACGTGCGCGATCGGCGAGTACGGCAGCCACACACCGGCGGCCATGACCGCGGCCGTCGTGGCGAGGAGCATCGGACTCGCCGTGCTCTGGATAAACGGGATCCGGTTCGTCCGGATGACATGGACGATCAGGATCTGCGTCATCAGCGACTCGACGAACCACCCCGTGTGGAAGAGGGCCGCGTAGTGCGTCTTCGCGCCCCCGTCCGCGCCGGCGAACCGGCTGCAATGGAAGACGTATAGCATGAGGAAGAAGGTCGTGTAGTCGAAGATCGAGCTCATCGGCCCGATCCAGAGCATGAAGCGGCGGATGCTGTCGATGTTCCAGCGCCGGGGTTTCTCCTCGTACTCCGGGTCGACGGTGTCGAGCGGGATCCCGAGCTGCGAGAAGTCGTACAGGAGGTTGTTCACGAGCACCTGGAGCGGCAGCATCGGCAGGAAGGGGAGGAAGAGCGCGCCTCCGACCACGCTGAACATGTTCCCGTAGTTCGAGCTCGCCGCCATCTTGACGTACTTGATGATGTTCCCGAAGACCCTGCGCCCCTCGCGGATCCCCTCCTCGAGCACGAGCAGGCTCTTCTCGAGCAGGATGATGTCGGCCGACTCCTTGGCGACGTCGACGGCGCTGTCGACCGAGATCCCGACGTCCGCCGCCTTCATCGCGGGGGCGTCGTTGATCCCGTCCCCCATGAAGCCGACCACGTGCCCGCCGCGCTGCAGCGCGTGGATGATCTCCTCCTTCTGCGAGGGGGAGAGCTTCGCGAAGACGGTCGCCTCCTCCGCGACCCGCGTCAGCTCCTCCGCCGACAGCCCGACGAGCTGGTCCCCCGTGACCACGCCCTCGATCGCGAGCCCCACGTCCTTGCAGACCTTCCGCGTCACCAGCGCATTGTCGCCCGTCAGGATCTTCGCCTTCACCCCCGCGCTCCGCAGGCCCTCGAGCGCGGCCGCCGCGGAGTCCTTCGGCGGGTCGAAGAAGGCGACGTAGCCCAGCAGGATCAGGTCGCTCTCGTCCGCCGCCGCGAAGACCGTCTTCGTGCGCGGGAACTCGCGGTAGGCGAGCGCCACGACGCGGAAGCCGTCCGCCGAGAGCGACTCGTATTCGTCGAGGAGGTCCTGCTTGAGGACGTCGAGGAGCGGGTGGACCTCCTCGTCGACCTGGTAGCGGCTGCAGGCGCGGAAGATCTCCTCGACCGCGCCCTTGCAGATGAGGACGTGCTGCTCTTCGTAGTCGATGACGACCGACATCCGCCTCCGCTGGAAGTCGAAGGGGATCTCGTCGACCTTCGGGCACGACCGCTCCACGTCGAGGTCGGTGTGCTCGAGGATCGCCCGGTCGAGGAGGTTGCGCAGGCCTGTCTGGTAGTGGCTGTTCATGTAGGCGTAGCGGAGGACGTCCTCGCTCGGGCGGTTCGTGACGTCGACGTGCCTCTCCAGCACGACGCGGTCCTGCGTGAGGGTCCCGGTCTTGTCGGTGCAGAGGATGTCCATCGCGCCGAGGTTCTGGATGGAGTTCAGGCGCTTCACGATGACCTTCTTGCGGGACATCGACAGGGCGCCCTTGGAGAGGTTCACGGTCACGATCATCGGGAGCATCTCGGGCGTGAGCCCGACGGCGACCGCGAGGGCGAAGAGGAAGGCCTCTCCCCAGTGCCCCTTCGTCAGGCCGATGCCGAGGAAGACGATGGCGACCATGACGACCATGAAGCGGATCATGAGCCAGACGAAGCGGTTCACGCCCTTGTCGAAGCTGGTGAGGACGCGGGCGGCGCCGAGCTTCTGGGAGATCTGGCCGAAGCAGGTGCGGGAGCCGGTCGTCACGACGGCTCCTCGCGCGGTCCCCGAGAGGACGTTGCTCCCCTGGAAGCAGGCGTTCAGGAGCTCCATGACCGACTTCCCCGCGGGGTCGCACGGCGCGGGGAACTTCTCGACCGGCATCGACTCGCCGGTGAGCGCGGACTGGGAGACGAAGAAGTCCTTCGCGGAGAGGACGCGGAGGTCGGCCGGGACGATCGACCCCGCGGCGAGGACGACGACGTCGCCTGGGACGAGCTCGCGCGGCGGGAGGTCCTGCTCCTTGCCCGAGCGGACCACGGTGCAGGTCGCCTTCACCATCGCCAGGAGCTTCTCGACGGCCTTCCCCGACTGCGCCTCCTGGACCCAGCCGAGGACTACGGAGAGGACGAGCATGACTGCGACGACGGAGGCGGCCCGGAGGTCGCCCATCGCGAACGACCCGACTGCGATCACCATGAGCTGGAGGGCGAGGGGGTTCTTGAAGCGATCGAGGAGCTCCTTTAGGAACCCGTGCTTCTCGCGGCCGATCTCGTTCGGGCCGAGCTCGGCGAGGCGGGACTCGGCTTCGGCGGCCTCGAGTCCCTGGGCGCGCGACCGCAGTCGCTCGAGGGCCTGATCGGTGGGGAGTAGGGCCACGTCGGCGAGGCCGACGGCGGGCTGCTGTGGCGGCGCGGCGATCGCGGCCGGCGGCTGCATCGGGACATCTCCTGGGGGGAGGCCCTGGGGCGTGCAGGGCCTCGCGAGGCCCGCGCGCGTCGCAGGCCGTGGCGCTTGGTCGCGCCGGAGTTCGCGCGATTATGCTCGGGGGGGTGCGCGGGGTCTACGAGAAACTGGGGCTTCGCAGGAGCGCAGATGTCCCCCGCGATTGCCCCCGCCGGAGGGGTCGGCCCGATGAGACCTCGCCCCCTGATGTGGAATGCTATCTCGGACCCATCGGCGTGCCCGCCTGCTCGAACCCGACGAGGGCGTTGTCATCCGTCGTGAGGCCCAGATAATCGAGCACGTACGGAGAGAGGTCGAGGATGCGGCCCGTGTACGTGTTCGGACCCCAATCGACCGGCGCGACCACGCACGCCTTGCCGTTCGCCGGATTGACCACGACAAGCCGCTGGCTGGCCCACCAGCGCTTCCCGTTCGGCGAGTAGTCCCATCGCATCGCGCAGTAGTAGTACTTCGCGGGATTCGCCGCGACGTACTCCGGAGACGGACTCGTCGGATTGTCGTACAAGGTCGACGAGATCCCCGTGAGCGCCATCGGACCCGCGTTGTCGCGCGGCCCGCCGAACGAGCTCACCTTGCCCCGCACGAGGCTGCGCGAGTCGTAGCTGACGACCGATCCGTAGGGCTCCGTCCGGATGCCCAGCGTGGCGTAGAGCGTGCCGTTCGTCAGGCCTGCGCGCGGGATTCGCGAGCCGTCCTTGTCGATACCGACGTAGTCGGCCGACCACCTGCGAGGAGGGGGCGGAGGTGAAGCGTTCCCCAGCGCTACGCTCGTCGTGGAGGGACCGTAGAACCAGCGAGTCGCCCCGCCGAACCAGATGCGATCCCAGGAGCCAGAGGTACCCACCTGGTAGTAGACCTGCCCGGAGCCGGCGGTGCCCACGATGCCGTAGGACGTCGAGGGACCCGTTCGCACGTTGAGCGTGCCGACATTCACCCTGGCGCCGGTGCCGCCCACCATCGCCGTGTAGGCGCCGTAGACCCATCCGGAGTTCCCCGCCCACCAGATGTGGTACCAGCCGCTCGAGGACCCGAACGCGACGTACCTCTGCGACGTGCCCGCGACGCCGATGATGGAATAGCCGGTGCCGGGGCCGCTCCGCACGTTGAGCGCGCTGATGGTGATCTCGCGCCCCTCATCCGCGCGCGCGATCGCCGCCGTCGCAAGCAGGCATGCGAGACTTGCGGTCAACCACCGCGCCATGGGGCCCCTCCTCACCTTCGCCGTCCCTGTCACGCTTGCGCTGAGACGCAACGACGCTGCCACATGTGTGAGGGGAATGGAATTCCGATTCTCCTGCGAGGCGCTTCGAATCCCAACCATGCTCAATGGCTTACGTTGCGTGGAATCCGAGTCAGACTCGAGCGACGGGGAATCCGCAAGCGGGCCTTTCTCGCGGCGTGTGGAATCGTAGCGTTGTCCGGAAGCCGAACCTTTACGCGGTCGACTCGCCGCGCCTCGTCCCGCAGCTCGCGGAGGAGGTCTTCTGGCGCGCCTACCAGGGGCCCCTCTACGCCTATGCGCGGCCATGGTCGGAAGAGCAAGGCGGCGCGGGACCTGGTGCAGGGCTTCTGCGCGTGGGTGATCGAGACGGACCTGCTCGGGCGGTTCGACCCTGCGAAGGGGGGCTACGGTCGTGGATGTTGCTGTCGTTCAAGGGGTACATCCGGGACGAGGGCGAGCGGGAGGCGACGGAGAAGCGGGGCGGTGGGGTGGCGATGGAGGACATCGCCGAGGTGGAGGTATTCGACCCGGGTCCGACGCCGGAGGCGGCCTACGATTTTGCGTGGGCGAAGGCGATCGTGGCTCGGGGCTCCCCTTGTCGCGGTGGACCCGATAGACGCGTGGTTGAAGACCTCCAGCCTACTCAGGTTGCACGCGATCAAGGGCTGTGCGCAGGTCTACAAGCGCCGAGCCGGACGCAATCGAGCTCGGGCTCACGCGGACGATCCGCCATCCCGCGAGTCGGAGGTGATTGTGGGCCCGAAGGTCGGCGGCCCAGCGTGCCGGATGATCCACCCATTCGGTGGGGTCTATCCGTACGACGGCAACGCGACGCCCTGGTAGCACTGCGAGCGCTCGGACGGGTTCGCGTTTACCGGCATCGAGGACTTGCTGTTCGAGGCATCCTGGATCCAGGCGAGTAGCATCGTCGAGTAGCGCTCGCTCTGGGGCCCCCAGCTTCACGGTGCGTCCCGGGCGGACATCGACTGCCGAGCCCGGTCTGCGTTCGAGTGCCTGGCGGATGGACGCAAGCACCGTGTCCGATTGCTCCAGCACATCGGAATAGGTGAACTCGAGAAGCACATTCCCGAGCGATTCCAGCTCGTTGCGCTGCGCCAGGTCCTCTTCGACCTGCTTCGCAGCGGAGGCGTGGAATTCCCTGCCGTCGGTCAAGATGACGATCGGCGGGTCTGTGTACCGGAAGTCCGCTCGTGCGATGTAGCGACCGTCGGAGCTGCGGACAAGCTGCTGCGTTCGCGGCAGATCCACCCCGGCACTCGATAGCACCTGCCAAAGGCGGACCTCAAGGAAGGACTCGAAGCGCGCGTCCTCCTCGGGCGTGTTCGGGCCATCCGTCGTTCCCATCGCGATGGAGCGGAGCGCGCTGATGACAAGTCGCCGGTCGAACGAGTTGTGCACTCTCTGGTTCCAGAACTCCTTCAAGCAGCGGTAGCACGCCCTCTGGCAGGTGCAGTTTGTGAGGTGCTCGGCCGCGCGCCTCGCGATTCGCGGAAGCTCCTCGGCCAACCGCTTCAAGTACCCAGTGCCTCCAGGCATCGTGTCGTAGAGCACGAGCGATCGGCGTTTCCTCTTGCCCTCCGACCATTCTCGGACGAAGGAACCGATCTCCTTGGGGCCGACGAAGAGCTCGAGCTGAAGACCAAGGCGAATCGCCTGGTCGAACGTGCGGGCCCAGTCGTCGTCCTGCGCGACAGCGTCGCCGAGCGGGACCTCGATCACGTCGCCTTGCAGCGATGCCCGCAAGTGCAGAGCGTCCTGGACGCGATCGTCCATAGCGGGATCCCATGTTCGCACCGTACAGCTCGGCAGGTGTCCTGGGACCACCTCCTCGGGGTCGGGACTGGCGTCTCTGTGGCTGCGCTTGTGCCACATGCCGCATTCGAGGCACACCAGGAACGGCTCGATGCCACCATCGGCTTCCCGCAGGCCTCGGTTGAAGATCTCAACCCGTCGGAGCCGCGAGTACTCGATCGTCCAACCTCCATAGTCGGCGATCACTGGGGAGGGGGCGTCCGGTACGGTTTGTGGGGCGAGGTATGTCACGAGCTCGTACTCTTCGCGCCGACGATACTCGTCTTCCTGGCTGATCGCCTCAAACTCTGAGCCCCGGGCGGCCACGTAGTCCACGAACTTCGCGGTTGAGAGCGTCTGCGCGCAGTGTCTGCACTCCTGGTCCGTCTCCGTGGTGGTGACGAAGTTGCACTTCGGGCAGAACCGGTACGGCTTGGCGTTGAGGCGCGGGTCCTTCTCCGTGCCGCCCTCGAAGAGGATTCGCTCCACCTTCAGCTTCCGACCCGCGACGTACACGATGTTTCCGGGGGCGAATTCCGTGATCCCCACCGCTGCGGCCTGGGCGATCTCTCGCTCCTTCGTGTCGCGGACGACCACCATGTCCCCTGGGAATCCATAGCGCGGAAGGAACCCGACCTGCGCCAGGTAGGAGAGGGGGCGGTATCGCTGATCGCTTTCCAGCACCTCGAGCGCTTCCCGAAGGCGGTCCTCGATCCGTTTCTCGGCCTCCGTCGGGCGGACCTTCTTGCGCAGCTCGACGAGCCGCCCGTAGGTCTCGCGGTAGCGGGCGCACCAGTGATCCAGCCCCGTGCGAAGCTCCCCGACGAAGCGATCCATACGCTGGCGCACATAGGGGTCGTCCAACCAGGGGAGCCCGCCTGCTCTCCGGTCGCGCACAAACGCGCGCGCGACGGCCGCCTCGACCTGCGCGCGGTTCCCGTCCAACGCTTTCGCCAGGCGGGTGACGACCTCCTCGCGAAGCTGCCCGTCCTCCGTTCGGATTGCGTCCCACCCTCTCGGGAGTTCGGCATCGAGCTTCTCGAGGATCAAGGAGTTGAGGTGACGATCAATGACCACTCGATTGTCGGCGAGGAATGTCGGGGGACGGATCGCCCCTGCAATCATCTCTTCTGGGTGCTCGAAGAAATAGGAATCGTGTGGCCCCTGCCCGGCGTGGGAGACGATCAGGGCCACCCGTCGATTCCTTCCCGCGCGTCCGGCGCGCTGTGTGTAGTTCGATGGGGTGGGCGGGATGTTCCGGAGGATGAGGGCGGTGAGATCCCCGATGTTGACCCCGAGCTCGAGCGTCGGCGTGCAAACGAGGGCGTTGACGCGGCCCAGCTTGAAGTTGGTCTCGACCCAATGCCGCTCCGTTCGCGAGAGCTGTCCGCTGTGCTCCATGACGAACAGACGCTCGGGCTGCATCTCACTGTACAACTCAACGTAGAAGTTGGGCTTGGAGCCCGGGCGGAACTCACGGACGTCGCCCCGGCATTGCCAGGAGGGGCAGATGGCCGTGGCGGAGTCGGCGGTCCGCAACATGTAGGCCGTCGTTCGAAGGCATGCCTGGCACTGGTAGCGTGTGCCGCCTGTCCCTACTTCGATGAGGTGCTGAGCGACTTGGAGGGCCTTTGTCGTTGGACCGCGCAGTCTGCCACCGGAAAGCTGTCCGATTTCAACCTTGCGGAGGTGACCCGATCGCTCGAACTGCGCGACGATAGTCTCGATGAGCTTGGCGACGTCCGTCGGGGCGAGGTGAGGGAGGGTCCTGTGGACCAAGCTGTAGATCGCAGTCGGGTGCCTTCCCGGGTCCTGCTCTCGAAACCAGGCTTTGACCTCGTACGCGCTGCTGCGGGAGCGGTCCTGGGAGTCCCATCCCACCGGCGTCCGCGTCGCGGCAGTGGGGCGGGCGATCCAGCGTTTCACCGGGTCTGAGCCCTTGCCGAGGAACTCTCGGAATGGCAGATAGTCCACGGCCCGCGCGATCCGTAACTGGTCAAGGATCGCCTGCAGCAGTGGGGCGAGGGTCTTCGTCTCGACCCCAACATCCTTGGAAATCCGAGCTGCCACCTCCTCGAGTCCGGCGTATCGCACCGCGACGAGCCCCTCTCGTTCCAGCGAGTAACGGGTCCGCGCGCGCGCCGTGAACTCGACCGCCAGGTCCCATTCAAGCCGTTGGATGGCTCGCTGACGTTCAGCGTCGCTGATGACGCGGCCTTTCTCCCGGAATCCCGCGTCCTCGGGGCTGCGCATCGACACCGGCGTCAGGAAGTCGAGTGCCCGTTCCTCTTCGCCGTACGCCTTGCGAGTCCGCAGGTAGACCTCCTGGGCGAGCTCAGCACGGCCTGCGTCGTCCGCGAGCGGGACCCAGGACCTTCCCTCCGCGGCCATTTCGCGAAGGACGCGGTTCACGATCTGGCGCTGCGTGAAGACCTGATGCCGGTCGCGCATGTAGCCTGCCTGGTGCGCCGTGTCCTGCCGGCTGTCGGCGAAGATGAGGAGTCTCTTCTCGCCCGTCCCCCCGTCTGGATCCGCCTTCAACTCCGGAAGGAGGCACTGGGCGAGCACGGAGACCGAGGCAGCGGCCCCGCTACGCAGCGGGGTAATGATCTCGGGGCGCTTTCCGTGGCCCTGAGCCTGACACCGCGGACAGCGAGCTCCGCCCAGGAACGCGAGGAACACCTTCAGCGGAGTCCCCTCGCAGGCTGGGTCCGAGCATTTCAGACTCTCGGCCCCCTCTTCGATGGGGTGGGCTGTCCCACACCGCGGGCAGACTCCAACGCGGTCCAGCGGGATCCGCTCCTCGTCGTCCTCCAGTTCCGAGAGTTCCTCTTGCGAACCAGGGTAGAGGTAGAGACGCTCGACGCCGTCTTCCTCACCCGAGCCCGAGGTGAGACGAATTCGTCCAAGCTGTGCGGCACGTCGCAGCTTCTTGCCCTTCTCGAGCGGCGAGGTGAATCTCGCGAGCAGATAGTCCTGCCCGCAGGACCTGCAGATTGCAAAGACGAGCGCTGGTCGAGCACGAGCATGCTCCCCGCACTCCGTGCGCCCATCGGTCAGCAGTGCATCGCACTCGAGGCAGCAATGAAGAGGACTCAGGCTGCGAACGAGGAGGTGGACCTTCGGGCGGAAGCGCGGCTCCTCATCGCCACCCGCCTTGGCCGGGCGTGCCACGCATCCCAGCAACAAGAGGGCAGCGAGCTCGGTTCGCAGGGTCTCTTCGGGGGCTTCCTCCCGACCGGGCCACGCTCGCATTGCGTCAAGGACCTTTGCCAGGGACCGAGGCCGGTCCAGGAGTCGTTCGAGCTCGAGGAACTCGCGTCGTTCGACGATCGCGTCGTGAAGCTCCGCGTAGACTGCGTCGTCGCGGGCGGGCAGACGCTGCCCCGAGAGGCTTTCGTACAGCCTTGACACCGACTCGGGGGAGTCGGGGTTGAACTCCACAAGATCGGTTGGCGCGGCCTTCGGCGGCGAACTGAATCGCGCGGAGGCGGCGGTGGATGGGGGCAGGTATCGTTCTCCGACGACCGAGTCGGCGTCGAACACCTCCCCGAACAGGTCGCTCGCGAAGTGGGTCAGTTGGGTGAGGGCCTCACCGCCCACAGCGTCCTCGGATTTCACCGTGGCGCTCGTGCCCACGCAGACGATCTCCCCGGGCGCGACCCCCGCGTGCTCCTTGAAGCGTCGCAACAGGCAGGCGACTTCGGCCCCGAGAATCCCGGTGTAGGTGTGCACCTCGTCCAGGACGAGGAACCGAGGCTTCACGCCTTTGAAGATCTCCTGGTCGGCCTTTCTGAGGAGCAGCAGCTCGAGCATCGAGTAGTTCGTCAGGAGGATCTGCGGGGGATGCGCCCGGAATTCCTCCCGGTAGTAGCGCTCTTCTGCGGGCGCCTCGGGTGGCTTCGTCTCCCAGTTCTCCTTGTTCGACGCCTCTCGCGCATTCGGCGGGGTGTCGCCCGTGTAGCGGCCGAAGGAGACGCCGGTCCCCGCGAGCTGCTCTCGTAGGCGCTTGAGTTGGTCGTTCGCGAGGGCGTTCATCGGGTAGAGGACGACCGCCCGGACCCCTGCAGGTTCGGGGTTCCGCAGGCAGTCGTCCACGATTGGGATGAGGAAACACTCGGTCTTGCCCGAGCCCGTGCCCGTCGCGACGATGGTGTTTCGCGAATGGGCCTGCTTCGTGGAAATGCGCTCGATCGCGTCTCGCTGATGCGCGAATAGGCTGTCGAAGCCCCAATGGGCATTCGTCGTCCGCGCGTCCAGGACTCCCTGCCCGACGAGCTTCTGAAAGGTCGCACCGCCAGCGAATGGACGGGAGAGGGAGACGAACGGGTCGCGCCAGAGGAGATTCTTGTGCTCGATGAGGTCTTCGAATCGACGACGGACATCATCCCTGCGGATGGGGAAGCTCGTCTGGATGTACTTTCGGTAGAGCTGCTTGAGGTGCTCCGCCGCGACGAAGGGCTGCATCTTGTCCCCACCCCAGGACGGCCCCCGATCTGGGGGCGTCACCCATGTAGCTAGAGCGGTGGATTATGCCACCGCGGGGATCGGGTCGCAACGGTGCTCACGGTCGGGCGAGGCCGTGGCGATGCAAGGTGGACGCGGTCGCGACGACGACGAGATGCCCGCGTGCGCGCGTGAGCCCGACGTAGAGAAGCTCCGTCGCCTCCCTGTCGACAAGGCTCTCGACGTCGGCCAGGACGACGACCTGACGCTCAAGACCCTTGAATCGGTGGATCGTCTCCAACAACACCTTCTCCGGCTCTGCATCCTGATCGTGGGTGATCGCGAACGCGCCGATTCGCCCCTGCCGAGCGAGAACGGACTTCTCCAGACTCGTCCCCACGAGGACAGCGACCTGGTCGGCAGGGATGCGCTCCTCCCGCAGGAGTCGATGGAGGACGCGGCTGACCTCGCTCTCGACCCGGTCGCGCGAGGCGACCGGGATGACCTCCACAGGCCGTCCCTCCGGCCCCAGGGAAACCAGCTCGCCTCCCTTGTAGAACCTGGCAGCCTCCCCGTGGATTGTACGGGTGTTCCGCAGGTTCTCCGTCAGGCACGCGTCCTGGAGCCCCTTCGGGAAGCTCGCGGCATGCTGATAGATCATCTGGTTGTCATCGTGGAAAACGTAGAGAACGCCGTCCGAGGGGTCCGCGAGGCAGAACTGGAGGGGCTCCCACCAGCGAGGTCGGAAGTCCTGTCCTTCATCGACGACGATGGCGTCGTACCTGTGCGTGGACTTGTCCAGCGCGGCGAGCAGAGCGTCCGGGAGCGTTTGCTCGAAGTACTCGGGAGGCGCATCGGACTCTCCCGCATAGGCGAGGGGGATCGCCGCCTCGCGCACCCGCGCGTAGCAGAGCTGATGGAAGCTCAACACGTCGAGACGTTCCAGCCTTCCTACGCTACGCGAGAGGAACTCTGCCAGCGGGCGATTGAAGCAGGTCAGGAGGACGTTGAACCCCTCCGCGGCCAGGCGCTTCGCCTTCTCGACCGCGAGAAACGTCTTCCCCGTCCCCGCGCCGCCGCTCACCGCGACCCGCCGCTGGCGCTTGAGCACGTCCAGGACGCGGAACTGCTGCTCGGTCAAGCGGAGGATCTCGCGGTCCTGTTCCGCCAGGACGATCCCGAGCGGGCGGCGGAGCTCGAAGGTCGGCGCGAGGAGCCTTGCGAGGAACTCGACACCGTCTGGACCGAGCCGGAACGGACGTTGTTCCTGTCCTTTCCACCAGGCGTAGATCGCCTCGATCCGTCGTCTGGAGTCGGTGAAGTCCTCGGCGGTGAAGAGGATCTCGACAGGCCCATCGGGGCCCAGGGGGACTGCCGGCCGCGCGCAATCCGGCAGCGCGACCGAGTGCCCAATCTCGATCCAGCGGTTGCCCCAGGAGGGGTGTGCCTTTACCTTCTCGATGAGGGCGTACTTCGACCCCCGCGCCTGCGCGAACGGGTCGTCGATCGAGTGGACGCCCCCGGAGCGGTCCATGCTAGCCCACTTGCCTGTCGGCCCGTCGCGTCCGACGCGACCCCCCTTGAGCTCCATCACGAGCACGCCGTGGTCCGGATGGAGGATGATGAAGTCCGCTTCGCCGTCCCGAGGTTGTCGGCTCGGAGGGTTCGTGAGCCAGGCGACGCCGTACGCGACGACGTATCGATCGTCGAGGGCACGGTCCAGGGCTTCGTACATCCGGACCTCGCCCGACCGCTTCGGATCCGTGCGGACTGCCTCAGGCAATGGTCTCGGGTACATCCTCGCCACGGTTCTATTCGTCCGCGAAGGGAATTGTGAGATCTCTGTCCGTCTTGAACTTGCGAAACTCCTCCAGCCAGTCGAGGAAGGCCTCCTTCTTGGCCGCGTCGTGGTACTGCACCACGAGCTCGCCCTGCTCCCACCGGACGGTCCCGCCGAATTTCCGCTCCGTCTTCTGCAAGATCCGCCGCAGCACGTTTTCCGTCACCAGCTTGCGCATGGATTTCTGTCGATCGCGAGAGAGGTGGTTGAACATCCCTTCGCTGATGTCCTCGAGGATCGCGTCGGCAGAGCAGCGGCATTCTGTACCTGGCTCCAGCTTGTGGAGGGTGGAGAGCAGTTACGCATGCACCTTCTCGATCACGACTCTCCGAAGAAGGTCGCGGCACTCCGAGTCGGGGTAGTCCTCGTCCGTGTAGATCAAAATCAGGGGCGAGGGATCCGTGTCCGCCCTTCCTCCGGGAATGACCTCGGCCGATCCTCCTGTAGCGCCGGTGTAGTCGGAGAAGGCGGCGTCCCAGTGGTAGACAACGGCGTGACTCTCCGCGGCCAAGCCGTGAACCGAATGACGACCTGGTTGCAGCGGTGTTGCGCCCAATTTCTGGCTCAGCTTCTTCAGGCAACCCTGCATGCCCTTGCGCGACTCCTCGGGCACGACGTAGCAAAGCAGGGCGGAACTGAGCGGGGCATGAACTTCCGCGAAGGCGGGCCCCACGGCGACCAGGTGTCCCCTCGCTTGCTTCGAATTGGAGCTTTCGGGGGAGAAGGAGCCGGCCTTGGCCTCGAAGTACAGGGCCTTCTTGTCCTGGTCTCGCCTGAGGAGCAGGTCCGCCTCGGGCGCCTTCCTGATCGCCAGCCCCGAGGATTTGATCGCGTCGAGGATTTCCTCGGGGAACGGCATCGGGCGCTCGATCCCGAGAATGGTGAATCCGAGTTCGAAGAAGAGGGGACGGACCCGGAAACCCTCTTTCGGCTGCTCCTTCGCCATCCAGATGAGCAGGTTGAGTTGGCAGCATGGATCGCGGATCAGGTCTTCAGTTCGCATCGTCCCTCGCACGCGCCTTCGGCAGGGTCGTCAGGTCCGAGAAAGGAGTGCCTCCGAGCCACGCCTGGATCTTGGGACACACGTACCGCTGGATGTTTGCCACGAGCCTGTGAAACGTGTTGCCGCAGGTCCCGAGGGGTAGGAGCGCCACAAGGCCAGACTCGGTCAACTCCAACTGGAGCGGCTGCCAGAGGTGACGATCCGCCCCGTAAACGTGGACTTTCGTCGGCCCGAGGCGAATGGGATTCCCCCAGAGGCGAAAGACATTCCGCTTCTGGAACGCCAGCGAGATCCACCGGTCGAAGGTCTGTGGGCTGAGCTTCTCCCCCTCGAATCGGACGATGAGGGGCACTCCCCTGGACTCTGCGGTCCTTCCCGCTCGCTGCGGGTGCGCCTCGGATTCTGACCAGGCGCGGCGCTCGGTGACGTCGAGGACGCCCTTGTACGTCTTGTAGAGGGAGCGCACCGTGTTCCGGTGATCCTCGAAGGAGTCGGACCGGCACGTGACCTGCCCCCCCTGGAAGACATCGTGCCCTCCGCGACGGTTCGCAGAGGGAATCCTGAGGCTGTAGAGCGCATTCAGGGGGTTGTAGGCATCCTGGAGCCTCTTCAGAACATCCTTGATGGGCCCGACGCGGTCCCCCATCACGAAGCGCGCATTGCGGTGCTCTCGGCTGGGCGTCTCTTCGTCTCGGTTGTCGTCCCCCTCTTCGGCGGGGTGGCCGCCGTCTTCGGCATTCGATGGGAGATCGAAGATGCTCTCGTGGCTGAAGACCAATCGGGTGTAGCGACTTGACGCTCGATGGCTCGCGACCCTCTCCCAGAGGGATTGCAGGAGTTGGCTCGTGAACCACGCCGAGTCCAGGTCGGGCGAGGAGCCGATCCACCGACGAACGCGACGCTGCGCATCGACGGAGAGTTCGGTCGTGTAGTAGGCGAAGAAGCGGCTGTCGTACGGCTCCAGGTATCCGACCGGGGCAATTCTCTCCGCCCCTGTCGCGTCCGCCTCGATCCGGTCCTGGACCTCGAAGAAGGACTCGTCGATGGGGCGAACACGGAGGCCGAGGCGTTCGAGAAGCACTTGTGGCGGCTTCGGAGCGTGTCCATTGCCGTGAGCGACGTGCTCGAGCAGGAACGACTTCACCAACGGCACGCGCGTCCTGCCCTCCTCCAATCCACGCCTTGCCTCGGCCGAAATGCCGTCCAGGAAGGCGTAGATCGCCATCCGATCTTTGGGGTTGTCTGGCAGGTGGGGGGTCGGCATCACGCTGCTCTCGACCGGTTGCTCAACGCTATTGCGTGCGGGAGTGCGCGCGCACGCGCCATGCTGCCTGCCGCGATCGGCGGTGCATCGTATCGACGCGGCAGGTCGCGGTCAATGGAGGGGTCCGCGGCTACGCTTCGTGCGTCCGCCCATACCCGAAGAATTGGGCAATCTGCCGCTGCAGGGCGAGCCGCGCCTCCTCCGTCAACGAGGCCATCCGCTTCCCCTCGCCCGCAAGAGACGCGACAATCTGCTTGTGCACCCGGTCGATTCTTCGGAAGTCCATGAATGCTTCAACGCCATCCGGGGACATGGGCTCCAGGTAGAAGGTGTTGCGCGTTCGGCGCGTGCGGACGTGGCCCTGACTGCCGGAGTCGACCACCGACAGGGGGAGTACCTGCGCCACGATGACAAAGTCCGTGCCTCGCTTGTCGTAGTCGCAGTCGTGCGTCAACAGCATCGCGCGGACGCGCTGAACGGTCGTCTGCGGCGACGCTGCGTCCACCGGAAAGGCGACGTAGGCGATGGGGACGTCATCAAACAGGTCGCCCTGGCTCACCTCCGGATGGAGCGTGGGGCGGTACATCATGCGGGGTCCTGTTGCCCTCGTTCGCCCATCGGCGGGAGATCGACGTCCACGAGGCCGTCGCGATTCTCGTCGAGGAACTGCCTCTGCTCCTGCGCGAGCTGCTGAAGAGTGCGGGGTTCCTCGAAGTCTGCGTCGAATGTCATCTTGGCTCGGAGCACGAATTCAAGGGTGACCCGGATGGTCTTGGTGTTCACGACGCTCACATGGGAGGCGAAGTCTTCGGGGGGAGGCTGGCTGCCGGAGGGCCCCTGGAGCCGCGGTGTCTCCGTGGACTCAACCAAGGGCGTCTCGCGAATGGTCGCGGGCTCGGGAGAGACCCACTTGCACGAACCGATCACTGCTGATGTCCTCCGACCAGGCGCACGAAAAACCTGCGAGTCGACAGCAGGTTCCCATCCGCGATCACGTCGACCGCGTGGACCCCCTCTTCGAAGAGAGGGAGCGAACGGAGTTCGACGACGAAGTCGAGCACAGCCAATGGATCCTGGAACTCGGCCTCCCCCTCGACGCGGGCGATCTCGCGGTCCGACTTCAGACTCGCCACTCGGATCGTGATGGGACACTTCCCCAGGCCATCCGTCAGCGAGGCGACGACAAACATCCGGGCGTGCCGGCTGGGCAGGGTCGTGGCGTCGATCTGGTTGAAGAGGCTGACCAGCGTCTTGTTGCTGGTCTGCTTGTCCTCGATCACCTCGTTGCAGATCACGATCGAGATGCAGCGAGGGAGTTGCTTCGGTTCCCCGCTCGAAGTGCCCGCCATGCCTTTCCGCTCCCCCAACGCGGTTGTCTCCTCCCCCGACTCTATCGGTACGCCTCGCGCATCGCAAGAGGGGAATCAACTCTAGCACATGCCCCGCGGTTTGCGGCGCGAGCGGCGAGCCGTAGACTTGCCAAGCGGGGGTGCATCCAGCGCCCCCTCCTCTGTCGATGGTTCGTCGGAGGCATCGGAGCGGGCTGATCCGCCGCCTCGGCCGCTCGGGAGGTAGGCGATCGCGCCGGAGGTCCCCCAGGCCTTGATCCGCTGGTCGAGGTCGCGAAGCGGTCCCGTGATCGGTGCGAGGTCTACGCCTGCCTCGCCGTAGAACGCGACGATGTCCTTCGGCGGCTTCTGCTCCGTCTGGCGGAAGAACTCCCGGAGAGCAAGGTCGCGCGTGATGGTGGACTTCGGCTCCCCCTCGAACGCGGACTGGTCCTGATCGAGGAGGCGGAACCATGCGAGTACGCGCGCGAACTCGTGCGCGGTCAGGCCGTAGAGCCGCGCAATGCGAGCGTCGATGCTGGCCCGGAGGTGCTGACGCTTCTCAGGGTGCGGCTCCCCCTGAACCTTGGCGAGCGAGGCAAGCTCGTCGAACTCGGGGCGGATGCAGGTCAAACGCGCCACTTCTTGGATCAGCGCGGCACGCTCGCTCTTGTCCGCGGGCAGGACCCACGGCAGCTTGTTCAGGATGCCCACCGACATGTGGATCCCGACGAAGGGACGCGCGAGGTAGTCAAGGACGAGGGAACTCGCCAGGGCGGCGACGACCATCACGTTGCACGGATCCTCGGTAGGCTCCTCGCAGATGCGGAGATAGTCGCACGTGGCCGCGTTCGGCGGGATGATCGCCCCGATAAGGACACGCTCGTTCTTCTGGTCCGCCCGGTCGCGAACGGCGACGCGCCAACGTCCCCAGATGACCTTCTTGTGGAAGTCCTCACGTTCGGTCACCCCAGGGAGGAGCCACGCCATGGGGTCGTACCCCAGCGCGTCGAACGGCCCGACCACAGCGAGAACGGGACCGGGGCTTCCGTCGGGTCTCTCGCCGCGCGTCCAGAACGCCTTGTCCGAGCTGCTGTTGAGCTCCGAGGTCCAGCGAACCGTGCGCCCCCCTCGCGCTGTCCGGTGGGCCTTCTCCCATAGTGTCGGCCAGAGGGTGTCGGTGATCTCCGGCACGGGTTCGGCAAACCGACCGTCCGAGGCGGTGAGGAGGCTGATCGGGATCTCGGTCGCAGGTTGCTGATCGCCGACGATCTCCCGAGCGGTTCGGAATCGATGGACCCGGAGGGGAACGCTTGCCGCTTGCTCGCCCCTTCCAGCGACGACGAGGTCGAAGCGCATGAGATGATGAGCATCGAAGATTTTGCGTTCATTGTCCGAGGTGATGAGTGTGCGGATCCGTCCCTCGCGCAACATGACGGCCCGCAATGGGCCAAGACTCTCGGTAAGGTGGAATGCCTCTTTCAGGACCACGCCCATCGCTCCGCCTTGTCGGTGCAGTTTCCAGGCGACGACTGCGAAGGTCGCGAAGGTGTTCACCTTTCCCGCGACGAGGCCTCGATAGTACGGAGACTGGCTGCAGAATCGCGCAGTCTGCGCACGGGTCCTGATCCGCTCGCGGATGACCACGCCCGTTTGAGGATCGTCGAGTAGCTCCCGCGACCTTGCATCCCGCTCATCGCCTCGGAGCTGGACGAGGCCGGGATCGAAGTCGGCAGCCATTTCAAGGGCGTCAGCCTCCAAGGTATTCCATGGAGGATTCCCAAGCATGGCATCAAACCCCGGCCTCTCGCGAAGGAAGACCTCGGGGAACTCCAGCTCCCAGTGGAAGAACCGTTGCTCCTGGGCAACGCGCCGAGCGGTCTCGTAGCAGGGCGCATCTACTGCCTGGGCCCGCAGGATCCTGCCGATGACCTCTCGGTACTCCGGGCTGCCGAATGCCGGGACTTCCTGTTCCTCCGGCCAGAACCAAGCCGCACACCAAAGGTCGCAGACCTCCCGGAGTTTTCGCACCGGGGCGTCCGTCGCTGAATATGCCTCCTGAAACTGCCGCTCCTTCTCCTCTCGACGACGGAACGGGTCCTTCGCGGCCCCCTCCCCGTTGTCCAACGCCGCTCGCCTGTCCAGGTAGGCCTGGAGCGTGGATCGGAGCAGACCTTCGTCGAGGCCGAACAGGACGCGGGTCAGCCCCTTCCCCTTCTCCGCGGCCCGCTTTTTGAGGAAGGCGCGGTTCTGCTTCACGAACTCCCTGGCTCGCTGTGCCGCCGCTTCCGGAGGGTCGTCGCTGACGAGAGAGAGGGCCTCGGTCGGGATCGCGGCGATGTGTTCGACCGTGAACTTGCCCTCAGCGTCGCGCAGTGGAGCGGAGAGTAGCGAGTTCCCGCAGCGAAGGTGGGCGTCGAGGAACGAGAGGGGCTTCCCTTTGGACAGGGTCTCGAGCCAAAGTGAGACCTTCGCCAGCTCTACCGCGAGGGGATTCAGGTCCACGCCGTAGAGGCACCGCTCCGCCACGAGCCGCTTGTAGCGGGACATCTCCTGTTGTTCGATCCGGCCCGACTCGTCGCGTCCCTCGGCGATCAGCGCCAGTCCGTAGGCGTTGGCGAGGTACCGGCAGGCCTGGATCAAGAAGGCCCCCGACCCCATCGCCGGATCGCAGACCTTGATGTCGAGGATCTCCTCGGCGATATGGGTGCGTGGCTGGGGGAGAACGAGGGTCGAGGTCCGCTGCGCCTCGCTCTTTACCCGCACCGTCTCCTGTGTCCATGCATCGCGGCATCGAGCGATGATCGGATCAACGATCGGCTGTAGGGCCTCCTTGACGAGGAACGAGGTGATCTCCTCGGGGGTGTAGTAGGAGCCCGAACCCTTCCTCCGACCGCCCCAGAGGCGGAGTACGAACGACCCGGGCCGCTTCTCCGACCCGTCCATGACCTGGAACCCGTGCTCGTCCGCCTGGGTCCGTGTGACCAGCCGAACCTCCCCCTTCACCTTGGCCAGGACCGTGTCCTCGGTCACGATGGAGGGCTCGTAGACGAGGAGTCCTTCATAGACGGAGCCGAGCTGGTCCACCCCGAGGTCCGCATACGAATACCGCTCTCTGTGTTCGGAGCGGCGCCTCGGGCGCGACAGGGAGAGCTCTCGGATCACCGTCCGCATCGCGCGATCAGGAACCCGGCACTCGTCGAGCCACCGCGTGCGCCGCGCATCGAAGAGCCCAGTGAGGTGAAGATCCCCGCCATCCTTCGCGGTCTCCCAGTCGGGGTCCTCGGGCCCCCGCCCACCCAGCGCAAGGACCTCGAACTCCGCCGACTTGAAGCCCTTTCGCAACATGCGGAAGAGGGTCCGCACCGTCTCGACGTAGTAGGTCTTGCGAGCGTCATCCGCGTGCAACTCGCGCTCGGCCATCGATCGGAGGTGCTCGATAGAGTAGGTCTCCCGATACGCCTGCGATTCCCCGACGGGCAGGACGTCGCGCGACTCGGCGTAGAGGATGAAGAGAAGCCGGTAGAGGAAGTAGAGCGACTCCTCGAAGAGGCGTTCGAGTGCGGTGGCGTCCGGCCGTCCGCCGCCCCAGAGCCTGGCGTTCTCCGGCTCGTCCAGGATCCCCTGGATCAGGGCCTCCAAGGCATCGACGACATTGTCGCGGAGGTCCTCCGCGATCCGGCTCGCGTGGCGCTGGCTCTCTTCGAGGACACGATCTACGAGGCACTTCCCGCTGGTTGTGTCGGGGAGAAAGGCCTGGCGACGGAAGATGCCCCAGAAGGCCGTCCACTCATCGTCACGGTCCGCATCGAACAGGGCGTCGAAGTCCACCTCCAGGTACTGTCGCGAGACGGTACTCCCCCTCCGGTAGAGGCGCAGCTCGGTGCCATTCGTCAGGAGGCCCCAGCGCGACTCCTGGGCGTCCAGCGCGAGCTCGAAGGCACGAGAGATGGCCTCCGGTGTGACTTCGTCCATTGACGTCGTCGACTCGTCGTAGGTGTCGCGATCGAGGTCGACCTGGGGAGGGTGGACGTCCAGAAGCGCGAGGATCCCCCCGCCGGGGGCCACCAGGCAATGGCTGACAGGGACGATCCCGTGTCTTGGTGTAGAGACCCCGTCGGAGAGCGCCTCCGACTCGAATCCGAGCGCATGGAGCAGTTCCTTCAGCCATGCGCTCCACAACTCGCCCACGGTCGCGCTGTCCCCGAGACGGGCCATCGCACGACGGTAGACCCTCGGGAGCATGCGGCGCTCGCGGTCGCGCCCTTCCAGGTCCAGCTCGTCGCGATGGAGCCGGAGCATCACGTCGAAGAGGTAGTAGGGGGAGAAGAACCCCCCTTCGTTGGCGACTCCCCTGCGGATGGGATCCGACGCGCTCATTTCATCCCCTCCGGCACCAGGGCGAGTGCGCCGATCGCATCGAGCGAGTCCAGCCGAACGCTCTCCATCTGCCGGATCTCGTCCCTCCTCTTCTGCTCGTCCCTGAGCAAGTCCTCCTGCTCGCGCTGGAACTGTCGCTGCCGCCGCTCACGCTCGCGTTGTTGGCGGGCGAGCTCCTTGGCCACCTCGCCGAAGACGTCGTACTGGGTGGGGACGGGGACAGCGGGCGCCGCTGCCTGGTGCTTCTTGCGCAGTCGTTCCTCGACCGTCTGCTTCCAGCGTCCGAGCCGGATCAGTGCGTCCTCCGAGATGCGTCGCTGCACACCCTCCAGATCCTTGACGAGTTCCGCGGCGCGGCGGCGGGCCTCCTCGACCGCCCGCGCGTGCGCGGCGTCGAACGCAGGAGCGAAGCGTGACTTGAGCAACGGCCGCTCTGCGTCGCTCAGGTTGCCCCCGAGACCACGATCGATGAAGCGCTCCATGTCGGCGTCCGGCCCGGTGGATACCTTGCCGTCGAGTCCAACGTAGACGGCATCGAACGCCTCGTGGACCGCCTCGCCTCGGGCATCCACGAACCTCGATGCGAACGTGAAGAGGAGACCGGGGGGCGTGGCCTTGTTCATCCGTCGATAGGAGACCCGCGAGGCGAAGCCAGCGTGGTAGACCCAGCCGCGGGTCCTCCGCAGGGCGGCCCGGACCAACGGGTGACCGGGGGACAGGAACTCGATTCGCCGGCCTTCCTCTGTGTCTGCCTCGCGGACCGCCAGGTCGCGCAGGAAGGTCGCACGCGGGATACGCTCCGTCCCCACCTCCTCTCGAAGAGAGGTCGGCACAACGATCGAGCAGACGTCTTGCTCCTTCGGATCGGGATCGAGCTTCCCGCCCTCGGCGCGAAGGAATACCTCCAGGAACTGCTGGACGTCGGAGAACTCGGGGACGAATCGGCGGGAGTCTTTGAGGGAGCGTTCGATCCGTCGCAGCTCGTCGTCCTCGAACGGATCTCCCCGGACGAGGTCCGCGGTGCCGTCGGCCTTCTCTGCTTCGACAACTTGCGCCTTCGCCTCGTCCAGTCGGCGATCGATCTCTCGCTCCGCCTGCTCGACCTCCTCTTCCCCGAATCTGTCGAGGTACTCGTCCACATCGATCCCGGAGGCGAGGGGGAGGACGTTTGAAACCGAGCCGAGTTGATCGGCGATACGCTCGAGCTTCTCGTATCCGACCCTGGCGATTCGCTCCTCGATAGAGTGGGAGTTGATCAGCAGATAGATCTGCGGTTCCTTGACTTGCCCGTATCGGTCGATCCGCCCATTGCGCTGCTCGTAGCGGTTCGGGTTCCAAACCGCCTCCATGTGGATGAGGTGATTGCAGCCCTTGTGCAGGTTGATTGACTCCGAGGCCGCGTCCGTCGCGAGAAGGATGCGCACCTGGGGATCTTCGAGGAATCGGCGGCGGATCATCTCCCTGTGGTTGCGCGCGGTCGCGCCCTCATAGCGGAAGAAGTAGCCCCTGGTGGAGGGCGGGCGCGTCTCCTTCGGGTCCGGGTGCAGTTCAGCCCAGCCCTCACGCACAATCACGCGCGCGAGCATGTCGAGCGTGTCCACGAACTCCGTGAACACGACCACCTTCTCTCCAGGCTTGTCGAGGATCCGGGCGAGGAGCTTCTGGAGAGACTTCACCTTTTCGTCGTCTCCCTCGGGGATCCGTTTGGCGCGAGTAAGGAGATCCTCGAGGACCTCCTTCTCGGACTTGCCCGAGGGAAGGTCGAACTCGGAGGCCTCCAGCGGGGCGGTATCGCGATCGGGCAGCGGCTCGACCTCGTCGCGCGGGGCTAGCACGCCGGCAAGACGGTTGAGGCGGTTCTGAATGCTCGCAGCACAGGCGAAGACGCTGGAGGCCAATCGCCTGCGCAGGAAGGTCTCCAGGAAGGACGCTCCCATCGCTCGATTCCGCTCACCCGCCTTTTTCAAAGCCTTGGCCCCTTCGCGGAGCTGCTTGCAGTATCCGCGGAGGCCCTTGTCGAGCCAGTTCTCCGCCTTGGTCCCCTCGACGAGAAGGGGGTGGATGCGTCGGCGCAGGAAGCGGGTGCCGTCGCTCTTGATCACCCGCCCCTTCAAGCGCCGCACGACCATCGGCCGGACAATAGACGAATCCAGGGCATCTGGGTCTACCACGAGGTACGGGTCGAGAAGGCGCAGGAGCGAAGCGAACGACTCGGCCTTGCCGTCGTGGGGGGTGGCCGTCAGAAGGAGGAGGGCTTCGGAAGTCTCGGAGGCGACACGACCCAGTTCGGCGAGGCGTTTCGTGGAATCGCCGCGTTCGGCAAGGTGGTGCGCCTCGTCCACGATGACCACGTCCCACCGCACGTGCGCCAGGTCATCGACGATGTGGCTCCCGCGGCGACTGGGGGCGGCGAAGTACATCGACATCGCCACCCTGGAGAGGTGCCCGAAGACGTTGAGATGGGATGGTGTCTCGCGGCGAAGGCGCGCGTAGTCCTCCCCGTCGTTGATGACCGTCATGTCGATGCCGAACTTCTCGCGGAGCTCGTCGCGCCACCGCTCAGGCTCGGGACGGGCGCGACAAAGCACGAGGATCCGGTCCGCCCGCCGACGCTGGAGCAGGCGGAAGAGGATCAGGCCGGCCTCCGCCGTCTTGCCGAGCCCGGTGTCGTCGGCGAGGAGGAGGCGCGGGAAGGGGAGGTTCTCGATCCTCTGGAGGGGCACGAGCTGGTAGGGCTCGAGGATGAGCCTCCCCCAATCGACGGAGGCGAGGTTGCCGCGGCCGTGCGAGAGGGTCAGGCGGAAGGCGTGGTGCAGGGCGTGCCACTTGAGTGGGTCCCAGCCGCGCTTGGCGTCGCCGAGGGTCCACTCCAGAGTCGGGACCTCGGTGCGCTCGATGTTCTCCAATCCGAGGACGACGTGCGCATGGTGACCGCGATTCTCGTGGTCGCGGCCAAATAGCACGAGGGTTGAATCGCTCCGCACGTCCTCGACCTCCCACTGGAGGCTGCGGAAGGTCACCCTCTGCCCGATGTCGAAAGGCATGCGCCCTCCAGCGCGACGATGGCGCCGAATGACGACATTGTTTCCGCGATCGGCGTCCGGCGCAATCTTCCAGACTCCCGCCACTTGAAGCCCACGACAGACGAGGCTCGCGCCGCCAGCGTGACGAACGCCCGATGCGACGGCTTCGCCATGGGGTTCACTGCCCACGTGCATCGAATGAACGTTGAGCCGGGAAAGGGGCATTGATCGTTGCGCGGGCCAGATCGATCTACGATGAGGGGGCTCCGCCCAGTGGGCGAGTTCGCTGCGAAGACCGAGCGGCGCTCGCGGAAGTGATCTCCATCTCGCGACAGGAGGGCGGAAGGAGTCTACCTACGTCACGAAGCAGGCCGAGCAATAGTGCCAGGGATGGACACTGTCGGCGAACTTGATCGCTGCGGGGAGTGTGGGGAAGGACTTCCAGTAGTTCTTGTACCCGACGCCCTCTTCTTTGTGGTCTCGTCCTTCGACGTGGGCGCAGGTGCTCCGATGCACGACAGCCCGGTAAGGACCCTGACCAAGGACCCGCACGTCCCAATCGGACACGTAGACCCAGAACTCATTGAAGACGGGGGACTCGGCGTCCAGCCCCTTCGGCGCGGCGATTGGGTCGAACCCCGGCGCGTACATCTCGGGCCTGGCCAGCTTGACTCGCCTGTCCGATTGAATTGCGAACAGGTCTCGTCTCGTCAGACATGCTGCCTCTACGAAAGGGACGAATTCCTCGTTGTGCAAAATGCGAAACGCCAGTTTGCGGTAGGTGAGCCACCCTCCGGCGCGGCGCAACTCGTGAAACACGCTTATCGCCAACGCGGCGATTTCCAGTTCATCCAAGAGAGTCTCTCCTGAACTTAACCTCCCGCGGACGGGAGCGCCGTCATACCCCCGGGTCAAGCGGACCTACCCCCCCAGCTTCTTCTCCGCCGCCTCGCGCGCAGCGCGCGCGCGGTCGCGGTCGGGGCCCGCGGGATACAGCTCCTCCGCCTTGCGGAACGCCTCGATCGTCGCGCGATCCCCTACGCGGAACGCCGAGGCCCCCAGCATGAACCACGCCGTCGCGTCCTTCTCGTCCGGCGCAATCGTCGCCCCAAGGTCCCGCTCCGCCTCCGCCCACCGCTCCATGAAGTAGAAACACATCCCCCGCAAACGCACCGCGTTCTTCTTCCCAGGCTCCTTCGTCAGCACCACCCCAATCTCCGCAAGCGCCTCGTCGAGCTTCGAGGCCTCGTACAGGCACTTCGCGTGGATCAGCCGCACGTCGTTGTCGTCCGGCCGCTTC
>Ga0082335_1001102_pt1 | contig 61411 bp, 64 predicted proteins | sample Subgrocontami58m_FD_72375 | JGI IMG/M metagenome (GOLD analysis project Ga0082335, IMG submission 72375) | Subsurface groundwater microbial communities from S. Glens Falls, New York, USA - GMW37 contaminated, 5.8 m (SPADES assembly) (version 2) ... | reverse complement strand
TCTTCTCAAATATACTGTTTTTGACATCTCGCGGGCATGATGAGCATTCTTTGCAAACAACTTGAGGGACCTAAGCTTAAAAACCATGGCGACGGTAAAATTAACGTTGGGCAACAGCCCGGCAAGACCTGACACCATTCTAAAATCAGTTCATCGTCCCCAGGGAGGCGAATATCCCCGGCCAGTAATTTTTAACAACATTCCCGCTCATAAACACGCCGATATGTCCAGCCGGCACGATCAGCTTGACGATGTCTTTTGAACTAACGTACTTTTCCATATTGAAAAGCTGGTCTTGCGCCGTTATATCGTCTTTGTCTCCGGCAATCAGGAAAAGCGGATGATTGATCTCTTTCAGATCCACATCTCTGCCGAGGATTTTAACATGCCCTTTGATAAGTTGGTTTTCTTTGAACAGTTCCTTGACAATCTGCAGATAAAAGGCACCGGGTATGTTTTGCGTGTATTCGTACCAAGTTCTGAACTTGCGGGATCTTTTCATGTACTGCTGGTCATGGATATTCATGTACATGTTGCGGTAATCGTTATAGTATCTCTCCAAGGGATTGAGCATCTTGAACCCCGTCAGAAGAAATCTTCCGTCCAGGACGCCGTTACCCATCGCCACCATAGACTTAAAGAAGGCCATGGGGTAGAGAGATGCATACATGGTGATCTTGCTGTCTCCGGCGTGGAAATCGATGGGAGCAGCGGCAAGGACCAGACTCCGGACATCTTCGGGATACAAGGCCGCGTAAATCGCTGCTTGCCATCCGCCTTGGCATAAACCGATGAGGGTGACCTTTGACCCGATCGCCTGAATGCACTGGTGCATGGAGAGGATAAAACTGTCTATGGTCTCGTCTTTCCGATCCCAGGTGGCATTTTTCCATTCCGCCAGATATACGGAGCCAACATCGCTCTTTATTGCTGCCTCCACCAGACTTTGCCCTGTATCATAATCGGCAATACTTGCGTGATGTCCGGCCTGGGGCGGAATTATAAAAATCGCTTCGCCCTTCTTCTTGACGGAGAACTCCCGCAGAATCACGTCCTTCAAATGGAGCTTCACCTTGTTTGCCGTTGTCCAGCCAGGCTTGCAGACAGGCATGCACACTTCCGACGCATATTTCATGCATCTGTTATATTGTTCCATCCCACTAAGCCAAAACATAGTTCCCCCCCTTTTCTTCAGTCTTTAACTCTAACCCTCCTCCGAGGTGGGCATTATTGATAAATTGATCGCCGTCTTTCGCGATTCACGCAATGGCTGTGCCAAACGAAGACAGTTAGTTAATAAGCTTATCTTATTGATTATTTTTCCAGATGGGCGGATCGCTCTGCTTATTTTTTTGTGTGATTTTTCCTTCAACATATTCAATAACGAAGGCCATTCCCTTCACTTCTAGTACGCGTCTATATATATGCACGCCTTATCTAGTGTCAAGTAAAATTTTTGCTACCACATATGGTATGGGGGAATAATTTCTGCTTAGAAGGGAAAAATTTAGGAATGGCTTTCGCCTCGGAAGAACTTCTGTACCGGAACACGGGAGCGGGGCTGCTGTGTTGCCGCATCCATGGCCGTCAAGAGGGAGCACGTCTTTCAGTCCGATGGAGGTATCAAGGTTCAGCTAGTTCAGGTATATCCTTAAAAAATTTCAGCGCCTCCGGGTTGGTCAACGCCTCCAGGTTTTCCACAGGGCGGCCATGCACCACATGGCGCACAGCGATTTCCACGATCTTGCCGCTCTTGGTGCGCGGAATGTCTAAGACCTGGATGATCTTGGCCGGGACATGCCGAGCCGTGGTATGACGCCGGATCTGTGCCTTGATGCGGCCTTTAAGCTCATCGTCGAGCTGGATTTCCTCCCGCAAGCGGACGAAGAGGACGACCCGCACATCATGATCCCAGTCCTGGCCGATCACGAGCGCCTCCAGCACCTCCGGAATCAGCTCTACCTGACGGTAGATCTCCGCGGTGCCGATACGCACTCCTCCGGGATTCAGCACAGCATCCGAGCGGCCATAGATGATGAGCCCTTCATGCCCTGTCAATTCCGCATAATCGCCATGACACCACACGCCCGGAAACTTCGCGAAATAGGCATTGCGGTACTTGCTGCCGTCCGGGTCGTTCCAAAAGCTGATCGGCATTGATGGGAAAGGTGCTGCGCAGATAAGCTCCCCCTTTTCTTCACATACCGGCCGCCCCGCTTCGTTCCATACCTCCACCTTCATACCCAGCCCCCGGCACTGGAGTTCACCGCGGTATACTGGCAACACCGGATTGCCCAAGGCAAAACAGGAAATTATGTCGGTGCCTCCGGAAATGGACGACAAGCAGAGGTCGGCTTTGATCTTTTCATATACAAAATCGAAACTTTCCGGAGCAAGTGGCGAGCCCGTCGAAAGCATCGCCTTAAGGGCCGCAAGGCGGTGGGTCCGATAGGGCTCCAGGCCCGCCTTGCGGACGCCGTCAATAAACTTTGCCGAAGTCCCGAAGATGGTCATTTTTTCGGTATCGGCGAAGTCGAACAGTATGTCGTAATTAGGATGGAAAGGCGAGCCATCGTAAAGCAGCAGCGTCGCTTGCGCCGCAAGCGCCGACACGAGCCAGTTCCACATCATCCAACCGCAGGTTGTGTAATAGAACACCCGATCGTCCGTCCCGATGTCCGTGTGCAGCATGTGCTCTTTGAGATGCTGCAGCAGCGTACCCCCCGCCCCGTGGACGATGCACTTCGGCACTCCGGTAGTACCTGAAGAATACATGATATAGAGGGGATGATTGAAGGGTAAGGGCATGAAGGTCATCTCGCCGGCAGGATAGGGGGCGACAAAATCCGCCCAGATTTTGGCCTCGGGTACCTTGTCCAGCGCGGGACGCGGACAGACATAGGGCACAATGATCAAATGCTCAAGCGTGGGCAAGGCGGCGCGTATTTCTACAAGCTTGGCAAGGCAATCGTGGGTTTTTCCTCCATAGTAATAACCGTCGGCGCTGATAAGCACCTTGGGCTCGATCTGGCCGAAACGGTCAAGCACCCCGCGTGTGCCGAAATCGGGGGAACAAGACGACCAGACCGCACCGATGCTGGCGGCAGCCAGCATTGCCACCACCGTTTCCGGCATATTGGGCAGGTAACCCGCGACCCGATCCCCCACTTCAACACCAGAAGCGAGAAACGCCTGGCGGAGGCAGGAGACCTCATCGTAGAGCTCGGTAAAGGTCATGGCTCGTTTTACCTGGTCCTCGCCCCAGAAAATGATGGCCGGGGAAGCATCGCGCCGGCGCAACAGATTTTGGGCAAAGTTTAGTCGTGCCTCGGGGAACCATTTGGCACCGGGCATCTTGTCCTTGTCAACAACGGCATTGGCACCCTGCCGTTCGGCAATAACTCCACCGAACTTCCACAGCGAACGCCAAAACTGTTCCGGCTGCGAAATAGACCACTTATACAGAGCCGGGTAGTCCGCCAGTTCCACTTGCCAATCCCGTTCAACCTCTTTTCTGAAGGTTGTCATCCGGGCCCGCCGCATCCGTTCCCCCGATGGTTGCCAGAGTGCATCCGACATTGTTGCCTCCATAATTAGTAAGCTAGAATTTGCTTCCCGGCCGGGAAGCAAATTCATTAGCGCACTCATCCTTTCCTATTGCGCCGTCCACCCGCCGTCGATGGAAAGCGATGCCCCACGAATCTGCGCCGCCGCTTCCGAACAGAGGAACAGGGCAAGCCCGCCGATCTGTTCAGTCGTCACAAATTCCTGCGAGGGCTGCTTCTCGGAAAGCAGCAGGATTTTCGCCATATCCAAAGACAGTTTTTCGCGTGCGGCGAGGGCATCAATCTGTTTTTGCACCAAGGGGGTTAAAACCCAACCGGGACAGATGGCGTTGCAGGTGATGCCGGTTTGGGCTGTTTCCAGAGCCACAACCTTCGTCAAGCCAATAAGACCGTGCTTTGCAGTTACGTAGGCAGCCTTGTTCACCGAGGCAACCAGGCCGTGCGCAGAGGCAATGTTGATAATCCTTCCCCAATTACGTTTTTTCATCTGGGGCAGGACAGCACGAATGCCGTGAAAGCTGGCGGATAGATTGATGGCGATGACCGCATCCCACTTTTCAACGGGGAACTCCTCAATCGGCGCGACATGCTGGATGCCGGCATTGTTCACCAGGATATCAACGCCGCCCATTTCCTTGATACATTGTTCAACCAATTTCTCTATTTCTGCGGGCTTCGCCATGTCGGCGTCATGATAGCCGACCCTTACCCTATAGTCGGCAGCAAGCAGGATGCGCAGTTTATTGATGTCGGACTTGTCGCCGAATCCGTTCAGCATAATATTGGCGCCTTGCGCCGCCAGCGCCCGGGCAATGCCCAGACCGATACCACTGGTGGAGCCTGTTACGATGGCCGTCTTGTTGGTAAGCATGGTATTTCTCCTTGGGTAATAATCAGCGTATCCCGCACAGAGGGCCGAGGGTGCTGTTGATTTTAACTAAAATAAATTAAGAATAGCTCAACCACCTGTCAAGCCGGCCTCGCTTTGAGCGCCATAGTTTTTACCTGCCATTTAGCTTCCATTTTCTCCTCATTGCATCGCATCATACCCGGCAGTATGATCGCTACAATTTCAACGTAGGAAGCGTATCCTGCATTGGTGGTTTTTAGTCCAGATGCTTATGCTGCCGCACAAATTGACAAGCACGCTAGTAATTCAGTGTATCGGACTTCAAAGCCAAAAATTATTTCCAAGACCTTTCTTGGAGGGAAAAGGGGGGGATGATATAACATGGAAATCGCAGGCAAGAACGTTATCATTACGGGCGGCGCCCGGGGTCTGGGCCGCGCCTATGCTTTAAGCCTGAAAGCGCATGGCGCCAAGCCTTATATTCTGAATCTGCACCAGGAATATCTCGATGCGATGTACAAGGAAGCAGCCATCCCAGGCCGGGTCATAGACGTAGCCAACGAAAAAGAGGTGGAGGCCTTTGTAGAAAATTATACGCAGGAATATGGACCTCCCCATGTCCTCATCAACAATGCCGGCATAACGGCGGATTCCCTTTTTATTAAAAAAAAGGACAATAAAATCATAAAATTCTCTATGGAAAACTGGGAGAAGGTTATCCGTGTTAATCTGACCGGGGTATTCTTGTTTGCCAGGGAAGCGGCCTACCAGATGGTAAAACACGCCATAAAAGGAGTAATCATTAATATCTCATCCATTACCAGGGTAGGCAATGTCGGGCAAACCAACTACTCGGCCACCAAGGCGGCCGTTGTGGCGATGACCGTAACCTGGACAAAAGAACTTAGCAGGTACGGAATAAGGGTGGCGGCCATCGCCCCAGGTTACATAAATACAGAAATGTGTGCGGCAATCAAGGCGGAAGCAAAGGAAAAGATAATTTCGAAAATTCCCCTGGGCAGACTGGGGGAAAGGGAAGAGATAAATCAGGCGGTCGAGTTCATCATAAAAAATGACTTTTTTACCGGTCGTGTCCTTGAGGTTGATGGGGGCATGAGGCTTTGAACTTAGAACCACCCCTACCGGATGATAATTTGTGAGGCTTTGCCGCTTTTCTCTTAGCGGGTGCGCTGTCTTTTCTATCATGGAGCCACTTGGCGATATAGGGGGCAAGCACCTTCTGGGACTTGGAGCCGACAAATAAACCGATATGTCCACCCTGAAATTCGTAAAGGGATTTATCGGTACTTCCCACCAGATCATTCAGCGGCCTAGTTGTGCTTGCCGGCACCAGGTGATCCGAACTCGCGTAGATATTGAGCAGCGGCATGGTTATATTTTTCAGTTTCACTTCCTTACCGCCGATCTTTACCTCCCCCTTTACGAGCTTGTTTCCCTGATAAAAATCCTTGATGAACTCCCTGAGGCATTCTCCGGCCTGCCCCGGGCTATCGAATATCCATTTCTCCATGCGCAAGAAATTCAGGAGTTTGTTCTTATCTTCTACTAAGTTAAGCATATCTTTATATTTTTTGATATTGAGGGCAAAAGGCGTGAGCGTCGAATAGGCAAGATTCAGGAAATCACCAGGCACAACCCGATAGGCGTCCACGAGGGCGTCGGCATTCATATGCTTCGACCAGGCAAAGAGTAGCCCGTCATTCGGCGAGAAATCGAAGGGGGCAACCAGGGTTATGAGATTTTGCACCTTTTCCGGATACATCGCCGCATACATGGCACAGAAGGTGCCGCCCTGGCAGATGCCCATGAGATTGATTTTATCGTACCCCGCTTTTTTTCTTACAAACTCCACACAGTCGTGCAAATAACCGTTAATGTAATCGTCCAGATTTAGGTACATATCCGCCTTGGTCGGATAACCCCAGTCGATGATATAAAGGTCCAAACCGTGCAGCAGCAGCTTCCTAACAATGCTCCGGTCCGGCTGGAGATCGAGCATGTATTGCCTATTCACCAGGGCATAGACGATCAGCACGGGAACGGGATAGGTTAGCTCTTTTTCCTGCCGGTAGTGATACAATTTCATTTTATCTTCCCGGTAGACAAGATCCATGGGCGCGGTACCTACATCCACGTCTTCAATGGTTCCAAGGGCTTCTATGCACTCGATGGCCTTGCGATTCAACTCGCCGACTTCCTGGATATTTTTTTTAACATCAATTACCGGCCAGGGCGTTTTCATGCTGCTGCCTCCTCGGTCGTTACATCACGTAACTGTTTTTCTAGGCTCTTGACCTTCTTCTTAAGATCATAAACAGTCTTGTATATGTCATCCATCTCGGAACGGAGGGCAATGGGAAAGTCAAAGAGATACAACTCCATCAGTTTGTGCAGATCTCTGCGAATCTTCAGTGAACAATCAAGAAGCTCGCCCTGCATTCTGGAGAATTTTTCCGTTCGGAAGACTTCGGCGAACTCACGTTCATTAACCTCAATCCACAAGTCGAATAATTCGTTAAAGGTTTTGATTTCCTTGCCGCTTTTTATACTCCGGCCGATGGCTTCCAGAACCTTGTTCATGGCCTTGATTCCCGTCACGTAAATCCGATGCTGGAACTCGGTTCTTTTGGCATGAAAGACCAGCAGATCATCGCAGCACCTCATCATCAGACCGATCTTCTCCCGGTCCTTTCCTACCGCCGGGATATGGAACACCTTGCCAAAAGAATCATCAAAGGCAGTGAAAAGATTGTGGAAGACGCGCAGAAATGTTTCCGATCTCCCTTCAACAAATTCCGGTGAGAGCTGGAAGTTTTGTTCTGCCGCTTCCAACCAGGGGTGTCCTGAGACATTTGCCGTGTGGCAGAAGGCCACGTTAAACTTTGCGGACTCGCCCATTATTTCGGTGACGACATCGGTGCTGAAACCGAATAGCTCATCCATGACCTCTTGATACTTAGTAGGATCAAGCAGTTCCCTGTAGGCATCCTCGTCGGAAATCCTATCCTGCAGGGCCTGGAAAATAGGATGCCAGGTTTCGTACAGCTTTATGAATGCATTGGATTTGCCGGTCAACCTGGAGAGGGTGTTCTGTATAACTTCCGCTCCCATCACCGGCATATTCATGAAACTGCCATTGAATACCTGCGAACAGGAGTCAAAAAAATCCTTAAATTCCCTTTCCGAGGGACCGGCAAAACCTTTGTTAAAGACACCGGTTTCCTGGAAAATATTCGGAATGTTTTGAGCTATGTCCATCCAGGAACTAAAAAGCTGTTCCTGGAAACGCATCCATGTGCTCAGAGATTCCATAGCATTATTCATTCGTTGCCTCCTGAAACAATCGCGAGGGTCGCTGAATATACCTCTTCCCTCACCGAAAAAAATATCGGCTTACCGGTTCACTTATAAAGGGATAAGGTAAGACGTCCGGAGTGGGAGGATCTTCAACCGTGGGAACATGCATCGACTCGGGCAGGACTCCGGTCGCTCAAATGCCTAATTACCTGCTGGTCGCCTGGCCGGAATATTCGGAAAAACCCTTGAATATTTCCTTGCCGGCGGACATCTGTTTTTCCACGGTGGTCTTCCATGCTTCCTGGATCTTCAGCCCTTCTTCAGTTAATATCTTGGAAGAATTGACCATCGTGTTAAGCCACGTGCTGAAAACATTGAGCATCTCTTTTCCCGGTTTGCCGGCATGACCACCATCGAGGTTAGAAAGAGACTCCTGAAATTTCTTTGATGCCTCCATCCAATTGTCCATGAGCTCCTTCTGGCTTCTCGTCATGGTGTCCATATATTCCTTCTGCATCTTTATCCAGACATCAAAAATCTCCGCTTGCTTTTTCTCCGCTTTTTCTGTCGTCTTTTCCATCATGACCTCCTTATTTGTCGGATATAGTTTATAAACAGCGTCCTGCTGTTTTTTGTTGCCGCGGACTTTACTCAACGTCCGTTCCCCGGCAACTGCCTGAAGAATTCAAAAAAATTCTTCCCTATTTCTTTATTCGTTTCGAGTTGCCGGTCGGCAAGCTCTCGCCAGGCATCCTGTATTTTTTCCCCGCCCTCCGTGAAGATATTGGCCTGGAGGTCGCAAAGGGCCTCCTTTAAAAACTTATTCTCCCGCCGCAGCTCGTCATTCTCCCTCCGCACCTCATCAAAGCGAAAGCGGGTGACAAAACCGAGGGCCATATAAAGATCGAGCAGTTTTTCGTACAACTCCAGGGTATTGGGGGAAAAAACATTATTGCCTGCAGGAAAATGCCAGTATTTTTTTGCGGCTTCGAGGCCATCCCGCTGGGCGGCCTGAAAAAAGTCAAGGAAGTTTTCTCTAAAGAGGGGGGTTGTAAACATCTTTGCCATGTTTCCGAATAGCTCTTCGTTAAACATTATTTCCTCCTCTTTGCACCACCGGCAGCTCTTTCGTAAGTTGGATTTTCTTTAACATAACCTACCCTGCGCTGTCAGGCAAAGCAATGAGGATAAAATGGAAGTTAAATGAGAGGCAAAAACTACGGGAGTGGCGCCGCAGCGTGAAAGAATCAAGGAAGGGGGACCAAAAATTCAAATTCAAAAATGTTGTTTATTTCTTGCTCCCCTCTTTTGGATTCTGGCAGGACACCGGGTTTGCTACCAGGTGAAAGGTGCATCGTTTTCAAAATCGGGCAAGAGAGAATGGTCGTCAACTTCCTGGGTAAAGATAGTTTCAAAATCCATGTCCAGGGCAAAATTTATCACCGCCTCATACTCGGCGTGGTTGATCCTTCTGCCCAAGACGGGGTCTTTCCAGATGGCAGGGATAGGGCTATATTGCGCCATGATGCTGAGGGGAATACGCGTCGACAGTTTTTCCCGAATCATCCTCAGCACCGCAAAACTGTTGGCTAAGCTGCCGGGCAGTACGAGGTGGCGGATCAATATCCCTTTTTTTGCAATGTTGCCCTCCAACTCCAGCTCATCCCCTACCTGACGTATCATTTCTTTGATGGAGGCCAAGGCATAGGATGGGTAATTTTGTGCACCGGAAAAAAGCAACCCCTCGTCCTCCTTGCCGTATTTGAAGTCGGGCAGGTAAATATCCACCATGCCCGCTAGCATTCTGATTACTTCCGGCGCCTCATATCCCCCGCAATTATATACGAAAGGCACCTTAAGGCCCCGCTCACGCGCCTGGAGAAGTGCTTCCATGATCTGGGGCGTCTGCGGGGTGGGAGTAACGGGTTCGATATTCTGGCAGCCATCGGCCTGGAGCGCCAGCATGATCTCAGCCAGGGATGCCTTATCCAGGCTCTTCCCTCTGATGTTGTGACTGATCTGGTAGTTCTGGCAATAAACGCATTTCAGGTTGCAGGAGGAGAAGAAGATTGTGCCGGCGCCGCCAGCCCCGGAAAGCGGCGGCTCCTCGCCATGATGGGCAAGGGCGCAATCTATGACCGCCGCGGCGCCCAGACGGCAAAATCCAGTTTCTCCCCTGGTCCTGTCCACCCGGCACCGGCGCGGGCAAAGGACGCAATTCTGCAATATTCCTTTGAGTGTGGCTACCCGCCCATGCACATTATTCATAGCCGACCTCTCAAGCCCATAAAGGGACAAGACGGTTGTTTTCTCCTTCCGAAATGACCTTGACACAATCTGCTCCCTTTTGTAGAGTAACCGTTGAATTTTGTCAAATTTCCAATTATTTGCAGCATAAGAAAGGACGTCCCATGGATATTAAGCAGCAGGTAATAAAGATCGCCCAAAAGGCCCGGTCGGCGGCCATCGCCCTGGCGCGCTGCCCCTCGGAGCAGAAGAATCGCGCGCTTACGGAGATGGCCCAGAAGCTGCTCCGGGAAAGGGACATGCTGAAAGAGGAGAACGCCAAAGACCTGGCCTATGCAAGCCAGGCCGGACTTTCCCAGGCCATGATCGAAAGACTAACACTGAAAGATACCACCATCAACGCCATGGCCGTGGGACTTGAAGAAGTAGCAGCCCTGTCCGATCCCGTCGGTAAGGTAACCTCCATGTGGCAGCGGCCGAATGGTCTCCGCGTCGGACGGATGCGGATTCCTCTGGGTGTGATCGGCATCATCTATGAGTCCCGCCCGAACGTCACGGCCGATGCCGCCGCCCTATGCCTGAAATCGGGCAATGCGGTCATCCTGCGAGGCGGTTCAGAAGCAATCCATTCCAACCAGGCAATTGCCCGTCTTTTGCAAGGTGTGCTGAAAAAGCAGGCCCTGCCCGAACATGCCATCCAGCTCATCCCCACGACAAAACGTGAGGCGGTGGCGGAAATGCTGAAACTGGACGAATACATCGACGTCATCATTCCCCGCGGTGGCGAAGAATTGATCCGGACCGTTGTCGAGCAGTCGAAGATTCCCGTCATCAAGCATTACAAGGGAGTATGCCACGTCTTTGTGGATGCCGATGCGGATCTCGCAATGGCCGAGAACATTTGCATAAATGCCAAGACACAGCGTCCCGGCGTCTGCAATGCCATGGAAACGCTCTTGGTCCATCGGGACGTGGCCGCGCAGTTTCTGCCGGCAGCGGCGGCAAAATTCAAGGAAGCAGGCGTAGCTTTGAGGGGTTGCGAAAAGGCACGGGCCTTAGTGCCGGGAATGGAGGCGGCCGCAGAAGAAGACTGGTACCGCGAATATCTCGACCTTATCCTGTCGGTGCGTGTCGTAGCCGATATTGATGAGGCCATCGCCCACATTGAAAAATACGGGACCCTCCACACGGAAGCCATTGTGACCAGGGACTATCACAATGCCCAGCGCTTTCTCAATGAGGTGAACTCCTCCACCGTCCTGGTGAACGCCTCCACACGCTTCAGCGACGGCTTTGAGCTGGGGTTGGGCGCGGAGATCGGAATCAGCACGACGAAGCTGCAAGCCTTCGGTCCCATGGGTCTTGAGGAACTGACGACTACCAAGTTCATCATCTATGGGGACGGGCAGGTACGCACATGAAATGGGGGATTCTGGGCGGTACCTTTGACCCGATTCATATCGGGCACCTGAGGTGCGCCGAGGAGATCCGGGAATTATTCGCCCTGAACCAGGTCCTGTTCATTCCCGCTTCCCAGCCGCCCCATAAGGATGCCCCGGCGATTACCTCCTTCGCCCAACGCGCCCGGATGGTGCAATTGGCCATTGCCGGCCATCCCTCCTTTTCCTTTTCCGACCTGGAATATAAGCGTGAGGGGATGTCCTATTCGGTGGAAACGGTGGCTGAACTGCGGGACCGGCACCCTGACCTGGCGCTTTACTTCATTATGGGTCAGGACGCCTTTCAAGACATCACAGCCTGGAAGGACTGGGAAAAGCTGCTTTTATCTTGCCATACCATCGTCATGACCAGACCGGGTTACAAGGATAAAGCTCCAGCCGACATTCTGCCTTTGCCTTTTGCCGGGCAATTCACCTATGATGCAACAGCGGGTGGTTATCAAGGGCCCAAGGGAATGACGATCTATTTTCGGCAGGTTACGCTTCTGGATATCGCCTCTTCTGACCTGAGAACCCGGATAAAAGCCGGAACGTCCGTCCGCTATCTCGTCCCCGATCCCGTGCTGGCCTATATCGACGCCGAAGGTTGTTACCGGTAAGATATTTCCGCTATCTTTGGGGCCATAGCGGGACGTCACGTCACAGCAATCCCATTTTACTGATTAAATCCGCAGGGGCGGAGGGACGGGCACGGAGACATCCTGTGGTTTGACATAGCCTTGTATCGTTTCCAGCGTACCGGCCATGTTGAGTTTTTTGAAGAGAAAATCAAACTGTTTCTCCAGTTCTGCGCTCAGGGCGTGGAGAGTTTCTGGCGGCAGGTTCCACAAATCGCGTTTGAACAGGCCGAAGCTCTGTTTCCTGGTCTTGTAGATGAACTGTTCGTCCGTATCACCGGGCTTCTTCTCACTGCCGTGCGCCTGGTGTAAATCTTCGTACATTCGTTTCCTTAACCCCTCGGGAAAGTGTTTGCTGTCGAGGAGCATATTTTGAAAACCCGTCGCCAGGTGGACCTCCGCGGTTTCTACGGCGGGAAATTTATCGAAGGCCTCCTCGGGCAGGGTCGAAGCGCCATGCTGTACGGCCCCCGCCAAACCGAAGGATTCCCGGGCGGCACGGGAAAGCTTGGCCAGGACATCAAAATCTAGATTCACTTTGGCAATGGTTCCGTCGGACAGCGGCACGCCGCCGTGGGTCGTTCCGGTTTGGACACTGATTTTGCTGATGCCTTTAATATTCTTATCATGCCTTTGCAGCTCGGCCAGATAGCCGCCCATAAAGGCCTGCAATTCTTCAACAGTGCTGTTCTTGCTGCCCACCTCGCCGATTTCTCCACCTACGGAAACCGTTACCCCCGCCGGCTCCAGATCGCGGATGACCATCGTCAATTCGGCGGCCAGGGTATAATTTAGCCGCTGCTGCTCCGCGATATTCGGTTTGGTAAGATCAACAAGGGTAGAAGTGTCGATATCGATATTGTAAAAACCGGCTTCTACGGCTTCCCAGATCAAGTCCTTGACGGTCTTGGTCTCCTGGCCGGCATCCTGCTGAAACCTTTTGGCAATGACCTGAAAGTGATCTCCCTGGAGAAACAGGGGCACCCGATAACCCGTCTTGATGGCGGCTGCCGTGACGGCCGCCGCATATTCGGACGGCCGCTGGGAAGTGTACCCTATCTCCGAACGGGCGATTTCAAAAATCACGGCGCCTACCTTTTCTTGCATCGCCGCGCGCATCGCCGCCTGCGCTACATGGTAGGTCAATCCCCGGATATTGATGGCCGGGACAGTGAAGCCGGAAACCTCACCGCGGCCCATCGCCTCGTAGAGGGGCTGGATGGAGGCGGACAAGATGCCCAGCGCCGCCGCCGCCCGCCTGATCAGCCAGCGGGCCGCAAGAACCGTTTCCTCAGGGGTGCCGAAAACAGCCGTGAATATCAACGTGTCGATCAGCTCATTGCGCAACCGGCTTTCATCCAGGACCTGGACGCCCTTTTCATCTACCGCCAGGATCCCTTGCCAGGCGGCCCGCAGTTGCTCCATATTTTCACAAATCATTATCGGCCCCTCCCGTTCCTGAGTGCGTAGTTATTATGCCGGCCGGCCGAGGAATTCCCCGGCTTTCTCAACCTCGTACCGGCTCCCGATGTAAATCGGCGAGCGTTGTTCCAAGTCCGCTACCCTGATCGACAGGATGTCCTCCTTGCCGTTCGTGGCCTTGCCGCCCGCCTGCTCGACAATGAAGGCCATGGGTTGCAGTTCAAAAAGGATCCGTAATTTCCCATTAGGGTCCTTCCGCAAGGCGGGGTAAGTGAAGATTCCCCCTTTCTTGATCAGAAGCTGATTGATATCCGGTACAAATCCCCCGCTATAACGCAGTTTATAACCCTCTTGCTCCAGGAATTCCAAAAACGCCAGATGTCCGGTCAGCCCATCCCTGCGCAGTCCGCCGGGACTGTAAATCGAACCTCTTTCACGGAAGGTAATGTTTTCCTGAGAGAGCACATATTCACCTTCCCTGTTCAACACAAATTCGTGGGTACCCTTACCGGCGGAATAGACCATGGTCATCAAGGGGCCGTAAGTAATGTAAAGTGCCGCCACCATGGAGTCTCTGCCCAGACCCAGAATCTCGTTCTCATGGATGCCGATGATGGTGCCGATGGCCAGATTTGTATCCACCAGCGATGAACCATCCAGCGGATCAGCGGTGATGAGATACCTTTCGTGCCCTTTGCCGATCGGGATGATGGCTTCCTGCTCCTCCGAGGCATACTCCCGGACAAAACCGGAATACTGGAGCTGGTTCTTCATGATTTCATCGGCGCTGCGATCGAGGGCTAATTGATCTTCGCCAAAAATATTTTGAAAACCCGCCAGCTTGCGATTCGATTCATGGATCTTGGCGGAGATGTATTTACCCGTCACGGCTATCTGCCAGATCAGCCGGCGCAACTCCGTTTCCACGCCGGCCATCCACATATGCCGGCGGAGATCCACCATAAACTGGGTATAATCACATATACTGTCTCCCATACCTCGTCCTTTCCCTTTTATGGCTTTCCCGAAGTGGTTTTGCTTTTAACTTAATAAGTTGAAGGCGATAAGATGTCCTGTAGTAAACGAATCAGGCCATTGGTTTAAACTAAAGACTAATCAGTGCGCCTCTTCCAGAGCGCCCGCGATATACATCATGGTAAGCAGCATGAAGACCACGGTCTGGATGAGGGAAGTAAACATCATAAGAAAGAAAACGGGCAGCGGTACGAGCGCAGGCACAAGCAGCAGCACCACCGCCAGCACGATGTCTTCGCCCTTTATGTTGCCGAAAAGACGCATTGTCAAGGACAGGGGGCGGGCAAAGTGTCCGATAAGTTCGATGATGATCATCAGGGGACTTAACCACCAGATCGGTCCCATGAAATGTTTGAGGTATTTGAGACCATGCACCTTCACACCGATTATATGGGTCATGAAGAAGACCACAATGGCCACGGAAGCGGTCGTGTTGATGTTGGACGTGGGCGACTCAAAACCGGGAACCAGGCCCAGCAGGTTGGAACTAAGGACATAAAGACCAATGGTGGCCACCAGGGGGAAAAACCTCCTGCCTTCGTGGCCCATCGTATCCGTCAGAAAGGTGTCGATGTTGCTGAGGACGGCCTCCATGACATTTTGCAGCTTGCCCGGGTAAATATCAAGCCGCCGGGTAGCCAAAAAGGACAGGACCGCCAGGATGGCCATAATAAACCAAGAGTAAGCCACATGGGCCGGAACGAAATGATTTTCCAACAGCAGTAAGGGGTGCATTTCTTATTCAAACCTCCTCTACGTAACTTTTATCAAAAAGCGTCAGCACGACGGTCAGGATTATACCCACGATCACCGTGGCCAGCCCGATGACGACGCCAAAAATATTTGCGGCGGTCTTTACCAGAATTACGTACAAAAAGACAACCGTGACGGCCATTCTCATAAGATACTTTAGCAGGAACGGTGTCTTGTTTAAACGTTGGTTTGCTTCCCATTTTCCGAAGACGCTTTGCAGGCCCCGGCAGAGACCGTAAAAGTTCATGATGCTGAGCAAACCACCCGCCAGGATACCCCAGGTGAAATTCACCGGTGCAAAAAATCCGCTGACAAGCAGCAAGGTTCCCAACACGAACCAGCTGGTAAGTTCAATCTTTTTTTGCAGCGGCCTTATTCTTTTCCGATTTGTCTTCCTGGTCCAGGGGTTTTTCATTTTCTATACTGCTTTTTATCAGCCCGTAGATATTCTTGAAACCAGCCAAAATACCCAGCAAGAGAAAAAAGAAGGTAAAAAAGTGCCCGGTTCCCAGCTTCGTGTCGAGAAGATAGCCAAGGTAGAAGCATCCAAAGATCGTCAACCCCAGGGCAATGCCCATGCTGCTTATATTGGCCACCCGGATGAGGGATTTCCTAGTTTCCTTATCCATCGATGGGCGCTCCCCTCTACCACAAACCGCCGGAGAAATCAATCAGCAATTAAAGATCTTGATCAATGGTCAATGACAATTGTCCCGGTACCAGGCGATGGTTTTTATTAGCCCTGACCGCAGGTCTGTCCCGGCCTTGAAGCCCAGCTCCCGGAAAGCGCGGCTGGTGTCCAGCATCCGGCGCGGCTGGCCGTCCGGCTTGGTGGTATCCCAGATAACCCGGCCCTGAAAACCGGTCAATTCAACAATCAGTTCCGTCAGTTCCCGAATGGAAATTTCAAAACCCGCGCCGAGGTTCATCGCCTCGCTGGCATTATACCTCTCCGTGGCCAGACGGATTGCTTCTGCCGCATCCTCTACATAGAAGAACTCTCGGGTGGCCCGGCCCGTGCCCCAGACCGTGATCTCTTCCCTATCGGCCTCCACAGCGTCCACGCATTTCTTGATCAACGCCGGAATGACATGGGAAGAATGGGGGTTGAAGTTGTCGCCCGGACCATAGAGATTGACAGGCAAGAGAAAGATGGAATTAAAACCGTATTGCTGACGGTAAGCCTGGGATTGGACAAGCATCATTTTTTTTGCCATACCGTAAGGGGCATTGGTTTCCTCAGGATAGCCGTTCCAGAGTTCGCTCTCCTTAAAAGGGACGGGCGTGAACTTCGGATAGGCGCAGATCGTACCGGTGGCCACGAACTTTTCGATCTCGCGCCGGTATCCTTCATGGAGGAGTTGGACGCCCATCATCAGATTCTCGTAGAACAAGGTGGCGGGATTCTCCAGGTTGAAACCGATGCCGCCGACCTTGGCGGCCAGATGAACGACGATATCCGGCCGCATATCTTCATACATGCGCCTCACATCCTCCAGGCAGACCAGATCGTAATCCTGATGACTTATGGACATGATTTTGCTGTAACCTGCCCGCAAAAAATTCGCCACCAACTGCCGCCCCAGGAAGCCCGTACCGCCCGTGATGACGATTCTTTTGTTTTTCTTTCCCTCTTTGTCTGTCATCGGAATTAGCTTTCTTTACAGGGTTGCGATCGTCTCTTCACAGGCCGCCAGGGTTTTGTCCAGGTCTTCCGCCGAATGGGCAAAGGAGAGGAACGCGGCTTCAAACTGAGAGGGCGCCAGGTTGATACCCCGGTCCAGCATGCCCCGAAAATAGCGGGCAAATAGCTGTGTGTCGCTTTTTGCGGCCGTCGCGTAATCATACACCGGGCCGCCCGTGAAAAAGATCGTAAACAGGGAACCCATCCGGTTTATTATTACCGGTATCCGCCCGGCGGCAAAGAGCGCCTCCATCCCGGCACAGGCCTCGGCAGTCATGGTTGCCAGCCTTGCATATTCCCCTCTTTTTCCCTTGAGAATCTTTAAAGTGGCGATACCCGCCGCCATGGCTACCGGGTTTCCCGAGAGGGTGCCGGCCTGGTAGACCGGGCCCAGAGGCGCTAATTGTTCCATGATGGCCCTTCTGCCGCCGAAGGCCCCCACGGGCAACCCGCCGCCGATGATTTTGCCCAGGCAGGTTAGATCCGGTTCGATCCCGGCCAAGTCCTGGAACCCTCCATAAGTAAGACGGAACCCCGTGATTACCTCGTCAAAAATTAGCAGGCTTCCATGCTTTATCGTCAGTTCCCTCAAACCGGGCAGAAATGTCTCTTCCGGAAGCACCACCCCCATGTTGCCGGCCACGGGTTCCACGATGATGCAGGCAATTTGTTCGCCCTCCCTTTCCATGACGCCCCGGACGGCTTCGAGGTCGTTATAGGGAACGGTGATCGTGAGCTCCGCCAGTTGCCGGGGCACGCCGGGGCTGCCGGGGATGCCCAGGGTGGCCACACCGGAGCCGGCCTTGACCAGGAGTGAATCGGAATGACCGTGATAGCAGCCCGTGAACTTAAGGATCTTGTCTCGTCCCGTGTATCCCCTGGCAAGGCGGATGGCACTCATGACGGCCTCCGTACCTGAGCTTACCATCCTTACCATCTCGACGGACGGCAGGGCATCGATGATCAGGCGCGCCATCTCGCTCTCTGCTTCCGTCGGCGCCCCATAGGACGTACCGCGCCGGGCAGCGGCGATGATCGCCTCGATAACCTGAGGGTGGGCATGCCCCAGGATGGCGGGTCCCCAGGAGAGAACATAGTCGATATATTCCCGCCCTTCGCTGTCGTATATCTTCGCCCCCTGCGCGCGCTCGATAAAGAGCGGCGTGGCGTCGACGGACCCGAAGGCCCGGACCGGGCTGTTGACCCCGCCCGGGATTAATTCTTTTGCTTCGGCAAATAACCTGGTATTCATGGCCTCTCCTGCACGATGGTGCTTGTTTCCTTTGCTAAATAGGCATTGACCTTTGTTCTATAGCATGAACAAATATTTCTTGACAATTTTTTTTCCTCTGCTAAAGGTGCTGCATTAAGCCGAAAGGGCTTAATAATTCGCCCTGCTAAAACATAGGGAAGGGCAGGGCGGAAGAAATACAGGTATTCCCTATGGAGATAACATTTTGTTGAAGAAAGGAGGAAGCAGATGAAAAAGATATTTGGTTATGCCGCCTTCAGCACGCTGGCCATCGCCCTTGCCACCTCGGTAGCGGCAGCGGCCGAAGCAGCGGCGCCGGTCGCCGCCACAGGCGATTCCAGCAAGGCGATCGTCGTTGCTGTCAGCGTCTTTGCCGCCGCCATGGTAATGGCTGCCGGTACGATGACCACCGCTCTGGGCATGGGTCACGGCTTGAACGGCGCGGTAAATGCCGTCGGCAGAAATCCGGAAGCGCAGGGGAAGATCCTCACCACCATGATGGTAGGTCTTGCCATGATCGAGTCCCTGGCTATCTATGCCCTGGTTATTGCCCTGGTCATCATTTACGCGAACCCGCTTTTGAAGCTGATCGGCGCCTAACAAACTGCACTACGAAGAGTATTGCGAACAAGAACAATCAATTGTCATCATAAAAATCAGGGAGGTGGAGACAACCAACACCAACAAATGTCTCCCCTCCCTTTTTTATCGCAGATATCAGGAATGAAGGATCATTTTCGCACGCTCGTCGAGTACGTCGGTAATAAAAGGAATCCTGGTTTCAATTTCCGTTTCCCGGTTTGCCGAGAATAGATCCTGACGAGCAATATCTTTCAGGCTGAATTTTCTGGCGCCAGCCATGAGCTGCTGCAGACCGGCAGCCAGTTTATCGGCCAGAGTCCACATCGCAATGGCCCCAAAGGGGATATTTTTCATTTCTTTGCTGCCTACTTTCTTTTGTACATCGTAATAGCCGGCAAATATTTCCTCCGGTGTCGTTCCCAATTCTTTCACGGCCGGCGGCAATGCATCCCAGTTCCCACTTCGGCGTTCTTTCCTTTCAGCAAAAAGCGCGCCTTCGATATTGGAGCCAACGAAACCAGGGATCATGACCGCCCGGCCCATGCAAACCATTTTCGTATAGGGAGCTCCGAGGGCCAGGGCTTTAAAGATATGATCCTCTCTGGCCAGTCCTCCGGCAAAGGCAATATCAACTACTTTTTGTCCTTTAGCCGCAAGCATGGAAGCATATTCGTAAGTCTTGGCATGCAACAACAGCGAGGGCACTCCCCAGGTTTCCATCATATTCCAGGGACTCATCCCGGTACCCCCTCCTGAACCGTCAACGGTCAACAGATCCAGTTTGGCGTCGGAGGCGAACTTAATCGCCATGGCCAAGGCTTCCATGCCATAAGAACCCGTTTTCAGAGAGATCCGCTTATAACCCAATTTACGCAGGTAATTTACTGATTTCATGAAAGCAGCGCGGACTTTTTCCGGCGTCTGAAGATCGGTATAACCGAGTCGGCTGTGGCGGGCAAAGGACTTTATAGCGCCGTGCTTGAAGGCTTCCTGAACTTCAGCCAGTGAGGGGTCGGGATCGACGACGTAGCCTCGCTCTTTAAGAAAAAGAGCATAACTTAGATCATCTACCTGAATTTCTCCGCCGATGTCCTTGGCACCTTGCCCCCACTTTAGTTCTATGATTACCTGGTCGCCGAACTTGTCGATAATGTATTCGGCAACGCCGTTTCTTGTATCTTCGACGTTCATCTGCACAATGATGGCCCCGTAGCCGTCGAAATACCGGAGAAAGGTATTGATGCGGCGGTCTAATTCAGGCGCCTTTGCTATCTTAGATTTTTCACCGCCGTTGATTACTGCCTTCCGGTCTATCCCAACTACATTTTCGCCAACAACGATGGGTATTCCGACAAGCGCCGCTCCGGTGGCAAAGGAATCCCAGTATTTAGCTGCAATGAAAGTAGAGCCGAGTGCTCCGGTCATAATAGGGAGCCGGACTTTTGTTTTCATTTTATTGCCGAATTCGGATTCAAGGTTCACATTAGGGAAAATGCATTCATCGGCGGAATTGGTTAATCCTTTCGGCAAGCCGGTAACACCGTAATTATAACCTTGGATGCGCAGGGAATTATAGCAGACGCCCACATGGCTGGTATTCCCGCTGCCGGCCGTTACAAAACCGAAATCACGGGGATAGAGAATTTTTCTACCTTTCATGCTCGACAAAAAAGTTTCGCATTTACCTTTGCAGTCGGACCTGCACAACGTGCAGAGACCGGACTCGGTAGCATTGCCTCTGTTGATCGAACCTATCGCATCATTTGACTTTGGCCATTCCATAAAGTATTCCTCCTTAGATGATTATCGAAACCTCTCCAAAATATTGGCCGGCAGTACATTGCCAAAAATATTGGAGGAGAAATTAGCAGGATAACTGATCAAAGTCAAATATTTTAGCTATATGGCATCTAATTTATTATATGATTGCTAAGGAATAAAATAAGACTTATATATTAACAACGGCAATATTGCCGATATCGCTAGCTCAGGCGAAAGGAAACGGGGCTTGGAAAATAATCAAGAGAGGATCTGATGGAAATAAAACACAAAAAGGCAATGCTTATTCTCAGCATAATCAAGAAGGCCGGGCAATTGGTTACGAGCATTGATATCGCCCGTGAAGCCCTGCTCATGGGACATGACATCAGCGAGCGAACTATCCGCTATTACCTGCAAGCGATGGCGACGCAAGGATTTGTGAAAAGCTCGGGCAGACGAGGACATCAAATTACCGAAGATGGCTTGAATGAACTCAATTCCTTTGACATAATCGGAAGGGTAGGATTTTTATCAGCCCGCATAGATGAAATGACTTATCGCATGAATTTCAATCTCGACACGGTTTCCGGCACTGTTATCATAAATATGACCTTAGCAAGCCCCCGGCAGTTGGCCGATAACGTTGAGGCCATTGCCAAAGTTTACGCGGAAGGATACGCCATGGGCGAACTCCTTACCTTTCTTGAACCCGGAGAAAGCCTGGCAAATGTCACCGTACCCGCAGGGATGATCGGCATCGGTACTGTTTGTTCAGTGACCTTAAACGGTGTGCTGCTTAAACATGGCATCCCTACAACCTCACGTTTTGGAGGACTATTGGAATTGCTGAACCGCAAGCCCGTGCGGTTTGCAGAAATAATTATGTATGACGGCACGAGCATCGATCCCTTGGAAATATTTATTCGTAGTGCCATGACGAACTATCTCGGCGCCACGGAAACGGGCAATGGAAGGATAGGGGCCAGCTTTCGTGAATTCCCGGGAGACAGCCGGGAAACTGTCGAAAACCTTGCAAAAAAACTCAAAAAAATAGGTTTAGGAGGATTTCTTGCTATTGGTCGCCCGGGCCAATCTCTTCTGGACATTCCGGTTAGCGACGGACGGGTGGGGGCGATCGTCATCGGTGGTCTTAACCCTGTTTCCATACTTGAAGAAAGGGGCATCAGGGCTCATTCAAGGGCACTGGCTGGTCTCATGGATTTCAGCAGGCTCTTTCATTATCGAGAGATGGTAAGCCGCCTGCGGAAATACCTGTAATTCATCAGGCAACATCCAAAACACAATAATTACAGTGGGCAAGCCCCGGCAGGGCAGCCGCCGGCGTATTCGGATGCGGCGGTGAGAAAAGTCGCCGGTGCGGCGGCGGCATCGGGAAAATCACCTGCCAGGGTCAACACCTGTTGCTTTTTACTACCGTAGCGATATACGGTGATGCCCTTGCATTTCAGCTTATGGGCCAGCGTATAGATCTTGCTGATGTCCTCGGTTGTGGCTGCCGCCGGCAGGTTGATCGTCTTGGAGACCGAGTTGTCGGTGTACTTTTGAAAGACGGCCTGCATACGCACATGCCACTCGGGGGCAATATCCCAGTCGGTAACGAAGAGGCGGCGGATTTCCTCAGGAATAGCCCCGATATCTTTCAGGCTGCCCTGCCGGGCAATCTGCTGCATCAGCTCGGCAGAGTGGAAACCCCGTTCCTTAGCCACCGCTTCGAAGACGGGGTTCACCTCCAGGAGCCGCGTCCCTTCCATGACATTGCGGGCGTAGGCAAGGGCAAAGAGCGGCTCGATCCCGCTGGAGCAACCGGCAATGATGCTGATTGTACCGGTAGGGGCAATGGAAAGGACGGTGGCGTTCCTCAGGCGGGGGCCGCCCGGCCGGTCATAGATGCTGCCTGCGAAGTTGGGAAAGACGCCCCGTTTTTTGGCCAGTTCCATGGAGGCTTCCTTGGCTTTTCCATAGATGAAACTGATAAGCTGCTCGGCCGTCGCCAGGGCGTCCTCAGAATTGTAGGGGACGCTCAAAAGCGTCAACGCGTCGGCAAAACCCATCACCCCGAGGCCGATCTTGCGGTTGCCTTGGCGGGTAATCTTTTCGATCTGCGGCAGGGGAAAGAGATTCGCCTCAATCACATTGTCCAGAAAGTGGACGCATAGCTTCGTCAGTCTTTCCAGCCTGGTCCAGTCTATCTTCCCACCGGCTACCATTTTGGCAAGGTTGAGGGAGCCAAGATTGCAGCTTTCGTAAGGTAAGAGAGGCAGTTCGCCGCAGGGGTTCGTCGCCTCCAGCCGCCCCACATGGGGGGTGGGATTGCGGCGGTTGATCTCGTCAAGGAAAATGAGGCCGGGATCGCCAGTCCGCCAGGCGTTGTTCACGATCAGCTCAAAGAGGGTATGGGCCCCCAGGGTGCGCACCTTTTTTTGGGAATGGGGATTGATCAGCGGCCAGTCCGCCTGCTTCGCCACCCTGGCCATGAAATCGTCGGTCACGCCCAGGGAGATGTTAAAATTGGAGAGCGTGGTCAAGTCGGCTTTGGCGGTAATAAAATCAACGATATCGGGGTGATCGGCGTTCAGGATGCCCATATTGGCGCCGCGCCGCTTGCCGCCCTGTTTCATCACCGCGGTGGCGGCATCGAAGATCTTCATGAAGGAGACCGGTCCGGAGGCCACCCCTTTGGTGGAACGGACGATATCTCCGGCGGGCCGGAGCCGGCTGAAAGAAAAGCCGGTGCCGCCGCCGGATTGATGGATAATCGCCATGTGTTTCAGGGAGTCGAAGATCCCCACGATGGAGTCTTCCACGGGCAGGACAAAACATGCGGAGAGTTGGCCCAGGGGCGCTCCGGCATTCATCAGGGTCGGGGTGTTGGGCAGGAACTCGGCCTGCCGCATCATCTCGAAGAAGGCGGCGGCCAGGGCCTCCACATCAGCCCCGGAAGCGAATCTGGTCTCAATCCCCGCCACAGCACGCGCCACCCGCCAAAACATCTCACGGGGCGTCTCGATAATATTGCCTTCTTCGTCGCGGAGCAGATAGCGGCGTTCCAGTACCTTGAGGGCGTTAACGGTGAGTTTGAGATCATCCCTGACGCCGATCGCCTGCTTCAAGCGGCGGATGCCGGCGCGCTGTTCCCGGTAAAGGATATAAGCCCTGGCGACCGCGGGAAAGCCCTGCGCCATGAGGACATCTTCCACGCTGTCCTGGACGTCTTCCACGCCGGGGATGCCGGCACCCTGTCTTTCCGCGACACGTTGCACCACCTCTAGGGCAAGCTTGTTGGCCAGCGGGCGGTCGCCGATTCTGGTAGCGGCAAAGGCCTTAAAGATGGCCGCTTCAATCTTCCCGGCTGCAAAGGGGACGACCGAGCCATCGCGCTTCCTGATCTGAACAAGCGGCATCGTTATCCTCCTTGCTTCACTTAATCGGCCATGATAGCAGGTTTAGCCCTTGAGGCCTTCTTTTCCGCCTGGAGGTGTTTTTGCTCCAGCATCTTTTCCTTGGCCCGTCGCGTGCGCCGCTGCTTCTGGCGCCTCAGTTTTTCGATGCGCGCTTTTTCCGCCGCGACGGCGCCCGTTTTTATTCTCTCGATCCGGTCGAGGAGGAGACGCCGGGCCAGGAAACGATTCAGCGCCTGGGACCTTTCCTGCTGGCACTTCACCGAAAGGCCCGTGGGAACATGTACCAAATAGACGCAGGACGAGGACTTGTTGACCTTCTGCCCGCCCGGCCCCGAGGAACGGACGAAGGTTTCCCTGAGATCGCTTTCCGCAACTCCGAGTCGTTCCATTCTTTCTTGAAGAGCCTTTTCTTTTTCCGGGGAAATATTCATAGTGTGGTATCATAAGACATGAAGTAATTTTTCACAATGGGGAGTTACCGTGATCATAAATATTACGGGGATCAGGATGGCATTGGACGAAGGAGAAGAACTGCTTCGTTCGAAGGCGGCGGCAATCCTTTCCCTTCCCCCCGAGGCAATTTCTTCTCTGAAAGTGCTCAGAAAGACCCTCGATGCCCGCCGTCATCGGCCGCCCTTTTTTCTTTACGGCATCGAAGCATCCTTGCCCGATGCCACTCCCCTTCCCGATACCGGCGGCGGAGAAGTCAAAATCAGCCTGGCGAGACCGGAGGAAAGATCTTCGTTTGCCCTGGGAACTGCGGCAGCAGAGCCAGCTCGTCCCCTCTACAGGGCAGGGAAAGGGCCCAAGGTGGTGGTCGTGGGAAGCGGTCCCGCGGGCCTTTTTGCCTCCCTGACGCTGGCGGAAAAAAACATCCCCGTAATGCTCCTCGAACGGGGGGATCCCGTTCCGGCGCGCTGCCGTGATGTTCTTGTCTTCTGGGAAAAGGGAAGGCTTAATCGGGAAAGCAACGTCCATTTTGGGGAGGGAGGAGCGGGCACTTTTTCCGATGGCAAGCTTACGTCACGGAGCAAGAATCCCCAGAGCAGGCAAATCAGGGAAACCTTTGTCGCCCTCGGGGCGCCTGTGGAGATCTTAAGCGCCGCCAAACCGCATATTGGCACCGACCGGTTGCAGGAGACGGTGGTAAATTTCCGGCAAAAGCTCCTGGCCCTGGGTTGCGAAATTAGGTTCGGGGCGCGGCTTTCCGACATAGAGCGGCGGGACGGCAAGATTACCGGCCTCGTGATCAACGATAGGGAAGAACTCCCCGTGGATTACCTGCTTTTGGCCATAGGGCAACACGCCGATGATACCTACCGGATGCTCCACGCCCGGGGCGTCCAGATGGCCCCCAAGCCCTTCGCCCTGGGGCTGCGTCTGGAGCACCCCCAAAGTTTGATCAACGAGATCCAGTATGGGAAGTGGCAACACCATTCCGCCCTGCCGCCGGCGGAGTATTTCGTCACGGCGAAGGCAACACCGGCGGGAGGTCCGGAACGTTCCGTCTACACCTTTTGCATGTGCCCTGGCGGCCGCGTCATCGGCTGCAGTTCCGAACCCGGCGGGGTGATTACCAACGGCATGAGCGGTTCGGCCCGGGAGGGTGCGCAGGCCAACAGCGCCGTCGTCGTAAACGTTACCATCGATGATTTTTCGGGAACCCTTCAAGATCCTCTGCGGGGGCTCCTTTTTCGCCGCTTTTGGGAAGAAAGGGCCTTCCTTCTGGGAGGAGAAAATTATTTTGCCCCTGCCCAGCGCCTGACGGATTTTCTCCAGGGCCGGGTCAGCAGCCTGCTTCTTCCCAGCAGCTTTCTGCCGGGTGTTACGGCGGTGCCTCTAGGGGAAGCTTTGCCGGACTTTGCCGGAGAGGCGCTAAGGGAGGGACTAGGGCAATTCGGGAGGAAGATGCCGGGGTTTATCACTGAGGAAGCACTCCTCATCGGCGTAGAAACGCGCACCTCGGCCCCCGTCAGGATCTTGCGTGCTGTTGCCGGCGACAGCGTCAATACGCCGGGTCTTTATCCCTGTGGCGAGGGTGCGGGTTACGCCGGGGGGATCATCAGTTCCGCCCTCGACGGGATCAAGGCGGCGGAGAGCATTATCAGCTCTTGGGACGGGCTTCGATAACGATATCCTCGCCCAGCCGGTATACCCTCCGGAAACTCATCGCCAGCGCCTCATCCACGCTTTTCTTCCCCAGGTCACCCACCGCGTCGATACCTTTGCCAAGGATCTTCGGGGCCACGATGATTACCAGGCGGTCCACAAATCTGGCTTTCAGCAGGGACGTGGCAATGGCCGCACCCCCTTCCACGAGCACCGAGGCGATCTGCCTCTCTCCCAGTTTCCGGATGAGTTTCGGCAAGTCTATGCGGCTGTCGCCGTCATCCTCGGCGAGGAGCGTTTCGATACCCCTTTCCTCGAGTTGCCTGATTTTGTCGGGGGCGGCCTGTCCTGTGGAGGCGATGACGGTCCGGGCGCTCCTCTGATCCTGCAGCACCCTGGCCGAGAGCGGCAGGCGCAGGCGGGAGTCAACGATAATCCGCAACGGATTTCGGCCCTTGACGTGGCGTACAGTTAATTCCGGATCGTCCTGCAGAACCGTCCCGCACCCCACGAGGACGGCATCATGGTTGCTGCGCAGCCGATGGGCAAAGGTCCGGGACGGGAGAGAGCTGATCCAGCGGGAATTGCCTGTAGCAGAGGCGATCCGGCCATCAATCGTCTGGGCGAATTTAAGGGTTACAAAGGGGATCCCGGTAGTGATAAATTTGAAGTAGCCTTCGTTGATCTCCCGGCAGGCCCTTTCTTCCACACCCACCACCGTCGCGATGCCTGCCCGCTGCAGAGCGGCGATCCCCCGGCCTGCTACCAGGGGATTGGGGTCGGTGATGCCGATCACCACCCGTGCCGGCTTTATCTTCAGCAGTGCCTCCACACAGGGTGGGGTCTTGCCGTAATGGCTGCAAGGTTCGAGGGTTACATAAAAGGTAGCTCCATCCAGGGGCGCTTTGGCTTTATTGATTGCGTTAATTTCGGCGTGCGGGCCGCCGTAGCGTTGATGATAACCTTCGCCGATTATCCGGTCACCCTTGACCACCACCGCTCCGACCAGGGGGTTGGGGCTCACCCGCCCGGCACCGCGCCTGGCTAGTTGCAGGGCCCGTTTCATGTAGTATTCATCTGTCAATGTTCTACCTCACAATCTGTGTTCCTTATATCATGATGCCGGGCTAGATAAAATGATTTTATCGAGACTTTCCCTTGTGGCTCCTTTCAGAATTGTGATATGGGAGCCAATATTAATAATTTTTTTGAGGAGCGGAGACGATGATTGCCGGGGTGATGACAAAGAAATTGAAAGTCCTGCCTGACGAGCGGGGCCGGTTAATGGAGATCTTGCGTGCCGACGACGAGATGTTCGTTAACTTTGGCCAAGTCTACATGACCACCGCCTATCCGGGGGTGGTGAAGGGATGGCATTATCACAAAAAACAATTTGACAACATGGCCGTTCTCAAAGGCATGATGAAAATCGTGCTCTATGATGGGCGCCAGGACTCGTCAACTTATGGGGAAATCAACGAATTTTTTGCCGGCGATCACAACCCCCTGCTCCTGCACATTCCCCCTTTCGTACATCACGGCTTCAAGTGCATCTCTGATCACGAAGCCCTGGTCGTAAATGTTCCCAGTGAGCCTTACAATTATCAAGAACCCGACGAATTTCGCGCACCACCCCATGACAGCAGCATCCCTTACCAGTGGGACAGAAAGGACGGCTGAATTAAACCTATGCATTACCTGGAAGTCATCATTTTCCTGACAGGGGCGGCCATTGGGAGTTTCCTCAATGTCTGCATCAGGCGGATACCGGCCGGCGAATCTCTGGCGCTGCCTCCTTCCCATTGTCCCCAATGCCTGCGCCCCATCCGGTTTTACGATAACATCCCCCTGCTCAGCTACCTGGTCTTGCGGGGAAAGTGTCGCGACTGCGGGCAAAGGATATCACCGCAGTATCCAGCCGTCGAACTGCTGACGGCCCTGATGGCGCTCTTCCTCTTCTGGAAATTCGGGCTGGCCCTAAGCTTTCTTGCGGCCTTCGTCTTTGCCTGTTTCCTGATCATCATAACCTTCATCGATCTTGTACATCAGATCATCCCTGATGTTCTTACCCTCCCCGGCATCCCCCTTTTCCTGCTGCTTTCGGTCTTCGTCATGGAGGTCCCTCTGCGGGATGCCGCCCTGGGAATATTGATCGGTGGCGGCATCCTTTATGCCATCGCCTTTGGCTATGAGCTCATTGCCAAAAGAGAGGGTATGGGTGGGGGCGATATTAAGCTGTTGGCCATGCTGGGCGCCTTCTGCGGCTGGAAGTCACTCTTCTTTATCCTGTTTGTCAGTTCCTTTCTCGGCGCCCTGGTGGGGATCACGGTCATGCTGCTGAAAGGGAAAGACATGAAATATGCCATTCCTTTCGGCCCCTTTCTTTCCCTCGGCGCCTTGCTTTATCTATTTTTCGGTGAGGGTTTCGTCCGAATGCTGCTTTTCCACCGTTTATAAAGCCCTCTGGCGAAAAACACTTCCAGGAGGGGAAAATCACGTTTTTGCAGTGTGAAAAAGGTCACTGTCCGACATCGGCCTTCGCGTCCCTGAGGCATGATTATTGGCGAGTTTAACGATTTTGTGCGGCTCGGCGGAATTCCGGTACACTTCAAGGCATGCATCTTGCTTTTCCCGTTTCCGGGGTGTTATGATATTAAAAAATAGCCGTTTCGGCTTTACCGTGATCGAACTCCTGATTGTCCTTGTCATCATGGGGATTCTGACAACCATTGCCGCACCGAACTACTGGACCTTTATGGCCCAGCGGCGTTTAAACGGCACCGCGCGCCATCTCGCCATGCATTTTATGCAGGCGCGGGCGCAGGCGATCACGACCAACAAAAAAATTATTGTGAATCTGCTGAACGGTAACCAATATTGCTTTGTAACCGATAATGACGGGGACGAAACCATTTCGTCGGGCGACACGTCGGGGGCTATTTATGACATTTACCCCGACTACTATGATGTGACGTTTGCCGCTGCGTCCTCCGGTTTTAATCCTATTTTCCGGCCCGACGGCACCAGCCAGACGGGAACGATCAACGTGAGCAGTTCCGTGGCCGGAATAACCGCGAAAACAATCACCTTCAGTCGGGCCGGACGGGTAAAGATTAATGGGTAACCACGACACTAAGGGACAGCGGGGCTTCACCCTGATCGAAATCGTGATCGCCATTTTCATTATGACCGTTGCCTTGTCAGGTCTGATTGCCGTGACGGTCATGGCCATCAAAGGCGGTGACTTCAGCAAGCGGATGACCACGGCCACCACGCTGGCCAAGGATATGATGGAGCAGCAAAAGAATAAGTCCTACAGTTCCATCACCGCCGGAACGACAATAGACTATCTGAACGAGGATTCTTCTTCCGGCAGTGCGGGGGCTTATTTCACACGTACCTTGAGAGTTACTGATAACACTCCGGCTACCGATATGAAAACCATTGAGGTAGAGGTAAGCTGGTCCTGGGGCGGCACGCGCACCGTCACCCTCAGGACGATTGTGTCTTCCTGAAAGCGGCTATGAACTTTAATGATGACGGCAACATGCAACCCGCACCCGGGGCATTCCCGATCAGGGTAGACCACGCCTTGCCCCGACCATTCAGGGATCTGTATCATCGGCTCCTCGGGAAAAAACCGCCGGGGTTTTCTTTAGCCGAGCTGATGGTTGCCATGGCGGTAGGCCTGGTGCTTTTGAGTGCCCTTTACGGTGTTTTCACCGTGCAGAGCAAACAATTAAGAACTCAGGAGATGTCGGTGGAAATGCAGCAGAATGCCAGAATGGCCATGGAAATGATGACGCGTGAAATAGGCCTGGCTGGCTATAATCCCACGGTTTTGCTTTCAAAATGCGATGGAACCCTGCCTGATTCGCTCGCCAGTTCGAACTGCATCGGAATTTTAAATGCCGCCGGTACCGTTATCAAATTTAATATGGATTTTCAGGATACGGATGGTAACAATCCTCCCGTTTCTGACGGTGAGACGGATGGTCCCAGTGAGACGATTACCTACGGTCTTTATACCTCGACTTCCGGAGGCGTTTCCGTCCAGTGCCTCGGCCGTAAGACCACCAATGAGAGCAGTTATCAGCCGGTGGTGGAAAATATTTACTCGCTTGCCTTCACTTATCTGAATAGCGCCGGCGGCACCGCTACTACGATCGGTGCGATCCGTTCGATTCAAGTGACCATGGTGGCCAAGGCCGCCAAGCCGGACCCCTCCTACCCTAACTACGGGGGTTATCGGATGTATACGTTGACGGCGCGGGTAACACCCCGTAACCTGGCGTATTAAAATAAATAGTAAAGAGGCCGTAATTATGAAGAATTATATTAAACCCCTGCGTAGTGAAAGCGGCATGGTGCTCGTCCTGTCGATGCTGATCATGTCGGCGTTGATTTTGTTGGGCACGACCGCGGTGATGGAATCGCAGACGGATCTGCGGATTGCCGCCAATTACAAGACAAACGCCGCGGCCCTTTACGCCGCCGAAGCCGGTGTGGAAGAGGCCCGGGCGAGACTGAAAGAAAATTTCACGCCCACCGCCAGCATGATTGTCGATACTGCACCCACAAGCTCAACCTGGACGGCGGCCATGAGCAGTTTGCAGTCGACCCTGTCATATACGGTAAGCGTCAGCCATAAAAAGAACAGCAGCAACAATGTCCTTTATTGGGGCGATCAAAATAACGACGGGAAATACGAGATAAATACCACGACCGGCCAAAACATCTACCTGGCAACGAGCACGGCCACAAATGCCTCTGCCAGCAAAACGCTGGAGGTCGCGATGGCGAGGCTTCCCCCCATCACCGCGCCCGCCGCCCTTTACGTCGAGGCGGCAACATCGATCCAAGGGACAAGCACCTATATCAACGGCAACGATTCCTGCGGTTCCGCAAACAAGCCGGGGATAGTCACAACGCTGGCCACAAGCACCGTCACAAAATCAGGCAATCCCTCCGTCTGTGGTTCCGGTACGACGACATGCAATTCAACTTCGTGGAATGTGACCGGTGGCGCCACCAACATGGATGTCCAGGCGATGGTCGATAATTGGAAAGGCGTCGCGGACTCCGCTTATGATCGAACCTCCAACTCCACTGAAACGGGGCTGAGCTGGGGGCTTCCGGTGCTATCCCCCCATTCATGCGGCGAAAGCCACGTCGTCTATTACAATATGCATGGCTATGACCTCAAGCTGACCGGCGGCACTTCCGGATGCGGCATCCTTCTGGTCCAGGGAGATCTGGAGATCAATGGCGGTTTTAGCTGGTATGGGATAGTCATGGTCACGGGGTCGGTGACCTTTACCGGCGGCGGCAGCGCCAGTAGCGGCAACGATAAGAACATCGCGGGCAGCGTGCTCTCCGGCGGCTCCGTGGAAGCCGATCTCGTAGGCGGTAATGCCAGTATAGTTTACTGCGGCGATGCCGTTAACAATCAGACCGCTAACCACCCCTTGCGCGTCTTAAGTTGGACGACAAAATAGCGGGGAGAAAAAAAGAGCCATCAGAACATCCGGGACAGTTTATGGCTCCCACCAGCCGGCCGGGAGCTGGCCTTTGTTTTTTTCCTTTACTTCATCGGTCATTCTGTAAATTTCCGAGGAGGTATTAAGTATCTCTTCCGTTATCTTTTGCGCGGCTTCCGTATCTTTCCTCCCCCTGGCCTCCCGCCTCTCCTCCAGCAAGTCGTTAAGTTTCACGGCTAACTGATCTTTCTTACGCTTCTGCTCGGGAATATTAATTTTTTCCACCGGGGCTTTGTCGGCAGCGGCCGCCTTTTCCTCACCGGAGCCGGAGACCGGGGGAACCGGGGGGGGAGGAGTTGCTGCCGTTTTTCCCCTGCTTTCGGAGGCCTCATTCACCTCCGTGCCCTGTTCCAGGGTCCGCCGCTCCAACCGGCTAACTTCCCCTTGTTCGATGCCCACAACACCCCCGATATAGAAAAAATATAATTGCCCCCCTTCGACCCAATAAAGGGGGGTTGCTACCTGGCCGCCATTTTTAAAATGGAGGAGATAATCGGCGTCACCGGCGGTGGGGAAAAAGAAGAAAAGGGAAATGAGCAATGTTAAATAGGCTTTTTTCATGACTGCTATATCCTTAGTATACTTAATAAGAAATTTTTTGCTTTTTGTCGAGATATTTTTCTACCTTAAAAATCAGGTTTAAGCATCAGGAAGCTGAAATGCCTGCCCGTACGGCCGCGGTCACGGCGGTGGGAATAAAAGACATCACCCCGGCAGGCTGTGCAGTAAGCGCCGGAAAATATCTGCGCCGGAGGCACCCCCCGCTCTTCCAATTGATATCTGTTGACCATGGTGAGGTCCAGCATCCACCTGTCCTTTGTCGCGCCGGGCCGGAAAAAAGATGTCCGCCCTTCCTGCCCATAGATGCTGAGGGCATGAAAAACGGCCCCATCCACCTCATAGCAACAGGGCCCCACCGCCGGCCCGAAAGCCGCCAGGATATCACCGGGCCGCGAGGAAAACCGGGCGGCGAAGACATCCAGCACCTGGCCGGCAATGTTCAGGGCGGTCCCCCGCCAGCCTGCATGTACAGCCGCAATCACACGCTTGGCCCGATCAACCAGGAAAAGGGGTACGCAATCCGCCGTTTTTACCCCGATCGCCAGTCCCGGCCGGCTTGTCACGAGGGCATCGCAGTCCGGAAGCTCCGCCGGCAAACCGAGATTATTAGAGCCGATTTCCCGGCAATATTCGTTGATGACGGCGATCCGGTCGCCGTGCTTTTGCTGCATCGTGACGAAGCAGCTGGGATCAATCCGAAAGGATTCCGCCAGGAGCCGCCAGTTTTTCGCGACGCCTTCCGCCTCGTCCCCTTCCCCTATGCTGAAATTCAGGCCTGCAAAACACCCGCTGCTCATGCCGCCGCGCCGGGTGGGAAAGGCATGCAGCAGAAAATCATCCGCGGTCAGCGGCAATGCCTCCAAATATTCGATGGTCCCCCGATGGGAAAATGTAAAGTCCGACAATAAGCTACTCCTTTTTCTCCTTGCCCGTCCTTGGCGGTAATCCCGCGGCGCCGCTCAGGAATTCACAGAGAACGGTCATATCCGGCGGTAAAGGAGCGGAAAAATCAAGAGGCAGGCCCGTCACCGGGTGGGTGAAGCTAAGGCGAGCGGCATGCAGGGCCGGCCGGGACAGCGCTTTAAATCTCGCCCTCAGGAGCGTGTCGGCCACCGTCAGCAGCCGTTGCCCCGCGCCGTAGATGGCGTCCCCCACGATGGGGTAGCCGGCATGTTGCAGGTGGACCCTGATCTGATGGGTTCTTCCCGTCTCGATATCCACGTCAAGCAGCGTGGCCGCGCCGTAGCGCTCGCAGACACGCCAGTGTGTCCGGGCCGTCTTTCCGCGCCTGCTGCGTGTAGACATCTTCTTGCGATCCACGGTATCCCTTCCGACGGGCGCATCGATCATCCCCGCCTCGCCCCGGACATCGCCGTAAACCAGTGCCCGATATCCCTTCCGCACCTCATGCTTTTTGAATTGGGCAGCAAGTCCCTGATGGGCCGCGTCGGACTTGGCCACCACCATCAGTCCCGATGTCCCCTTGTCGAGGCGGTGCACGATCCCGGGCCGCATGACGCCGCCGATGCCGGAAAGATCCCGGCAATGGAAGAGCAGGGCATTGACCAGGGTGCCTCGATAATTGCCTGCCGCCGGATGGACGACGAGGCCCGCCGGCTTGTCGACGACCAGCAGAAAGGCGTCTTCATACACGATGGGCAGGGGAATATTTTCAGCCAGGACATCGTAGGCCGCGACGGACGGTTCTTCAAAAACCAGCCGGTTGCCTTCCCGCAGCCGCATCCCGGCTTTGGCGGGCGAATCGTTCAGGAGTACCCTCCCGGCCGCAATCGCTTTTTGGATCTGTGCCCGGGACAGGGAGACGCGAGGATGGGAAGCCAAAAAGACATCGATCCTGACGCCGCTTTCTTCTTTTTCTATCAGGAAAGTGTGGATGTTATTCATGCCCGATAGTGGCGGCCACAGTGGCCAGCCCTTCTCTGAGGAAGGGAAATTCCTCTTCAGCGATAGTGCGCAAATCGAAAAGTACTTCTTCGTCGGCAATCCTTGCCAGGATGGGAACCTCCAGTCTCCGCAGCTCCGCCTCAAGTTTTGCCGCCGAGATTTGTACCGGATGCAGGACAATCATGGTTGTCGGAATATCGCGCGCAGGCAGTGCCCCGCCGCCCGCCAGGGAGAAACCGCTTTGCAGAGACAAAGACCATCCGGCAGGGGATATTTTTTTCAGTATGGCCAACAGCCTCCGGGCGCGGCGCAGGACGTCCGCGGGCGGCTCCGTCAGGGCTTTGAGCACCCTGATGTTTTTAACGGCCCCTTCGGGCCTGAGATATTCGATCAGGGTTGCCTCAAGTGCGGCCAGGGTCAGTTTGTCGATCCTGAGCGCCCGGTTGAGGGGATTGCCCTTGATTTCCTGCAGAAGTGCGGCCTTCCCCAGGATAATCCCCGCTTGGGCTCCCCCCAGGAGCTTATCGCCGCTGCAAGTAACCACATCCACGCCCTTGGCCAGCACCTCCGGCACGGTCGGCTCGCGTTCCAGGCCATAATGGTCCAGTTCGATAAAACAGCCGCTGCCCAGGTCGTCTACCACGGGCACCCGGTGCTTGCCGCCCAGGTCTACCAGGCCTTCCAATTCTGCCTCTTCCGTAAATCCCACCATACGGAAATTGCTGGTATGGACCTTCAGGATAACCCCGGTTGCAGCGCTTATGGCTTTTTCATAATCCGCAAGCCGGGTGCGGTTGGTTGTACCTACCTCCCGCAGGCGGGTGCCGCTTTTTTCCATGATCTCCGGGATGCGAAACTCGCCGCCGATTTCCACCAATTCTCCCCGGGAAACGATAGCCTCTTTGCCATCCGCCAGGGTATTCAGTGTCAGCAGCACCGCGGCGGCATTGTTGTTGACCACCAGGGCATCTTCCGCACCGGTCAGGGCGCAGAGCAGATGCTGCACGTGATCATACCGGCTGCCCCTTTGACCCTTTTCCAGGTCAAATTCCAGATTGGAATAATTCCCCCCCACCTCGAGCAACCGGGCCAGCGCCGCCGCACAAAGGGGCGCCCTTCCCAGGTTGGTGTGGAGGATAACCCCCGTGGCGTTTACCACCCGCCGCAGCCGGAAGCGGCCCAATGCGAGCACCTCTCTTTCCACCCCTGCGGCGACCCGGTTAAGCACCTTTTCGGGGCTCGGCGGCCATTCCTCCCCCTGGCCGTCACCCCCCATAAGGATGCGCCTCTGATCGGCAACGGCATCGCGGCAAAAGGACTTTACCACCTCCCACGGTGCCCTGGCCAGCAGGCCCCGCTCCTCGATGAGGAACATCAATTCGTCGATCTTGGGCAGACTCCGAAGCAGGATATTTTTTTGGTCACTCGTCGTTTTCAATGTTATGAACCTTCAGTTACGGAAATGGGTTGATCAATACAACTTCTGCAGGGTCGCACCCTGAAAATAGTGCTGCAAAATCTCCGGGACGGAAAATCCCCGTATGGCCATTACGGCGGCCCCGATCTGGCACAGACCGACCCCGTGCCCCCAACCGGCGCCGCGCAGGATGAACCGCATGGCCTGGCCGGCCGGATCGCGTTCCGTCGAAACGGTAAAGGCGCTGCTTAACAGATGGCTCTTCGACAAAACCCGGCGGATCTCCAATTCTTTACCCACGATCAGGGAGGCCTTCCGTCCCAGGATCTGTAACCGGAAAATCCTTCCCGAGGCCCCGCGCGCCAGAGGAACGAGGTCGCAAAGGGTCCCCAGATCAACCCCTGTTTTTTCTTTAATAATCTCTTCCAATTCCCCAGGGCGGTAAGCCGTTTCCCAGCGATAGAAATCCACCGTTTCCCGATCGAAGTCAGGGAGAATCTGCCGTCGCGTTGCGTCGTCAACGGTATTGCAATAGGCTTCCGGTGACGAGAGAAGCCAATTTTTTGCTGCCTCCTCTGTTTCCGGTGGGGGATGGTGAAAGGGCGCATCGGAAACAGATGACAAATAAGGTACCTCCACATCCTCCCAGGCCGTGGCAAAATTTTCCGTTCGTCCACCACAGGCCTTGTGATAGCGGGTGTCACAGATGTTGCCGTCATGAACGAGAAAGAGGCCCCGTGTCGCGCGCACCGCCTCGGTGGCCCTTCCCCCCGGAAGTACCGGCACACCTTGATAACGCTGGCAATGATCATCGGCGCAAACATCAAAGTTGTCATGGTCTTCCCGCCCGTACCAGCGGAGGATCTCTCCCGCCGGCGACGGGCTTTGCCGTGGTGCAAAAGCCTTATTATCCTTTCGCTCCAGCATGGCCGCAAGCCAACTACGGGAAATCACTGCGTGGGCTTTTAAGAACTCAAATGGCGATTCGGGACTCATTTCTGAAGCAATTACGCTCTCCAGATAATCCTCCAAACCGATCTCATTGATGACCGTCAACCCGGCATCGGTGACCGCCAGTAAACGCAGGTTGCCGCGGAACGTCTCCTGTTTCCGGCGCTCCCAGTGGAAATTAACGCCGATTGTCACATCGCTGATACTGAAGGTCGCATCCCCGGCGGGCGTGGCCAGGAACTGTGGTCCGAAGGACAACTTCCCTCCCTTTTCATCAACGCCCCTGATCTTGCCGCCCTCGGCCTGCAGCCTCAGGAGGCCATCCACCGGCCGACCCTCAAGAAGGAAGGAACCGTTAAACCTGATTTGCAGGTTGGCGCGGTCTTCGCTGATGCCGACCCGGATTATGGGTTCCACGCTGATCATCCTTATCCTTACTACAAAACATCTGTATTTACCATCATGACCGTCAAATTTATTGACAGGTGAAGAGCTTCCATTGTAGACCCGGACATGGCAAATCCTCAATCTATCGGCGTGTTCGATTCCGGCATCGGCGGTTTGACGGTCGTCCGGGCACTCATGGAACGGGCGCCTTTTGAAAATATCATTTATTTCGGCGACACGGCCCGGGTGCCCTATGGGATAAAATCGGTGGAAACGATCACCCACTACGCAACCCAGATTACAGAATTTCTGCTGCAAAAAGAAGTTAAACTCCTGATTGTCGCTTGCAATACCATGGCTGCCGTGGCCCGCGAGGCCGTGACCGCTCTGTCTTCAGTACCGGTACTGGACGTCATCGACGCCGGCGCCCGTAGCACCGTGGCTGATCCGCGCACGAAAGCCGTGGGTGTTATCGGCACCCTCGCCACCATCAACAGTAACGCTTACGCCCGGGCCATCCACCATTACGTGCCGGGAATAAAAATCTTTTCCCAGGCCTGTCCCCTGTTTGTGCCTCTCGTGGAAGAGGGATGGCTCGATCATCCCGTTACCAGACTTACGGCTCAGGAATATTTAAACCCCGTCCTCGCAGAGCATATCGACACCCTGGTCCTGGGCTGCACTCATTATCCGCTGCTCAAGGCCACACTCAGGGATGTCGCCGGTCCCGACATCAGGCTGGTGGATTCCGCCGAGGCCATGGCGACAATCACCCTTTCCCTGCTGCAGGAAACGAGAATTGAAAATCCCTCCCAGCTGCCGCCCAATTACCGGTTTTACGTCACCGACGTTCCCTTGCGTTTTCAAGCCATCGGCGAGCGTTTCCTGGGACGCGCCCTGCCCAACGTTGAACTGGTGAGGTGGTAATATATAAAGGGGAAACGATGAACCCCTTGCGCTTCCGGATTGGGTCCCACTGGCTGATTAAGACGGCTCAGGGTTCAATAGATTCCAGCTCAAGTACAAGATGGATAACGCTCACCCGGATCTGGATTTTAACGGGTAATTTCCTATCATCTGCCGTGAACCAAATTTTTAGCTGCGGGTCATCGCTTTTCTTTACGACGTCTTGGGCTTCCAACCTTTCAATATCGGGAATTACCAGGAAGGTATCATACTTTTTTCCTTCAATTTGGATCACTTCTCTTTTAGAAACGGTTGCCTGGGCAACAATCGTCCTGTCGCCCTCAGTAATCGGCAATTGAATCACACTGTTTTCCTTCATGTTTTGCAGCCGAAGCACGTAAAATAGGGCCAGGTTATCGAAAGTGCCCGGCGCCAGTGAAATAGGCTTCATTTTTTCGCCGAAATTGGCACGGCTGACTTCACGTTTTTCCCAATTGAAGTTTATGACAACATCACGGGGGTGTTTCCCTTCGGTCTTTTTTTTATAAAGGAGGCTGTGTTTCAGATCGGCATCGACATATGAATCCTCCCTCTCCCGGACTTTATAGAGCAGATCGCCGATCCCTTTCGTTTCCCTGACCATGGCAAAGTGGTAAGCCTTGACGCCCGCGAGGGTCTCCATGGGCAGGACTTCCAGGGTGGCTTCTCCGGCCGACAGCGCACCCCATCTTCCCTGGTAGGTCAATTTTTCTCCCGGACGGAAGGGCAGGTTATTTTTGCCCTGCGCGTTGGCGCTCAGAACCGAGATATGAAGAAAGATCGCGCCGACAAAAAGAAGCGTCAGGTATTTTTTAAGTTTTTGGTAAATTGTGCCGCTTACGGGATTGATCGTCATTTTTATTATTCCTCTTATATTATTCCAGACTGGGAACTTTATCCTCTTTCCGGTTGATGCCCAGCTTCTGGGTCCTCTCGATTTCCCGGAGCTTCATCCTGATGATGACAATCAAAGAAATAATGAAGAGCCAAAGAACAGCCAGACTCTCGTAGATGATAAACCGGCTGTAAGGCGCCGCGGGGAAGACCTCCACCTCGGTCTCGGCGCCGAATAGGGGGCTGGCAGTCAGCAAGAGGAACAGCAGGGTGGAAATAATCTGCTTCTTCATCATTACTCCTAACCACTAATCCCGCTGTGACGGGATAAGTTCATTCACGAAATGGTTTGCTGAAGTAAACCATTTCTAATTCACTAATGCGTTAACGAAATTGCTTTCCCTCGGAAAGCAATTTCTAACTACTAACTAAGGTACCCGACGATGGTCATTATCATAATGTAGGCAATATAGGCAATGCCGACCCAGGTAAATAGCGGGCTTGGCTCGCCACGGCTGCTTTTCTTGTCAATAAGGGGCAACAGGAAGAGGATCGCCATGGCAGTAGCGATCAGGAGAATTGCGATTACCTCGCCGTTTAAGCCAAAAATCTGTCCGGGGAAAAGTTTCAAGGTCTGGAAGACAAAAAGGAAATACCATTCCGGCTTGATATTCTCCGGGGTGGGAGCCAGGAGGTCCGCCTTGATACCGATTTCCGGTGGCAGGAAGACCGCCAGAGTTGCCACTGCCCCTAGTACCAGGAGCCAGACGATGAGATCATGATAAAGCTTTTGGTTCAGTATCGGAGCATGAGCGTTTCCCTGTCCGAAAAGGAAAAAACCCGTTCTGCTCTTCTCTTTTTTCCTAATGTTCACATGCAGGCTGACCAGGAAAAGCGTGGCCAGCGGCAACAGGGAGACGTGAAAGGCATAAAAACGCGTGAGCGTCTCCCCGGTTACGTCGATGCCTCCCCTCAGGAAGGCCATGAGAAAACCGCCGATAACCGGCAGGGCCTTAACGCCACCCGTGGCCACCTTTACCCCGGCCAGGGCGCGGTCGTCCCAGAGGAGAAGATAACCGCTCAAACCGAAGAAAATCGAGATACCCAGCAGGATGAAACCGGTAAACCAAACAAACTCCCGGTGGTTTCGATAGGACTTGGTAAGCAAGGTCCCGAAGAGATGGATAAAGAGAAACAGCAAGGCCAGTTGGGCGCCCCAGTGGTGGAAAGAGCGAAAGAACCAGCCCATGTTCAACTTGGTCACGATGTCGATAATGCTCTTGTGGGCAAAATCCGGATGAGGCACGTAATAGAAGGCCAGGGTCATGCCGGTGACGAACTGCAGGGCGATAAGAAACCTAGTAACGGCCCCGAAATCAAAGCGGCGCAACGTCCTGGTCTTCTCTTTAGCCAGTCTTGCCAGCTCACGGAAATCGTAGCGGCCGGAAAACCAGCCCTTAAGCCTTAGGAAGTTCAACCTTCACCCCTTTCTTGGCCACGATGAGTTTCTCTCCCTCAATGGTATATACTAAAATCTCCAGCGGTTTGGGAGGAGGTCCGGCGATATTCTTCCCCTTTTCATCAAACCAGCCCTTGTGGCAGGCGCAGAAAAACTTCCTCTCCGCCGGCTTATAGGTCACATTGCATTCCATATGGGTACAGACGCCTTTCAGGGTCATGACCGCGCCATCGGCTTTCTTGAAAAAGAGGCCCGGATTGCCGCCCCAGGCAAAGAGCTTGGTCGTGTTGGGCGGGATATCGAGGTAATCGGCCGCTTTCAGGACCACAAAATCCGGTTCCTTGCCCAGGGTGGGATAGGCGAACTTGCCGACGGCATAGATAATACCGGCAAAAAAAGCCGCACCCCACCCGCCGAAAAGGGTGTTGAGAAACCTCCGCCTGGTAATGAGAGAATAATCAATCTTCATCTTTAATCTTGCCCCAAGATTTTTTTCGTTTTGTACTTTATGAGCCGTTTCCTTAAAGCGACGATGGCATCGGTGGGCCGCACCTCCTTCGGGCAGGCATCGATACATCTCAAGACGGTATCGCAACCCCAAACACCCCGCTCATTATTCACCGTTTCCAGCACACTTGCGGGCCTTTCGTCCCGCGAATCTGCCATGAACCTCTCCAGCTTGGCAAAGGCATGGGGCCCCAGATAGCTGGGATCGCGCGCCGGGACCGGACAGGCCCCGTAACAGGAGGCGCAAAGGATGCAGTTCACGTATTGGTCGATGCGCTTCCGATCTTCTGCAGACTGGGGCAATTCCTTTTCCGGAGCGGGGCTTTTCCTCGTCAGCCAGGGTTTGATCTGCTCGTAGCTTGCCCAGAAAGGCGCCAGATCGACTACGAGGTCTTTGATGATCTCCAGATTGGGCAGGGGTTCCAGGATAACGGTATCGGTGTTGAAAGGCGCTACCTGGGTACGGCAGGCCAGATCGATCTTCCCGTTGATGACCATGGCGCAGGAACCACAAACCGCCGCCCGGCAAGACGAGCGGAAGGCCAGCGTCCCGTCTATTTCATCCCGAATCCTGATAAGGACGGCCAGGACCGTAAGTCCCGGGATCACCCTGATACGGTAGGAAGCCAGATAGGGCTCCTTGGCCGGCTCCAGGGTGTCGTAGCGGAGGATCTTAAAGGTGTAATAATTGGCTGCTAGCAATATCTTACCTCTTTCGCACGAGGGCGCTAATCCTGCAAAGCAGGATAGTTCGTTTTACGTATTTGCTTTGCAGCAAATCCTAACTCACTAATATATCCGCGGCAGCGGCTTATATTTAGTGAATGACACATCCTTGAAGGAAATAACCGGCTCGTTGCTTTCCCCCGCCTGGGCGATCGTGTGCTTGAGCCAGTTCGCGTCATCTCTTTCCTTGAAATCTCTGCGAAAATGCGCCCCCCGGCTTTCTTCTCTGAGCAGGGCGCCCAAGGTGATGGTATGGGCCACGTCCAGCATGGCCCCCAGTTCCAGGGCGCTCATCAGTTCATAGTTCATCGAATGCCGGGCCGAGGACACGCAAATTTGCGGATACCTCTCCTTGATGCCGGCAATGACCCGCAGGGCCTCCTCAAGTTCGGCTCTCTCACGGAAAATTCCGACATTGTCGCTCATTACCTTGGCCAATTCCGCGAAGAGCTGGTAGTATTTCTCCCGGCCGCCTTCCGCGAGCTTCCGCAGCCGGGCCGCCGCCCGGGCCTCTTTTTCCTGAAGAAGCTTCGGGCAGGGCGGCAATGTTTGACTCTCCAGGTACTCCGGGATGGAAAGGGTCGCCAATTTCCCAAAAACGATGGTATCGAGCAGCGAATTGCCCCCCAGCCGGTTGCCGCCGTGCACGCTCACACAGGCGCATTCGCCCAGGGCATAAAATCCCTTGACCGTGGATTCACAGCGCTCGTTGACGTCGATTCCCCCCATGGAATAATGCTGGCAGGGCATGATGGGAATGGGATCGCGAACGGGATCGACGCCGACGAAGTCCATGCTGATATTCCTGATGCCGGGCAGGCGTTCCAGGATCCGCTTTTCCCCCAGGTGTCTCAAATCGAGCTTGATATAGGTGCCCAGCGGATGCGCAAAGCCGCGGCCTTCTTCTATTTCCGTCGTGATGCTCCGGGCGACGATATCGCGGGGGGCCAGTTCCATGGCCTTGGGGGCATAGCGTTCCATAAAACGTTCGCCCCGGTTGTTCACGAGGTAACCACCCTCGCCCCGGCAGGCCTCGGACATGAGGATATTGGCGCCGATGATGGAGGTCGGGTGGAACTGGACAAACTCCATGTCCTTCAGAGGCGCGCCGGCCTGGTAGGCCATGCCGATGCCGCTGCCCGAGTTGATCAGGGCGTTGGTGGAATGCAGATAAACCCTTCCGTATCCCCCCGTGGCAAAAACGGTTGCCCTGGCCAGGATAGGGATGATCTCACCCTTGCGGAGATCGAAGACCGTGACCCCATGGCAGATCCCGTCTTCCACGGCCAGGTCCAGCACATGCCATTCCGGATAGACGGTTACCCCTTTCGCCAAAGCCCTTTCATAGAGCGTATTGAGCAGCACGTGGCCGGTCAGGTCCGTCGAATAACACGTCCGGGGATAGCCCGCCCCGCCGAAGGGACGTTGGGCAATGGACCCGTCCTCGAACCTGCTGAAGGGGGTGCCCCAGTGTTCCATCTCATAGACGATGCCGATGGCTTCCCGGCACATGGTTTCCACCGCCGCCTGGTCCGCCAGGTAGTCGCTTCCTTTAATGGTATCGAAGGCGTGTTTCTCCCAGGTGTCGTCCCGCCCTTCCGGATGATTGGCCAAAGCGGCGTTGATGCCGCCCTGGGCGGCAATGGAGTGGGAGCGGAGCGGGTGGACCTTGGTGACGACCCCCACGTTGAATTTGTCACACAAACCGACCGCCGCACGGAGGCCCGACAGTCCGCCGCCAACAATGAGCACGTCATGGGCAAGCATAATTAGGCCACCCGGTAGTACACGTAGAGGAGAACAGCGGAGATGGTCGCCGCCGCGATATTGGCCACCCACAGGAGTTGTTTTTCTTTCCTGTAGCCCAGATCGATGGCGATGGTCCGCAAACCGTAACAACTATGAAAGGTAAAAAGGACAAGAATCAAGACAGCGAGCACGGGGTGCCGATGGAGACTCAAGGCCCAATCGGGCTTTTTGTCATGGGTATAAAGGAAAAAACTGGAGAAGATATTTATCCCGAAAAGAATAATAAGCGTGACACCGCTGATGCGGTGGAAAAGCCAAATAAACACGGCAGGCACTCCTTATGTAACAATATGAGAAATGTCGCTACAAAGCACGACCAACGCGGGCGCCGTCGGCAATCGCCGCCATGATATCACGCGGTTCCTGACAATCTCCCGCCAGATAGATCTCAGGCACCGTCTCCCTGAGTTCGTTCACCAGGGTGCGGTTCGGACGGGCACCGATCGCCAGAACGATGGTGTCCGCCTCAATAAGCTGGCGATGTCCCTCCTCATTCAGGATTTCCACGCCCCGTTCGGTGATTTCCTCTTTTTGCACGCCCGCCAACATAACCACGCCTTTCTCGGCGAGGCGTTTCAGAAGAAAAGATTTTATTTCGGGACTTACTTGCGCCCCAATCTCTGGAAGCACCTCAATGATAGTTACCTGGCACCCCCTGTCGCGAAGAAATTCCGCGGTCTCGCAGCCGACTAACGCGCCGCCGATCACGACGATATTCTTACCAAAATCCGCCTTCTCGGCGAGTATGTCCTGGGCGGTAACCACCGTTCCCCTATCGATCCCTGCGATATCGGGGATAAGCGGCACCATCCCCGTGGCCATGACCACCGCATCCGGATTAATCTCGTTGATTAAAGCAGCTGTCACCTCTTTTCCGGTTTCAACTCGCACTCCGAGTTTCTTCACCTGGTTGGACAGGTAGGCAGTCAATGCCTCAATACCGCCTTTATAGGGCGGTCTGGCCGCCAGCAACAATTGTCCCCCGAGTCTCTCGCCCCTTTCACAAAGAATTACTTCGTGCTTCCTCAAGGCGGCAATCCTCGCTGTCTCCAGTCCTGCCGGTCCTCCGCCAACCACAAGAACCCTTTTGGCCTTTTTTGCCGGTCTGATCCTGTATTCTCGTTCCCAGCCTAAGGCGGCATTGACCGTGCAGGCCAGGACGCCATCCTTGTGCAATACTTCCCGGCACTTACGACATTCCAGGCAGGGGGCTACATCATCCCGCCTGCCCTCTGCCAGTTTATTCGGAAGTTCTGGATCCGCCCAAAGGGCCCTGCCAAAAAAAATCAAGTCGGCTCTGCCTTCGCGTAAAACCTGTTCAGCAACCTCAGGAGTGCTTCTTCCCCCGGCAATTACGGGGACGCTCACCACTTTTTTGATGGCCTCAGCCAGGTATACCATGCTGCCAGGGGGCTCGCACATGGGAGGATGGAGAAAACCCGGGAATTCCATGACGTGAATGGCATCAGCCTGCGCACCCTCGAGCATTTGCGCTAATTCTTTGGCGTCCTCAAGGCAGATGCCCTCCGGAATGCCAACTTCCATCCCATTTAACCTCGGCCACAGGGGAAACGCCGGCCCCGTTAATTGCCGGATCGCTCCCATTATTTCCAACAGGAAACGCGCTCTATTGGCCAGATTACCGCCGTAATTGTCCGGGCGTTTGTTGGAGGCCGGTGACAGGAACTGATTAAGAAGATAATCCCTGGCGCCATGGAGTTCCACGGCATCAAAGCCCGCCTTTTTTGCTCTTTCTGCACCCTGGGCAAAGCGTAGGACAAGCTCCTTGATCTCGGCAACGGTCAATGCCCTCGGCATTAGATACTTCGACCCTTGTGCCGGGATGGCGGAAGGGGCCACGGGTTGAACACCCACGGCGCCCGGCCGGGCCACTCTCCCCGCATGGTGCAATTGCAGGGCAGCTTTTGCGCCATGCTTTTGAATGACCTGGGCAAGCTTCTTGAGACCGGGGATAAATTTGTCATCATCAATAACAAGTTGGTTCAGCCCCGCCCTGCCCAAGAGAGCGTCAACCGCGGTGTACTCCACGATGACCAATCCTGCTCCGCCTGCCGCCAACGCCTCGTAGTAGTCCAGCAATTGGTCCGTAACATAACCATCGGCAGTGCCAAACCGGGTATGCATCGCTGGCCTGACGACGCGGTTCTTCAACTCCATCTCCCCGATGCGAACCGGCTCGAATAGTTTCCTAAATTGACTTTTATTTTTCATTGCTCTTCTTCTGCTTGCGTCTTGTTGCCGACCGGCTATTAGCCCCTTTGGCTCATTATCCCAGAGAGTCCCGCTTTTTCCACCCTTTTTCTAACTTCCTCCCGATTGGTATTATAGAGACCTATCTCCTTCATCCGCTCAAAATACTCCGTCGATCGGAAGGCCGGTTGCGATTTTGACTCCCCTTCAACCGCTCTTTTCTTCAGACAGTAGTCAATATAGTCCCCAATAGCGATAGCATTGGGGATAGCAAGATAGTCCTTTCCGGCCGCCTTCCGCGCGGCGTTATATCCGGCAATAGCCCCCGTGATGACCGCAGAGCCGATACCCCACCAACCTGATTTCTCGCCGGCGGCAAAGAGATTGTCGACACCTTTTATCTTTAGCGAATAATCCACGGGTGCTTCACCGAACCCTTTGATATGATTAAATACTCCCCCGGAGAGAGGGTCAATCATCTTTGCCCTTTCCAGCCCTTTAATCTGATGGAGGTCTTTAAGTTTCATATACATCTGTACCCGCACCTTGGCAAAGCCGTTATCCACCATACAGAGATTCTCCATAAAGGCTTGTCTCACATTCCAGGTCGCCCCGATGGAGTCGAATTTAGCCGGGTCCAATAATTGGTCCGGGATGGGGACCAGGGATACGCCTTCCCTCTCCAGTCTCGCCAACAAGCCCGGATCAAGGCTTTCCTTGGCCAGCACGAACCCAGCCGCGATTACACCGGGCGTGCCGTCTTTGCGGCAGCGGAAAGACTCTTTTACCCCCGCTTTGGCGGCGATGCTGACCCTGGAACCAAAGGTAGGACAGCGGGCAAAACAGAGCATACAGCCCTTGCCATACTTTATACAGTTCTCCATGGGCCCCATTGTGCCCGTCGCTTCTATAAAACAATCCCCGGCGATCTCTTTACCGTCACCAAGGACCACAGCTTTTACACTCCCGTTATTCATCTTTACGTCTACCGCCCGGGCCTGAAGGATAACCTCAACCCCCGCCTCAGCCAGGGCTTTTTCCAGCTTTTCTTCGATCCTGAGCACATCATAAACAGAAACATGCCTTTCCGGCGGTTCTCCGGGAAGATCTATCTTATGTTTATTTATGGAGTCACACATTTCAAAAATATCTCCGCCACCCATGGCGATAATTTCCTCGACCGCGGTAAACTCCCCGTTACCTCGGTAAAGACCCGCATACTGGGCGCACCCGGAGAGGCCGTCGGTCCGTTCCAAAAGGGTAACCTCAGCCCCGCCCCTTTTCGCCGTAAGGGCGGCCTGACATCCTGCGAATCCTCCTCCCACAATGACTATTTTCGCCATAAGTTCTCCTTTCTTACCGGACTTTCTTAACGCACTGGTATCATGAAAGCCAGAATTGCGCCAACATAAAATTTAAACAAGAAATGATGCGAAAGGTCAATAAATAACTATAATAATAATATCAAATTTACGCCGTTCTTCCAGATATAGCAGAAGCCACGGAATCGTTTTATCATAATGGTTCGGAGGGATTGACGATGAAAATCCCTTCAGAAATGCACGGCATGGCCGAGCCAGAAGAAAAACAGCAGGGCCGCAATGTGCAGTATCCACCAGTTTAGGGTAAACCACTTAAATTGGTTCATGATCATCTCCATAAAAGTTTGCCCAGGCAATAGACAAGGCTGATGCCGGTCAGGTGGATCATCCACCATCCCATTTGCGGATACCTATAGATAATTCCCGTTTTCGGCCGGTTTGCATCATAACCGAAGGTCTCCAGTTCAAACAGGGCATTTCCCACAAAGAATTTTCCCCAGACAATGAGGATATCGATCAACATGCTTTTCAACAGGAAATCGGGCGGCGATGTCGGGGCTGACCAGCGGGCGATGGCAAAGTGGGCCATGGTGACCGTCCCGATAATGCATAGAAAACCGTTGAGCACATAGCCATAGGCAAGAGTTTTTTTAAACCAGAAGAGCGTCGGGATGACGGTAACACCCAGGATACCGGCGATAAGGGGAACGAGATAAGACAGGTTCTGAGCTGCGAAATGAACGCGGGCGTGAATCATAAAGCCGGCGAGGGAAAGGATGACCAGCGCCCCCAACAGGATCGATTTGATATAGGTTTTGATCGTCATATGTTTTCACCTCCTTCTGAAGCCAAAATAACGAACCTCTGGTTCTCCCGACAGCCCGCCTAGGCTGTAATGTTTCCACCTCAGGTAAAGCCCGCTCCCGCCGTACAGGCATAGCAGTGGTCGCCCGTGGCAATCGCGAAGCCGGGCTCAGGGGATCTTGCCAGGGACGAAATATGGACTTTGGCGCCGCCATGGGGAAGACGGGCGGCGATATTAAAATCACAGTCATAGAGGCAGCCCTCCCAGGAAACGGAAATGAGGGAACGGCACATGAGTCCTGCGACGGCCGCCGGATTGAACCGGGCAGCAAGGGTTCTAAAATAATCGCCAAGATTTCCCGACTCTTCAAGCCAGGTTCGGAAACGTCCCAGGGGCACATTCGCAAAGATGTAGAGATTGTTAAAGACGATGCCCTGACGCTCGAGATGATGTTTGAATTTCTTTTCCGTCTGACCTTGATGGCCGGGCAGAAAGGCGCCGGTGGGGTTGACAACCAGGTCCAGCGTCAAACCGCTGCCGGGAATGCCATAGCCGGCTTGGTTAAGCTCACGCAAACTTGCCAGGCTCTCCGACCAAAACCCTTTACCTCGCAGGGCCTCGGCCTGAGCGGCATTTGTCGAGGGAAAAGACGCCACCAGTGCCGCCCCTATTTCCCGGCAGACCGCCGTAAAGCCCCTGGCAGCATCTTCCCGCAGGGCGACCAGGTTGGTACGGGCAATGATTTTTTTCGCATAACCGGATAGTCCCCGGAGAAGATAGGCAATGTGCGGTGTGAGTTCCGGCGCCCCGCCGGTAACGTCAATTACCGCAAAGCCTGCCCGGGAGGCGTAGGCGATGACTTCCTTCATCGTTTCGATCGTCATCACCTCCTGCCGGTCCGGACCTGCTTCAAGGTGGCAATGCCGGCAAAAGAGATCGCAGAGGAAACCCACGTTTATCTGAAGGGTGTCCGTTTTTTCGCGCTTAAGACTAAGACCGTGCTGTGCCAGATTTTTATCGAAGGGCGAGACGAGCTCTCCGGTCTCCGGCAGGACATCCGCAGCCGCGGCACAGGAAGGAGAATTCACAATGAGAGCCTTTCTGCAATCTTTTTCATCCTTTCTCTCCTCCCCTGAGATTTGCATAAAATCTTTTATAACCTATAGATTATTTGGACGGTTGTCAAATTCCTCCTGCGCATGACGGTCAAGTCCATAATTTGACTTTTCAGGAATCCATCCTTATTGTTTTGGGTAACAAACATGATCATGTAACCGAGTCAGCCGCTTGGTGCAGAAAGACAACCCACCTAAAAGGGATAAGCGCGTTCGCGATTTTGTTTGCCCAGGTAAACAAAATCTAACTTGCTAACCCCCTAATGGGGATAGTTCGTTTTCGAATTTGCTTTGCAGCAAATTCTAACTCACTAAGGAGATGGTATGAAGATGAAGATGGGAGCCGCGGCAGTGATGATTGCCTGCCTGCTTCTGTTTGGCCGGGATACCGGCATGGCCCAGCAATCTGAAAAGAGGACGGTAAATAACAAGGAGGGTGTAAAGATGGTTAGGTCGAACAGGTTGAGCGCGAATCCCGATCACCCTATGCCGGGAAATTGGCGGAATTTTAAAAAGCCCGACGCAGCGACCCTGAGAAAGATGCTTACCCCCCTGCAATACGAAGTGACGCAAAAGGAGGGGACGGAGCCGCCTTACGAGAACGAGTACAACAGTAATAAGAGAGAAGGCATCTACGTCGATATCGTCTCGGGTGAACCCCTGTTCAGTTCCAAGGACAAGTATGAATCGGGGACAGGCTGGCCAAGCTTTACGCGGCCCCTGGCGCCGGAGAATATCGTTACCAAAAAAGACTGGAGTTTTTTCATGGTCCGCACCGATGTGAGAAGCAAACGCGGCGATAGTCATCTCGGCCATGTGTTCGACGATGGGCCCAAGCCGACCGGCCTCCGGTATTGCATGAATTCCGCGGCGCTGAGATTTATTCCCAAGGCAGACCTGGTAAAGGAAGGTTACGGTGAATACGGTAAACTCTTCGAGGGAAAATGATGACAATAAATAGGGGGATATTATGGGAGGAAAGATGCTGCTCGGTCTCTTTTCCATGACACTTATGGTTTTGGCCTGTGCCGACGAGGCCAAAGAGGGTAACAAGGCGGCCGCAACACCACGGCTCGAGAAGGCAACCTTTGCCGGCGGTTGCTTCTGGTGCATGGAATCGCCCTTCGACAAACTGCCGGGGGTGGTGTCGGTCACTGTCGGCTATGCGGGTGGCCAGCTAAAAAATCCTACCTATGAAGAGGTCTCGGCGGGTGGCACCGGTCACGCCGAGTCCATCCAGATCGTCTACGATCCCCAGCAGATCAGCTATAGCAAGTTACTGGAGGTCTTCTGGCACAACATAGACCCCACCACCATCGACCGGCAGTTCTGCGACTATGGGCATCAGTACCGGAGCGCCATTTTTTATCATACGGCGGAACAAAAAAGGCTCGCCGACCAGTCCAAAGCGGTCCTGGAAAAGAATAAACCTTTTCCGAGCGCCATCGTCACGGAGATTGTCCCGGCCGGCGAGTTCTATCGTGCCGAGGAATATCATCAGCATTACTACAAGAAGAACCCGCTTCGCTATAAGATCTACCGTGGCGCCTGTGGCCGCGACAACCGGCTGAAGGAGCTTTGGGGACGGGAAGCCGGACACTGAGAAGGGCAGAGAAGGGCACTGATGAAAGGATGGAAGGCGCTCAAGCCGGCCCTGATTGCGGCAGCCGTCCTGGCCTTGGCGATCGCGGTAAGATATTTTCACCCCCGGGAATTTTTGCTGCATGTCCTCGACCGGAGCGCCGGACTCGGAGCGTGGGGGGTGCTGCTTTTCATCGCGGCCTATATCCTGGCCTGCATCTTTTTTCTTCCCGGCTCTGTTTTAGGCTTGGGTGCCGGCGTTATCTTTGGCACGTTGAAGGGAACGGTTATTGTCTCCCTGGCATCAATACTGGGCGCGACGACTGCTTTCCTGATAGGGCGATACATAGCAAGGGATTGGGTGGCAAAAAAGATTGGGGACAACCCAAAGTTCAAGGCCATCGACGAAGCTGTGGGCCGGCAAGGCTGGAAAATCGTCGTCCTGACCCGTTTGTCACCCCTGTTTCCCTTCAACCTCTTGAATTACGCCTATGCCCTGACAAAAGTGTCCCTTAGGGACTACTTTTTTGCCTCCTGGATCGGCATGCTTCCCGGCACGGCTATATATGTCTATCTAGGTTCACTGGCCGGCGACCTGGCCGGGCTGAGTGCGGGGGCCCGAACCAGGACCACGGCGGAATGGCTTCTCTATCTTGTCGGCTTTATTGCCACGGTTGTCGTCAGCCTCTATGTAGCGCGCCTCGCCCGCGCCGCGCTGAAGGAGATCGGGTAGTGCGGGAAAATCTGAATCGGAAGGGTGCCGCCGGAGTCTTCGGGAACCTTGATGCAGACTGACGAACTTAAATTTATCGTCGATCACAATGCGGGCAAGTTGTCCAAGTGGCTGCGCATGGCTGGTTTTGACGCCCTGCTCTTCAGGGGTGCCGACGACGCCGCGATGATTGCCCGGGCCTCATCCGAAAACCGCATCCTGCTGACCCGCGACCGGCGGATCATGAAACGGCGCGCCATAACCCGGGGAGAGGTCAATGCACTTCTTGTCACCAGCGATCAGCCTGAGGAACAGGTGCGGCAGGTTCTCGCCGACCTGAGATTAGCTGCCAAACACTTCCGGCCCTTCACCATCTGCCTGAAATGCAATAATCCCTTAGAAGAACGCGCTAAAGAAACAATAAAAGAGCGCCTCCCGCCTTACGTATTTCTCACCCAGGAGCAATTCGCGGAGTGCCCCGCCTGCCGCCGTCTTTACTGGCAAGGTACCCATTGGCAGGCCATGCACAGGACCATAGATGAATTCCTGTGCCCCGGGCCGAAATAGCCGGCTCCTCTTTCAGTCTCGTTGCCCTTTTTCCGCTGGAGAAGCTGCCTTCAGGATTTGCTTTTTTTATCTGCCTACGGCTTGCCGGGGTTCTTATCCAGGCCATGGCGCAGCGCCAGGATGGGGTGACGGACCATCATGCGCGGCCCGGCATACCTCATCACGCGCCGCACCTGCTCCCGCATCAGGGGCTTGTAGCAATGGATAGTACAGTTGGCACAGGTTGGCTTATCGGCCTGAAAGGGGCATTTTTCAATGCGCTGCAGCGCGTAATCCAGCAAGGCCCGGCAATCCGCACATAAGGCTTCCTTTGGCCGGTGCTGTCCCCGGCAATAAATCCCGATCATAACCTGGATGGTATGTCGTTCGCGTTTTAAAGGATCTTCCCGGACGGACATGGCGTTCTCCTCTGTTAGGGTGTTAGGATCGGGACATTAGAGAAACATCTATCAGAAAAATTATCGTTAGTTCCATGGAAAAGTCAAGCATCAGAAATGAAAATCGCGTTTCAATCTTTGCTGTGATACATACAACTTACGAAAGAAAAATGCTGAATTCTGAGAATCTCTATGGTATTCTTTTTAAATATAAATCTAACCCGTAACAAATTTAGTTAGTGACATGGGGCCGCGCGCTATGAAGAGGTCAACGGTTAATTTTGAGGCCATATTTAAAAATATGGGAATCCCATCTATTGTCATCAACAGTGATTCTCTCATTCTTTTGGTTAACCGGAGATTTGAAAAACTTTCCGGTTATAAGCGAAAGGAAATTGAGGGGAGGAAAAAATGGCAAGAATTTGTGCTTGAGGAAGACGTGCCTAAAGTCGAGGCCTGCAAATGGCAGGAGGAGCCTGCTGACGACGAAAACAGGGAGGAGTGTGAATTCAGGTTTGTGGATCGGCTCAGGAACCTTAAGCACGTCTTGGCGTTAATCACAGCAATACCCTCCACGGAACGAGCCGTCATGTCTCTGCTCAATATCAGCGTGCGGAAAGCGGCGGAAGAAGCTTTGCAGCAAAGGGAATTGGAACTTGAGAGGAGCTCGCAAGGTCTTAAGGAAGCAAACATATCTTTGAAGGTTTTGCTCAAGCATAAAGAGGAAGATAAGGCCATCTTGGAAAAGCAAATGCAGATAAATGTAAACACGCTCATCTTGCCCCTTATCGAGGATTTAAGGCGCATGGTATCGAACCATGAACAACTTGCCCAGATGGCGGCGCTTGAAAAGAAGCTGCAAGATATCACTTCCCCATTTTTACTGAATATGTCGCTAGCCCCCTGCAATTTGACTCCCCGTGAAACCCAAGTTGCCATGTTTATTAAAGATGGGATGACGACCAAGGAAATGGCAAATCGGCTCAACATTAGTACGGGGGCGGTGGATAATCATCGGGGAAATATCCGTTCTAAGTTAGGTATAGCTACCGATAAAAAAATAAATCTCCGCTCACATCTCGTGTCCTTATATACATATTCCGGCACAATCAGCCACCTGACCCCGGACGATATAGTGGCCAAGGCCAATAAGACAATTTCTTATAAATAACATGCATGGATTAAGCGGCATCTATTGCCATCAGTATCCAGGGGGGAACTATGGAAGAGAAAATATGGTGGAAATGTAACGGCTGTGGATATCTGGTCCACCAAGATGTCAGCAAGGGAATCCCCAAACCTTGTCCGGCCTGTAACCAGGATTGTACATTCACTAATGTAACCTGCTACAAGCCTGAGTGCGGGGGACCCCAGTCCGGTAATTTTGATCCCACAATTGTATGACTGATAACACCACTTGGTTACCGAACCGGAAAGAATCGTAGTCCAAAAGGATAAGCGAGCGGACATTCATCCCGGCGCACCAGTAAGAACGAAAATAGGTACGGGAAAGCAGATATTTTCACCGTAATCTTTGTTACTATCCTTACCGCTACTTCACCTTATTCGTGCCTTTGACAAAGAGATTATTCCACCGGCAATTGAACATGTCAAAATCTGTCATGCCGGATCTGGTTGTATTTGTCACGATTCGTGGCGATGAGCGTCTGCGTCGCCGTCGTGGCCACGATTTGCCGCACCGCATCGTCGTAAGCCTCCGCAGGCAGACCAGGGTTAAGCTCCGTGAGATTCTTTCGCCAGGGCCTGGTGAGCACCACTTCGCGGTCCGATGCCCGACCCAAGAGGCTGTTAGGCCCGAAGTCCTCGTTGTTGTAAGCATAGACGGACTGCCAGCCGAGCTTTTCTTCCATATACTCGGCAGTCGTCTGCTGAACGAGGGTGTCCTCGGTATACGGCATCATTTTTTCTCCCAGAGTCTGGATATGGGGACGGCGTACAGCTTGTTCCCGAAAGGCACGACGGCCTCGCCGTCATACAGCACAACCCCGGCGGTAAAACTTTTTTGAGCGGCGGCCTGAAGTTTGCGCAGACCTTTGAAATCGTCGCCGGTAACTGTCGCCACCGCCTTCACCTCAACCCCCGCCAGCCGTCCGGCGGATTCCACAACAACATCCACCTCCACCTTATCCTTGTCACGGAAATGGCTGAAGGAAACTGTCTCCTCATGCCAACTTCCCTGTCGGCGCAGCTCTTGGAAAACAAATGTCTCAAGAATGCGCCCGAAAAGAGCGCGGTCTTTCCACAGAAGGTCCGCATCCAGGCCAAGGAGCGAACAAGCCAGTCCGGTATCTCCCAAATGCAGTTTTGGCGTTTTAATCAGGCGACTCAGGCGGTTGTTGTGCCATGGCGGCAGTTCCTCCAGCAGAAAAATCCTCGACAGCAGAGTGACATACTCGCGAATAGTCTGCCTGCTCACATGGAAAGGTGCGGCAAGCTCCGACACATTCACCAGGCAAGCCGTCTGGCCCGCGGCCAGCGCCAGCAGGCGCGGCAGCGCATCCAGCGCACTGATGCGCGCCAGGTCCAGAACATCGCGTTGAATCAGGGTATTGGCATAGTCCCGATACCATGCGGCTTGCCGCCGTGCCGTGGCTCGCGCCAGCGCGGCCGGGTATCCGCCTGCCGCCACGCGCTCCGCCAGCATCCGGCCCAGACGGCGACCGGAAGCATCTGCCTTGAAAGCTGAATCGAATAGAGCTGACAGAAAATCGGGGGTTCCGCCGGAGAGCTCCACCTGAGACAGTGGATGCAATCGCAAAATCTCCATGCGACCGGCAAGCGAATCAGCCAGCTTAGGCACCAACAGCACATTCGCCGACCCTGTCAGGAGAAACCGCCCCGGTTCCCGCCGCGCATCGACCGCCGCTTTCAGCGAGGTAAAAAGTTCCGGCATCCGCTGCACTTCGTCCAGAATGACCCGCTCCGGCAGATCGGCGACGTATCCCACGGGGTCCGCCTGCGCCGCTGCCCGCTGCACATCATCGTCAAAACTCAGATACATGAACCCCTTCAGATCCCCGACCTGCCGGGCAAGCGTGGTCTTACCGCACTGCCGCGGACCATGGATCAGCACCACCGGCGAATCAGCCAGCGCTTCTATCACCCGGGGCTGGAGGTAGCGAGGATATAAGTCGGAGTTCTTCATGGGGTTATCTTAAACACCAATCCCGTCCAATTGCAAGTTTTCTTCCGTCCAATTGCAAATTATCATTCGTCCAATTGTCAGCAGGGGTGATAAGGTTTTCGCTCCTCCCCGGCCATGATATGCGGGACAAGGCGGCCAAAGATGCCATTCGCTTATATGCCATTTCAAAATTAGGCTGGATAAGGAGAAACCAGAGAAAATATGAAGGTCAGGAAAGGCTTTCGCCAAGAGAATATAAGCGACGAGAAAGCCATTACTTTCAGGGTAAAAGATATTTATTGAATATCTTTGAAACGGAAGCCTTGCCAAAGGTTGTATTAAATAATAAAGCTTATATTGACCTTTATATACGTCCAGGTACGCCGACTGAAAAACGACACGAAATAGTAACCGAATGGTATAGGGTTCAACTGAAAAAACAAATTCCTGCCATGATTGAGAAGTGGGAGAAAATACTGAATATTAAAGTAAACGAATGGCAAGTAAAGCAAATGAAAACCAAATGGGGTTCTTGCAACATTGAGCAGAAAAGAATTTGGATAAATCTTGAACTGGCAAAGAAGCCTGAGCATCACAAGACCATCAGAATCTGACATCTGATTGACCAAGACGATTCAGGAAGCCGCGAAACATATTGACGTTCAGGTACATGACCACCTGATCGTTGGTGGCGATCAGTTTTTCAGCTTTAGGGAAGAAGGTTTGATTTAAAATTAATGAAGGGAGCATAGGAGTGGAAGAAAAAATATATAAGGTAGCGGTTGTTAATGCCAGGAAGAGCCTGGTGGACTGGATAAAGAATAGGGGCGGAGTAAATGTGTGGGTAAATACCGATCCTTCAGATATTGGCAGCGGCGAAATGTTTACTCCGGCACTAACTGCCGAGGGCAATCTCTTACTGCAACCTCATTCTTCACGTGAATTAGCGGAAACGGTGCATAATATCAAAAGTTTCCAGTTTATAAAGAGTATGGTTTTTTTGAAAAGCATAAAAATAACCATGAAACCAGGCAGTAATGGCCCCACACTTACAGATGCTTCACGAAGAAGATTAAAAAAAGAAGTTAAAAATCTGAACGAAGTGGCGGATGTCTATTTCCATTTTGAAGGCAATAATGCGGTGATTGAAAGGGCTATCTGGAAATGACCTTGCGAGCTGCTTTCATGACAACAGAGAGGTTGTAAGCTTGTGTTGTAAATTTAGTAGATTAGTAAAAGGATGATATATGGCAAATTCAAAGATGTATAAATGCTTCAAGGAAGTTACAGATTGCATTGAAGAGAATGAAGATTATGACGAGATAAGAAGGGATCTCGCAAGGTCTATTCTATGCGGACCAGAGTTGCAAACAAAAGGCAAGATTCTACAGCCCAAATCGGAATTAAGAAGAGGCTTCAAAAATAAGTATAGTGCCTTTCTTTCATTAATCCGGCAATCTCAGTTGCCAGAAGCACTCTGGGCGCATTATAAATATTCGCTACCCAAGGCAAAGATACTGCAAAATTATAAAATCAACAAAAGCGACTGGCATGTGCTGGAGAAATTCATCTCTGACACCTTAGCTAATGATGATAGCTTGCCCCAAATCCTTGCCGCAATACAGCATCACGCATTTGAGGAGAATAATATTCGTTATGAGGTTATCTTTGATGAAAAAGCTATGGATGACATTTTAATTGCTGCTACTGAGGGTTATTTATCCCCTAAAAAGCAGGGTGGGACATATTACGAAACGTTCGGCGTTTGTCTCGGTACGATGACAAATATTCAAAATGCGAGATCTAATACAAAATCAGAAAAGAGAATTATTCATGTATCAAAATGCCCGCCCCAAATATCATCTCAAGCATCGTATGATAGGTTTAAGCCGATGGATGAAAGTTATGCCGCTTTGGAAAAGGTGAGAAAACATTCGTTCCCGCAATTTTCAATCGTAGGAGAATTTCATTCGCATCCATATGATAATCTGGCTGACCTCAGGGATTGTAGAGGCCGGAAGAATTCAGAGAAAGACGCAAAGAGGTGGGCTTGGGCTAAAAAAAGTGGAGATTATGGTGACCTCCATTTTGCCCTCGTAGTTGCTATCACACAGTTACGTAAGAAACGGGCAGTGGGAATGCGTTATCTAACTGATAACCACTTATGTTTTAATATTGAAGACTTACGGGTGCATCTAAGTGGCACGAGGATTCTTTCAAGCGGGAACCTGTCAGAGAGAAACTTAAAGATTCGCTTTTCAAAAATGATGGCGTGATTGGATATTTCCTTCCAAAGGAAGCTCCGTAATGGGGCATTCCAATCTAGGATTACGAAAAAAACAGCAATCTATTTTCATCCATACTTTCCCCTCCCCTTAAAATTTTCTATACTGATGTTCTAGCCATAAAAAGCCCCTCATCAACGAGAGGCTTTAATCAAAATAAACTTTCAGGAGTTACAATTTGCAAACATTTGCTGCTGCAAGTCCTTTGGCACCTTTGACCACATCAAAACTTACCCGGCAACCTTCAGCCAGTGATTTAAAACCTTCTCCGTTAATAGCAGAATGATGCACAAAAACATCACTACCCCCGTCCTGCTGGATAAAACCAAATCCCTTTGAATCATTAAACCATTTCACTATTCCTTCTGACATCTTTTACCCTCCTGCTTAAGCTTATTAATAAAATCCATCCTGATAAACAGGATTGTGCATCATGCGCTGCTATTCTGTTTGTCTATTAAAATTTGCCACTAAAATACCTGATAACCGTGCCGTATAATATAGCATGCTCTGGGGAGACATCTTGTGATTCCGAATTTCCACTGAAATATTTCTTATGGGCCGAGATTATAGTGGATTCCAGTTCTCCAAGTTTATCTTTAACGTTCATTAATGTTATGTCTTGATTCATATGGGGTCTCCCCTTAATCAAAATGCATGTATGATATCCCAAAGTAATCTTTGGAAATCAACTTGGTTCAATTGATTATTAATATGTAAGATATCTTATGGAACGGCTAACGTGACGTATACTGTCACCATCTAACTTGATCTGTTCACTCAGACTGTCTCTAAGCTGCCTCTCCAACCTTGATATTATGAAATATTTGCGTAGCATTATTAGGTGAATATAGTATTGAGTGCAATACGTAATAATTACTTGATAAATACGGTTAAAAAGCTAGTATATTGACATTATATTTATAAAAATCTTTTTTTGTTGGCCATAAACCAAGCGGGAAGTGTTCAAGCAGTGTCATGGATAATTCTGGGAAAGGCTCCGGGGCACTGCCCTAATATCGGATTTGATCTTTGCAGATCCCGGAAGGGTGGCTCAATAATTATGATTTTTTAAAATGTTCCTGCTTTAGGTAGAAGAAGTTCAGGGGGCAGTTTATCCCAGTCATTTAAGATCTGTGCAAAGTCTTGCACAGAAACTTCGTTTAATGGTTCAAACTTCTCTTCACTGCCAACATAGCAATTATTGTGTTTCATCTGTAACCATTTCCATTCTCCATTGATCATTGTTTTGGCTTGGGCATGCCACTGGTTAGGAATAGAACCTGGGGTAAACGCAATTTTGGTCTCATTCTCTTTGGCTGCTGCCATTCCACAGTACAAAGCTTGGTAGCGATAATCGCGGAAATTCTGATTTACTGGAGAACAAGCAACGATTAATAATGTTAATAATCCAATTTTATAAAACAGCATATTATATCCTGCGATAGCTGTTGCAGCCCAATATCACAACTTAAAATACCCCGGCCCTTGAAGCTGTGCTTATAATTCCATCTTAAAGGAGGACTCCTATTAAATACAATACTTAACAATTACGAGAAAAATACGGAGATGGCACTGTTAAGAAGGCAAGCTAAAGTTATTTTGATAATTTACATAGGGGAAAAAGAATAAGTGGAAGATCATCTCAACCAAAAAAGCAAATAGCTAATCCACACGTAATTTGTTGCTTGGCAAAGTCAAATTAAGGCGCCTTTCCCAAGAAAATGTAGATCGCCTCAATTTGACCCCTCCCAGGCAAAAAAATGGGTATTTTTGATCAAGGGTAGACCCTGGAAAATCGTCCAGCTAGACGCACCAAATCCGCCAGGGTTAGCGGCACTTGAGCGGAAGTAAAATTGGCCCCTGAAATAATCTCTTCTTTTGCTCCCTATTGGACCAAGATCCAATATCTTATCTATCCTCCCCACTATATGTTTAAATATAATTTGCAGTCACGTTTGGCAACATCAAAGTTGTAACGGAGGTGATAAGAAACATGAAAAAGATTGCCGATCTTTACTCCAGAAAAAAAGAACAAGAACATCCCATTATCTTGTCGGAAGATCCTTTCAGTAGCATCCAAATGAAGCTTTGGAAGGAACGTTGGAAGGAAAGAGGAATGGGGAAGATACTAAGTTCTTTGCAATCAACAAAGATAAGGAAAGCAAGATGGAATGCCTAACCGCTACATATTGGGGATAGGAGGAATTATTATCATGAAAATACACTGCCAAAATTGCGGCATTGAGGGTGAGATAGAGGTGCAAGGGCTGAACAGCGATAAACCATCAGCACTTATATTCAGGCATTTGGGTCATAATCCTTTTTCTGGTCACTTACACTATCAATGCCCGGCTTGTGATATTGTTCTGCTTGTTGATCCCATGACGGTCCTTGATGGCTTCCGCTCCGGGCATCCCCATATAGCAGCGAGAGAAGACTGGAAGAACCAAAAGCGGAAACCTTTTGGTGAATTAATATTGCGGAGAATATTTCATAACCAACAAACAGGGCTTTAACGCGGATCAAGTAAGAAACCGTCGTTCCGTAGGGATTTTTTTGATAATCCGTTCCTCATTCAATCACAAGAGGTTCTCTTGGGGGCACTATGATATTTACAAAACATCATCTCCTCGCGGCCATCCTTGTTGCAAGTCTCTTTTATTCAGTCATCACTGCCGCACAACAAACTGCCGCGCCTGACAATGCATCAACTGCAACCGTCAATAACGCAACGCTATACGTTTTCAATATTAGCGGTTGGACATTAATTCCCAGCAATCAAGAGATCGCCGAAGCAGATGCAGTGATAGTCAGTCTTCCTCGCGGGACCTATACCACCCTCACAATTACCCCTGGCAACCATGAATTTTACGTTCATCCCTTTAAAGGACGAAAGGTGTTGTTAACTGCGGAACCGAATAAGGAATACTATCTAGTTGTCGGTTATAATCCATCAAAATCCTATGCATTCCCTCTTGGTGGTGATCCAGTGCTTATAAGGCTGATTTCCCAGGAACAGGGACAAAATCTTCAAAAAGAACTAAAGCCTAAGGAGTAAAGAGAAATGAATAGATCCGAGGATCTAAATAACTTCCACACGTAAATTTGTTGCTTCAAAGTCAAAATATTAAAGGAGATATTATGAAAAAGGCGAAACGTAGAATTTACCCATAAATATCTTTCCTCAAAGCCGACAAACATATTTGGGTTAATATTATAGCTTAATTCACTAGAAGGATCACTTCAGATGGACAATGAAAAAAAAGCATATGACATAAGTGAAGAAGCACAAAAGTCAACAATGCGGTGCGAGAAAGGTTATTCTTGTCTTAATAGGGGCGCCCAAGACCTATGCAAAGTAGAACGATACGTCGGTAAGGGAGTCGTGGTCATCAAATGCAAAAATGATAAATATTGTCCATATAGGATGTCTTTTGGAGGCGTGTTTTTGTGTCATTGTCCGATCCGCATGGAATTATTCAATAGATACAATATATAATCTGCCACACGTAAATTTGTTGCTTCGCAAAGTCAAAACAAGGCCCTTTCCCACCTTTGCCAGACAACAGATAGATCATCTCAATTTAGTTCCTCTCAGGCCGTAATTTGGGTAATTTTTGGTCAAGGATAGAGGCCCTAGGGAGCCATTATTGATTAAAAGAAGATTTAGAGATTCTTTTGGCTGGAAGCAGTCGTACGGTCCATCAGTGCTGTGCTGCCCGGCCTCCTCTATTGATGTTTTTGCTTCTATCAATCATATGCAATCATTCTTAATTTTCGTTGCGGTCCTGCTACTCAGATGGACTCTTAAAAAAAGTTTGGCCGGAAACTTATTCATAAAACATATTCAATATTCAACTGTCAAATTACCTGTACTCTTCTCGTATTGTATTTAATATGAATTGTGTCTAAAAATCATCGTGACAATGGGTATTATTATGCCTTGGACAATAAATAATGTGGATAAACATAAAAAAGGGCTTACTCCTTCTCAAAAAAGGCAGTGGATCAGAATAGCCAATGCTATTTATGATTCATGCATATCCGGTGTGAATCGGCATGCAATAATGACCCACTTAGGGGGATAAACGGCGTCCAAAATTGACCCACCTCAGCACTTCCTCCATGCTCTTTGGATTCATCCAAAGAGAGGAGTACCGAAAGGAGAT
>Ga0082335_1001101_pt1 | contig 61423 bp, 74 predicted proteins | sample Subgrocontami58m_FD_72375 | JGI IMG/M metagenome (GOLD analysis project Ga0082335, IMG submission 72375) | Subsurface groundwater microbial communities from S. Glens Falls, New York, USA - GMW37 contaminated, 5.8 m (SPADES assembly) (version 2) ... | reverse complement strand
TTTCGTATTATGCCGTCAATTCTTATGATTGGTTCGCCGATATCAGCAGGATATGCCCTGTCAACAATCGCTACTGTTTCCTTGCCGCCTTTTATCACTATCACATCGCCCCTTTTCAGTCCTAATTTTTTCATTACATCAATATCAACCCGCGCAATTCCCTTGTATGCATCATCCTGCAGCGCTTCAACCACCTTTAATCTGACTTCAGTTGCACTCATATTCCCCTCCTGCCGCATAATCCGCCCCTGCACTGTAAATTTCTGAATTAGAACTATCGCTTCCGAAAGAGGCATAACTTCCAGAATCAGAATCATCAGCAGAATAGGGTTTGGCGCTTGAATCAATGCCATATCTTCCTGCAGGAACGGATTCATGAACGTACATCCTGTCAGCCATTCCCACTCTTCTGAAGGCGCCATCCTGTCCATAATTTTCAGGTAATCTATCTGGCTGAACAGGCATCCGGGAGTGAGTCAAATTTTGATAATTCAATCTATTTTTCATCCGGCAGAAGGCACACTCCCCTGATTTGTCCATTTGGCAAAATAAACAAGCCACCATATTTAAATTTTACCTCTTAAATTTAAATAATTGAAAATTTTAATTTTCATATTTTTATTGTTCCTCCTCCCTTTCTGTCTGAAATCGCTTTTTAGAAACATTTAACGCAGGGCGTTCGGTTCTCTCCTCTCCAAAAAATAAGCTTAGTTTTCTTGCATCATTAAAAGCGACCCTCACAAAATCATCCATCATCTTCTCCTGCTCCTTCATAAAATCAACTATCTCGTGAGGAATAGAAACAGCATAGCTGTTTCCAACCATTCTCATCTTAACCACAAATCTCTGGTTCTTAAGCTGGCTGAACTGCTGGAATTCCTGCTCATCCTTAGGATGAATAATTCTTTCCGAGCATTTTGGGCACTGTACCGCTCTTAGAACAAATCCGCTTCTTTCTATATCCGTTGGCTTCATTCTCACATTGCATTTATTGCATATTATCGCGTTATCGAATATGTCGCTCATCTTGAACTTACCTCTTACTTCAGAAACACCTCTTGTTTCTGACAGCCGTCAGGAACTTGTTCCTGAGGAGCGAGAGAGCCAGAAAATCTGCGTATTTTCTGGATTTCAAATTCGTAAGAATTTGAATTTAGTTTATTTATTTTCATCTTAATTTTGTATTTTTTATTTTTGTAAATATCGCCGCATTTTTCAATGCGGCGGGGAAAGGAGGTATATCTTCTTGAGATACACTCTATGTATACACACGAAGGATATACTATTTAAATGTTTCGGAAATTTAGTTATAACTTGATAGTAGTTATAAATCAGAAGATTTAAAAATGTCCATATTCAGATAGAAGTATGGCTTCAAGAAAAACAAAAGAAAGCATAGTTAAGGATATCACAAGAATATTTGGAGGCGAATGTGATGCAAGAAACAGCCACGGCACAATTGTTTTTTACACTGGAGAGAGTAATCTATATGTCAGGCAGGCAATCGCGGAAATCTGCCGAAAAAGTAAATTAGATTATCATTTGGACTGGTTCGTTTCAAATCCTGATAAATAGGAAAAGAGATATTTGTTAAAGCTTAACTAAAGCTTTTTAAACAGAAAAAATATCTAATCAAATGAAAGAGAATAATGCAGAAGAAAGTAAGATAAAGCAATTTTGGAACTGGATTTGGCACAGCGATAGCTTTTTCAGCTGGATTGTCGCGCTTATATTTGCATTTGTCATAGTCAAATTTCTTTTTTTCCCAGTTATTTCGGTCATTCTTGCCACAAAACTTCCTCTCGTTGTTGTCGAATCAGGAAGCATGCAGCACCCCGGAACATTTATCGGGAACGTAATCGGCTCCCAGAATGCATTTCAGTCGTGGTGGCAGGAGATGAAAGGATGGTACGAGGACAGAGGAATTACCGAAGAAGAAGCCGAAACATGGTCCCTGAAAACAGGGCTTGAAAAAGGAGACATAGTTATCGTAAGCGGATGGGGAACGCCGGAAGTAGGCGATGTAATCATTTTTAACGCAAATACCGCTCATCCGATTATTCATAGAATAGTCAGCATAGAAGAAGTCAACGGCGAGAAAGTTTATTCCACAAAAGGCGATAATAACTCAGACCAGCTTTATTCTGAAAAGCAAATTTCTGAAGACGCGGTTATAGGCAAGGCATTAGTCAGAATTCCAAAGCTCGGCTGGCTGAAGCTCGCATTTGTAGAAGTCGGAAGCTTGTTCTCATAAAAATCCGTCCAGTATGCTGAGGATAATAAAATTATCTTCGCCCCGCGAATCATTGAATATGACAGACAATTAAGTTAACCTATCTCACAAGGTATTTTTTTATTGTTTTAATTAGCATTATTGTCACATTACTCATGATTTCTGAGATACTTTAAAATTGAATATCAGCAAAACCAATGAACCCTGAATTGGTTGAGCAGTAAATTTCTCGCCGAGCATCAGCGAGGCGAGACTAACATGAATAAGCAAGGTTTATTTTGCATCATCGAAAGCCTTATAAACAATCAACCACAAAATTCCCCATGGAATTTTGTCCAAAGTGCGGCTCGGTTCTTATTGAAAAAAGAAAAAATTTCGGATGCGCGAGATGCGCATATTCCGCGAAAGGAAAGATAAAGATTGAGTCAAGCGAGAAAATTGCTGAAAAAGAAAGGATAGGCGTAGTCAGGGAAAAAGATATAGACATCATGCCTGTTACAACTGCTGTCTGCCCAAAATGCAAAAATAAGGAAGCATACTTCTGGAGCTCTCAGACAAGAAGCGCAGACGAAAGCGAGACTAGGTTTTTCAGATGCAAGAAATGCGCGCATACTTGGCGGGAATATCGATGAAAACTAAGGACAATATAGGTAAAGATATAGGCAGATTTATAACATTAGAATTTCTTAGATAAAGAATGACATATGAATATGAGACAGATGATGGGGGCGGTAGAGAATGTGAAATCTGCGGCAGAGGCTTAAGAACAGGAAGAAAATATTGTTACGAACACAGAAGTCAGGGAAGAGTACGAGGAAAGAGTGAGAAAAGCTATGAAGATAATCGTCCTTCACACTTTGGGAATATGGTTTTGGCCTATCTATTCTTTATTGTTTTGCCCTGTTTTATTCTTTATATTACTGGAGTTATTAGCAGTATTACTTTTTATACACTTGTTGTTTTTTATCTCCCCATAATATTGGTAGTTATTTACGCGATTTATGTCATTATAAAAGTCTATAATCATTTTAGACACAAAAGAAAGGTTTAAATCTTAATATAGATTTTAAGAGCGATGTCAGAAACAGCAATCATCTCACGAATATCGGGTAATATTTCAAATCCAAAGGCGGAAAATATTGCAAAACTTTACTATGACAAACAGGGGAATTTAATCAAAATCAAACGGATAGGAAAAATAAGCAAGGAAGAATTTTATAAACTTTATAAAAAAGCCCTGAAAGAAGAAAAATTTAAGGTAATGCCCAAACTAGAAGCCTAATGAGAAGTAAGTAAATCATTTATTTCTGCTTCCGAGAATTATCACCATTCCAAAATAAATATTTCAGAATAAACCAAGGCAAAGTTAAGATTCCGACAGCACTAAGGACGATACTCCTTACAAAAAATTTCCATAGATTTTTATTTCTTTCTTTGTTCATAAGATTCGTAGCTAACTGGACTAATTAAATGTACATTACCAGCTACGAGCACACATACTCCTTCTATTTGGCGAGAATACCGATGATACTAATTGACAGTATTCAATCAGCGGTATTCGAGCAGGGAATGTAGATAACAGAAACATTTATAAACTAAACAAGACACATGTCCATTGATATGGACATGTATAAAGTTAAATGGACACGATTGCAGGCAGAGATATTCCGGCTTTTCTGCATAAAAGCCGGGCAGAGATTAAATCTGCGGGAAACAGCAAAAGCGCTGAAAGTTTCCCCTACTGCTGTTTCTAATGCTCTAAAATTGCTGGAAAACGAAGAATTAATAAAAATAAAGAAGTCAAGCCCCTTCAACCTTTTCTCCATAGAATTCAACAGGGAAAATAAAAGAGCAATAGAACTGAAAAGAGTAGAAAACCTGAAATTAATTTATGAAGCGGGGCTAGCAGACTTTCTATTTAATGCATTTCCAGGATGCACAATTATACTTTTTGGGAGTTATTCAAAGGGAGAAGATACTGTTCAATCAGACATAGACATTGCTGTTATAGGAACAAAGGGCAAAGAATTGAATTTAGCCGAATTTAATAAGAAACTTAAGCATATTGTAAATATCAATTTTTATGATTCCTGGCAAGCGATACACAAACACTTAAAGAGCAATATTCTCAATGGAATAACGCTTTCAGGAGCAGTAGAATTATGATAAGCCCGTTAAAACCGTTCAGTTATTTTTTAGAAGAGGGAATTGTGAGAACACAGTTTCCTGACAAAGTAAGAGCCAAATTCTTGATAGGCGAAGCTGAAAATGCATATCAATCATTATTAGATTTAGTAAAGAAAGTAGAAATTACCAGTATAAATGCAAACACTTTTGTTAAAAATGCTTATGACCCCTTAATGGAACTAATTAGGGCAATACTGCTTATTAGGGGATTTAATTCTTCAGGCTCATATGCGCATGAGGCAGAAGTTGCATATTTAAGAGAACTAAAATTTCCAGAATCGGATGTTGTGTTTGCAAATCAACTGCGTTATTTTAGAAATGGAGCAATGTATTACGGCACTATTCTTGACGCAGATTACGCCCGCAAAGTTATTAGTTTTGTCAATAAAATCTATCCGCAATTAAAAAAATTGGTTTCTTAGCCCATCACATGCGCAGTTCGTGCTTTGAGAGAATACCGCTAAATCTCACTCATAAATACCGCACTCAATTACAACTATTCTTATAAAGCAAATTAAGTAGCAAAGCAAATGGCTAAAACTTTAGATTCAGTTCATCTAAGCGGACCACAGGGAACAAGCATAGAGATTAAAGTAGGAGAACAAGTAGCATTCATAAATCCTGAAGTCTTCCAGGATGGCAGGGCACGAAGAATCCAAGCATCTGTGATGAAATCAACAGAAGCGCGCCTCGGTCCACAGCCCTATAAAGTATTAGGGATAACCCTTTACCCCTCAGGAAATACCCTGCTCAGCATAAAAGGAGAAGGAGAACTAATTGACGAGATTTGCAAAGATTATTTTACGAAAGCATAAAAGATAAGTAACTAGCGGGAATACATCGGAATATAACTTCTTATATTTTCAGGCATAGAAATGTTTATAAATCTCCCAATTATTCTAAAGTCATGAATAAATGGCTTGAATTATTAATAGGGCTTATATTGGTTATCGTGCCAATATGGGCAGTGATGAGTGTTTCGACATTTGTCAGCCACAATTGGGCGCAGGCAACACTTGACTTCCTGAAAGGCGGGGTTGTAAGCTTCATAATTTTGGTTGGGCTTTTGTTTATAATGCTCGGAATCTCAGATCTAAAAGGATAAATCGGAATTAAGTTTGATTTTTTTAATTTTCTTAAATGGTGTTGGTTTAACATGGCTGCACAATTGTTGAAACATATTCCCTAATACTAAAAATCTATAAACTGTAAACCTCTCCACAGCAGGCTGCGGAGCATCTGGATAAAATCAGGCAAAAAGTTTTCACTTTACTATCTTAAATTTTATATTCAAAAGTGAAAACTTTTTCAGAAACTGAAAATCTATAAAAAAAAGTTTAAAACAATTATTATCTCGATGTGATTACAAGCTAATTATTGGCATTGCAGGCGTTTAGCGGGTTTTCTTTAGCTTTCACCATACAGCGAGATGGAGGATATTAAATTAACCCCAAATAACACGGATTAAAGATTAATAAAAAAGAAATCTTATTTCAATTATAGCAAAGGACATTGAAAATTGAGCAGATTTATGCCTTTGATACTAAGGAAACTTTCAGTTTCCGAGGTGCTCAGAAATGCGAACATCAATGAGCATTTCTGACAGATAGGATAAGAACAAAAACTGCTCAAATATTTTGTCCTTAGACTATAAATCATCAAATATTCAGTCCACAGCAATTAATTATATTAACTTCCTAATTCTTGCTCATACATGAACTGCCTCTCACCGGAAATATGTTCAAAATGTCAGGGCAAAGGATACTGCGGAAAGCCCTGCAGAATCCTCTCCAAAATCCAGCATCTAATGCCAAAAACAAGCCTCCAGTTTTCAGGCTCAAGCCCTCCTGAAATTTTCGTAGGCAGAATAGGCTACCCCGAAGTCAACACAGGAATTCTCGCACCCCAAGAATACGGGGCAACAGAGGAAATGTCAATGCCGGAGTTATGGCACGAGAAAAACCTCTCAATCCAGCAAGTGCTTGAAATGAGAAGCCGGATGATTTATTCAAGGTTCAAGTCAAGAATTTTTCCAGAAAAAAGCTCAAGATTTCTTGGAGTAATGCAGGAAATAGCCATGTCAAACAAGGCAGTATCAGCAGAATTTATCTTAAAAAAGCTCCCGAAACCAAGCATGAACATAGACACGCATATTCCTCTGATAGGAAACCCTGCGCCGTTAAAATCAGTCAGACTGGAGGAAAATCCGCATATTGAAAAAAAAGTTGACTATTTAGTTTCAGACACGGATAGCAAAGCGGCAAATTCGATGGTAGAATTGTTCAATAGCAGAATTCAGACAAGCAGCATAATCAAAATTCTATCAGCAGGATTGCTCGGCAGAAAACTTTCCAGAAAACTAGTTCCGACAAGATGGGCAATCACTGCCACCGATGACACTCTCTCGAAATTTCTTCTCGAAAAAATCAGGTTCTATTCAGAAATATCAGAAATTTTAATCTTCAATGCAGAGTATGTCGGAAATCATTACGAATTTTTGCTTCTTCCGGATAAGTTCTCATTTGAAGTAATAGAAGCAAAAATTCCGGGAAGTGTCTGGAATCCATTCTCGCAGGAAATATTTTTCATGAAAGATTACGAAGGATTTAACAGAAGAAAGAATTATGCATCAGAAGTTACAGGAGGATACTACAGCCCAAGGTTAGCTCTCGCAGAATACCTAGAAAAAATAAAACGACAGGCATCGTGCCTCGTTCTGAGAGAAGCCCGCCCCGAATACTATGCCCCCCTCGGAGTAGGAATACTAAGAGAGACATCAAGGTCTGCATTTAAAAAAACTCCTAAAAAATTTGATAATTTGGACAGTGCATTCAAGGACATCCAAACAAGATTAACTTTACCAATTTCATCATTTATTGAAAGAAGTAAGCTAATAAAAGAACTAAATCAAAAAACACTGAGAGATTATTTTAAGTAGCTATTCTCGAACCGGAATCCTCCATTGGCAGACTGCCGGATTATAAATATAAGCATCCCGAACTACCGAGCCAAAAGATTTCTTCTTGCCATACTTGTGCTGCTCAACTTGGATTATATTAGCTTTTCTAAGAATATCCAAATAAGGAGCTAAAGAATGCCCCCATTTTCCACCAAAGGAAGTTAGATCACTGTTTTTACAAAGATAAGATACTATAGCAAAGGACGCTGAATTTTTACCGTTTGCGCCTTTGCTATCAAGGGAAAGACATACAATTTTGGTTAATTATTTATGTCTTTCACTATAACTCATATCTGCAAGCAGTCTTCAACGAACTAATTGCAAGCAATATGTCCTTCAAACAAACCTTACTACAGCAAAGGACATTGAAAATTGAGCAGATTTATGCCTTTGATAGACAGGATAAGAACAAAAACTGCTCAAATATTTTGTTCTTAGACTATAATAAATAATCGGGTATTAACATTAATTTTTTTATTTCATAATCTGAGTTTAATACTCCACAGCTTGCTGTGTCAAGAACCTTGCGTTAAAGCACAAAGTGTGCTTGGGTTCTTGAGCATGCTCAGAAACGCATAATGTCAAGAACCATGCACTAAAATGGCATGTGCGCCATCTGGTTCTTGAACACCCTAAAAATTATTTTTTCTTGTTTGCGAGAAAAATAATTTTTTTGGTATCGACAGCATTTCTGACATGGCAGATTATGAACCTCAGAAACGTAAGTTTCTGATGACCCTGAAAAAACTAATAGTTTTTTCTTGGAGACTGAAATTGCTGGCTGCTAAGCAAAAAAATTCACAAATACCCCAGAGCTTGCTCCGAAGTGAGCCGCAGCGAACGATGGGATTGTGAATCCGCGAAAATCAAAGATTTTCGGGGCACAGAAAAACCATAAAAGTTTTTATAGGTTTTAGGCAATTTCTTTATTCAGCCGCCCATCAAAAAAATCAGCCCTGTTTCGATTAACGCCGCAACTATCAGCAAAGGAACAATCACGAAAATGAACACCTTAATTGAATTTTTAAAATTATAAGAAATCCTCTTAAGTTTATTTCCTTTCTCAAACATAAACCACCCTATTTTCAAGCCAAGCCCTAAACTTAAAATCAAAGCAGGCAGCTCAAAAATTCCGTGAGGAAGAATCCTCAATAAAACTCCCGCCCCCCCAATTTCCGCGCTTTTATTCATTACAAAGCCTAGAACATAGCCGTTAAAAACGCCAAGCATCAGTGGAATCACTCCAAAAAAAATCCCCAGCACAATCACAAAAAAAGCAGTTGAAGCATTATTCTTGAATATAAACAAAAGCAGCTGAAAAAAATTCATGCCCTCAGTTTTCTTGACAATCTCGCCGATTAATTTCTCTATAACATCAGCAAAGAGCACAGGATAAATCAATCCGACAGCGAGGGCAAGAAAAAACAATGCCCCTGAAATCCAAATATGAATTCTGCAATTCTTCACAAATTTCCAGCATCCGCGGTAAATCAATTTTAATTTCATTGCCTTCTGTAAATACTATCAAGCATTTTTACTTTTTTTCTGTACTTTTTCCTCAGATAATACCCGTAAATCAGCCCTGCTAAAAGCCCGCCGAAATGAGCAGTATTCCCTATCGGCAGCGGGACAAACAGCCCGATTACAACTAAAGGAACAATTGCAATTACAGGAAGCAGCCAGAAATCCATCTCAATAGGAACAGCAATTCTTGCTGTTCTGCGGTTAAAAGACAGCATAGAGAATATAGATATGAAAATATAAATCGAAACCGCTATTCCAAGCAGACTGATTAAAGCGCCATTTCCGAAAAAAGATTCAGCAATCACCTGAATTACAATTGCTATCAACGGCCCTGCAATAAGATAAACCCTGTTAAAAGGAGTCAGAACACTGACCACTCCAACAATTCCGAATATTGCCCCTGAAGCGCCAACGCCTGAGATATCAGGACTTCCGAAAAGTCTTCCTAAATCCCCTCCCCCGAAAAAACCAGCCAAAAGCGCAAAAACAATTCCAGCAATAATTCCGGAAATAAGGTAAAAATACAAAAATCTTTTTCTCCCGATTATATTCTCGGCGAACCTGCCTACGAACCATAACGAGAGCATGTTGAAAAAGAGGTGCATAAAACCTGCATGCATAAACATGCTGGTAACCAAAGTCCAGAGATATTTTCCCTGAACAATCATACCAGGTTTCAGCGCAATATAATCAATAAAGTTTGGAATAAACAGCCCGAGAATGCCCGCAAGAACAAAGAATATAACCTCGGCAATTATCAGCTTAGTCGTAATGCTCATATTTTTTAAAAAGAAGCCCGGCCCCAAACTTCGTCGCATATTCATCTCCTCTTCCTTGCTTTTTTCTTGCTCTTCTTTCCAGAACTCTTTTTAATTTTATTTGTGGGTTTTTTCTGCGCCCCGCCTTTTCCTTTCACTCCGATTTTCTTTTTCTTCCCCGTTTTTTTAATTCTGCACTTTTTCACTGTCTTAGATTTCAAATCTCTCTTTTCCTGTTTAGCTCTTGCCTTTGAGCTTTTGTCTCTTGCCTTGCCTATTTCCTCTCTAATCGAGCCGATGATCCCCTCCAACTTTCGAATTTTAGATTCAAGTTCAGTTATTATCTTTCTGTCTGTCTGCAAAGCATAAACCTCGCCGCATTCAGAACATGTAAAATTATGCAGAAGCGCTGTCTCCTCGTTCACCTCAGTTTTGCAGATATTACAAAAGAAAAATCTCTTATTTTCCCGGCTCTTATGTTGATTTTTAAAGTTCTCAAGTTCTTTCTTTACATTGCCTTCCAGCAGTTCAAGTGATTTTTCTGTATTCAGAGTCCAAAAGTAAGTATACCACCCCTTTTTCTTATCCTTTTTCCTTGTGAATGAAATCAGCCCCGCATCTGAAAGCTTATACAGAATATTTCTAACCTGATTGATAGTCAGTTTCAGTTTCTTGGCTATGATAAACTCGTTTACATTCTTCTTTCCAGCAAGCAGATTGACTATATCTCCCGCCTGCCTTCCCACTACCTTGCTTAGGATATCATTAAGAAGCGTGATTTGCATAGATTTTTTTGAAATCGCATGAATAAATACCTTTCGCTTTATCTGTTACTACTCTATAATTTAACCAAAGCTATTTATATCACTTTTTAAGTTTATCTCCCATGTGGTTCAGCAGTAAAAAAAAGGAAAAAACAAATTCTTTGGGCAGTTTGCCCGAACTTCCCGAACTTCCTGACCTGCCATTTGAAAAGCCCGCAGGCAGCACGCAGTTTATTTCAAAAAACGAATTCCCTCAAAAAAGCGCGTTTTCTTCTGTTTCGTCTAAAGAACAGATTCACTCGCTCCCAAGATTTCCAAACTCAGACATGGCGAATAAGATGAGCAGAGAAGCAATCAAATCTGCATTAGAAAGTCCAGCTAAATCGTATGCTCGCGAAGCAGACTTTTCTGGGCAAAAAGAAGATGAAGATGAAGAAGATTTCATGGCTCCGGCTTCCCTGCCGCAATTTAAGCCAAGAAGCGCAGAGAAAACAGAGCCGATATTCGTAAGAATAGATAAATTCCAGGCGTCGGAGAAGACTCTTGCCGAGGTAAAGAGGCAGGTTTCTGAAATTGAGTCATATCTGTCAGAAGTCAAAAAAGTAAAAGCAAAAGAAGATGAAGAGATTCAGATATGGGAGACAGAGATTCTTGAACTGAAAGCAAAGCTGGAAAGCGTCGACAAAAATCTATTCGGCAAGTTTGAATAACCGGCCACAAAACAGGAAAAATACTATGATGCCTTACATCCGATTGGAAAGCAGCAACAGCCTAGAAGCAAGAAAGAGTATTCTTGCAAGCCAGATGATTCTCCTGAACATAGCAAAAAGAATAAACTCATATCAAAGTTTAAGGCGGATTGAGCTTACAAAAAAATACCTCCTAAAGCAGGCTCTAAGAGAGGGAATAACAAAAATAAGCTCACTCATCGCTTTCCTGCCAAGAGTTGAAACAAAGATGCTTAAATCCCATATCAGCGCAGAAATTTCCGAGCCGGAAGAAACTTCACAGAATATCCAGAAATCAAATGACATAGAGTCCCAGCTGTCAGAAATCCGGGAAAAATTAGCAAGTTTGAATGCGTGATTATAGTCTTGATTTTTTAACAGATTCTACATGACATCCCTGCTCATAACTTACTTTTTGATTATCTAATCTGCAGACTCCTCCCCGCGCAGGAAATTCATTATAGTCATAATTTCTGCATTCCTGCCTGCACAACCGAACATTTTGAAAGCACTGACCAGCAGGATTATCAGCAGGATAACCTCTATAGCATGGAAATGCCGCGCAATTCCCGCAAACATACCCTTCTAATTTGTTCAGTTCATGCCTCCGAACCATTCTTCTAAGAGATTCCATAAACTCATCTTGCCCCATATTAACTAAATCCTTGAATAGTATATAAACAAAATTACGCTATACTACTCACTTGAATTCTTAAACTCAAAAATTTAAAAGATAATTATCCTTCGGATTCAGGATTCTGTAAAGCGCCCATGCGATAATTACAAAAACGATTATAATCACAGCCCATGCCCCGATTCCCATAATAGCTATATGCTTCCGGAAAATTTAAATCTTTCTCAAAAGATTTAAAGCCTGAAAATGCCACTGCATTTTCTTGATTTAAGCTTTTCTATGTAAATGTTTATAAATTTGTGAATCTTTAAACTGCTAATAAAATGGAATTAATTTTAAAAAACGTGGTTGTAGGAAGCATTGTAATAATCATAAATCTCATTCCGCTCATAACCCGAAAGTATAAATTAGTTCCTATAACTGCCCTGATTTCCCTTGTTTTGATTTTGATGGCGAATTATTTCGGATAGTCTTGCCTTCTTAAACATCCAAAACATTTTAAAATCACACTATTCTATGCTTTTGATGAACAAAAAGTTAGTGAGAGACAAGATACCAAAAATAATCACGCAGGGAGGAAAAACCCCGATAACCCACACTGCAGATAATGAAGAATACTGGGAAAAGTTAAAAGAAAAATTGCTGGAAGAAACAAATGAGTTCATTGAAGAAGAGAACAATGAAGAATTAGCAGATATCATAGAAGTAATTAATGCAATTTGCGCGCATAAAAGCATTAGTATTAGTCAAATAGAAAAGTTAAGAAAACAGAAATCAGAAGAAAGAGGAGGGTTTAAAGATAAAATTATCTTAGACAGAATAGAATGAACCGAAAGCAGCTAATCCAAAAATACCTCAATTTCTTCAAGAGCAAGAACCATCAGGAAATTCCCAACCACAGCCTCATTCCCGAGAACGACCCAACCGTCCTATTCACCACTGCAGGCATGCATCCAATCGTTCCCTTCTTACTCGGCGAGAAACACCCGCTCGGAAAAAGATTGGTTAATGTTCAGAGATGTATCAGAACAAGAGACATAGATGATGTCGGCGATACCTGCCACCACACTTTTTTTGAAATGTTAGGAAACTGGAGTTTAGGTGATTATTTCAAAAAGGAAGCAATACCTTTCACCTTTGAATTTCACACAAAAATCCTAAAAATTCCCTTAGAAAGATACGCTATCACTGTTTTCGGAGGAGACAAAAGAGTGCCCCAAATCCCAAAAGATGATGAAGCTGCCAATGTATGGATGTCTTTGGGAATACCTAAAGAAAAAATTGCGTTTCTAGACGGGGGAGTTTTAGAGAGCGATAACAACTGGTGGGGGCCAGCAGGAAAGACAGGTCCGTGCGGCCCGTGCACCGAACAATTTTTCTGGAAAGGCAATTCTACTCCCGCGCCAAAAAAGTTTAATCCGGAAGACAAAAGATGGGTAGAAATTGGAAATGACGTTTTGATGCAGTATATAAAAGATGAAAATGGAAAGTACAACCCTGCGAAACAAAAAAATATTGATTTTGGCGGAGGAGTTGAGAGAACAGTCGCAATTCTGAACGGTTTAGAAGATAACTATGAAGGAGACATGTGGCTCCCGATAATAAAAGAAATAGAAAAACTATCAAAGAAAGCCTACAAAGGAAATGAAAAAGTTATGCGCATAATCGCAGACCATATCAAAGCATCAGTCTTCATAATTGCCGATGGAATCGTTCCAAGAAACACCGAGCAAGGTTACGTCCTAAGAAGATTGCTAAGAAGAGCAGTAAGATACGGCCAAGGGTTAGGAATAGAAAAGTTTACAGCAAAAGTTGCAGAACCAGTCTTCAAAATTTATGACGACTACGAAATCTTGAAAAAAAACAAAGATAAGATCCTGAATATTCTTGAAGCTGAAGAATTTAAATTCATGCAAACATTAGAAACAGGCATGAAAGAGTTCGATAAGATAACCAAAGATAAAAAAAATCTCTGCGGAAAAGATGCATTCCTTCTCTGCCAAAGCTACGGCTTTCCTTTAGAAATGACCTACGAATTAGCAAAAGAAAAAGGAATAAAAATAAATGAAAAAGAATGCCAGGAAGAGCAGCAGAGACATCAGGAACTAAGCAGGACAGCAGCAGAGGGAAAATTCAAATCCGGACTGGCCGATAACAGCGAAGCAACAACAAAACTTCACACAGCAACTCACTTGCTAAACCAGGCATTGCGTGAAGTCCTGAAAAAGCCAGACTTGCATCAGAAAGGAAGCAACATAACTCCTGAAAGATTAAGGTTCGACTTTAACTTTGACAGAAAACTGACTGAAGACGAGATAAAAAAAGTCGAAGCCCGAGTAAATGAAAAGATAAAAGAAAGCCTGCCGATTAAATGCGAGGAAATGCCAGTAGAGCAGGCGAAAAAATCAGGAGCGCAGGGAATTTTTGAGCATAAGTACGGCGAGAAAGTAAAAGTCTACTCAATGGGAAGTTTCAGCAAGGAAATTTGCGCAGGTCCGCACGTCAGCAACACGAAAGAGTTAGGAAAATTCAAAATTCTAAAGGAAGAAGCTTCTGCATCAGGAATCAGAAGAATCAAAGCAACTTTAGAATAGAGGACTATGAAAACAAATCAGCATTATTCTCTGCTCTTGGAACATAAACATCTAACTTTCTGAGTCGTTCAGGCAATGTGTCATATTTTGAGTTAGTCCACCCGCCAATTTTCTCGCCCTGACTGTTCAAATCAGCAAAAACCCGGTCAAAATCAGCAGGCGAAACTGTATGAACCCCATAGCGAAAATTATGATTTCCTCGCTTAAGCTTAAAATCAACAAGTCTGCAATCCGTCCCCTTAAAAGCCGCACTTGCAATATCCCTTGCTCTTTGAGAATCTCGATGGACAAACATCAGTGAATTAAATCCCTCTCCGTCAGGAAGACTGACTGTAGCATGGTCATAAGGCTGTACTCCAACTAAACCCAGTTCCCCCATAAATGCCTCTAAGTTCGCTCTCGCTTTAGCTCTTGCCTTTGCGCACATTCCATCGTCAGATTCTATTTGTGTCATTTTCTATTTCAAAGAAATTTTACTATCCAAAGTTCTTATTTTGAGGGTTTATAAACATAATGGATAACAAATTTAGCCGAACAAATCAAGAAGGTTAAAACAATTTGTATAATTCAAAATATATCTCTCGCTAGACTCTAAACAAAAGAGTCGCGCTATCCCTCAAAGAAAGAGAAACTTTCGGATGAAAATCTCTCCTCTCCCGTATCAAAGAATTAAACGTAGACAGAGCCATAAGGGGAGTATTATTCTTCTCGCTCAAATGCGCAAGAACAACATTCTTCAATCTTGATTTTCCGTGCTCCAAAACAGCCAAGCCAGAGTGCAAATTAGAGATATGCCCCACATCACTTGCAATTCTCTTCTTCAAAAACAAGGGATACGGTCCATTTTCAAGCATGGTTAAATCGTGATTTGCTTCCATAACTAAAAAGTCAGAATCAGAAATAGATTCAGCAACATTTTCGCACGAATGCCCGATATCGGTAATTACCGAAATAGTTTTTCCATTACTTACTCTAAACGAAACGGGGTCGCTGACATCATGCGCTTTTGAAAATGCTTCTACCTCCATTCCTCCAACAAGTGTGGTCTCATCGTTCTTTATATTGTTAATCAAATTCTCATCAGAACATAAAAAAGAATTTTTAATAGTTCCCTTGGTCGCATAAATCGGAATATTAAACTCCCTCGCAAAAACGTCCACCCCTCTCGTGTGATCTATATGCTCGTGAGTCACAAAAATCCCGCGGATTTTTGTGGGGCTCTCGCCCAAATAAGCAAGCTTCTCTACAATCTGCTTGCACGATATTCCTGCATCAATCAGAATTGCAGAATCCCGATTAGAAACATAAAAACAATTTCCAGAACTTCCCGAAGATAATGCAGAAAATTTCAATTTATTTTTCCTCTTTTTATTCTCAAAAGTAAGTAAATCGCCTATTAAATAGTTATGCTCAAGAAGTCACAAGCCCGACAAGCCTAATCCACTGAGAACGAAAACTCGCAGCATAATTGTCAATCCATTCCTTTGCAGCCTCATCCTCACTAACGTTGATGCCAAGCAGTTCACTTTTTGCACTCCGATATCTTCGTATTTCAGCAAACTGCAAATAAACATACGCCTCCATAGCTTCATTCGGATTGCTAAAAAATATTCTCCCGAAGTCCGCATCATAATAACATGTATCAAAAAATTTGCTCCTGACTATTGCCTGAACCTCCCCCGGCAGCACCAAGCTATATTCCTCATTTCCTTCCATCGTCAAAGTCATTCTAGCATCACAGTCCGCAAGATTTCAACTTAAAGCTAATCAATATAAAAATTATCTAGAATATACTGAATATACCTATCCCTTTCTTCTTCCCGTATCCATTAAAGTAAGTTCCTCACAAATTCTACGAAGTGTATGATACTTCTCCCTTAATAAAGTTGCCTCCCTCCTAAGCCCCATTCTGCCCATCTCCTCCGCCTCATCCCACAGCTTCAAGAGATAAAGATTAACCATTGCTCTCCCGTAAATTCCATCCCCCATCAATATCTGGATGTCTACGTCATCTAATTTCTCCATTTTACTCCAACCTCCTTGCGCTCGCCCATAAAAATTCAAAATGGTTTTTGTATGACTCTGCAATCTCTTTGTTTTTAATTAAAATAACAACTGGCTTATCTTTTATCAGGTGAATAGAAACACAATCTCCAAAAATAGTTGTTGTAGCCTCGCTCTTTATATCTAAGAACCTTGTTTCAATAGTCTGATACATGGTAATTTCGTGTTCCTTAAATTCTGGGGACATTATTACCCTTGCCTTAGCTTTTGTATTTTCAAATTGTTTCGTAATTGCTGGAAGTTCATAAAGCAAATCGTAAGCCTTGCCAGTTCCGCCAAAAGAGGAAAAATTTCTTGTTTTAATAATCTCCTTCATCAAAGTCCTTACTCCCTCTTTCCCTTCAAAAATCTGAACATCGTAAGAAGTATCCTCTACCTTTTTGATATTTTTTAACTGAGGAATTAAATCAGTGATTATTGCTTCTTTTTCTCTTATTTTATTAAGAAGATTATCTGGTTCAGAAGCTGAAAAATATTTTTTCCCTTCTTTCTTTTTGAAGTTTGCCATTCCCTTTTCAATAAGATGATTTAATATAGTATAGGACAATGTTCTGTCCATGCCAAGATTTTTTGCAAGGCTATTTGCAGACAATTCTCCCTTTTTTAATAATTCCAAATAAACTTTTGTCTCATTCCCGGTTAAGCCTGCTTTCTTCAGCCCTTCATCAATTTCCATTTAATTCAGAAATTTATCAGCTATATAAATGTTGTTATTTAAAATAACAACTAATAATTATAAAGGGATAATTAGTCTGGAGATTATGGGAGAAATCAAAAAAGCACTAAGCAAAGTTTTAGTAGGGATAGGGCTATCAGGACTAATCTGGACAGCAACAGAACAAATTAACAAAAATAGCCAGTTCCAAAGAGAGTTGGAAACCCTCCAAAATCAAACGACGCTTGCACAGGATCTGGACCGTAAATTGTCTCTGAACTGGCAGAGATTAATGGAAAGTCATACTTTGCGGCCTGACATCGAAGAGTTTTATTTAGCAAGACCTGAAGAGTATCCAGAAATATTAAGAGCAGGGAATTATCAGGCATTATTAAAAGATTATCGATTGCTATCTAACCGCCCAGGTGTTCCTCAAGAAACCAGAAATATGCTAAATAAAGCAAAACAAACTTATCAAGAGTATATCTCCCTGCACAGAACATACCTTGTTTGTCTGGCGTCCTTATTAACAGGCATTGCACTAATGGGCAGTAATTCTTACAAAGACAGATAAAAAAATGGACATAAAAAAACTTCTAAAATCACAAGGGTATAATTTAAGAGAAAGAATAAATCTCTATGCTGGGACAATCATGGGAGGAGTAGCCCCCGCCATATTTTTAAGATACGTCTGGGCTTCGGGAATAGAAGGAGACTCCTGGCAAGCCGAATTGTTTCGGTGGGGAATTTCAGTTGTTGGAGCAGTGCCTTTTACTCTTAATTCTACTAGCGCAGGGGCGATAACAGGATACTTTTCAGCAAATTCATTAAAAAGAAAAAGATTTGAAAAAGAAAGAGAGTTAGAAGAAACGCTAAGGAATTTAAACAAAAAATAAGACAGATGCTATTCCAGATAAATCGCCGGCTTTCCCGGTTTCGCCTTTCCTGCCTTATTTTCAGGGTCATGCTTGCCTTTGTCATTCACAGCAAAAACCAAAATGTTCAAGTTAGTTTTCCTGCCTATTAATTCTAGATTATCCTTGTGCATTTTCAGTTCAGGAGGAATAGTATAAATATACGCCTTCTTCATTTCTTTATTCTCCCTTTCCTTTATTATCTTCACGATATTCAAAATATCCCCGCATAACTTTTCAACATTTTTCTCTTCCTGCTCCAATTTTAAGTTTATCTTGCTCTCATCCGCAATCGGCCATTTTTCAAGCGAGATAAATCCCTTATTGCCGATTTTCTCCCACAACTCCTCAGCAATATGCGGGCAGAATGGAGAAAATAGCTTCAAAACTATTTCAGCATCCTTTTTAGAAAAACTCTCCTCGTTAATCCTATCAAATAATTCGCGCAGTTTTATTATCGCCATGTTATACTTAAAACCAGAAATATCCTCACTAACCTCTTTAACTGCCTGGTTAATCTTACTCTCAATTCCCTCGCTCGTTTTTCCAGACTTAAACTCAGAGAAATATCCATAAACTTTCGAGATAAATTTGCCGCTAGATTCCATTCCTCTTTCGTTCCAGTCTCTTGGTTTGTCAGGAGAAGCTAATGACAATAAGAAATATCTTGCAGTGTCAATTCCGTATCTTTCACTTACCTCATCAGGATTAATAACATTTCCCTTGGATTTTGACATTTTTACTCCCCCCTCTCCGGCAAGCATTCCCTGATGAAATAACTTTTTAGCAGGTTCTCTGAAATTAATTAATCCTAAATCTGCCAAAAATTTAGTATAAAATCTAAAATAAATTAAGTGCATGCAAGCATGTTCGCTCCCCCCAATATACTGATCAATAGGGCACCAGTAATTTGCTTTTTTTGAATCAAAAATAACTTTGTCATTTTTTGGGTCGCAATATCTTAAAAAATACCAAGACGAATTTACAAAAGTATCCATTGTATCCGTCTCTCTTCTCGCCTTTCCATTGCATTTAGGGCATTTTACATTAACCCACTTTTCATTTGTTTCTAAAGGATTTCCTTTCCCAAATTTAACATCTTTAGGCAGTTTAACAGGCAGGTCTTTTTCAGGAACAGGAACAGCCCCGCATTTTTCACAATGAATAACTGGAATTGGAGTTCCCCAGTATCTTTGCCTTGAAATTCCCCAGTCTCTTAATCTAAAATTAACAACTTTTCTTGCTTTTTTCATTGCAGAAAGCCAGGCAGTTACTTTTTCTTTTGCATCTTCATTTTCAAGTCCATTAAATTTATCTGAATTAATTAATATTCCTGAATCTGTGTATGCCCGTTCCCTTACATTTCCTCCCTTAACAACCTCCTTAACCGAAATTTTATACTTCCTGGCAAATTCAAAATCGCGGGCATCATGAGCAGGAACAGCCATAACCATTCCAGAGCCATAGTCAGCAATAACAAAATTGCCCGCATAAACAGGAACCTTCTCATTTGTTGCAGGATTTATTGCACAACTTCCAGTGAAAACACCTTCTTTATTCAGCTCATCAACTTCTTTCATTGACTTTTGTGAAACTGATTTTATTTTCTTTAAAAATATTTCAACTTCTTTTTTCTGCTTGTCAGTTACAAGCTCCATTAATCTTGGATGTTGCGCAGAAACAACCATAAAAGTAACCCCAAAAATCGTATCAGGACGAGTTGTGAATATCTTCCATTTTTTGAAAATTAAATTTAAGACATTCTCTTCTTTTTCTCCATTAAAATGAGTTTTGTTGCCAGTAGCAAGGGTATATTCTGCATCCAGTTGATTTGCTAATCTTTCTGGATCTCCTCTCGGAACAATGTGGTCTTTTTCATCTTCTAAAACTAAAATCTTATCAACATTATTCTTTATTTTATTAATATCAAATTTCCAGTCACAATATTTTGCAAGGGCAGGACGAGGTTTAGAGTCTTTAAATCCTTTGCCTGTTTTTAATTCATCTGCAGATTTAGGAAATGGTGGAGCTACCATTACGAAACCAGTTATTTTTGTTTTCAGTCTTTCAAGAATCTTCATCATTAAGGTGTTCCCAAGAGAATGAGCAATAACAATCGTGTTTTCTTTAAAAGTATAATTCTCTTTAACAAACTTTAATTGCTCTTCAATTTTTGGTTTTTCTCTACCCGGCAAGTTAGGAGCATATGCAATTTTTCCACCTCTTAATTCAATTTCTTTTTTTAGCCAACCCCAAAAGACATCTTTAGAAGTATCTCCATAAGCATGAAGAAAAACAAACTCTTTGTCCGATATATCTCCAAATCTGGAGATTTCAAAGTCAATCTCAACTCCATGAGATTTTCCAATCCAGTTCTTTTGCATTGCCTTTGTTCTTTCTGACCAGTCTAACTTGTCGATGCAGTCATAAAGCTCATTAGCATAATCTGTAATTTTTAAAAACCACTGTTTAAGATGCTTTACTTCAACATCAGTATCTTCGTGTCTCCAGCACTTTCCAGTCTGAACCTGCTCATTTGCAAGAACTGTCTGGCAGTTAGGACACCAGTTGACAGCAGCGGTTTTTTGATAAGCTAGATTTTTCTCAAGCATTTTTAAGAAAATCCACTGGTCCCATTTATAGTAATCAGGAGAAGCAGTATTCACCATTCTTGTCCAGTCATAGCTGATTCCAAGAGACTTGAATTGCCTTGTAAAGTTCTTTATAGAATTGTCAGTATATTCTTGAGGATGTTTCCCAACTTTTATTGCAGCATTTTCAGCAGGAAGACCAAGAGCATCGTATCCCATAGGATATAAAACATTAAATCCGTTCATTCTTTTATATCTTGTAAGAACATCTCCAATGCTGTAATTCAAGGCATGCCCCATGTGAAGCCCGTCTGCAGAAGGATACGGAAACATCTCAAGAACATAATATTTTTTCTTTTTTGAGTCTTCTTTCACTTCAAAGCACTTCGCCTTTTCCCATCTATCCTGCCACTTTTTCTCTATTTTATTAAAGTTAATTTCCCCCATATTACAGCACCTTTCCTAAAACGTATGTATCAATGTGTCTTCTGTCATCAGTTAATAAATGCTTTTCTCTCTCTTTTTCCTTCATTCTTCTTTAGTTATCTTTTAATTCCCTAAATTCTTTTAGTTTTTCCTTAGCTTCATCCTCACATTCTTCAAAAAGCTTTTTCTCAAAATCACTGCAATAATCAAGAAAAGACCTGTTAATGCTCAATGTTCTTCCAAGAGAGTCAGTATAAACAACATTTCTAAATTTTCCTTGATTATTTATATAAAACTCCCTCCTCCCTTTGTTGTCACAAATTGTTATTAACTCTTTATTATCCTCTCCTTTGAAATATTGTTCCTCTCCTCTTACAAGAGGAATCGCTTTTTTTTCAATCAAAATCCGATTACCTTCTCTTGTTTTTCTCGGGAGATATTCTACTAAAACTGGGGGAATCTGAAGTAAAACAGCCAAACCAATACTTGCCAGGGGCAACCACCATATTCTTTTCAATTTTTTTAATAAACGGGTATTGACCCTTGGGCAAGACCCAAGACCCAACGAACTGACGAACCCTGTGCCAAGAGCACAGGGTATTTCGATAAATAAAAGTCTTGACTTTTCCATTTTTAAGCCAGTCCAAGCTGGTTTTTAATTTTTTTCATAGCATCTATGCTGATTTCAAAAAATTCATCAAGGCTTATTCCGCTCTCCTCAATCTCCTTAATAATTTCTCGGTTGCAATTTTCTGCAAATCTCTTGTCCTTAAACTTCTTCTTCAACCCGCTTGCCTCCATATCACTTATTTTTTTTCCGCGCATTAGAGCATAAGCATAAACAATTCCAGTCATTGTTTCAGCAGCAGCCAGAGCATGCTCAATCTTTGTTGTCCTTTTCTTATCCTTAAGGCACGGAATAGCATCATATCCGTATCCGTGAGACAAAACAATCTCTATAAACCTATCATCAAATCTCTTTTCCTTCAGAATACTGATTGCCTTTGTGCAGTGCTCATTCCAGTTATTCCGTGTCAAAGCCCAGTCAACATCATGCAACAAACCTAACATGCCCCAGTAATCTACACTCTCCCCAAATCTCTCAGCAAGTGCGCGCATTATTGCTTCTGACTCAAAATAATGATTCCAATCCGCCTCTGTTTGAGGCATGCTTTCCAGTAATTTTATCGCCTCCCCTCTCGTAATTGGTAAATTATCTCTCATATTTCTATCAGTGATTCCCTATTTTTAAAGTATTTCCTTCCATGTTAAAGAAAACAGGAATAACTCCTGCAAAGCCATCCGCATTATAAAAATCCAATTTGAGATATCTCGCATTATCCGGAGCAGTCCATACACCCAAAGGTATAGCGCTTCTTGGCTCACTTAAATTATCATAAAAAAATTTAATCTCCCCAGCAAATAAAGCGTATTTCAGAACTTTCCCCTCAGGAACCCTCGGTAGATTAATCCTCTCCCGCGAGGTTTCAATAAAGCAGATAAATTCAAGAGCCATTTTAAAAAAAGAGAGTTATTTAATGGCTCTTTACAAGAGAGCCAGAACTAGAACTAATACAAGAATCAAACTCATCTGTGTCAGTCTATCCATGATTAATCAAGAAAACTGAAGTTTATAAATTTTTCTCATTTTTTCTCGTAAGGCACATACTCCCAAAGCCCTCGCTGAAATTTGTAAATATCTCCCTGTCCGTACTCGACCTCAACGCGCTTTCCCTTTCCAAACTTGATTTCAAGCTCTCCATCAATCTGTTTAGCTAATTTCCAACTCTCAAAATTCTGTGAATGCCATCCTTTAGGCATATCCTTAACTTCTCTGGATTTGCCACTCTCTAAATCTAGCTCAATATTAGATTTTCCCGTTCTGACAAAATACGCCTTGCCTTCATAAACCCTCTTTAAAACAATTCCATCCGCCTTCATTACAGAAGGTAAATTATCAGATTCTTTCTCTCCTGAATAGATAGTATATCTCCCTGTCTCAGTCACCCGAGGAGCATTCTCGATAGTGTCCCGCTCAAGAACTCTTGCCTCGTAAGAAGTTCTGTCCCTGCCAGAGCCATAACTTTTTCCGCATAAAACAATTTTATTTCCGTATGCAGCAACAGAAGTAACATTCCAATCCTGCCTGCCAAGATTATAAGTCCTGCCACCCGCAGTATAAGAAAGAACACTTCCCTTTCCAGAATTATTTACAGAAACAATTCCATCTCCTGACTTACACCACGCATTCTCACCAGCAGCATCGCTAACTCTTCTCACAAGCCTGCCTTTTGATAATTCAATAGTTTCACTGGCAACCATCCTCTCCAAGTTCTTTCCCGCGCCCACCTTCCCATCACAATCTCCAGAACTCCCGCTAAGAAAAATTCCTGCCCCCCCGAGAAACGCAGCTAACCCGGTTGCAGCTGCCCCCCTCATAAACTTTCTTCGTGTTATTGCCATCTTATCTCAGATACCCCGACATCTGGAATTTAGTTACAAATCGCGAGTAAGTCTGTAAATTTACCCATATATTCCCCGCAGTCCCCGCGCCCATTAAGTTAAAATACCGTACTCCCAAATCCTGCAGATTCTCATTGCTCATCAGGTTAGCGTCATGCTCAGGTAGATCCTGATTAGGAAACTTAAGAGTTCTAGAGTCAGGCTCTGTCCAAATATTAATCCTCGGTCCCAAAGATGCTCCAGTTTTCTGATTCAAAGCCCATCCAGTCTGTGTCAGAAAATTTCCCTGGGTAATAAAAGAAAGACTATCATAATCAATAATGTACTCGTCAGGTAAGCCAGCAAGAGCATGCCCCGCCTCATGCAAAAGCCTGGCCGGGGAGAGTTGATCTGCCGCAGAAACTCTCAACCACACCATCTTAGGATACTGCGGACTATAAAAACCAGAAACCAGCTTTGGGTTTTTTCCAGCCGCAATAACCATTGCGTCAAAAAGAGTGTCATTTGAAATATAAATAACTGCCAAATCCACGCCGCCCATCATCACCCTAACCTGCCGCGAAGCCTGACTAAACAAATTATTAATCTGCCTCCGAGCTATCATCCCCTCCGGATTACTAAGCACTATTTGAATAGTAGCATCATCGTAACTAAGAGGAATTACCGCTGCCCCGGGAAGCACATTAACTTTCTCTGCAACAAGAGGAGAAGCCATTCTAAAGAAATCTGACTCTATGTTCATATTCGTAATTGCTAAGTTTCTCTGGGCATCAGTAACACCTTTTCCTGCAACAAAAGTCATCATTGTAAAATTTTTCACCTGTCTGAAAACAAAATTGCCAGACGTTCTGCAATTAGCAGCAGTTGGAGGACAGAGATTATTGACAATATTGCTCTCTTTTACATTTAAAGGCTCTATCTCTGCCCAGAATTTGAAACTAGACGCACCGACATAAGTGGGCTTTAGTTTATTAAGACCAAAAATATTAACACTGTCCTTGCCCTCCTTAACATCTTTCAGCAAAGAAGCATAGGTAGTCAACGGAGCCATTTTGTCCGGATTCAGCTTCAGTGCTTCCAAGGCAGGATAGTTCCTCAAATGATCTACCGCCTCGCTTTTAAAAACTTCGGTAATCTGCCGGGTGCCCTGCGGATTAGGATAGTTAGTTTGTGAAAAGTTAACGGTTATAGGCACATCAAGATAGTTTATTCTATCTGATTCAAAGCCCACCCAAACCCGCGCCATATGCGCCTTCTCAATAATTAAAAATGGAATATCTATAACATTCATCACCTTTACTTTTTTAATCTGTAAGTCAAAAGCGGGCAGTTTGTTTATTTCAGAAATCTTGCTGAGAATTTTCCCAGTCGTATCCTTCACACTGGCATTACAAACTAATTTATCTGCAGGATAAATCTTCTCCAGGGGAAGAGAAAATTCACACCACTCTCCACGGGTGCACTCCTGCGTTGCATTAAAAATATTTCCCTTTCTCGGTTTCCCGCTAGCCTCTTTTCTTAAAGGATTATCAACATTTACTTGAATATCAACATTGATCTTTCCTTTCTTAATATCAGGATCGTTCACAACTACCGAGCAGTTCATGGGTCTTTCAAAAATGTCACTATAAGATATCATACTTCCATCAGCAGGAGGCGTAGGATACTCCTTATAAAAGTCCGGACTTATCTCGACACTTGAGATATCAATCTTCTCTTTTTCTTTAACTTCAGTAAATGCAATTGATGCAAGGCAGTTGACATTATCAGGTCCGAATCTCCCGTTAAAAGAGTATGAAGAATCTCCATTTTCAAGAATCTGCTCGCTTGCAAGAACCTTTGCCTCGAAATCAGCAGTATAATAATTGCAAAGAGGGTCAATGCATCCGAAGTTCAGAAATCCGTCCCACCCGTGATAAACTCCTTTCGACCATCCGTTATAATTATCTCCGCAGCCGGTACTGCAAGGCGTGTAAGATGCATCCTTCGGGCATCCCAAGGAGCAGTCCTGAGAATACGGAAAATTTCTGCCAACAGTTCCCCCCGACTGAGAACACTCTCCATTGAGATATCCTCCGCGAACATCAGCAGAATATCCCAAATCCACGCTGTTATAAAACTTAGTGTCAGTAGGATTGCTCAAGTTCCTCGCATAATCAAAATTTATAGAGTATGAGCATGTCTGGCTTCCTCCGCTCCACGACTGTGAACTGTCAGACTCACAGCTCCCGTAAACCCTCTCAATATCCCCCACAGCGCCTGAAACAATATTCAAAGAAAGTAAAAATAATACACCAACCACTCCAAAAAGAAATACTCTCACAAGATCACCTCTTAAAGTGATCCTTTCCATGATAATCCAACAATCAGGAAGTTTATATATATTTCTATTCCAACATTTGCCCTCTAATTAAACAACCCCTCCATAATCACTAAACCTCCAAAAAAGACGGATTAAAGTTAACTTTTCGATGAATTTATATATCTGCATTCTTTAATCAGTTCATGGCAGTAAAAAAACCCAACAAACCTGAGGAGAAAACTGAAAGAATATCAAAGGTCAAGGCAATATTCACAGGCGAGAGCATTCACAGCAATAAACAGGACGCATTCACTTTATACCAGCAATCCAGATTCGGAGAGCAAAAAGAAGGAAAGATTCTCTACTCAATGTTCGAAGCCCTTTTTCTTGTCGAAAAGGGAAAAATGGAAGTAAGCGAGAAAAAGAAAAAGATGAGCTTTGACAGGCTGATGGAAAAAGCAAAAATTCTCGATGCGAGAATTTTAACAAAATACCTCGTATTCAAAGACATGAGAAGCCGAGGGTACGTAGTCAAGACAGCGCTAAAATTCGGAGCAGAATTCAGAGTCTACAATAAAGGAGCAAAGCCAGGCGACGAACACGCCCGCTGGATTCTCTACCCAGTAAGAGAATCAGACGTTTTAACATGGCACGATTTTTCCGCGAAAAATCGTGTTGCGCATTCCACGAAAAAGAACCTTTTAATCGGTATAGTTGATGAGGAAGGAGACGTAACATATTACGAAGTGAAATGGGTTAAGCCGTAAATTACGGAAAATTCACCAGTTCTATTCTGCATGGGGCAATATCCATAAGATTAACTGATATGTCAATAATAATTAAAGCAACTCTTTTGGAAATTCGTATTTATTATCAGAGAGAACAATATCCTGTGCTTGAGATATAGCTCTTTTGCATAAGGCCATCATTTCGGCATATTGCTTTTCAACTTCCTTCATTTTTATACTGGGACCATATCTTGCTTCTTCTCTTTCATCAACAGCACTTTTATTTTCTTTTTCTTTATATACCATAATCTTCTTAATAAATTCATCATCATATTCAATTAACCCTTTTTCTCTGACATACTGTACAAATAAAGCAGTACATCTTTGACTTCTTGTTTCTACTCCGAATTTGCATAAAATAGCCAAAGCACAATAATATAATGAATAATACCATTCTTCTGGAATTTTATAATCTGAACCAGACTTTTTGTATATCTCACAAAATCTCAAGCTGTCTCTTGCTTTGTCTAAATATTCTTCTGATTTCCTCAGCGATGGCTCAACAATAAGCAATCCCTTATGTTTCTTTCCTTTTTCCTCATCTTTTCTAGCGGATTCAAAACACTCTCTAATTTTTGTGCTCATTTTAAAGTCTCCTTAATGAATTTTATGAAGTTTTCTTGTCCAAATAAAACTACTCCTTTTTTTAAAGCATCTATATATACTTTATTTTTGTTTTTTAATTCGTGCTTTAACTCTTTTTCTGTAAGGTTTATAGCGTGTATCTTCTTGTTGTGTGTTATTTGTATGTCAGTTATTATCTTGCCTATTTTCACAAAACTTTCTTCATTTGAAACTAAATTTAAAACATCTATATCATTAGCTTCTTTTGGAGAGTGAAGTATACTTCCAAACAATATCAAGAAACCAACACGGTTTTCAAGCTCTTTAAAATTATATCTCCATTTGTTTTGTTTTAAAGCGTCTTCTGCAAGCAGAAGAGCCAAAGTCTTTTCTAATAGGGGATTATCCCAATTAAGACTTACTTCCTGAACACTAGTTTTTTCAGGCCCTATTGGAGTCAGTATAATAAGATTTTCTTTTTCCAGTTCTTTCAATAGTTTCCATGATCTCACCCTGCTTGTCTCTCTTTCCTTCGACAAAGAGGTTACTGTATGCTTCTTGGCAATATTCTTTAACAAGATTTTCAGTATTTCGTATGGTTTTTTAATGATCATAGTATTAATCCTTCAGTTAATAACTATTAACTTATTAGTTAATAGCCTATTTAAAGCTTTCCTTTTCAAACTTTTTTGTTCTATTTTGGATCATCTTTGTAAAATATTCACCCTTTCGATTCTGCATGGAACCAAATTCTAAAGTAATACTTAAAAACCCCGAAAAAGATTAAGAAAGTATGAACCAAAGCGCACTTCAAGCAATGCAGTTAGATGCTAACAGAAGATGTCCTGCTTCCGGATTAAAGCAGATTTTAGCTGCAACCCCCGTAATTATTGTCACAGAACCAGAAACTCAGCTAAGAGAGTATATGGGTTTAGGCAAGATAGTCTATATAGAACCGCTGGTGGGACAAATAAGAGATGTGAAATTAGGGCAGGATGTTGAAGCAGACCCCTCAAGAACCAGCGAAACTAACTATTTGTTCAACTATCGAGGACAAAGATTTGATATAAAGATGAGATAACTTTATTTTTCAGCCAACGCTTTTCCATAAATATTTATGATACCTCTTGTAATTATCAGCAATTTCGCTGCTCTCTATAACAAATGCAAAAAACTCCTCACCCCATAGCACATTTGCAACCTTATTTCCGTAAATAAAAATTACAGAAGGTGAGCCCGAGAAATCCTTAGGAAGTTTTTTAGTTTCTATAAACTCTCCCCTGATTACCTCTTCTTTTGACAAATCTGCGCGGGCAAGATTAAGCCATTTAACTTTTAATTTTTCCCTTCGTTTGTTATAATTTTCCCAGTAAAATGGCAGTTTCTTTGCAATACACGCTCCTCCCCCAATAAAGTAATTTTCCTTATAATTGAGCATATCTTCAAAAATTGCCTTGATTCCCTCCTTCCCTCTGAAAACTTCCGCTCTTATCTCTGGCTTTGACGAGTTGAATTTTCCAGTAAATTCCGGAATCTTTTTCTTAAGTTCATCAAGTTCTTTTTCCCGAGTATCAATTTCCTCTGAAATTTTATTAGGATGCGAACACTGATAAGTTTTCCTTTTATTTTCCAGAGTATAACTTACCAGCCCCTTTTCAATCAGCTTGTTAATAACGTCATAAATTGTTCTTCTCTCTAATCCCGTTTTCTCGTGAATCTTATTAATAGTTGCTGTCCCCAGCTCAAGTATTGCCGAATATACCTTTATTTCTCCGTCAGTCAGCCCTATAGATTTCAGTGAGTTTTCCATTATTTTTCTGCCTCCAGTCTCAACTTATCAAATAAAAATTTTGTTCTAATGAATAACTTATTAAATTCTTCATCTTCCATTGAAGTCTTAGAAGAATACTGCATAGTTTCACGCATATCTAAGATTTTGCTGCTGTGCTCTAAGTCTTCGGTCACATCGCTGTCAAAAATCTCCCTTAATTCCTCTTTTGTTAAATCGACTTGCCCGGAATCAATTAAATCTTCAATTAAAGCAAAGGTGCATGACTGGTTTCTTGATTCGTATCCCTGTTTAGATATTATTGCCAAAAGTAAATGATAAAGCGAATAAAAAGCCGCACTCGCAGACCAGTCAGAATATCCGCTGTTTTTAAAATCCGAAACAGCGCCGAGATTATGGAACGCCTTTTTGATATAGTTCTCAGTCAACTCTTTGCTTGTCTCTATCTTTCTAATCCCCTTGTGGCGCTCTCCTGCCCTCTCGCCTTCTCTAAAACACTTCTCAAGCTTTTCTTTCTGCGACATTTTTTATTAATCTTACAAGAAACTCCTGCCCCCATAAAACCTCTCCATTCCTGATAATTTTTTTGCTCAAGTCAGTTCTAATGTTTTTAACAAAATCCCCTTTTGTCTGGATAACATCATGCACTTTCAGAGGGATAATGAGCTTTACCCTCTGCAAAAGACTCTGGTATTTGTTATAGTCTTCTTTCTTAAAGACAAACAAGATATCAATATCATTAGGATTCTCCTTCTGAGTTACATACGAGCCAAAAATTATGCACATCTGCGCTGTCTCTTGAAGCGACTTTAAGTCATCATGCCGGTATCTTATTCTTTTTTCTTTGTATTCCGGCATCAGAACAAGCTCAAGAATCTTTATCGCTTCAGGACTGTCAAAGTTAAGCTTATATGATTTTATATTAGCAACTTTCTTGGGGGCGGTTATATTCTTCTTCTCAAATTTCTTTAATATCTTAAATGCCCCATTGGGGACCAAATTACACTGCCTGGATATCTCATTGATAGAATAGTCCTCACTAAAATTAGCAAGCAGGAATCTCAGCACTTTTCTCTCATTTTCAGTCATCATTTTATCATCCACCTTTAGTGTATATTTATACACCAGAGGTATATAAGGGTTTCTATCTATTAAATTCGCGAATCTTCCCTCCTTTTTATATTTTATGGTGTTGATATACACCACATAAGTTTAAAATAGGAATATGCTGGTTCTTAGCAGGGTAAAAAGAGTTCTGATAGGAAATTTGAGAATATAGAAGAGGTTATAGAAGACTTCGAAAGAGCATTAAACAAAATTTAAAAAAGTAAAATAGCAAAAAGAAAGTCAGGATACTCAAATTCTGATTTATTCGGATAGCAGATAACCTATAAATTTTAGTGCATACTAAAAAGATTATTAGAATCAATCACCAATGTCGACACAAGGAGAAAAATTTGGGTTGCATAGCGCCTGTAATCTACAAGCAGGAGTCCTTTCTCCCTTCAAGATTTTTTCCAAGTCTTCTTTAGAAAGACTCTGCCAGTAAGGCTCGTCAGTTGCAGTGAATCTTCTTTCCTCAATTCCAAAAACAAAACCGACCTTTTCAAATAGACTAACAAAAGTAAAACATTCCATAGGAGAAGCATACTCTCTGCGAGCAGTTAATTGAACACTGGCATCAATTCCAAAACCCAGGGAAGCAAGGTTCTCTGCTCTTTCTCTTAAGGGGTCACTCATTCCATCAAGTCCCTTTTCATCCAGAACTTCAACCCTATATCTTTGATCAACAATTTTCCTACAAGGATCACTATCCCAATTATATTGAATTCCTAAATCTGTGCCATTTGGAACGTCTTTCATAGAATAAGTAATAAGTTGGCATTTAAAAAGACATAGCATAGTCAAAAATATAGCACAAACAAGGGCTCGAAGATATCAAGAAGTTTATCATAAAAACTGTTTAAGGACTAACCCCCATAAATTTTATATCATCAAAAAGTTGCCATAAGCAACTTTAGGATGCTCAGGAATGCGAATATCAATGAGCATTCCTGACACAATAAAATTTATAACCCTCCTTCCCGCCCTAATTCTATGATTGACAGAACCCAGAACCTATCCGATATGAAAAGCAGAATATTAAGCTACATGAAAGTTCACGGTCCGTGCCTGCCCATCCACATATCTAAAGAAACTAAAACCTCTCATCTTCTTGCTTCTGCATTCCTATCCGACCTCGCCTCCGAAAAAATAATAAAAATAAGCTATATGAAAGTCGGGGGCTCGCCTCTTTACTTCCTGCCAGGACAGGAGCAAATGCTCGAAAACTTCGAAAAATTCCTTAACCACAAGGAGAGAGAAGCCCTTTCGCTCCTTAAAAAAAGCAAAATTTTGGAGGATGAAGAGCAGGAGCCGTCAATCAGGGTAGCTCTAAAAGCGATAAAAGACTTCGCGCTTCCGTACACTGTAACCTTTCAGGAAAAGCACATCACCTTTTGGCAGTACTTTTCACTCTCAGAAGACGAAGCAAGAAATTTAATTTCAGAAAAGTTAGAAAAACTCCAGCCGAAGTCAGTCCAAGAAATCGAGAAAAAAGTTGAGATAATTGAAGAACAAAAAATTGAAGCAAAAATAGCAGAAGAAGTAAAGAAGAATCCCGAAGTTAAAATAGAAGAAATTATTGCCAAAATAGAAGAGAAAAAACCAGAAACAAAGATAGAGCCAATTTTCAAAGAAGAGACAAAGCCAAAAATTAAAAAAATAAAACGCGAGAAGCCAAAATCAGACAAATTTCTCGAAGAAATCAAATTATTTCTCGCAAAAAGAAATCTTGAAATGGTAAGAGTAGAAAAGTATGACAAAAAAGAAGTCTCAGCAATAGTAAAAGAAGCGGGAAAAGAACTCTGGCTCCACGCCTTAAACAAGAAAAAAATTGATGCATCTGACTTGTTAAAGGCGTACAAAAAGGCAAATTCACTGAATTTGCCCTATCTCATTTTCACGAGAGGAGACGCGAGCAAAAAACTGAGCGAATCAATAAGCGCCCTCAAAGCCCTGGAAAGGATAGACAAAATTTAAAATGGCAATCTTTAAAAACCAACAAAAACCACTATAAACATGGGACGAATAAAATCCGCGCTGGAGAAAAGAACATCAAAGAAAATGCTCAAAGAAGAAAACGCGTTCACTGACAAGTTCGAAGACAACAAGAAAGTTCTCGGAAATAAGATAATACCAAGCAAAAAGGTAAGAAACAAAATCGCAGGATATGTGGCAAGATTAAAGCGGATGAAAGCAAAAGAAGCAGAGCAGTTAGGATTGACAGCGCAGTAAAAAAGAGTTAGCAAAAATGACAGAGACAAAGAAAGAGATTGATAACAACATCGTTTTTATCGGAAGCAAGCCATTTATGAATTATGTAACCAGCGTAGTCATGCAGTTTGCAGAAAAAAACAACAAGGAAGTTATTGTCAAGGCAAGAGGGAAGTTCATCTCAAAAGCAGTTGATGCAATAGAAGTGGCAAGAAAAAGATTCCTGAAAGAGCATAACATCACAACAAAGGACATAAAGATTGGCTCAGAAGAATTTGAAAATGAAGATGGCAGGAAAATAAACATTTCCTCAATAGAAATAACCCTCGCTAAAGGGTAAGTTATCCCTAATATCATGTCATTCAACCCTGCATTTTCACCCCATTTAACGATTGTCAATAATCAGCTTAATTATTAGTAACCCGCATGGTATCTGGATAAAGAGGATTTATTATCGGAGCAATTTAGCGTTTAATGGGCTTTCTTTTGAAATTAATGTATCTCCTTGTAAAGATTTGTTTATGATGCTATGGATAATTTCTTGGGATGTATGACAAGTATATGAAATTATCCAGATAGATAATTCTGGAGAAAATGTAATATAAATCACAGAATTATCTATAATTAAAAATGTGCATCAAGATAATTTATCACCAAATAGAATCATATCCTCGGAAATAACTGCAATTATTTCGTATCCATTCTCCCGTAAATCCAGTCGTCAATAACATCAAAATGCCGGGAGACCCTCTTTTCCCTTCTCGATTTAACCAATTTCCGGATAACCGAGGATATAACAATCACAGCAAAAACCGCTCCGATAACAATCTGGAAAGGAAGGATTGCCTTTTCCCCTAAATTTTCAGACACGACATTCCCGGTAAAATCAGGAGTATAAGCAAACAAGGCAATCACCGGAGCCAGAAATGTCAAAAGAGTAAGAAGATACTTTTTTCTCTTGTTATGCCTTAAATATCTTTCAAATTCTTTTTGTTTCTTCTCGCCCAGATTCTTGTAATAAGCAGTCTCATTATACTTGATAAGCCTGTTGAATTTTGCAGAAACTCTCTGCTCAACTCTTATCATTCTTTCAATCAAATCATTGGACAAAAAATCCTTTTTATCCTTCTCAGACATTTCATACAGCTCCCTGCTCATCTTCTGCCCCCTGCCGTTTTCTTTCTGTCAATTTTCATAATTTCCTCCTCAAGCAGGGGAATCTGCCTGTCAATATCGCGTATTAATTCAGCAAACTTCTTTATTCTCACCCTGTAGTATCCCTCTGAAATATTCCCCTGATTAAAGTAATCCATTTGAGTATCCTGAATCATTCCCTTCAGAACATCCTTCCGGTTATTAAGATTTCGTATTTTCTTTTTTATCAGCAGAATATAAACGCTCTTCTTATAAACAAAAAATAGAATCATAAAAATAAAAAGCCCCGACACGATATATATCCAGTTATCAGCCAGAAACCGCCCGAGCCCCCTCGAAGTAGCCGAATAAAAAACATTAAAGGCGGAATATGACGACTGAACCACAGTTATCTCAGAATATGCCTTATCCACAAGTTCTGCAACATCCTCGTACCTCTCACTTTCTATCTCCTCGCGAATTTCGTTAAATATCATATCAACGCTGCTCGCGTTCATATCCAAAGTTATAGATTCGTTATAAAACTTCATAAGAGCATCAAACTCGTCCATCGCATTGAAAGCGTTATCTCTCATCGCCCTAATCTTGCCGCAATAAGGAATTATCACAGAAAAGTCAGCTGCTTTCTTTGCCCCTTTTAATGTCTCCTGCGCACTGAATAGGTTTTCAATTTCTCTCAAAGTGTCATTAACTCTTAGAGTAGTAAAATTCTCATCAGATAATTCCTGCTGATAAGCCCTGGATTGTTCAATGCATAATATTGCCTGTTCTTCATAGCTTAGATTCTTCCCGCTCTCAGCCATAACAGCAGGCATAATTAATAATAAAGTTAACAAGGCAAGAAGCAAAATAAATTTAGCGTTCATTTTTTCTCCCCTTAGATTTATTCTTGCCAAGAGCTTCCTGGGCGTCAAGGAAAGTAATCTGCTCTTCAACTCCTGACAGCTTTGTAGAGTAGCTTCTAATCATATTCTCATATATCCTTGTCTCAATCTGTCCCTTATTAAGATACTTATCCTGAATTTCCTTTATCATCTCAATCAGCCTGCTCTTCTCTTCAAACAATGCTTTTTTTCTGCCTCTTCTCTTAAGCAGGTTAGCCAGCTTGGATTCAATGCTTATTCTTTCCTCAATAGAGCTGCTTAGCTTAGACTCATACTGGCCCATTGCCTCCTCATACTCATTCATAGACATCCTATTATTCTCAAAGCACTCTCTCTGAATAACTTTCATTAATTCAAGAAGAATTTTCTCCTCTTCCTTCAAAAGTTTTATTTTGCTTTTATAAATCCTTCTTCTGATTAAGATAGAAGAGCCAAATCCAAACAGTCCCGTGCCGATTAAAATCCCAAAGCTCTCCAACGGGTTATTTTTAATTGTTCTCATAAAATTAAACTCGCCCTTGACTTCCAAGGCATAAGTCAGTTTCGCCTCTTTTAACCTTTCCAGCGCAATTTTAAAATCTCCTCTTTTAAAAGCAGTTTCAGCCACGTAAATCATTTTTTTCGTTTCAATAACAGAAAGTCCGTCATTCTCAGCTTTTTTAATCTTAACACTAAGCTCGTCAAATATTTTTTGGGATTCCAGCGCGGATTCATAAAGGCTGTTTGCAGATTCGTGCATATCCTTTACATCAGAGAATTCAATTGCTTCGTAACTTTCTCTCGCCTTCTGGGCCAATGCCACAACCTGCTTAATCTGCATTCCTGTTTTGTTCATCTCACTAATCATTGCGTCAATTTCTTCTAAGAGCTTATCCGCCTCTGTCCTGTCAACCTCAACAATATACAAAGTCACTCTCTTTTTCTCGGTGTACGCACTTTTCATTCCCTCTATTACTAAATCTCCTGAAACTGAGAATATGAGGGTATACTTGCTTCCTGAAAAATAAGCGGGAGCCGAAATCACAACATTAACATTCACCGCCTGTTTCCCGCCAATCCTGTCAACCGTATCAGGATTAATTTCTATATATTCTGCATTAATTCCGGAAACGCTGAGTTTCAAATTATTGAGAGTTCCAGAATATTTATTCCTGATTTCAAGGCTGAATGACTGCTCTTTTCCCCGAAGCAGTTCAAATGTAGCTTCCGACTTCTCTGATTTCCCGGCAGCCCCCCCGCCTCCGCCGCCTCCGCTGCTTCCAGAACTGACAGTAGTTGTAACAGTTTCAGGAGCGCAGTCAGAATCCTGGGCATTTCCGCAGGAGGTTACGCATAAGCCATCAGAAACATTATAGCATAAGAACGTAACGCTTGCCGTATCCGTAATAAGAGTTTGGTTATTTGCGTCCTTAATCGCGCCGCCAGATACATTAACCCCCCCGGAATAAAGATAAATTATTTTTACTCCCGGGCTGAATGACTGCAAGTTAGTAAATCCAATTGTTGCAGGAATGTAATTATTTCCAGACTCGCTTAAATTTCCGTATTCATTAGAAAGATTTCCGGACAAGTTAGTCAGCCCGGAAGGCAGTGTCCAGTTAAAAGAAACATTGAATGCTGTGTTTGACGCATTGTAATTGTCCGAACCAACAAGATTTCTCAGATAAGCATTCAGCGAGAAATTTCCGGATGTAAGATTAACTGATGAAGGGTAAGTTGTAATTTTCTGGTACAAGTACGGTCCTGCCTGAGTCGTAACTAATGTTGCAGTTGTATTTCTGTATCTTGTTTCGCTTCTCACCCTGAACTCATCTAAAGTAACAGTTGCTGACTCCTGCTTTATCTCGCTCCCAAAAGTAGCATTTATTGTAATTGAAGTATTCCCGCCAGCCGTAATCGTATAAGAACCAAGATTTTTAACATACTCGCTGTCATAATACATTCTTCCCTCAGATAAATCATAACTCACTCTAAACTGAAGCGTGCAGTTAGTGTTTGTATAAGCTATGTCTCCTGTATTGTTTACTATTATTCCCCCAATATTCTTATTTTGATTGTATCCTGCAATCGCTCCAAAATCAGAAGTTGAATTCCACGTGCAGTCCCACCACGACTGAATCGTGTAATTAGAGCTATAATCAGCGCTTGCCTCTGTGTCATTCGCCCATATTCTATAAGTTATATTTGCCTCATAAGCAGGAAGCGTAAATGAAGAGTTCATAAAAGTATAAATTCCTTTTGCAGTCCTGTTTTCCATTGAAACATTATTCCATGAAGATGTTGCATTTTTCCACTGCAGAATCGCTGAATCAAAATTATTGTCGCTGTCAGAAATATTAGCAGTTATATTTACTCTAACTCCGGGGTCAAGATTCGCCAGTGTTGAGGGCGTATTATTTACAGAAACATATGTCGGGGCAGTATTTCCCAAAATAGTCCTCGTCTCAGTTGAATTTGAATTTCCAGCCAAATCAATTGCAGTTATATTATATGTATATCTTACTCCTGTAGTCAGTGTTTGATTTACAGTATAAACCCAATTCCCGCTCCCCAAGTTAGTAAAGTTAGAACTTGAAGTATTCTCAGTTCTCACTGTTCCATTCCAGTTATAAGTCACATTAGCCAGATTAGTTTCAGTTATAGAAACATTGACTAAAAATTCGATAGTTCTCCCGCTTCCATTTGAAGGTGTCGGAGATGTGAAATTAATAAGCGGTTTAGTCGTATCAACAGTAATAGTATAATTCTGAGAAGTAAATACATTTCCCGCCCAGTCAAACACAGAATAAAACCAGTTGTAAATTCCCTCAATCAAGGTTACAACTGCTCCCGCCGCAGCATTCAAGACTCCAGCAGTGTATGTAAAGACATTTGTGCCATTATACAATCCAGTCTGGTTATAAACATACAGCGTTGCATTCTTTATTCCTAAATTATCAGTCAAATTTGCAGTCAGATTTTGTGTCACATTATTGGTATAAGTATTATTCAAAGGCGTCAACAATGTTGCATTCGGATTCGTGATATCAACAATCAGCGTCCGCAGTTCAGTTGAATTCACATTTCCCGCCTCATCCTGCGTATATGCCTTAAATGTATGATTCCCATTAGCCAATCCAGAGAAACTCGTGTCAAGATAGTATGACGAACGGTTGTTGTATAATGCTGAAATTTCAGTTGAGGATAGCGAGCGGTTAAATATCATTACGTCGTCGATTGTGCCGTTAAGCCCCTGATTTGCTGTCCCAGCATCACCTATCCGCTTATCCATACTCGAACCTTGTGTTGTAACTGAACCTGCATGTCCTGCACCCGCGTTTCTAAATCCTCCATTTCGATAATAATTCCAAGTGGTGCCATTATAAGCAAAAGTCAGCATATACCATTGATTAGCTTGTATTTCTGAATTTGCGGAGCTGAGATCATTATTATATTGTGTTCCGTTTATTGCTGTATGAAGAAAAAACTGACCAGCAGTGTTAATCCCAAAATGGCTCGACAGGGAACCTGAAGATTTAAATAAAAGAAACCTATTAATACTTGCTAAACTGACTGATTTAAGCCAGAGATTTATTGTCATCTCGCTAAAATTACTATTTAAAGAAGTTGAAGTAGGAACATTCACATAATCCCCATTACCATCAAACGCAAACCCCTTCCCAAATTTGCCATTACTAACTTGTGAAGCATTCCCAACTTTCGTCCCATTATTCCTGCTCATGTAGTCAACAGGGTCACTGCTCCCATTCAGCTCATCCATTCTCCACCACGAAACAAGCGAGTTATCAAAGTCAATAAAAGTTGAAACATTGTTAGCATCAGAAACAGAAACATTTACAGCTATTGTTGAAGAGTTGGTATAATTATTATTTCCAAGTGTCGGAGATGTGAAATTAATTGAAGGATAAGTTAAGTCAACAACAAAGTTGCGAGTTGAAAAGTTTATATTTCCCCCCATATCAACCGCATATGCAGTGTAGGACTGAACGCCCTCACTCAGTCCAGTCAAATCTCTTTGCAGAGAATATTGAGATGAATTATAAAGTGACTGAATTTCGGCTGATGTCAGGCTTCGGTTGAATATCATTACGTCATCAATTGAGCCGTTCCAACTGCCCCCATTAGGAGAATGTGAACCAATCGTGAGAGTAAGGTCCGCCTGAGAAATATCCTCAGCATAACCTGTCCCATTTGCAACATTCGCCCCGTTTTTGTACAGTTTTAGTCTCACGCCATCAGCGGAATTTTTATCAAAAGTAGCAGTTATCAAAGTCCAAGCATTCAAAGTAAGAGAAGTTGTTCCGGTTGAGCCGTATGAAGTTCCATTGGCTGCCGCTACAGTAAGCAAGATATTTAAAGAACCCGAGTTTCTGTAAACATAATACTTCGCCGTACCTGCATTAACGCTCCCATAAGCTAAAATTGCTGAATTACTTGTCGCAACAGCAAGATTCACCCATGCCGAAATAGTTAAAGTATTATTCATCTTTAAAGAAGAACTATAAGGAACATTAGCATAATCCCCATTTCCATCAAACGCAAACCCCTTCCCAAATTTGCCAGCCATAGTTTGGACTGCATTTCCTACCTTGCTCCCATTATTCCCCCGCCCAGATATATCAGTCAGGTCGCCCGAAGAATTAACACTATCCATTGTCCACCATCCAACAAGTGAATCATTAAAAAAAGCATAAGTATTCGCACTCGTCACATCACTAACAGAAACATTCAAAGTTACATTCGCAGACCTTCCCTGCCCCGCATCAGGAGAAGGCGAAATCCAGGATAAAGTAGAATTTACCGAATCAGCAAAAATAAATGTTAAATTGCTTCCCAGATTATTTGAAGTATCATTCGCATAAACAGTTATATTGCTGTATCCCTGAGAAACATTAATTGTCCAGTTTGTCCCGCATGTCTGAGTTGTTGAATTGGTTGCCCCGCTGTTTAACGAATACCAGCACGCGCTTAGAGTTGTTGAATTAAAATCAGAAGCAGTGTAATTCAAGGCTATAGACACATTAGTATTAAAGTTTGAATTATTAACAGGCAAGATTATGCTTAGCGTTGGAGCAATAGTGTCTAATGTCTGGATTGTTATTGTTGAGTTTAATATTGGCGTGTAAAATTTATTAGCATCAGGATAAAATGTAAAATTCAAAGTTAGATTAGTTGAAGCAGTTGAAATTGTGAATAAGTTGCTTGTTGAAAGATTTTGAGGAGCAGTATAACTCCACGAAGTATTATAGTATCCCAGCACTAAAGAAATATTCGTCGTAAGAGGCGACAAATATCCTGCTGTAACATTTACCTTATCCGAGCCGTTAGCAATACCCAGAATCGATTGATTTGAAAACTGCTGCATTCCTAATGCGACAAATCTCGCGCTAGTATTCTGGTAAATAGCAGATATTTGCGTTGAATTTAATGAAGAATTAAATATCATTACATCGTCAACTGAGCCATTCCAGTCTCGCAGAGGAAAGCCAGTTAAATCTCCCCCAATAGTTATCTGATACCCATCATTAAGCCTGCTCAAATTTGCAACAAGAACATCAGAAGCCTGATAGACTCCATTCAAATAAAGAGCAATAGAGGTATCATTAAATACAAAAGAGTACTGATTCCAGTTTAAAATATTTCCTCCCCATGTAGGTATTGTGATTAGATTCTCAGAAGTTCCTAAGTCATCAATATCATTAAATAAAGAAATCTGCCCCGTACCATCTGCAATTGATGCATAAATCCTATCAGTTGAGGTTGCATAAAGATACCAGAAATCCTGCACGGCGTTTAAATCAGTGTAATTTAAATTAGACTTTGCCCACATTGAAATTGTTAGATTATTTGAAATTGAATTCAAAACCGCACTTGTTGGAATCGAGACATAATCGCCATTTCCGTCCATGCAGGCTCCATTTCCATAAAGCCCGCATGTTGAGTTTGCAACAGTATTTGCAACACCAGTTCCATCTTGATTATAGCTCGAGTAGTCATAATGCTTTGTTGTTGCCGTGTTTACTTTATCCCCGTCAAAACTCCAGTATCCAACCAAGGAATCATACGGAGCAGTCAGGTTATCAACCCATAATCGAGTGAAATTCCCCTCGCTTGTAACATTCGTAAGTGTAAAGTCATTGTTATCAAACTGAGTAATAGTTATTGTTATCGCAATCGCAAATAATGAAAAAATGACTGCTAAAACAATAATCGCTGCCCAGCTTGCTAATATCTTGCTTTTCTTTCTTCCACTTTTGTTATTAGTTCTCATTTTTCCTCTTTTATTATTCAATCTCCATTTCTTCAAAAAGCATTTTTATTTTATTAACAAAATCAGCAGTTTTCTTCCCCATGTTCTCAGCCAAGGCAATGCCAAAATCCTCGTCAGCCCTATAACTTGCTTTTTCCCTCACTTCCTTTGAATTAGCAATAAATTCAATTTCCTCTCCTTGAATATCAAAATTATCAAGAATCACCTGAATATCTTCTTTATTCAAAAGATTTTTTTTATGATAATAAATGTAAGTAAGTGCTGAAATTGAAGCAAGATGATTTTTAGATTCAAACCCTGCTTTTGAGACTAAAGCTAAAACCGCATGATAAAGCGAGTAATAGTAAATCACTACACACCAATCATAAAATGATTTTCCTTTAAGTTTCTTTTTAATAGAATAATTATGCTCGGATAAAACAAAATTTCCAAACTCCAAATTATTCAGAGATTTGTTCAAATATTTCTCAAATAAAGCAGGATTCGTTTGTTTAATTACCTCTTTCCGAATAAAAAAGTTAAAAACACCTCGACAGTATTCTTTTTCTTCAATTAGCTTATTAATCTCAATCTTCATCTGAAATTCCTCCGGAATTTAATGAACTTGAAAAATTTATTTTTCATGGTTTTAAAAACCTCCAAAGCAAATGATAATAACTCTCAACACCCAGCAAAATAATCACATCCTGCTTTATTTCTCTTGAAAAATCATGTTCCTTATTAAGAAAATTTTTTTCAAAATTCTTATATTCAAGATAAATAGGGCTTATTTTCGTATTAGTTCTCATACCTATTCTCTTAGCAACATTCTCTATATCTCTGTCATTTTCCTTTTCTAATTTCTGGAAAATGAGCAAAACATCAATATCCGATTCTTTTGTATAATTTCCTTTTGCATAAGAACCAAAAATAATAGCAAGAAGGGGTTTAATTTCAATCTCTTCTAAAAATTCCCTAACAGCAATTTTAATCTTGCTAGGAAGCATAAGAAATTTCTCAGTATGTACTTGCTTAAGATACGCAACTATCTTCTCGCCCTCCTTCAGTTTAAATTTTACTAAATTTGCTTCTTTTTCTCTTTTCACAGCCCCTTCCTTCTCAAGAATTTCCAAAAACCGCGATACATTAGGCAGTCCAGAAGTCACAAGTCTTGAAATCTCTCTAAGATGCACGCCTTTAGGATTTCTTTCCAATTCCGCGATTATTTTCAGCTTAGTTTCCATCTTTGTCTGTTAACATTTTATTATCATTTGATAACATTTTATTATCATTTCCTTTTAAAGTTATTCTCTTCATTTTACAATCTCCCAATATGTGGAGCCTTGCCTCTTAAGGCGAACTTTTGGGAAATTCCTTTTCGAATTTCCCAATAACCTCCCTTATCAGCTCCAACTCTTTTTATCAGCCCTTTTTGCTTTAAATTAGCAATTTTTTTCTTAGTATTCCTCAAATTAATATCTAGTATATTTGATAATTTGTCTGAGGTAATTTTTGGATTTTTCTTGATTTCATCCAGAATCTTCTTCTCGTCTTCAGATATTAATCTTTCAGTGTCTTTTTCAGTGTCTTTTTCAGTGTCTTTTTCAGTGTCTTTTTCAGTGTCTTTTTCAGTGTCTTTTTTCTTTCCAAATATCGTAACTTCTATCCCCCCCATAGTCTCCCTTAATAGCGGCTTATCAAGCCCATATTCTGCAAAATCCTTAATGGCTCTGTAAGCTCCAGAGCCGTATCTCTCAATCAATCCAGCATCCCTAAAAATTTCAGCAATTAATTTATTTCTTGGATAAGACTTTTCTGTTCCGTCTTCTATTTCTTTAATTGTTAAATTAAAAGGCAACTTGCCAATATTCCACAAAATTATCTTGTTCGGAAAAATCTTAAACTGAGAATGAGCTCCATCTCGATAATCCTTATGAACAATGGCATTAATGACAAACTCTCTTAATGCTCTCAAAGGATATTCCCATCTCTCTTCTCTTTGGGGACTGCCCGTAATGATGAACTCTTTGTTTATATAGCTTTTAATAAATTCCATAACCTCTTCAACTTCTGAAAATACATCGTCTCTTATTATCTTATTCTTCTTTATCGTGACACTATCCTGAAACAAGCCTATTTGAATATCTGCAATCCTTAATGGTTCTTTAGAAAAGAGAAGCATTGCTGCAAAACTAGGATGCTCTTTATTATGCTCCTTTACAATAAGAGAATATTTTTTAAGAAAATTTTTATTCGTTCCGAGATTAATTTCCAAATTATTTTCTATCAAACTTTTAAGTTTAATTATCTTTTTTTCATCTAAGTCCTTGACTTTTGCTTCTTTGTCAGGATAAAAATCCCAGCTGGAGTTTTTTGTTTGCAAATACATCTCATTAACTTCTACTAAAGAAAGCTGGTGATTGCTGTTATTCTTTCTTATAAAGTATCTTCCCTTAAAAGAAACGGGTCTTATTGGAAATTCTTGCACCTCTAAAATAACCAGTTTCCTTCCATTAATCGTACCCCCCTCTGCCTTCGGAGTCAGAAATGGACTTGTCTTAGTTTTTATCTCATTAACCCAATTCTGTATGCTCTCTTTAGTTATAGAAACGCCCCTAAGATTCTGTTCCTTGTCTATTCCAATTATAACTCTTCCACCCTCAGAATTAGCAAAAGCAACTAAACTCTCAATTACTTCATCTGAAAATTTTTCTTTAAACTCGACTTTATCGCTTTCTCCTTCCTGCAGTATCAAATTTAATTCTTTTTCATTCATTTTTCATCTCTCGTCATTTTGAATTATCTCCCAATGTCCTCCTTTATCAGCTCCAACTCTTTTTATCAGTTCTTCTTCAATCATCTTTTTAAGATGGTATTTTACCCCGTCTTCAGTTATATTTCCAATTTTTTCTGCAATCTCTTTTTTACTAATGCGAGGATTTAACCTGATTAACTCAATAATTTTCTGGGTAGTTTTCTGGGTAGTTTTCTGGGTAGTTTCTTCCACCTTTTCAGGTCTGTAAAAAATAATCCTAAAATATCCTCCTGATTGCTCAAACGCTGGCTTCCCCAGCCTATTTTCAGCCAATATCCTAAGAATATTCAAACTCCCCCTGCCCCAAACATCAATAAATCCAGTATAATAAAATGTCTCGGCAAGCAGCGGATTTCTTGGGAATGACTCATGTTCTTTATACAAATCCCTAATCTCAAGCTCAACAGGCAGCTGCCCGGGATTGGAGATAATTATTTTCGAATCATAGATTTTTATGTAGATAAAGCCCGGAACAGTATAATCTCTATGTATCATTGCATTGATTAATGCCTCTCTAAATGCTTCCAGAGGAATTTCCCATTTTTCTTTTCTGACAATCCCTTCAATTTTTGCAGAAATTCTCAAATGTTCCTTAAGAAAACTAATAGACGACTCAAGATTCTCAAACAAATTTCCCTCAAAATCTTTTAAATCAATAAACTCCTCTTTTTCTTCTCCCTTAAATCTTCCGCACTTAATAAGATTATTTCTAAAAAACCTCTTGGGCTCTTTTCCAAATAGCAAGATTGCAGAATTTTTTAATTTGCCATCTCGTGATAACCCTAATTTTTCAATCAAAGTCTTTATAGAACCAACTCCGGTCAATCTTTTAGAATTTTCAGCTAATTTAACAAAGTTATCAATAGTATTCTTGTCGATATCCTTTAATGACGCTCCTTCGCAAATTTGATTGTCCCATCTAAGATTCTCTTTATTCTTATGCAAAATAATATTTTCAAGCTCCTTGGCAGAAACTTGCCTATTTTCACTTCCAGTTCGGACATGCGCTCTTCCAAAAGCAAAATAGGGAGCCTCCTTTCCCTCAAATTCCACCCTAATGCATTGCTTCCCATCAAGAACAATTTGTTCAATTTTAGGGAAAATTTTCGGCTCAATAAAGTCAGAAATTGCTTTTGAAATCTCTCTTAATGCAGCATCAGAAACGGTTTGCCCAACCGCTTCCCCAAAAGGATTAATTCCAAAAAGGACTTTCCCTTTCCCGCGCTTATTAAGAATAGCAGCAATCGAGATAATTGCCTCTTTCAATTCCGCAGTAGATTTCTTAAATTCCATTATTTCAGATTCTTTCATTTTCCCCTCAGATCAAAAAAATCCTCCTTCTTATTCTTCGGATTTTTAGGATGCTTAGGAACCGAGTTCCTGACATAGTGCAGTTTACAATTTCCAATGACCCGGACATCAAGCTCCCCCGCCCCCGTAAGATTAGCCAGCGCAATAGAAGCAGTAATCCGAGAAACCTTGACTTTATCAGCAAGCTCCTGAATAGTTAATCCCCGATTATCCTTATTCAGAATTTCCCGTATCCTATCAATAACTCCCTCTTTTTTCCCCATATCAGCACCTTTACATTAGTAATAAACATTAAAACTTATCATGAATATTTATCACTAATAATAACTGTTAATAATATTATTAGTAACACTATTATCACTAATCACCAAGAAATAGGTAAAATTAAGTTTATAAACATTTCTAAAAAATCTAGGTAAAGGTATAATTTCCTTTTATAGGCCTGTCAGGGTAAACAATAATTCCCTGCCCCTTCTTAATCTCGCACTCAACAACTTTCCTGTCAATCTCAACCCCTCTCATTTTTAAAATTTCAAGAGCCCTCCCTCTCGAACCATTCTTATAAAAAGTATTATACAGAACAATAATCCCGTCAGAAAGGAACGAAACCGCCTCACCCCTCTCAAGAAAACTGCCCCCAATATGTGTCGGATTTGAAACTTCTCTGATTAAAAAGCTTGTCATGTGATGCCCTTCAAGATACCTAAACAGCTGCTCCATATAAATTCTAAACCTGTTTTCCTCGCCCGAAAAAGCAGACGAAATTGAAGATAATGAATCAATTAAAACAATGTCTGGCTCAAAATCCCTCGGAATCAGCACTGGTTGGACATCAACCAATAACTCCTTTTTCGCCTCGCTCAGCAGTGCCTCCACACTTCTCGCAATGTCCAGCGCATTAAATCTCTTGACATAAAGAAGCTTCTTCTTAATATACTCATCAGGATTCGCCCCAAAAAGTTTCATATGCTCAATCAACCTTGCCTCCGGCTCTTCAAAACTCATGTAAAGAACTTTCTTCCCGTGCTCGCATAAGTTCTTGGCAAGATTCAGGCAAAAAATAGTTTTCCCACTCCCAGGCCCACCCTCAACAAGAACAGAACTTCCCACAGGCACCCCTCCTCCAAGAATCAAACTATCAAACCCGGGAATATATGTTTTTATAAACTTCTCTTCTTTTTTCTCAGCCACTTTATGAACTGAATGAAGATGATGAACACCATGAACGCCGCTAAACTGTCCGTGCCTCTTTTTTCCCATATCAGGAGTAGTGAATATGGCTTTAAAAAAGTTTTCATATGGTTGAAAACATTTATATACTTTCCATTACTGACATTCTTATGCAGAATACAGCCGGATTCAATGACAGCGATAAGTCAGCCGTAGCTGCAAAATTTCTAGCGGTCTTGTACTGATTTTACAGGGCTCTGGATTTTTCTTTCTCACAAATAATCTGAAAAAATTCTTGGGCTCTGATTAATATTAGTGCCAGATTTCTAGAAATGCAACTAAATAAACATGGAGGTAAAAATGAAAGAAGCCAAGAATGCGTATATTATCCACACGAAGGCGGTTTGACACAGATAGAACCTCCTGACTTAGACAGGACAGAACAGACACCGCACAGCATAATTGTTAAAGCTTTTGATAAATCTTATTCAGGCAAGAAAGGTTTAGAAACAGCGCAATAATTCGAACAAAGCAATCAATTTTTATTTTATTTTCTTTTTCTTTTTATCCTATCCAAGCCCAGCAAAACCCTTTTAAACCGCTTATTTGTTGTAGTGTCAGAGAAATTGTATATTTCTCTGAGCATCCTAAAGTCGCATCTGGCGACTTTTTGATTTCGGCGGTGTAGCTTAGTGGTAAAGCACAGCTCTCATATTTTTAGGAGACAGGCTGGGATCGAGGGTTCAATTCCCTTCACCGCCATTTAGACTTATTCTAAAAATTCCGAAGTTTTAAATAACCAAAATCCATATAGACGCATGCAAAAAGAGATAGTGAGCGTAGTCAAATGCTCAAGTTACAAAAACGAAGAAGTAAGAAAAGCGCTGGAATCCAGTTTAAAAAACATCAACTTTGAATTCAAAAAAGGAACAAAAGTTCTAATCAAGCCAAACTTGCTCTCAGCAAGTTTGCCAGAAAGAGCAATAACCACTCATCCCATAATCCTTGAAGAATTATGCAAAATTCTCAAAAAATACGATGCAAAAATCTATATCGGAGACAGTTCTGCATTCGATACAGACCAGGCATTAGAAACTTGTGGAATAAACAAACTAAGCAAGTACGCAGAAATAATCAATTTCGAATCCCAGCCTAAAAAATTCTTCAACCTCGGCAAAAGAACACACAGAGTTCCCCTTCCTAAAATTCTATTTGACGTAGATTTAGTCATAAACGTAGCTAAATTGAAAACTCACGCACTGACTCAGGTAACTCTCTGCACAAAGAACCTCTACGGCTGCATTCCAGGAAGACTAAAAGAGCAGTATCATAAACTTCTTCACACTCCTAAATCATTCGCAAAATTCATTGTAAAAATTGAAGAAACAATCAAACCGCAATTAAACATCCTTGACGGAGTAACCGGAATAGAAGGAAATGGTCCGGCATCATCAGGAAAGAAAATCCAGAGCAATCTTATATTCGCAGGAAAAAACGCTCCAGCAGTTGATATAATCGCCTCAGAAATAATGGGCTTCAGACCAAACAGCATTCCCACAAACAAACTATCCCACTTAAAAAGAAAGCATATTGAAACAATTGGAAATGGAAAAGAATTAAAGTTAAATTTCGAAAAACCAACAACTCACAGCATTCAGGCATTCATGTTCCTTAATGCTCTCTTCCCAAAATCAAAAATCACATTCAACAAAGAAATTTGCAAGAGATGCCATCTCTGCGAGAAGAAATGCCCCGTTCGCGCAATCACGCTCAAAACAGAAGACGGCTTTCCCATATGCAACTGGAAAAAATGCATCCAGTGTTTATGCTGTATTGAAGTCTGCCCTCACAAAGCAGTTTATCTCAGGGATCACTGGAGCAAAATAGCAGTAAGGTACATTGCCAAGAAAGTGATTAAGTTTTAAATTTTGTTTATTGTTGATAATTCAATAGACTGACGAACTTCTCTAACAACATCCTCTAATCTTCTGTCATTAACTTCTAATTCTATAGTTGAGTTCTTTATTTGACCAATTAGATGAATTCTTGCGCTGTATTTTTTATCAAATAAAGGAAAATTATCACTTATTGGAGGTTCTTTAGCTTTTTTTAAACCTAATCTATAAAATAATCCTACTGGTTTCTGAGGGACTCTTGGTTGAAAGCTAACATCTCTTCCATCATATTCAAATCCAATTTCTAAAATAGGACTAAAACCAAATATTAAAGTATCCGCCAAACCGCCCTTAATCGTCATTTCAACTCTTGGATCAGTTCTACTTTTTCCAACAACATAATTTTCAGATAACATGACATCACTATGTTTTATTCCAACCTGAGTATTTGGGTCAACATGCTGGTTATATGCCTCTACAAAAGCTTTTCCCACCTCGCCCACAAAAGGAGCTGTAGCAATTCCTTCTCTTGCTTCTTCAGGAGTTATAATCCTTCCGTATTTCTCTTGCCTTAATATCTCTTGTTTTCTATGAAAATCATCTAGATAAGATTGTATTTTTGGTGTAACTCTTAGAACACCATTTTTGACTTCCTCGTCTATTTCCCATCCTGCAAAATGAATATCTTTTTCTTGTAGTAAGCCCAATATATCCTCAAAGTTTTCAGGAACCATCCCTAAAATTCTTTCCCTAGCAGGTCTCCCAATTTTAGCCTCAATTTCATCTACATATCTTTTATCACTTTCATGAACATTTCTGCTTCCAGCACACCAACAAGCAGCTAAAGTCCCAGGTCCAAATTCTCTAACTTGTTCAGCAATTTTCATGCCCCTATAAGAAGTAATAACTTTTTTAGGTGCAGCTAAGCCCCAAAAAACAGTACGACCATTATAGGCTAATCCTACACCCATAGAAGTTCCATCATCACAAGCGATAGGAGTAGCTAATTTTGTTTCTCCATCTATAACTTTCATTCCTTGTTCTCCTCTTACAAATGTTGTGAATGCCATTTTATCTTTAAATTATGTAATTTCTTTCTATTTAAATCTTTTGGTTTTGTAACTACTCTATAATTATAATATCGCTTCTTAGTAAGAGACACAAATTTCGTTCTATTTTTCCTGCCGAACAAATAGCCCTGACAACCCTAATTTTAACTTTTGATAACCTCCATACCTCGGTGCATCAGGTTAATTTATTTTAGAATGGTTTAATGGACTTTCCTGGTTTTTCCTGGGTTATCAGCCTAATAAAAACAATACTAAAGAATTAATATAAACCCCACAAAAATCGTTTATTAGGTTAATTTAAATTGAGTTAAAAAATAATTTTATTGCAGTCATCTTCTATGTTTAAAAAATTCTATCTGCCTGAATCGTTTCATAACTTCCGCATAATTTCCTTTTTCAACAAGAACCTTTTTTCTATTGCTGCTTAACAATCTGAAGTCATAGCTCGCCAAAGATTTTTTCAGCCTGCTCTTTCCAGGATAATCTCTCCAACTTCTTTCCCTCTTCAGCCTAAATTGCAAAACCATTTTATCGTTTAAGATTTAAGCTATCTTAAATTTAGTTATTTTTTCATATTGTTTATTCTTGTATGGCAAATAGATTTCTTTTGTGATTTCAATCTGCTTTTTGTACTGCTCAAACATTTTAGGAGTAATCATCTTATTCAGCAATGGAATTAGAGGTATAAGTTTTTTTCTTATTTCCTTATGTTTTGGGCAGGTTATAAAAATGCACCACCAATACTGCCCTTCTTCCTCAATTATATCCAATGGGAATAATCTGCAATCAAGAGGGCGTTCTTCATAAAGATGACATCTATCACATTTTGCATATTTACAGGCTGTAAAATCCATTATAAAATCAGTAGAATTTATTTTTTTTACATTTTCACTAAAATTTTTAAGAGGGGATTCATATTCTTCTTCTAACAGCCATGGGAAATAACAGCATTTTGAGCAGCCAGCACACTCAGAGAACTGAATACCATTAAATAAATCATAAAGGTTAGCTATCTCTGCTTTCATCGTTTGATATCCTTCCATCCAATCTTCTTTTTTCTCAGTTCAGAAAGCGAAGAAAACTTTTCCTCAAAAGTTTCCTTTTCCTCCTCATAAAAAATTCCTAAAGGAATTTTTGTCTTATCCTCAACTTTATTATAATCAAACTCCAAAGCTCTATCCATTGCCTGTTTCCAGTTGCTCTTGTCATGCCCTGCTTCCTGCAAGTTGTATGCATGCTTCTTGTAATCAACATCCGGATGAAAAATTATGCACGGCTGAATCACCTCAATAAACGCAAACCCTTTATGCTTAACTGCCTGCGCCAAAACATCCTCCACCTGCTTAACATCAGCAAAAACTCTCGCCACAAATCCGCAATTGGCCGCAAGCATAACCTTTATCGGATTCAGCGGTTCAATCTTCACTCCCTCAGGAGTAGTCTTGTCAGCATATCCTTTCTCAGTCGTCGGAGTCGGCTGCCCAACAGTCAGAGCAAAAACCTGATTATTATGAACAATATACTTAAAATCAGAATTATATCGCGCAGCGTGAATCAAATGCTCAATCCCTTCAGCATACGCATCCCCGTCTCCAGCAAATCCCAAAACATTCAGATTAGGATTTCCTATCTTCATTCCGAGGCATATCGGAACAACTCTTCCGTGCAGAGCATTAATTCCATTCAGATTAACATAATCAAAAATCTTTGACGCGCATCCTATTCCAGAAGCAATCGCCCAATTCTCCTTATCGCTCTCGCTCCTGATTTTCTTTGCAAGAAAATTTCTTACTCCAGATAATATCTGAAAATCAAAACATCCCGGACACCATGTCGGCATTTCTTTTGTGTTGATGTTTGGCGAGTTCATTTTACACCCGATTAACAAAATTTAAATAATCTGATACTCTCGAGTTAACGTTGTGGACCAATAGTTTAATGGTAAAACCTTTGTCTGTCAAACAAAAGTCCCGAGTTCGATTCCTTTTATATTTGTAAGAATTAAAAGTACCCAAGAATTTATCAAAATTGTTGGTATCAGCTCGTCCACAGCTTTTTTCAGAAAGATTTATATACTTATAACGCTCGTAATCTATAGGTTTCAACCAATTCATTAAGCTAAACGAACTCGGAATTTTTTCTTTATTCTTGTTCATTTTAACTCCTCTTCATTTATTAATTGGTAAACATCCAGTGCAACCTCTTCATAAGGATGCACTTTCTTAATTTTATTAATTATTTCTTTTGCTTTTTCCTGCGAACAGACAAATTCAATTCTCTCCTCTTCAACTTCTTCTATTTTGTTCGATTTTCCTATATGGGGCTTGGCTTTGTCATTTGGCTTAAATCTCCCAACCCCCCTCGATGAAAAACTGCAGTAAGAATAATTCCCAATAATTCCACCACCTGCACCACTAATTGCCCTTCTTACAGCATCACAATGAGTTAATGGAACAAATACAACTATCTTTATTTTTTTCATTTCAATCTCCTCCTTAATTCATTTGCCAGTTCATCGCTCAAAAACGGGCGTCCGTCATATCTCAATATCTTCTCTTTAATCTCCACGCCCGTTTTTTCCCGGATAACATCAGCTAACATTCCAGTTGCAGAATTCTCAACAAGAATAATTTTCCCGGCTTTTTCCAGTTCACTTTTTATCTTATCAGAAAACGGCTCAACATACAAAACCTGCAAAAACTTCACATCCAAATCCTGAATAGCATCAAGAATAGCCCCCTTAGGAGAACCATAACTCACAATTAAATTTTTCGAGTTTTTATTTCCAAAAATCTTGAACATCTCAAACCTTTCAGCCTCGCTTTTTATTTTTTTCTTATTTTCAAGGCGCCTCTCAACCCCCTGCATTATAACTTTAGCATCCTCGCTCGCTTCTCCCGTAGAGGTATGTTCGTACGAGTTATATCTCCCAAGTTTAGTGCTCTTTTCAGAGTGAGTTATTCGCGGAGTTTTTATAGAAGTATAGAAACTCTCAGCAAGATGCTTATCCGATAAGATTGTTGTCGGAATCTTAAATTTCTGAGAAAAATAAAACGCCTGCGAGGCAAGTTCAGAGCACTCATCCGGATCTCCCGGAACAAGAACCGCCCTGTTAAATTCCCCATGCCCGCAATGCCTGGATAATTGTAAATCTCCCTGCCCAGTATAAGTCGCAACACCTGTTGAAGGCCCCGGACGGGAGGCAAGATAGCAGACAACTGGAATCTCAGCCATTCCAGCCATTGACAAAGCTTCAGTCATCAAGTCAAATCCTCCCCCAGAAGTTCCAATCATTGTCTTCGCCCCGGTTATAGCGCTCCCAAGTGCAGCATTCATTACTCCAATTTCACTTTCCAATTCAAGAACAAGAACATTGCTTTCTTTCTGTCTCGGAGCCATTTCAAATAATATCGGTGTAGCAGGAGTCATAGGATACGCATAATAAACGTCCAGCCCCGCCTCAATAGCTCCGTCAACAATTCCACTGCTCCCATTAGCAAGTTTTCCTTTAATCTTGCCAGGTTGAATAACGGGGCAAGTCTCCTTCTGCTCAGAATATCCCTGCTGAGCATGTTTTAGATTTTCATCAAAATTTCTCAGCTTCTTTAACTCTTCATGAAGAATCTCAAAATCAAGACAGAGTGATTTAAACAATCTCCCTGCAAAATACATGTTCTCCTCCTTGCCCTCCAGAATAATCCCCCCCTTCTTCAGTTCTTTTCTATGAATCTCTAAAGTCTTGTCATCCAGCGCGACAATAACATCCACCTTGCTTTCATTGCTATAAACCTCCTTATCCGAAAACGATACAACATTAAAATTATGTCCTCCTCTTATTACACTCTGATAATCCCGAGAATAAAAAACGCAATATCCCTTCTTAACAAGCGCACCTGCAACTAAATGCGCAAGTATATTCGACCCCTGCCCCGCCTTACCCCCGATTAAAATTGATAATGTCATTAAATAATACAAGGATAGTCTACATTAAAGTAGAATAAATAATCCTTCTCCCAGTAGTTTAATTTTAACATTCATTTTTAACATTTTTTCAATTATTTATCCTTGCGTACTTTATGCCTGCCTATTCGCGGGGCATTGTCATCTTTCTCCTTTTACAACTTCAACACAGAGAATAGCTTTAAATATCTTATGAATATAACTTAGATATGCTAAACGTAATAGATTCACTCAGTCAGCTCAAAGGATTTCCTCTAGCAAAATGGCAGATAGTAAAAACCGAATTAGACATAAAAAAATTCGGCTTTCCGTGCTGGTTGAAAGCAAACATTGAAGGGCATAAAACAGAAGAAAAAGCAGTCCTACGATGCAAAAACCTGGATGACGCTCAAAAAAATCTAATCACTCTTAGAAAAAAATTCCCAACTCAAACGGTTATTGTTCAGGAAGAAATCGACGGAATGCCAATGATTCTCGGATTAAAGGAAGATAAAGTATTTGGAAAATTGTTGATGATAGGATTCGGCGGAACATTCGCAGAAACCGTCCGCGATGTAAGTTTCCGCGCACTTCCAATAAAAAAGGAAGAAATTGAAAAACAAATTCGCGAGCTGAAGATGTATCCCGCCCTCGTCTCGCGAAAAAAATATGCAGTTGACAAGTTAGTAAGTTTGGCAGAAAAATTCTCAAATTTAGAAATTCGGGAAGCTGATTTAAATCCCGTCATCCTCACTGAAAAGGATGCAGTTATTGTTGATTCGAGAATTCTCATTTAGCTATTTTTGATTTCGGTATCTGAAATCAAAAAGTCGCCAGATGCGACTTTAGGATGCTCAGAGAAATATATAATTTCTCTGACATGAGAATCCGAGGAGAGGATTGAAGTCTAATCACTTTTCTCTAATAACCATTTCCATAAAGGAACAAATCGTATAGTTGCTTTATCTCCAAACCATTCAGATTTTTCGTCTTTTTCAGTATCTTCCGTTATTATCAAAAGATTATTGCATTTCAACTCTTTTCCAGCCTTAATCAATGCTCTTACTTCTCTATTTTTAGTTTCTAATGCATTTACATTAAAGCACACCTGTATTAACTGCTTAACTTTTGTTCCCTCTTTTATGACAAAATCAACTTCTTCTTGCTGCTGATTTTTCCAGTAATAAAAATTTAGGTCATTGTTCAGTTCTCTTCTCTTTAATTCAATAGCAACAACATTTTCATACAACTTGCCAAAATCCGGGCTGGATTTAAATGCCATAGCCCCTATAAATCCATTGTCTATACAATAAATTTTTTTATTTGAGGACAATTGCTCTTTGACTTTATACGAAAACCTGCTCAGGCTAAAAAAAATAAATGCCTCTTCTAAATAGCCAAGATATCTTTCAGTTGTATGCGAGCTTTTAATTTTGCCAACCATTGTTAAAGAGTTATAAGAATATTCGCTTGCAATATTTGAAATAAGATATAGCGCCAAATTCTCAATTTGTTTTGGATTTCTGATGTTATATCTTTTTACAATATCTTTATACATTATTGACCTAAACAGGCTAGACAGATACTCTTTTAAGTCAGTTTTTTTAAACAATATTTCTGGATAACCTCCATTTAGTAAATATTGCGACATTTTTTCTTTTATCTCGATAGTTATTAGCTCTCTATCTTCAAATTTAAGATACTCTTTAAATGAAAATGGAAAGACATTAGTTAACAAATGCCTTCCAGTAAGATGTGTCGCTAATTCCTGGCTTAGAAGATTCGAATTGCTTCCAGTAACAACCAAAATATATCCTTGCCTTTGCAATCGATTTGCAAATAATTCCCATTTAGGAAGATTTTGAATTTCATCAAAAAGAACAAATTTAGGATAGTCATAAACTGAGTTTACAGCAGTAACTATCTCGTCATAATTCTCTACTTCAACTAACTTCTCATCATCAAAATTAACATATCCAAATTTACCTTGTTTGTTTAAAAAATGTACTGCAAAAAATGATTTTCCCGCTCTTCTCGGTCCAATTATAACTTTTATTAAATCGTTATTTAATTTTAAGTCCTGATTTCTTTCAACATACTTCTCCTTAAGTTTCCCCTCAATCTCGCGTTTCTGTAAAGCTATTATTTCTTTAATCTCTTGCAACATAAAAATCATATTACAATATAGTTTATAAATGTTTGCATTATAAACTTTAAATTGCATGCCCTTAAATACTAACTCCCAGTTAGTAATTATGCCCTAAAGTGCTCATTGCCAGTTAGCATGAAGAAGGAAGTCAAAAATTTCCGAAAAGATGCGATAATTGTTGACTCGAGAATTGAAGTGTAAAGCTTGTGGTTATAACTACAGATTTTTAATCAAAACCTGTGGTTGCACATACTCTCTTTTTAGAGTTGCATTACTATCTCGTCTGAAAAACAACCTCCCTCTTATCCAGCAATCTTACCAACAACCCTTCCCAAATCTTCCGCATCATCAAAAACTAAAATATTCCTTGCCTCTAAAAACTTTTTAGAACTGTCAACCTTCCCGCCGCCATAGAAAATTGCAAAGACTGGTCTCTTCAAATGAGTAAGTAATTCAGCAGTCTTCTCGCACTCAGTCATATTCTGCGGAGTTAACAGAACTACAAAAAAGTCAAACCATGACTCGGCATCCAGTCTGGATAAAACATCCCAATACCTGTCAGCAAGCGCATCCCCAATCAAATCAACAGGAGTATTATGGCTCCATCCGGGAGGAAGAATCTTGTTGAATTTTTCAACAATTTTCTCAGGCAGCGAAACAACATCAATACCATTTTTCTCCAAAGCATCACTAGTCAAAACTCCCAACCCGCCAGCATTAGTAACTATCATCGCTCTCTTTCCTATTTTTCCAACCTTATCAAGCGCCTGTGCAGTTTTGAATAACTCTCTCATACTTGAAACTTCAATCAAACCTGCCTGTTTAAATACTGACTCGTAAACTCCCCTCTCAGAAGCAAGCGCAGAAGTGTGAGATTTCGTCGCCCTCTCCCCGCTCCCAGTCTTCCCTGACTTAAGAACCAGAATCGGCTTCTTGCACGCAAGGCACGTCTCAATAAACCTCTTTCCTCGCGCCTCCTTCAAACTCTCCATGTACAAAGCAATAACCTTCGTGTTTCTGTCCTTGGAAAAATACTCAATAAAGTCAGAAAAATCACTATTCATCGAAATTCCCAAACTCACAAACGCGCTCATCCCTATGCTATCCTTCAAAGCCAAATCCAAAACCCCTACTCCCAGCGCCCCTGATTGAGAAACAAACGCAATTCCCCCCTTCGGCGGAATTCCCTCAAAAAAAGTAGTGTTCACCTCCTTGTAGCAATCAACAAATCCAAATGCATTCGGTCCAATAACCGAAATTCCCGCATCACTAGCAATCTTCTTTACTTCCTCCTCTAATTTGTTATTTCCCGCCTCAGAAAACCCGGAAGAAAGTATAACAACATTTTTAACTTTCCTTCTTGCAGCCTGCCTCATAACCTCAAGAACAAATTCCGCCTTAACAGCAATAACAACGCAGTCAATATTATACGGCACCTCATACAAATCCTTATAGCACTTCTTCCCAAGTATCTCAACAGCATTTGGATTAACCGGCAGGGCAAGAATATGCTTATTGGCAAGCAAATTCTTAAAAACCGCATGCCCCACTTTTTGCTCCTCTCTGCTAGCCCCGACTACTGCAAAAATCTTGCTTGTAAAAAATCCCTCTCCGCTCATAGCAAGTGTAAATAATGAAGATATATAAAGATTATTAAACATCAGAGATACTGATAGTAAAATGAGATATAGAAAAGCAGTATTTATTGTGACATATAGAAAAGCAAGACCAAGGTTTTGCAAATCCTATACTATCCTCTACCTCGTACTTAAGCGAAAGCTCCACTGGACTGGATGGGAATTTCCAAAAGGAGGAATGGAAAATGGAGAAAATTTAACCAGTTCAGTAAAACGTGAATTAGAAGAAGAAACAGGACAAATTACGAGTAACATAAAAAAATTCAAAGAAGAAGGAAAATATCGATACGACAAAGAATATCCTGACAGAAAAGGAATCATCGGACAAACATACACTCTTTTCTCAGCCGAACTGAAAAGCAAGAAAATAAAATTAGACAAAAAAGAGCATTCAGACTATAAATGGCTAAGTTTCAAAAAGGCAGAAAAAATTCTGACATGGAAAAATCAAAAGGAATGTCTGAGAATAGTAAATAATTTTATGTCGCGCACGGAAATCTGATTTTTGCCTTTTCCCCTCGCTTTCTTGGAATTAAATGAGTATGTGAATGCATAACAACCTGCCCCGCTTCCTCGCCATTATTAACAATAATGTTAAATCCCTCTCCGCCCTCCTTTAATCTTATCCCAGCAACTTTTTTTATCACATCAAGCAATTCAGAGCCAAGAACAGCAGGCATATCAAGGTAATTAACAAAATGCTTTTTCGGGATAATCAGAGTATGCCCCTTTGAGCACGGATTTACATCAGGAAAAGCAAGAAAGTTGTCTGATTCATAAACTATCTCCGCTTTAATCTCTTTTTTAGCAATTTTGCAGAATATGCACTCTTCCATAAAAACCAAAGAACAAAGAGGTTTATAATTATTCCTAACCTCTCTTTATTAAAGAATAACCAAAAGCAATATCGATTCCCGCAATAAAGTAATAAAAAAATATGTTTGGAAGATTTAAGTTTTGTCCAAATTTATAGTAATCAATTAATTCTTTTGCATTATTCGTCACTGCCGCAAATAAACAAGATACCCCTGTCCCAATAGCTAAAGTGCCTACCACTGTGCCAATACACTTCCACTTTTCATGTTTCTTAAACATATTCGCTTCTTTTTTAATTGTATCTTCTAAATCAGAATCAACCATTCTTTCTCCAGCGCATGCCCTTCCCTTCCTTCAAAAATTTCTCAAGAATCTCAAGCTCCTCATAAATTCCGTCAATCAAATCATACTTCTTAGCTTCCTCCAACGAAACCCATGCATATTCCGTCAGAGCGTCACATAACTTCACCTCTCCCGAATCATACTCGCCATACAAGCTTATAACAAGCGTCGGAATTCCATCATGTCTGATGTAAACTAAACTGCACACATACCCAATATTCTTAATTTCAACTCCAACTTCCTCCCTAACTTCCCGCCTTACTAAATCCTCGGCAACATTATACCACTGATTTCCTGCGGTATCAAATTCCCGGTTCTTATAATCACTTGCCTCCAGCTTTCCACCCGGAACAGTCCACTTCCCGGGCGAGTTCTTCTCCCAGTCAGCCCTTTTCGCAATAAGATATTTACCATCCTTCAGAATAATTCCCGTAGCCACAACATAGTGCGCCTTATTTGGATCGTATTCCATTCCCAATCACAACAATGTTTATATAAAAACCCTTCCTCAAAAAATTTGACTAGATTTGACTAAAATGGACATCTTAAAGCTATTTCAGTATAATCAGAAACTTAAGTTTTCCGATATAGAAAGAACTCTAAAAATACGTTCAAATAAGCTTGCATACCATCTGAAAAATTTGACTAAGAAAGGACTGCTGATTAAAGAAGGAGATTGCTACTCCCTCTCGGAAACTTCAGAGCAGCTTATCCCCTATCTCTCCGAAAAAGCATCGCCGCTAGTAGTAATCCTAATCAGAATCGGAAATAACAAACAATGCTTTCTCCATAAGCGAGAGAAGCGCCCGTTCAAAGGCAAGCTGTCCCTGCCAGGAGGAAGGTTGCGAGTCAACGAATCAATAAAAGAGGCTGTAAAAAGAATAATGAATGAGAAATACCAGATAAACGCCTCGCTAACAAAAGTAAACTCGGTAAATCTCGAATTAGTAAGAAAAAATAACAAAATAATCCATAGCTTTCTCCTTATCCTAGTATCAGCAAAATCAAAAAACAAAATAGAACTGCAAAACGTAAAAGCACACAAAAGAGAGATAATCTCAAGCGATTATCAGCTTATAACCTCCAAAGATAAAAGTATAAAAATCCAGTCTTTCTTCACAAAAGCATAGAAAATGGGCTCGTAGGCTAGTAGTAAACTATTCCCATGGCATGGGAGTGTCCTGGGTGCGATTCCCGGCGAGTCCATTCGCAATTTTGCAAAACAAAGAGTTATCTCTAAACTAATCCCTCAAAAAGATATCCTCAACTTAATTATTAAAAATTAGTGAGATTAGTGAACTCTGAACTAATCGAACAATAAATTCGAGCAGTTTCACTTTGCTATATTTCTCTATTAATCAAGAAGTGAGAATGCGAGTAGAGCCAAGCGAACGCGAGGCGAGAGTATCGATAAAGTACGTGAGGACTACAAGCCATAGTCAAATTTATAAATCAGAAAAACATCAGCAGACATGGCAGAATATCTTCAATTCATTCTCACTCTCGAATTATTTCTCTCAAGCATGATATTCATCATTGCAGCATATATCCTCCAAAGACTGTCAGATTCAAAAAATTGGAGTTCCTTGCTGATAGTTTCAACAAAAAATACGCTAATCGTTCTTTCAATAATTTCGATGATAGTGTCAGTTTCAATCTACATTGCGCTGAAGCCATTTTAAAAAAAGCGAGCCGGAAATAGACCACATTCTGTCAAACCCTGTTCAAGCAGACGGTTTGTGCTGACATTCGACTGTGCCTCATAAAGAGTTGTACCAGTAAAGGCGCCCGTTTCATCATATCCTTCATCTCAAAGCTTCACTCACGCTTCATCGCTCAACGAAGGCTGTGTCGTTTCTGTTGCGTTGCTCTGCCTCACGACAGGAAAATTTTCACTTTCTTACTTTTTGTCGGTATGCGGATCTTCCTCAGAATTCGACTTTCATTCATAAAAGTCTGTCAATTTAATGACCAAACCCCGAAGTCAGCTATCCAGCTCGCAATTATGCGAATCAAGAAGGGTTTATAAAGTTTTTTAAAGGGCTGGTTTCTTTAACTTTAATAGGGGAGTGTAGCTCATTGGGAGAGCGTCCGGCTGAAGAGCAAGACCAAGGTTTTGCAAATCCTATACGAGGATATTCAGGAACCGGTAGGTAGGGGGTTCGATTCCCCCCATTCCCATTTTTCTAAATATATTTTGGAGCAAATAAATGCTTAAATCGCTTCTTTAATTGCAAGTATTATGAAGGAAAAAGGAGTAATTACTGAAAGAATGACACAATAATCGGGGGAGTTGAGAGAATATGCTGCTTACCTGCATCCCACAACTATGAGCAAACAAGAGGTTGCAAATTATCTTCTCAAGGAGCTAATTCCTTTGTTCGAAAAAAATGTTCCTGAGCCCATTCAAAAAAAGTTAGTTGATGTAGACTGTTTAAAGAAGATGTGTTTAGAAGCTCTCTCGCAAAAGTAGATGAATCCTGCAATTCTCATTCAGTTCATAAATCAATTTATGAATTGCGCAAAGTCATCTTAAATGTTTCTTAAGAAACATTTAAAAACACAAAAAGGGTAGTAGAATTATAAATTTAAAAAGAGGGAAAAATGAGTTGGAATTTTTGTAAGTGGCATGAGAATCCGCTGAACATAGCTTTTCATTGTTTAGCATTCGTAGCCTTGCTTGCAGGACTCTGGTTTCGCGATTGGACAGTAATTATTGTAGCAGTAATCGTTGCTGCTCTCGGGCATCTGGTTCAGATGCTGTCCAGAAAGAAACAGATACCGCAAGAAAAAATAAAGAAGAAAAGAAGGTAAAGCCGGATTTTCCTGAAAATGAGAAAGATAACAAGCAGGAAGGGAGCAATTGAATTATCAATTGGGACAATCGTAATAATAGTCATAGCTTTGACTATGCTTATCCTCGGAATAGTTCTTGTAAGAAGCATAATGTGCGGCGCAATCTCCCTGACTTCAGACACGACTAACGCCGCAAGAAAAGAAGTCAGCAAATTATTTGAAGCAACAGGCGGAGAGGTTCAGTGCGTCGGAAACAGCGGGGAAGCAGTAGTGATGACCCCGGGAAAAGTGAATATAGTGTGGTGCGGAATAAGGGCAGGGGCAGCCTCGGACTATAAAATAGAAATAATCGACATACAATCAACCGATAAAGACATTCTAAGCGCCAGCGCCCTAAACCAGTGGAAAAGCGGACCCGATTACTGGACTGGAAAAGTTTCCCCGGCAGATGAGCTTCCTAAAAAAGTCCTCAGATTAGATATTCCAAACGATGCCCCTGAAACCGGAATAATTGTAAAAATCAGGGCGGCAAAGCCCGGAACAGATTTCGTTTCAACTCAGGATTTGGATTTCAGAATCTCGAGGCAGGGATTGATTAAGGCTGCAATGTGCTGACTTTTTTGAAGGTTGGGTTTCTTAGAAGGTGGTTGAATCCTATTGATGCGCTGAGATACGAGTGGTTGAGAAAATTAATTGAAAAATAGAGCATAATTTTTATCACTCACTTTAGACAACTTTTTTTCAGAGAGTTTTTTAAAGTCTATTTTTATTACTATAGCAAAGGACATTGAAAATTGAGCAGATTTATGCCTTTGATAGACACCTGATTTTCTGAACTCATAACTGCTAAATCCTAAAGATTTCTTATGGAGGTAAGTATCTTCCAAGCTTCAATTTATCGACGATTTCTTTTTGAATTTTATTATTTGCAACATAATCATA